>Ga0068840_107560_pt1 | contig 37630 bp, 31 predicted proteins | sample Hof3ISUMetaT_8_FD_68484 | JGI IMG/M metagenome (GOLD analysis project Ga0068840, IMG submission 68484) | Enriched soil aggregate microbial communities from Iowa State university to study microbial drivers of carbon cycling -... | ecosystem: Environmental > Terrestrial > Soil > Agricultural land...
AACAGGCTCGCCACGGCGAACGCGGCCACGTGGTTGTATTCGTTGTAGAGGATCTCGACGTGCAGCGGCAAGGTGTTGGTCACCCCGCGAATGTGCCCGGAAACCACCGACACCGCACCGAACTCACCCATGGCCCGCGCAGTACACAGCACCACGCCATAGATCAGGCCCCATTTGATGTTGGGGACGGTCACGTGCCAGAACATCTGCCAGCCATTGGCGCCGAGCAGGCGCGCGGCTTCCTCTTCCTGAGTGCCTTGTTCCTGCATCAGCGGGATCAGCTCACGGGCCACGAATGGCACGGTGACGAAGATCGTCGCCAGCACGATGCCCGGCAGGGCGAAGACGATCTGGATGTCGTGATCCTGCAGCCACGGCCCGAACAGGCCCTGGGCGCCGAACATCAACACGTAGACCAGACCGGCGATCACCGGCGATACCGAAAACGGCAAGTCGATCAGCGTCACCAGCATGCTCTTGCCGCGGAACGAGTACTTGCTCACGCACCACGCGGCGCTGACACCGAACACCAGGTTCAGCGGCACCGACACCAGCACCGCGATCACGGTGAGTTTCAGCGCCGACAAGGCATCCGGTTCAAAGATCGCAGTGAAGAATGCGCCGAGGCCGTTCTTCAATCCCTGCGACACCACGATGAACAGCGGCAGCAGCAGAAACAGGAAGAAAATCAGCCAGCCGAGGCCGATCAGGATCCGCCGCGAAGTGGCGCTGCCACGGCGGGCGGCGTTGGCCGAGGAAGCGGCCGCAATAGACGATTGGGACATGGTTCGCGCCTCCTTATGGGGTTTCGATGCGCCGCTGCAGCAAGTTGATCAGCAGCAACAGGACGAAGGAAACCACCAGCATCAACACGCCGATGGAGGTAGCGCCGGTGTAATCGTACTGGTCGAGCTTGACCATGATCAGCAGCGGCAGGATCTCGGTTTTCATCGGCATGTTGCCGGCGATGAATATCACCGAACCGTACTCGCCGACGCCACGGGCGAACGCCAGGGCGAAACCGGTCAGCCAGGCCGGCAACAGCGCCGGCAGCAGAATGTGGCGAAACACCTGCAACGGTTTGGCACCGAGGCACGCCGCCGCTTCTTCGACCTCACGCGGAATGTCCGCCAGCACCGGCTGCACCGTGCGCACCACGAACGGCAGGGTCACGAAGGTCAGCGCCAGGGTGATCCCGAGTGGGGTGTAGGCGATCTTGAAACCGAGGTCGGCGGCGAACTGCCCGACCAGTCCGGTCGGCGTGTACAGCGCCGTCAGCGCAATACCGGCCACGGCGGTCGGCAGGGCGAATGGCAGATCGATCATCGCGTCGATCACCTTGCGTCCCGGGAACGTGTAGCGCACGAGCACCCAGGCCAGCAACGTGCCGATGATGCCGTTGATGATCGCGGCGCACAGCGCGGTGCCGAAGCTCAGCTTCAGTGCGGCGAGCACGCGGGGCGCGGAGATGATCGTCCAGAACTGGTCCCAGGTGAGTTGGGCGGCGTGGACGAACATCGCCGCCAGCGGGATTAGCACAATCAGGCTGAGGTACACCAAGGTGTAGCCCAGCGTCAGCCCGAAGCCGGGTATGACGGGGGAGATACGACGCGACATAAAAGTCCTTGGTTTGAGAACGCACAAAGCCCCGACGGTTAAATCGGGGCTCGTTTATGACCTATTTCAGATTACTGCGCCTGATAGATCTGGTCGAACACGCCACCGTCGTTGAAGAATTTCGGCTGCGCGGTTTTCCAGCCGCCGAAGTCCTTGTCGATGGTCACCAGCTCCAGTTTCGGGAACTGCTGGGCGTACTTGGCCGCCACGTCCTTGTCACGCGGGCGATAGAAGTTCTTCGCCGCGATTTCCTGGCCGGCCGGGCTGTACAGGTGCTTGAGGTAGGCTTCGGCGATCTGCTCGTTGCCCTTCTTCTCGGCGTTCTTGTCGACCACAGCCACCGGTGGTTCGGCGAGGATCGACAGCGAAGGCACGACGATGTCGAACTTGTCCTTGCCGCCGTCTTCCTTCAGCGCCAGGAAGGCTTCGTTTTCCCAGGCCAGCAACACGTCACCCTGACCGTTGTTGACGAAGGTGATGGTCGAGCCACGGGCGCCGGTGTCCAGAACCGGTACGTGTTTGAACAGGGTTTGTACGTATTCCTTGGCTTTCGCTTCGTTGCCGCCGTTGGCTTTCAGGCCGTAGGCCCACGCCGCGAGGAAGTTCCAGCGTGCACCGCCGGAGGTTTTCGGGTTCGGGGTGATCACCGAGACGTCATTCTTGATCAGATCGCCCCAGTCCTTGATGCCTTTCGGGTTGCCCTTGCGCACCAGGAACACAATGGTCGAGGTGTAAGGAGTGCTGGCGTCCGGCAGACGCTTCTGCCAGTCGGCCGGCAGGGTCTTGCCGAGCTTGGCGATTTCGTCGATGTCGCCGGCCAGGGCCAGGGTCACGACGTCGGCGCGCAGACCGTCGATCACCGCACGGCCCTGCTTGCCCGAACCGCCGTGGGATTGCTGGATTTTCACGGTGTCGCCGGCGTGCTCCGACTGCCAGTACTTCACGAACTCGGCGTTGTAATCCTGATACAGCTCGCGTGTCGGGTCATACGACACGTTGAGCAGTTCGTAATCCTTGGCAACCGCGGAACCGGCAAACACAGCACTGGCCAGGGCGGCCAAAGCGTAACGGCGAATCGACGACATGGTGAAAGCTCCTGGAATTCTTGGTGGTGGCTTTTTCTTATGGATTGCGAAAATCGGGTTGCCTGTAAAGATCACCGCCTGCGCCCACTCTTGCATTGATCCCCGGCAAGAGCGGGCGCAGGCTGGAATCTTTCTGGGTTCAGCTCGGTTTGTTGCCCGGTTGCTGCAAGCGGAATTTCTCTTTGCGTTCGATCTGGACCACCTGGGCGTTATGCACAGTGATTTCCACCGCGCCGAAACGCAGGTCGCGCAAGGCGCTCTGGATTTCACGCAGGATGGTGCTTTCGTCCTGACCGTCAACGCTACGCAGGGATGCGCTCATGGTGCTGCTCCTTTGTATGGGATATGCCTGGCAGTGGGCGGCACTGCGTTCGGCGTGGGAGCAATATAAGAGAGGCGCGGATATTCTTAAAAAGACTATTTAAGAATGTTTATATAACTGGAAAACATTATGTGATGCAGCAAGGGTTTGCGGCGGATTTGCCTGCCGGCAAACCCGCCGTACGCCGTCATCAACCGATCAAGGGCGCCCGGTTCCAGTCGACTTGCGCTTCCGGGACCGGCCGCCCAAACCAGTAGCCCTGCCCCAGATCACAGGCCTGCTCCAGCAGGAACGCGGCCTGTTCCACCTGCTCGATGCCCTCGGCATGCACCTGCATGCCCATGCTGCGGGCCAGGGCGATGATCACCCGGACGATCGCCGCATCGTCCTCGTCCCACGGCAGGCCGGCGACGAAACCCTGATCGATCTTGAGCTTCTGCACCGGCAGGCGCTTGAGCCGCAGCAACGACGAATAACCGGTGCCGAAGTCATCGATGGCCAGACGAATGCCCAGTTCGCGCAAACGATGCATCTGTTCCAGCGCGACTTCCGGATCGTCCATCACCGCGCTTTCGGTGACTTCCAGTTCCAGATAGGCCGGATCCAGGCCGGTCTCGTGCAGCACCTGCGCCACCTGCTGATACAACTCGCGGCGAGCGAATAACCGCGAGGACACGTTCACCGCGACAAACGACAGCACCACCCCGGCCTGCTGCCATTGGCACATCTGCCGGCAGGCCTGCTGCATGACCCAGGCGTCGATCTCCGAGATCAGCCCGGTGCGCTCGGCAATCGGGATGAACTCCGCCGGCGACACCAGGCCCCGCTGCGGATGCTCCCAGCGCACCAGCGCCTCGACGCCGATCAGGCGACTGGTTTGCAGGTCGTGCACCGGTTGGTAGTAGACCCGCAGTTCCTGCTGCTCCAGCGCGCGGCGCAACTCGAAGGCGATTTCGACCCGCTGCTGGGCGTGAGCCGTGAGCTCTTCGGTGTACAGCGCGTAGCCATTGCGGCCGCTGCTCTTGGCCTTGAACAGCGCCGCATCGGCGTTGCGCAACAGCTGTTCGGCGCTCAGTGCATCGCTGGGAAACAGGCTGATGCCGAGGCTGGCGTTGATGAACAGTTCATGGCCGTCGAGGCAGAACGGCTCCTTGAGCGCATCGAGAATACGCTGAGCCAGCGCTGCCGCCTGTGCCGGCTGTGGACAACTTTCCAGCAGAACCGCGAATTCATCGCCGCCCAGCCGCGCCAGGGTGATGCCCGGCCCGAACAACCCCTGCAAACGCGCGGCGACGGCCTTGAGCAAACGGTCACCGATGGTGTGGCCGAGGCTGTCGTTGATCAGTTTGAAATGGTCCAGATCGATCATCAGCAGCGCGCAGCCGCGCTTGTGGGTCTGCGCCGATGCCAGCGCCTGTTCGGCGCGGTCGCTGAACAGCAGGCGGTTGGGCAGGTCGGTCAGCGGATCGTGGTGGGCCAAGTGCTTGAGTTCGTGCTCGGAATCCTTGATCGCGCTGATGTCGGAAAACACCGCGACGTAATGGCTGAGCCGGTTGTCATCGTCACGAATGACCCGGATCGTCTGCCATTGCGGGTAGATTTCACCGCTCTTGCGCCGGTTCCAGATCTCGCCGCTCCATTCGTCCCGCGCCTGTAAAGAAGCGAACATCGCTTGATAGAACCCCGGCGGATGATGCCCGGACTTGAACAGGCTGGGCTGCTGGCCGATGACTTCATCGCGCTGATAACCGGTGATTTCCATGAACGCGCGATTGACGTGCACGATCAGCCCCTGCCGGTCCGTGACCAGCACGCCTTCGCGGGTGCAATCGAAAACCGCAGCGGCCTGACGCAGGCGTTCGCGATCTGCTTGGCGTTCACGCAATCGGGCGCCGATGCCCAGGCATTCGAACAGCCGCGCCCGGGCCAGGAAGATCAACCCGGCGCTGAGCGCCACGAACAGGTAGCCGTTGATCAGTTGCCAGCGCAGCAACTCGTCAGAGCTATCGAAGAAACTGTTCAATAAATAACCAGTACCTTGCAGCCAGACCACGGCAAGGACCAGGTAAAGCAGCGCTGCACGCAAGGCATCGCGGTAAGTGGCAGACATTCGGCCGTCCATGTCCCTACAAAAATGTCGGGATTATAGGTCAAGAAACATCCAGCCATCTCTTATCTGAAAGGGCGACTGGTTTTATCTGTGTGCTTGGTGATAATGCAACGGCTGTTTTTTCTTTATCGAGGGCCCTATAGCCTATGTGGTACGAAGGTTTTCTTGGCTTGTCGGCCTGGTCGCTGGTCGCCGTCACCCTGGTGATGACCCACGTGACGATCGTTGCCGTCACGGTCTACTTGCACCGCTACTCGGCCCATCGCTCCCTGGAGCTGAATGCCGGGCTGAAGCATTTCTTCCGTTTCTGGCTGTGGCTGACCACGGCGCAGAACACCCGCGAGTGGACCGCCATCCACCGCAAACACCACGCCAAATGCGAAACCGAAGACGACCCGCACAGCCCGGTCGTCAAGGGTCTGTCCACCGTCCTGCGCAAAGGCGCAGAGCTGTATCGCGAAGAAGCGCAGAACCCGGAAACCCTGCGCATCTACGGCAAGAACTGCCCCGAAGACTGGATCGAGCGCAACCTCTACAGCCGCTACCGGCTGCTGGGCGTGGCGATCATGGCCGTCATCGACCTGCTGCTGTTCGGCACCATCGGCATCACCATCTGGGCGATCCAGATGATGTGGATCCCGGTCTGGGCGGCCGGTGTGGTCAACGGTCTGGGCCATGCCGTCGGCTACCGCAACTTCGAATGCCGCGACGCGGCGACCAATCTGGTGCCGTGGGGCATCCTGATCGGCGGCGAAGAACTGCACAACAACCATCACACCTACCCCAATTCGGCCAAGCTGTCGGTCAGGAAGTGGGAGTTCGACCTCGGCTGGGCGTGGATCCAGATCTTCAGCTTCCTGCGTCTGGCCAAAGTGCAGCGGGTCGCGCCGATCGCCCACCGCGTCGAAGGCAAGGGCAGCCTGGACATGGACACCGCCATGGCGATCCTCAACAACCGCTTCCAGATCATGGCCCAGTACCGCAAGCTGGTGATCGGGCCACTGGTCAAGCAGGAACTGGCCAAGGTCGATCATTCGGTACGCCACCAGTTCCACCGGGCCAAACGCCTGCTCTCGCGGGAAACCAGCCTGCTGGAAGATCGCCACCACGCGCGCATCCAGAACATGCTCGAGCACAGTCAGGCGCTGAAGGTAATCTACGAGAAACGTCTGGCCCTGCAGCAGATCTGGGTCAAGACCAGCGCAAATGGCCACGACATGCTCGCCGCCATCAAGGAATGGGTACACGAGGCCGAGGCCAGCGGCATCCAGTCCCTGCGCGAATTCGCTGACCAGTTGAAAACCTACTCGCTGCGCCCTGTCGCCGCCTGAGTGCCGTTGATCGGTGCGCCCGGTTCCCGTGCGCACCCTTCGGAACTTCACCGTCGATCCCCTATCTCAAAGACACTTCGCCACCCCCGGCGGGTTTTCCCGTGGCCGTTGTCGATTGATCGGCACGCCCTTTGAGATTCGTGTCGATGGTCAACAACAATCAAAAAGACTCATCCCCTCCCCAGTGGCCCGAGGCCGCGCAAACCCTGATGGCATTGATGCACGCCCAGGGCGAAGTCGCCCGGCTCAGCGAACGCGAGCAGCTGTTCAGTTCGCTGCTGGTCAGCGTCAACGCCGTGCTTTGGGCCTTCAACTGGGAAACCCGTCAGGTGTTGTACGTCAGCCCCGCTTACGAGCGGATCTTCGGTCGTTCCGCCGGCCTGTTGCTGGCCGACTACAACCAGTGGCGCGACAGCATCTACCCGGATGATCTGGAATACGCCGAACGCAGCCTCGCCGAAGTGCTGCACAAAGGCGCCGTGGAAGACCGCGAATACCGGATCATCGCCGCCGACGGCCAGGTTCGCTGGGTCAGCGACAAGTGCTTCATCAATCGTCAGGACGAACCGGGGCAACCGGTGATCATCGTCGGCTTCGCCGAAGACATCACCGACAAGAAGCAAATGGAAACCGAGCTGCAACGCCTGGCCACCACCGACGTACTGACCCAGAGCAGCAATCGCCGACACTTCTTCGAATGTGCCCACCGGGAATTTGAACAAGCCCGCCTGCAAGGCGCGCAAATGGCGTTCCTGCTGCTGGACATCGATGACTTCAAAGTGATCAACGACACCTACGGCCACCCGGAGGGCGACAACGTGCTGCAACGGATCGCCGAATGCGGGCGAGCATCATTGCGCCGGGGAGACCTGTTCGGACGGATTGGCGGTGAGGAATTCGCTGCGGTTTTCCCGGGCTGTGCGCCGGACATGGCGATGCAGGTGGCCGAACGGCTGCAACGGGAAATCCAGCGGCTGAGTTTTAACCATGGTGAACAGACGTTCGGTATCACCGTCAGCCAGGGCCTGACCAGCCTCACCCCGGAAGATGAAAGCCTCGACACCCTGTTCGCCCGCGCAGACGCGGCGATGTACGAGGCCAAGCGCCAAGGCAAGAACCGGATCATTTCCGCCTGATTCAAGACTGGATGCGCAATCAACCCGCTATTTGCGCATCCGCATCAGCTCCGGCAAGCCGATTTTAAGCAAGCGCGCCGTGCGGCTCTTCGCCAGATCCTCGACGCCTTCATGCTCGGTCAGCCGCGCCATCTGCGCCGCCATGTTCATCACCAGTGCCTCGCGGGAATACACCCCGCCACCGAGCTGGTAGACCGAGGCAATCAGCTCGCGCAGTTCCAACGGCAAACGCCAGCGAGTGCGCAGCGCCGAGCCATACGCCGCACCGAATTCGGCCAGCGCATCGCCGACTTCCTCCAGCTCATCCAGCTCGCCGCCGGCCTGCTTCCACTCCTGCAGACAACGCAGCAACGCCAGATCACCGAGGCGGTGGAGCATCCCGGCGCAATAGCAGCGCTCCTGATCCAGATCGAGCAGCCGCGCCAGCGTGCGGGCGTACTCGGCGGTGTGCAGCGACAGGCCCCAATAGCGCTCGGCGTAGTCGGCCAGACACGGGTCGCTGAGCCGGGCGCTGCGCTTGAGTGCCAAACCAAGGATCAGGTTCATGCTTTGACCGGTGCCCAGACGATGCAGCGCCTGGGCCAGGGTCTGCACCGGCGCGCCATGATGCTGGGCGGCGCTGTTGGCGGCGGCGATCAACACGGCGGTGATCTGCGGGTCGGTGCGAATTTCCTCTTCCAGCAGCTTCAGATCCAGGCCGTTGGGATTGAGGCTGCGCTTGACCGCCACCTGCACGTCGGTCATCAGCGGCGCGCCGTCGGCCTGCTCGCGGCGGCGTTCGAGGAACACCGACAATGTCATGCCCGGCGCCAGCGCCGGTACTTCACAGAACACTTCTTCGCCGGCGTTCAGCAGCAGTCCCTGCAAACGTTCGGTCAGGCTTTCCATGTTCAGGGGTTTGGCCAGGTAGGCGGTCGGTGCCAGCGGCAAGGCTTCGCGCACGCTGGCGCTGTCGTTGCGGCTGCTCATCAGAATGAACGGCAGCGGCGGATTGCGTCTGCGCTGGCGCACGCTGCGCAATACGTTCAAGCCATCGACGCCGGGCAACTCCCAGTCGACGATCGCCAGGTCATAGGGCACTTCGCTGAGCAGCGTCATTGCCTCCTGGCCATCGGCGCACAGATCCAGCCGCGCATCGCAGCGCACATTCAGCAACACTTGTTTGAGCAGGTCACGAGACCACGGGTCGGCCTCGGCAATCAGGACTCTCGGTACAGCGGGTAAATCAACGGCCGTCATGCTCGCCCTCCCTTGCAATGCTTGAACCTTAGCCAATGCTGGCGTTTCGGTACAACCTGAAAACCGCACAGGTGTTTCTCCCGGCATGAAAAAACCCGCCGAAGCGGGTTTTTTGTCGATCCGATCACACGGTGCTACGGATTACAGCTCCGAGAAGCACTCTTCGATGATCGCCAGGCCTTTGTCCAGTTGCTCGTCCGGCGAGGTCAGCGGTACCAGGACGCGCAGCACGTTGCCGTAGGTGCCGCAGGACAGCAGGATCAGGCCCTTGTCACGCGCCTTGGCCACGACAGCCGCGACGGCGGTCGGGTTTGGCTTGTGGCTGTCGCCGTTTTCGAACAGCTCGACCGCGATCATCGCGCCCAGGGCACGGACTTCGCCGATCACCGGGTACTTGGCCTGGATGGCTTTCAGGCCAGTGACCAGACGCTCACCAACAGCCTTGCAGCGGTCCAGCAGTTTTTCTTCTTCGAACACTTCCATCACGGCCAGGGCCGCAGCGCAAGCGATCGGGCTACCGGCGTAGGTGCCGCCCAGGCCACCTGGCGCGATGGCGTCCATGTATTCGGCCTTGCCGCAGACACCGGCCAGCGGGAAGCCGCCAGCGATGGACTTGGCGAAGGTGGTCAGATCGGCAGCAACGCCCATCTGTTCCATGGCGAAGAAGGTGCCGGTACGGCCAGCGCCGGTCTGCACTTCGTCAGCGATCAGCAGGATGCCGTGTTGGTCGCACAGGGCACGCAGACGCTTCATGAACTCTTTCGGTGCGACGTAGAAACCACCTTCACCCTGCACAGGCTCGATGATGATCGCGGCGATGTCTTTCGGCTCGGCGTCGTTCTTGAAGATGCGTTCGATGGAAGCGATCGAGTCGTCGATGCTCACGCCGTGCAGTTCGTTCGGGTACAGCGCGCGGAAGATGCCGCCTGGCATCAGGCCCATGCCGGCCGAGTAAGGCACGACTTTACCGGTCAGGCCCAGGGTCATCATGGTGCGACCGTGGTAAGCGCCGGTGAAGGCGATCACGCCAGCGCGGCCAGTGGCGGCACGGGCGATCTTGACGGCGTTTTCAACGGCTTCGGAGCCGGTGGTCACCAGCAGGGTTTTCTTGGCGAAGTCGCCCGGTACGCGAGCGTTGATTTTCTCGCACAGCTCGACGTACGGCTCGTAGGCCAGAACCTGGAAGCAGGTGTGGGTCAGCTTGTTCAGCTGCTCGGTCACGGCGGCGATGATTTTCGGGTGCACGTGGCCGGTGTTCAGTACGGCGATACCGCCGGCGAAGTCGATGAATTCACGACCTTCAACGTCGGTTACTGTCGCGTTCTTCGCGGACTCGGCGAAGATCGGGTGAATCTGGCCAACACCACGTGGAACAGCTGCGGTACGACGGGCCATCAGTTCAGCGTTAGTCTTGCTCATTACAGTCCTCATTCGCCGCTCATCGGGCGGCGTGGTTCAAGGATAAAGCGGGAGGAATCGGCGGTGGCAGCATGCGATGATCGACTGCCACGGCGTTCCCGGCCGCAGAGAAAATTCCGGTTTGAAACGACGCAAAGGGACAGCGCTCTCGTGCCCTTTGCGTTTACAGCGATCTTCTACCGAGGCTTAGATGCCCAGGCAGAGGTATTTGATTTCCAGGTAATCTTCGATGCCGTACTTGGAGCCTTCACGACCCAGGCCCGAGGCCTTGATACCGCCGAACGGCGCGACTTCGTTGGAGATCAGCCCGGTGTTGACGCCGACCATGCCGTATTCCAGGGCTTCAGCCACACGGAACACACGGCCCAGGTCGCGAGCGTAGAAGTACGAGGCCAGACCGAACTCGGTGTCGTTCGACATCGCGATCACTTCGGCTTCGTCTTTGAAGCGGAACAGCGGCGCCAGCGGACCGAAGGTTTCTTCCTTGGCCACCGCCGCGTCTTTCGGCACGTTGGTCAGGATGGTCGGCTCGAAGAAGTTGCCTTCCATCGGCTTGCCACCGGCCAGAACGGTTGCACCTTTGCTCACCGCGTCAGCGATGTGCTCTTGCACCTTGGCCACGGCTTTCTCGTCGATCAGCGGGCCAGTGGTGGTGCCTTCTTCCAGACCGTTGCCGATCTTCAGCTTGGCGACTGCCACTTTCAGCTTCTCGGCGAACGCGTCGTAGACCGAATCCTGAATGTACAGACGGTTGGCGCAGACGCAGGTCTGGCCGTTGTTGCGGTACTTGGAAATGATCGCGCCTTCGACGGCCTTATCCAGATCCGCGTCGTCGAACACGATGAACGGCGCGTTGCCGCCCAGTTCCAGGGAGACTTTCTTGATGTCCTTGGCGCATTCCGACATCAGCTGACGACCGATTTCGGTCGAGCCGGTGAAGGACAGTTTGCGCACGATCGGGTTGCTGGTCAGCTCGCTGCCGATATCGCCGGCGCTGCCGGACACCACGCTGAACACACCTTTGGGGATGCCGGCGCGCTGGGCCAGTTCGGCCAGAGCGAATGCGGAGAACGGAGTTTGCGAAGCCGGCTTGAGCACCATGGTGCAACCGGCGGCCAGCGCAGGACCTGCCTTACGAGTGATCATCGCCGCCGGGAAGTTCCACGGGGTGATGGCAGCGGTCACGCCGATCGGTTGTTTGATCACGATCAGGCGCTTGTCCGGCTGGTGGCCCGGAATCACGTCGCCGTAAATGCGCTTGGCTTCTTCGGCGAACCACTCGATGAACGAAGCGGCGTAAACGATTTCGCCCTTGGCTTCGGCCAGCGGTTTGCCTTGCTCGAGGGTCATCAGGCGAGCGAGGTCGTCCTGGTGCTCGATCATCAGTTCGAACCAGCGACGCAGTTTGCCTGCACGCTCCTTGGCGGTCAGTGCACGCCAGGCCGGAAGCGCCTTGTCGGCGGCTTCGATGGCGCGGCGGGTTTCGGCAGCGCCCATTTTCGGCACGGTGCCCAGAATCTCGCCAGTGGCCGGGTTGTTGACCTTGATCGTCTGACCGTTGTCCGCGTCGACCCATGCGCCATCGATGAAGGCTTGCTGGCGGAACAACTGGGTGTCTTTAAGCTGCATGTCGGCTTTCCTTAACAGCACCGCGCAAGGCGCGGAGCAAAATTATGATTGTAGAAAGGCGCCTCGCAAGGCTGCCGTCAGGGAAATCATTCACCGGGCTGGCACATAAATAGCGCACGACTCGAAACGCGTGCGGCTCAGCACCTGGATCAGGAGCGTTTGAAATCTCAAACGAATCCTAGGTTCAAAGGGGTTGAAGGACAATAGGGCGTTCGAAAAAAAGAACAAAAACGCCGCAATTGCTGAACATTTCAGATCAACGTACCAACAGCCCCGATCGCAGGGAAACCATAGAACAGCCTCCCCAAAGCGCCAAGCGAGCCTTTTGCAGGACGTTACAGCTTTATGGAATGCAGTGCTTTTCAACCGACACGCGCACTGACAATACGCACCAAAACCCGGCATGGACGCCCCGAGCCGACCTAGGTATGATGTCGCCCGCTGCACCAGTAGCTCAGCTGGATAGAGTACTGCCCTCCGAAGGCAGGGGTCGTGGGTTCGAATCCCGCCTGGTGCGCCATTGATTTAAACGAGAAAGCCCCGGACTGTGATGGTCCGGGGCTTTTTTGTACCTGCTGGCTGGCGACTCACTCCGTCGTCCAGTCAAACTCGTCATATTCATCATCGTCTTCTTCGTCCTCGATCAAGTCATCATCGAGAACGTCGTCCTCCAGATCCTCTTCGGCCTGTTTGGCCAGAAGAAACTCCTTGCGACTCTCCGTCACTGCCCGCCGCAGTTCCTCACCCTTGACCGGGCAGTTGAGCATTTGGGCGATGCGGTCGATTTTTTGGGCCACGGCATCCTCCAGCGCATCGGCAATGACCCGATAGTGCGCGTTTTTGCAGGTCAATGCCAAATGGCGGATGGCTGATACAGTCAGTTCTTGCGGATTTTTTCCAGCCGCAGGTCGAGATTCACGTTCGGGTAGCGCTTGTGCAGGTTGTTGAACAGGGTGTCGGCCGCTTGCGACTGGCCGGACTCGCGCAGGCGCAGGACTTCGCGCAGTTGCGCGTCGAGACCGTTGACCGGGGCGGCGGCGCGCTTGCTGACCTTGGCTTCGTCCGCCGTGTCGGCGCTGATCGATTCGCTCTGCATCGGCGCGGCCATTTCCGCCATCGGCGCGGGAGCTGGCGCGGAAAGTGCGCCGGCAGGAGCCGACAGCGATCGGGCCTCCTGGCGGACCCCAGGCGCAGCCGGTTTGGCAGCAGGGGCGAAATCGAATTGAGCCACGGGTTCCGGCGCACGCTGCACCAGCGACAGCATCAGCGCGATGCCGACCAGACTGGCAAAAGCCACTTGGTAGCGCGGCTTCTGGCAGGCCTTGAGCCAGCGTTGCCACAGGCTCTGCCTTGGCGCCGGGGTTTCACGGTGGGCGGCGTTTAGGATCAGCGCATCGAGATGCGCCGGCGGCTCGGCGTTGTGCTGTTCGCGCACGTGCTTGAGCACTTGCTCTTCGGGTGTCGGGCGGGCGTCCGTCATGTCATTACCTCCTCGGCCAGCAGCCGACGCAGTTTTTGCTGGGCGTAGCGCAAGCGGCTCTTGACGGTTTCCAGCGGTGTTCCGGTGAGGCTGGCGATTTGCGCCAGGTCGAGGTCGCCATGGGCGCGTAGCAGGAACACTTCGCGCTGGTCGGCGGGCAAGGATTGCAGGGCGCTCTCCAGGCGCTGGCTGTCGCGGCTGAGGTTGAGCAATTGTTCGGGATCCGAGGCGTCGTCGCTGACGGCGTGAAATTGCTCGTCGTAGCTGTCATGCAGCGGTTGCCGGGCGCCGTGTTTGCGCCAGTGGTCGATCAGGCGATTGCGGGCAATCTGGAACAACCATGTACGAAAGGTCGCCCGGCCTTGTGGCTGACTGGCGCTGCGGATCAGGCTCAGCCAGGTCTCCTGGAAAACCTCGTCGGCCAGTTCCGGTTTGCCGCTCAAACCGAGCAGAAACCGGTAAAGGCTCTGGCGATGACGGGCGTACAGGATCTCGAACGCCTTGCCGTCACCCTCGCGATAACGGGCCAGCAGCGATTCGTCGCTGCTGGCCTCAAGGCTGTCTGCAGAAGCAAACAACTGGGTGATGAAGCCTTTGAGGCGGCTCACTATTCAATCCGTCGCTCGGTGGACATTGCGTTGGAGGCCGTGGACGTACGCAGGCTCTGCGCCAGTTCCACCAGTTGCACGAACTCGTTGCGCAGGCCGAAGCGGTCATCGCCGCGTGCACCTCGGGCCAGGGCTTCGGTGTCCTTGAGGCTGAATTCGCCGGTGTAGCGGCCGTCCTTGAGTTGCTGGGAAAACGCGGCGACGGCGGCGGCGAAACGCAGATCCTCACTGGCCGGCGCCACCTGACTGGCAATCGGCCGCTCGATCAGCAGACTTTTCCCACCCTCAGGCTTTTGATATCGCACACGCAGCATTGCTAATTCTCCTTTCTTCTCGGAAACCACTGCATCGGTTTTTCCGTAACGCAGCGGCTCCAGCCAGCCCTTCTCGCCTGCCGGGACAATTTCATACAGCGCCGTCACCGTATGTCCCGCACCGATCTCTGCGGCATCGACCTTGTCATTGCTGAAATCCTCACGCTTCAACGCGCGGTTCTCGTAACCGAGCAGGCGGTATTCGCTGACCTGCGCCGGGTTGAACTCGACCTGCAACTTGACGTTTTTCGCCACCACGGCGAGGGTCGAACCGAGTTGATCCACCAGCACCTTGCGCGCTTCGCGCAGGTTGTCTATGTAGGCGTAGTTGCCGTCACCGGCATCGGCCAGTTGTTCCATCAGGTGTTCATTGTAGTTATCCACACCAAAACCCAGGGTGGTCAGGGAAATCCCGCTCTTGCGTTTATCCACAGCCATTTGTTTCAGGCTGTCGAAGTCGCTGATGCCGACATTGAAGTCACCATCGGTGGCCAACAGGATGCGGTTGATGCCGTTGGGGATGAACGCCTGCTGCGCCATCTGATAAGCCAACTCGATGCCTGAAGCGCCCGCAGTCGAGCCGCCGGCGGTCAATTGCTCGATGGCTGTGCGAATTTTCGCCTTTTCCCGTCCGGAAGTCGGCTCCAGCACCACTCTGGATTCGCCGGCATACACCACCAGCGACACCCGATCCTGCTCGCGCAATTGATCGACCAGCAACTTCAGGGTGCTTTTGACCCGCGGCAAGCCTTCGGGGCGGTCCATCGAGCCGGACACATCCACCAGAAATACCAGATTGGCCGGGGCCAGTTCCGCCACCGCGCGGTCGGAGGCCTTGATGCCGATGCGCAGCAAGCGGGTGTGCGGGTTCCACGGTGAGGCAGCCAGTTCAGTGGTCACGCCAAAGGGCGAGCCATCGCTCGGCAGTGCGTAGTCGTAGGGAAAGTAATTGACCATCTCTTCCAGCCGTACCGCGCCTTCCGGCGGCAGGCGACCCTGATTGAGCAGGCGCCGCACATTGGCGTAGGCGCCGGTGTCGACATCGGCACTGAAGGTCGAGACCGGGGTTTCGGCGACGCTGTGGATCGGGTTGTCGGCCAGCTTGGCGTACTGCTCGCGTTGTTCGTCACGATAGCCTTGTGGATAACTTTCACTGGCCGGCATCGGTGCAAAACTGGCGATCGGCGCCGCCAGTGCACTGCGCTTGGCCATCGCGCTGTCGGCCATGACCGCTTCGGGCTGTACGGAAGATTTCAGTTCGGTCTGCGCCGGCAGCGGCGCGACGGTGGTTTCCGGGCTGGAGGAAACACCGCAACCGGCAATCACCAGCAACACACTGGCAGCAAGGGGGCGCAGAAGCGTGGAAGGAAGGGACATGGGGGCTGACCTCGGGGAAGAATTGATCCATTCATCCCCTGAGACGGGCAGCCCTTTGCGTTCGGGTTAAACCTCGCCAAAATTTTTTTTCAGCGGTGATAACGCCGCACCGCACTGCTGTTGCGCAGCACGTGACCTTTGATTTTTTCCATCAGCTGGGCGCGGGTCAGGCCGGCGGGCAAGGCGTCCGGGGCCAGATCCAGGGCGTAGATCTGGATGATGTAGTGGTGCGCGCTGTCGCCCACCGGTGGGCACGGGCCGACGTAGCTGGTGGTGCCTTTGCTGTTGGTGCCACCGACGCCTTCGAGGGCCGATTTGGCGCCAACGCCGGCGGCAATCTGCCGGGTCGTGGCCTTGATGCCGTAGTGAATCCAGTGATCGACACCCGCGCCTTTCTGGCCGTCCGGATCGTGCATGACGATGGCGTAGCTCAGGGTTCCGCTCGGGCCGGCGTTCCAGCTCAGGGCCGGCGACTGGTTCTTGCCGCCGCAGCCGGCCGCATCGCTGGCCGCCGCCGAGGTGAACAGGCGGTTATCCGACACGCCGGGAATGCTGAGGGTGAAACGCTCCTGGGCCTGCGCCGGAAACTGCACGCAAAGGGCGACGGCAACGGCCGCCAGCCAAGGGTTGAGAGAGGTCAATCGGGTCATTCCGGGAGCACCTTGTGCAGTTGGGCCTTCGTCGGCCTGCAAACTATAGCCGTACCGTTCGTGCCGTGGCAGTGGCAAATGGCTGAACCTCGCAATGCGGCCCAAACTCGTATGAGAAATGCCTGTAAGGAGCACGACCATGACCCTGCACCGTGTCGCCCGTTTCACCGATGTGCCTGAAGACCGTGGCCTGGAGGTGCAAGTCGGCGACTGCAAGGTCGTCCTGCTGCGCGCCGCCGGCCAGTTGCGTGCCTTTCAGGGGCAATGCCCGCACGCCGGCGCACCGCTGGCGGAAGGTGCGTTGTGCCATGGCCGTTTGATCTGCCCTTGGCACAAGGCAGCCTTTCGCGCCGAAGATGGCGCGTTGTGCGAGCCTCCGGCGCTGGACAGCCTCAAGCGCTATCCGCTGGAACTGCGCGGCGACGAGGTGTGGGTCGATGACCAGCCGCTGCCGGATCCGCACACCCCGCCGCAGGACGATCCGCGCACCTTTGTCATCGTCGGCGCCGGTGCCGGGGGAACGGCCTGCGCCGCCGCCCTGCGGGAAAAAGGCTTCGGCGGGCGGATCGTGCTGATCGACCGCGAGCCGGACGCCGGCTACGACCGAACGGTGCTGAGCAAATTCGTGCTGTCCGGGGAAATGCCGTCGGCGGAAACCCCGCCGCTGCGCGATGACGATTTTTACCGCGAACAGCACATCAACCGGGTTTCAGGCGAGGTCACAGGGCTCGATGCCAAAGCCAAAACCCTTCACCTGAGCGATGGCCGCACACTGCATTACAGCGCGGCGGTGCTGGCCACCGGCGCAACGCCGAACACGCTGGAACTACCCGGCGCCGACCTGCCCCAGGTATTTGTCCTGCGCTCCAAAGCCCAGGCGCAATCCATCATGGACGCCGCCCAGCCGGGCCAGCGCGCGGTGATCATCGGTGACAGTTTCATTGCGCTCGAATGCGCCTCGGCCCTGCGCCAGCACGGTCTCGAGGTGACGGTGCTGGCGCGTCACGAGATTCCCTTCGCGGCGCAATTCGGTGAAGCCGTGGGCAAGGCGATCCGGGCACTGCATGAAGAACACGGCGTGAAATTCATCACTGATCACGAAGCCAGGGAGATCACCGGCGACGGCAAGGTCGAGGCAGTATTGCTCGACAACGGTCTGCGCCTGTCGGCGGATCTGGTGTTGGCGGGAATCGGCGTGCATCCGGCGACCGAAGCGTTCGGCGATTTGCCGCGCGAGGAGGATCAATCACTGTTGGTCGATGCCAGCCTGCGCGTGGCTGACGACCTGTGGGCGATTGGCGATATCGCCACCTTCCCGTTGAACGGCAAACCACAACGCATCGAACACTGGCGCCTGGCCCAGCAGCACGCGCGGATCGCCGCCGCCAACCTGCTCGGTGGCGACGAGCATTACCTCGACGTGCCGTATTTCTGGACCTGGCATTTCGGCCGCAACTACGACTATCTCGGTCACGCCGAGGCGTGGGACGCAGTCGAATTCATCGGCGAACCCGAACAGCCGCCATTTATCGGGCTGTTCGGGAGCAAGGGCGTGGTGGTGGCGGCGGTGGCCTGCGAAGAGGAGCGAGCGATGGCGCTGCTGGCCGAACGCATGAAACAGCCGCTGCCGATGGATGAAGCCTGGCGGCTGATTCGCGCCGTCAGGTGATCCGGTTCAGCGGCTCGCGGTTGTCGTCGTCCTCGGCGTGCAGAAATATCACCCGAGGATGTTCCAGAGGCGCCAGCGGTGGCGGCAGTTCCTGCGGCTGAACCGGCCACAGATGCGGCACCACTTGGCTGACGTCGCCGTCCTGATCGTTGTGGATGGTCATCACGCCCGGCCCGCGCAGTTTCTGAAAGCGCTCGTCGCACAATTTGAAGCTGCGGCTCAGCCCTTCATCGTCGACCACCGGGGACGGCAGGCGGCGCTGGGCGAAGCTTCGGCTCTTGCGTTGCTGATAGCGCGCCCAGCCGATCAGGATCACCGCGTTGACCAGCGCCACCCACAGGTAAATCTGCAAGGTGCCAAGGGCTTCGAACGCCGAATTGTCGATGCGCGGCCCGCCTTCGTGGGTCTCGATCAGCGGCCATAGACCGCGCGCCAGCAGATACAGCAGGCCGATCCAGGCCAGCACGGTGAAGAACGCATCGACCACTACCAGAAACGGCCGTTGGCGGGTCCGGATGATTTTCATTTGATAACCTCCTCTTCATCGTCCCCGAGCGGCTTGATACCCCGGTCGGGGCTGACCCAGCGCGCACGCTTCTGGTGTTGGCCGAACAAGACTTTGGGGAAACTGACCAGCGTGGTCAGCAGGCTGACGAACCAGAACGCGATCGGATACCAGACCACCCAGAACATGGTCTTGCCCAGGCCCGGCTCGTAACGACGGTCAATGATGATGCTGACCGCGAACTGCACCAGACAGACAAACGCCAGCAGCAGACCGGTGAACGCCGGGGGCATCAGGTGATGCACCGCAATCGCTTCAGGCATGACCACGAACTTGCCGACGGCCCAGAAGATCACCGACAACAGGAAGGTAAACGCCCAACCGGTCGACAGGCAGTATTCGAACAGCAGCGGCCACAGGTAACGGTGACGGTACTGCCAGATCCCGCGAATATTCTTGAACAGCACTTCGGCGCCGCCCTGGGCCCAGCGCAGACGCTGTTTCCACAGACCGCGCAGGGTTTCCGGCATCAGGATCCAGCACAGGGCACGGGGCTCGTAGAAGATGCTCCAGTGATCCAGTTGCAGCTTCCAGCTGATGTCGATGTCTTCGGTGATCATGTCCGGGCTCCAGTAGCCAACCCGGTTCAGCGCCGTGCGGCGGAACGCAACGATCACACCCGACACCGTAAAGATCCGCCCGAACACCCGCTGGGTGCGCTTGATCAGCCCGATGATCGACGAGAACTCGCCGACCTGAACCCGACCGACCAGGGTCGAACGTGTGCGGATCCGTGGGTTGCCGGTCACCGCACCCAGTCGTGCGTTGTCGAGCATCGGCGCCACAAGGTAAGCGGCGGTGTTCGGCGCCAGCAGCGCGTCACCGTCGATGCACACCAGATATTCGCTGCGCGCAGCGATGGCGCCCATGCGCAGGGCCACGGCCTTGCCCTGGTTTTCCGCCAGGTGCAGCACCCGCAGTCGCGAATCTTCCTTGGCCAGTGCATCCAGCACTTCGGCAGTGTTGTCCTTGGAGCCGTCATTGATCGCGATGACTTCGATGTTCGGGTAATGCTGCGCCAGCGCCGCGTGGATGGTGTCGGCGGCGTTGTCGCCCTCGTTGTAGCAAGGGATCAGGATCGAAATCAGCGGTTCGCCTTCCAGCGGTGGCGGCAGGGTGTCGTCCTTCCACGGCCAGTGCCGCTCCCAGTGCAGCCAGAAATACAGGCCACCGGAAATCCACAACCCGGACATGAACAGCGGGTAGAAGAACACGAAGTCCATCAGGAATTGCCCGGTGACCAGGAAGATCAGCCCCAGCGGGACGCCGAGGACGATCGCCAGAACAAGCAGGGCCAGCAGTCTATCCAGCATGTCATGGGTTCCATTTGTTGGAGAGCGCAGGCCGCACGGTTTTCAGGTCCGGCAGGTTCTCGAGAAAGTTGTCCGGGTAGTAGCCGAAACTGGTGGCGCCCTGACGCTTGAGGCGGCTCATCCAGTCGGCCAGTTGCGCGCCGTCGATATCGGCCTGGTCCTTTTTCGTCCAGTCCCGGGCCTGCAGTTCGAACACCGTGCGATCCAGCGCGCCGGGGCGCTGTTTGATCTTCGCCACCAGCTCTTCGAGCCACGGGCCGGACTGCGCATACGTCTGTTTTTCCATGAGCGGCATGGCCATCGGCGCCGTCCAGTCGTAAGTCCCGAGGAAGTCGTCGAGGTTCTGCGCGAACCACGCTTCGCTGTGCGGATTGAGCACCGGCTCGGCGAAGATGTTGCGCGCGGTGAGCACTTGCGGGCCACGAATCGCGCGCACCTTGGCGGTGAGTTCCTTGGTGAAGTCGATCAGGTAACGGCTCTTGAACCGCGTCCAGCGCTGCATCGCTGCCGGATCGTCACGCAGAGCGGCGATCGAGCCCGGCAAGCCGTTGGCGGCATAGGCCTTCAGCGCCTGCGGGCTGGCGTCTTCGAAGTCCGAAAGCACCGCGTCGTCGTGGTAGAGAATGCCGTCGACCGAAGTCAGGCGTGCCACGTCTTCGTAGATCTCGCCGATGATCCGCCGCACGTCGGGATCGAACGGCGACAGGCGCTTGTATTGATCCGGGTCGACAGCGGTCGTGCCGGTCTTCGGATCCCAGCGCGTCACCCGTGGCAGCTTCGAATCCAGCTCGAAACTCAGCACCGGCATCCACGCGAAGACCTTCACGTGAGCCCGGGTGCGCAATTGCCAGGCGACGCGATCGAACAGGTCGGCGCGCATCGGCAGATGACGGTTGGGGAAGTACAGCGAATGCACCAGCCCATCGCCCTTCGGATCGGCGAAGGCTTGCAGGAACACGGTGTTGGCGCCCATGTCGGCCATGCGCTGGATCAGTTTGCCGAGGTTGATTTCCTGCTGCGCCGGATCCGGGTCGTAGACGTTGTCCAGATCGACGTGGACCACGCGCATGGTGAAATCCGATTGCACGCCGACCACGCTGTTGGCGAAGTGCTCGCCGTCAGGGTCGGAAGCCACCAGGAAACGCGGCCCGCTCATCAGGTTGTCGAGGGCATCGAGGCCGTCATCGAGGGTCAGGGCCATTTCATAGCCTTCCTCGCTCACCACGGTCAGCGACGTGCCGTCCGCCGTGCCGTAAGGCCAGACCCAGATGCGCGGTTTTTTACCGGTGTTCTTGCGGATCTTCTCCGAGATCGCCTGCACGTCAGCGCGGATCCGCGCCTGGAAATCGGCCTCGGATTCGTAGCGTTTGCTCACAGGATCGTAGCGTCGGGTCGCGGCCGCCGGCTGCAGGTTGCCTTGCGGGTTGGCGAGAATGCCTTTGTGATTGGCATCGGTGTGAGCGGCGATTTCCACCAGACCCGATTGCGAGATTTCCCGCACCTGAGCCCAAGTCAGGAAGTCGGAGCGCGCACGCGGCGTGCCAGCGAAGTCCACCGGCTGGTTCAGCGGCGTGTCGATCCAGGTGCCGACCGGCGCCAGCAGCGCATGCCAGTTGTAGGCGCGCAACACCGGCAACACGCGAGTGTAAAAGCTTGAATAACCGTCGTCGAAACTGAGCAGGATCGCCTTGGGCGGCAGTTCCGGCCCGCCTTTGCGCGCGGCCATGATCTGGTCGACCGTCACCGGTTTGTAGTTGTTTTCCCGCAGCCAGGCGAGCTGTTCGAGCAGGCGCTCGGTGCGCACCGCCACCACCGCCTGATCGGGGTCACGGTCTTCGACGTCGTGGTAGGCAATGCCCAGCACGTGGTTTTTCGGCCAGGGCTTTTCATTGGCTGCCAGCGGTCGCTCGGACGGCGGCACGAAGGCCGGGGCTTGCTGGGCGCAGGCGCTGACCAGCAGCACTCCCAGCAGAAGGAAGAAACGCGAAATCAAAGGCATCTTCAAACTCTTCTAGAAGCGGAAAGTGAGGTCGACGAGCAGACGCAGATCGGTTTCCCGGTCACCGTCGTAGGGCCGGTTGATCACGCTGAACAAACCGCCCACCTCGAACACATCGTTCCAGGCGTAGCGCTGGCCGTAACCGAGCAATGCCATGCCGCCGGTGCCGTGATCACGCTGGCTGTAAGTACCCGCACCGGCCTGGAACTGCTGGCTCCAGGCAGTTTCGTAGCGGTGGTACAGCACGTGATTGACGTTGAGCAGCGGCATGACGCTGAAGTCCGACTTCGGGTTGAAGTACGGCACGTCATCGGACTTGGAGTTGTGGCTGGTGCCCACTTCCAGGCCCGCATCGACTTGCAGGTTCGGCGCGCTGTAGACGCCCTCTTTTCCGGTCAGCAAGGCTTCGACGCGGTTGTTGCCGTCGCTGAAGTGCGACGGGCTGACCGCCAGCCGCCACTCGCGGCTCTCGTTGGCGCGCCAACGGATGAAACCGCTGCCGCCGTTGGCCTTGATGTCGCTGTTCAATGCCCGCAGCGGGGTCTCGGCCGAGAGGTATTCGAGGCTGCCGCCGTATTGCCAGTGGTCGTTGATATCGCGGGCAATCGCCAGACGCGCGCCCTGCTTGTCGCCGAAACCGTAGGAATGATTCGATACTTCGGCTTCGAGGGTCATGTCGCGGGTGCGACGCTCCAGGCCGACACGCTGGAAGCGGTGGTGGCCGGTGCCTTCGGCAAAATCGCCGGTGGCGTATCCGGCCCCGCCGAACACTCGCCAGTCTTCATTGATCGGCGGGCTGTAAAGGGTGGTCTGGATGCCGAAATCCCGGCTGCCGGAGACCGCGCCGGCATCGCCACCGCTGCCGCCGTTGGCCTTGCCGCCATAGGCCTCGACGCGCAGCTCGGACATGTCGTGCACTTCACGTTCACGGGCCAGACGCTGGACCTGACGGTTGTCGGGGAAGCGCGCCACCACATCATCGGTCAGCGCATCCATCTGCCGCCATTCCTGCAAGTCCATGGCGGCGCGGGCCTGCGCGACTTCCAGGCCCATGTCGCGCGGCGCGATGCTCTCGGTTTCCTTGAGCTGGTTTTCCGCGCGGCGCGGCCAGTTGCGGGCCAGGTACAGATCGGCCTGGGCCAGGCGCAGGCCGATGTTGCCCGGTGCCTGATCCACCAGAGTCTGCAAACGCTCTTCACCGTGAGGCAGGTCGGAGCCATAGGTGCCGGCCTGTGCCGCCAGTTGCTGGGCGTCCATCCATTCGTCGTTGGGGTTGCCGATCGGCAAGCCCTTGAGTTCGACACGCGGCTTCTGCGCCTTGGCCTGATCCTCAGCAACCTTGCGCGCCTCTTCGGCGCGGTCGCTTTCCAGCAGCGAGTAATACAGCGCCGTGGTGTCTTCGAGTCGGTCGCCGACATCGGCGTCCGGCGCCGCCAGCACCTGACGGTAAAGATCGGTGGCGATTTCCGGCTGGCGCTGATCCAGATAGGACGCCGCCACCCAGCGCAGGGCGTAGGTCGGGATCTTCACGCCTTCGGCTTGCAGCTTCTGGTATTCACTGATGACTTCGGCGGTGCGCGCCCGGGCCTTGAGTGCGCCCATGCGGTCGATGCGCCAGCGGGTCACGTCATCGTGGGCGCTGGCGTCCGGGGTCCAGGTGGCGAGCAACTGGTCGTAGTCGGCCAGGGCGCGGTCGGCGATCACGTAGCGTTCTTTTTCGCTGCGGGTGGCCAGTTCGGCCAGGCGCACGCGTTCGGCGGCCAGATCACCTTCCAGTCGACGCAAGGTGACGGGATCGATCAACCCCGGACGCTGCCTGGCAAGCCGCAGCGCCGGCTCCGGCAGACGCACCTTTTGCAGGGCGACCACGTATTCGCGAGCGACCTCGGGTTTGTTGCCGGCGCGCATGAAGGCCTGGTCGTATTCGAACAGCGCGTCGTACGGCTTGCCGGCGCGACTCAAGGCGTAGCCCAGCGCCAGTCGGCGGGAGGGATCATCGGGTTTGGCGGCGACCAGCGAACGGGCGCGGATCACCCCTTCGTCAGGCTTGCTGGAATCGGCCTGGGTCAGCGCGAGACCGAGTTGCAGGTCGGCGTTATCCGGCTCCAGGGTCAGGGCCTTGTTGTAGACCTGGATCGCCTGATCCCAGCGTTTGAGGTTACGGTAGGCCCGGGCGGTGGCGGTCAGCGCCTGAACCGGCAGTGCGCGGCCACGACCCTGGGTCTCGTAGACCTGCACCACTTCCGCATCAAGTCCGGCCCATCCTGCGATCTGCAGGTGATCGCTGACCTGGCCGGTGGTGGCCTGGGCCGGCGGCACCTGACGCAAAACGGTCAGCGCGGGCGTGTAATGCCCGGCCCGGGCGTCGAGCACCATTTGATCGTAGGCCGTGTCGGCGAACGCGAACGCCGGCCAGAGCAACTGGCTGCACAGCGCGACTCGAAACAAAGGGCGTAAACCACGATGTAATACAGGACCATCAATACGCGGCATTCGTCAGCATCCTTACATGGCCAGCCGGGTAGCAGTGCCCCCCCTTGCCCAATTCGTAACGGAGGCCAGGTCGATTCACCTGGCCAAGCTATCCAAGCAGTCTTGCACGCAAGCGTAGATCAATATTCAGAACACAATAATTGTTCAGATTCGTGACGATGACTGGCCCCGGCTGACCGTTGACCCGGATGCCAGACAGCAAAACGCCCGGCGTCTGCGGGTGCAGAGGCCGGGCGTTTCGGTGACGCGCGAGGCGTTTACTGAGGCTGTTCGATACTGCCGAACTTGCTCATCAGGAAGCCCACGAACTGCTCGACGGTCATCTTCTGGCCGTTGAATTCAACCTGATTGGCGGCGTAATGCAGCTTGGTGACAACGTTGGTGCCATCCAGGGTCGCCAGCTGCGAACCGACGGCCATGCCGGCGAACATGTCGGCGCCAGCGCTGGCCTGGTCGACGATGGCCTTGGCATCGGTCTGGCCATCGATTTGCGCCTGCACGCTGAGCAGGTCGACCAGCATCGGCTTGGACACCAACACATTGATGTCCAGCAGCGCGATCAACTGTTTGCCCAGTTGATCCGGTGGCAGGTCCATCGACGCAGGCTTGGTCAGATCAAGCACCAGATTCGCCCGGCTTTCGCCGTTGGCGGTTTTCAGCGACAGGTCTTCCAGCGCCAGTTGCGGCCCGGCCGCCAGCAGTTTCTGCAGGTCGGCCTTGACCTGGGTCGACTCGGCCTCGGTCAGGTTCAGCTCCGGTGCCGGCAGGCCGGCGGCGGTGGCTTCGGCAGCGGCTTTTTCGTAAGGCTGCAGCTTGGTCTGGTAGATCTGCATCAGCGACATCGCCGACGGAATGTCGAGGTTTTTCAGGCTCATGGCCAGATTGGCCGAACCGATCTTCTTGTCGTTGAGGGTCACTTCAGCGACCTTGTAGTCGGCACGGCCGGAGGCGTTGCTGCCGTTCTCTTCGGTACGGTTCTTCATTTCGAAGTTCTTCACGCCCAGCACCGACTGCTTGGCGCCGAAGGTGGTCTTGCTGCTGGTCAGCTCCAGGGTGTTCTCGCCGGTGTAGTAGCCGTAGGTGCTCTTGGCGAGGTTGCTGGCCAGGGTCAGGCCATTGAGTTCGATCTGCACCGGGGTCTGGTCTTCGGCGACCGTGGTCAGGCGCAGGCTGTCCATGTAGCCGTCGGCCTTGACCTTCTGGGCCTGAGCGCTGGCGGAAATATCCATGTTCAAGCCGGAAAACTTCAGGTTCGACTTGTCATCCAGCGCGGTTTCCAGTGGCAGCAGTTCGAGGTTGCCGGTGGTGGACTGGTCGTAGCCGATGTTGACCACACCTTTGAGCGGCGCCGCGCCCTTGGTGGCGGCAAACCATTTTTCGGTGATCGGGGTCTTTTCCAGCTCAAAGTGACTGGTGGCCATGACCGGCAGCCATTTCAGCGAAACCAGACGCGAGAACGGCAGCGGGCCATGTTCGATGCGGTCGACGAACAGCAGCTCGACCGGCGCTTCGCCGAACATTTCACCCTCGCCCTTGAGGCGATAGTGCGCGGTGCTGCTGAAGGTGTTGCGCTCCAGCGATACCAGTTCCAGCGACGCACTGCCGTTGGAGCCGGCCATGGCGGTCTGCAACTCGCTGTTGGCATTGGCGACGGCGTTGTTCAGCACGCCTTCGATTTTGGTGCCGGTGTACCAGGCCCCGCCTACGCTGATGGCGCCAATGGCCACAACAATTCCGAGAAGCACGCCTGCTGATTTATTCATGAATGACCTGATCGATTTCCGTGGCTGAAAGTGTGGTCGTCTTCCCTGAACCCGTGACCGGGCCGTGGCGCGACTCCGCTGAATTTAGCGGTGGAGATTAGCACCGGGCGCGCCTGGCAGCCCAATGTTTAAAGGTTAAAGAATGTCGACAAGACATGGACAAACAAAAAGATCGCCGGGTTCGGCGATCTTTTCGGGCTCAGGAGTATTGAACCTCGATCTCGTCCAGCTGATGGTCGAAGCTTTTCAGCCGCGCGGTCCAGGTGTACACCAGCACTTCGAAATCCCGGTCGATCACCGCTCCGTCCGGCCCGTCGCTGCGCGGGTCGCAGAAATCCAGTTGATAACGCTCGCGGGCCATGGCTGTGGCGACGTCCGACAGTTCGCGGGCGTTGTTGAGCCAGTGCCAACCGTCGCCGGCGACTTGTCGGTCGAGGGCCAGACATTGTTTTTTCAGGGCTTCGAGGCTTTTTTCCAGCGGCGTGCCGGTGAGCTCGCCCATGACTTCGGCGAAGGTACGCCCCGGCTGCCAGTAGCCGCCCCAGAAGTAGCGGTCGAATACGGTTTCGACTTTGCGCAGCGCGACCTTGGTGTCCCAGATCAGCAGCAGCGTCTTGCTTTGCTCAAGCTGGCGTTTCTTGAGTCGCTGGGTCTGCACCAGCGCCGACGCCACGACCACGATCGCCATGACCGCGATCAGCGCCACGGTGCTGTCGAGGAAGACCATTGCCTTGTCGATCTGGTGGGCCAGCATGATGCCGTAGAAATAGGTGGCCGACAGCAGCACCAGGGCTACCAGGGCGCACCAGAAGCCAAGAGCGTAAGGGTTTTTCATTATTGGTTTCCCCTAGACCTGCGCTAGCGATGTGCACTGAAAAGGCGCCTGGTTCGGGGCGCCCTTTCAATACTTCAAAGCATAGCAACGGCCTCAGGGTTTGCTGGCGCTCGAGGCTTGCGTTCGTCCGCTTTCCCAACCGCCGCCCAGGGCGAGGAACAAATCGATCTGGCTCATGGCAACCTGGGTGTTGGCCGCGGCCAGTTGCGCGGTGACGTCGGTGTAAGTGCGGGTGGCCTGCAGGTCTGCAAGGAACGACTCGCGACCGGCCTGGAAGAAGCGGTGCGTCTGGTCCGCCGCCAGTTTTGCCGACTGCTCGGCATCGGCCAGTGCATCGCGGCGTTGCAGCAGCGCGGAGTACTGGGACAGACCTGTCTGGGTTTCGCGGATGGCGTTGAGCACCACGCCGTCGAAATGCGCCAGCGCGCCCTGGGTCGTGGCTTCGGCTTCACGGATGCGGGCCCGGGCGCCGTTGGTCGGCACACTCCAGCTCAGCGACGGGCCGAAGCCCCAGCGGTTGGTGGACGGTTTGCCCAGGTTGTCGAGAATGCCGACGGTGCCGATTGTCGCGCCGAAACTGATGTCCGGGTACAGCTCGCCGGTGGCGATGCCGATCCCGGCGGTCGCGGCCGCCAGACGCCGCTCGGCCTGGCGGATGTCCGGCCGACGCTTGAGCAGCGCGGCGCCGTCACCGACTGGCACCAGTTGGGCGATTTTCGGCAGCTCGGCACAGGTCGCGGTGCCGGCCGGCAATTGATCGACAGGCTTGGCCAGCAGCATCGACAGACGGAACAACCCGGCCTGCCGCGCCGCCTCATAACGCGGCATGTCGGCGCGCAGGGATTTGAATTGGGTCTGCGAACGGGTGACCTGGGTTTCGTCGCCACGCCCGGCATCGCGCAGGCGCTGGATCAGGGTGGTGCTCTGGGATTGCAGGTCGAGGGAATGCTGGGCGATTTCCCGTTCCTCGTTCGCCGCGCAGACCTGGGTGTAGGCCCGCACCACGTCGGCGACCAGGGTGATGCGTGCCGTATCGGCAGCGGCCTGGGTTGCGTCGGCGTTGGCTTTGGCCGCTTCGATCCCGCGTTGCAACGTGCCCCACAGGTCGAACTGATAGGACGCGCTGATGCCGATATCGCCGATGTTGGCCACCGGCACTTTCTCCGGCAGCAGGAATGCCTCGCCGGATTCCTGCAAGCGTTGCGCACCCATCTTCACGCCGCCGCTCCAGCCACCGGCCGCTTCGGCTTCATCGACCTGCGCACGGGCCCGCGACAGGTTCGCCGCCGCCACCCGCAGATCAGTGTTGGAGGCCATGGCCTGCTGCACCAGTTGATCCAGACGCGGATCCTGGTACAGCCGCCACCAGTCCGCCGGCACCGGGGCCGACACCACCGGTTTGCCGGCCACCGCCAGGTCGCCCTGGAAATCCTTGCGCTGGATCGCCGCGTCTTCGGGCACGTGGTAGTCCGGCCCGACCATCGAGCAGGCCGACAGCATCATGCCCAAACCGGCGATCATCAGAGCCCTGCTCATTTGGCGGACTCCTGCGGTTGATCGTCGATGATCGACACAGTGGCGGTACGCCCGGCGATCATGCGGAAATCATCCGGTACGTCGTCGAAGGCAATGCGCACCGGAATCCGTTGCGCCAGACGCACCCAGCTGAACGCCGGATTGACGTTGGGCAGGAGGTTGCTGCCGCTCGAACGGTCGCGGTCTTCGATACCGGCGACGATGCTTTCGACATGCCCGCGCAAGCGGGCGCGGTCGCCGATCACACGGATATCCACCGACTGCCCGATGTGGATGCCGTCGAGTTTGGTTTCTTCGAAATAGCCGTCGATGTGGAACGAATTGCTGTCGACCACCGACAACACCGGACGCCCGGCGGTGACGAATTCCTGCGAGCGTGGCGCACGGTCGTTGACGTAGCCGTCCACCGGACTGCGGATCACCGAGCGATCGAGGTTGAGCTGAGCACTGTCCACCGCCACCAGCGCTTCGGCCAGGGCCGATTGCGCGCGGGCCACTTTCGACAGGCTTTCTTCCAGCTGTTCGGCTGGCACCAGATTGCCCAGACCACGGTTACGCTTGGCTTCACGCTGCGCCTGAGCCAGGGTTTCTTCGCGATCGGCGACCGCCGCCCTGGCCTGGCGCAACGCCAGTTTGAAACGGTCCTGGTCGATGCTGAACAGCACCTGGCCGCGTTTCACCAACTGGTTGTCCTTCACTTCGACCTGCTGGATCAGCCCGGACACGTCCGGAGCGATCTGCACGATGTCGGCGCGAATGTGGCCGTCGCGGGTCCAGGGCGCGAACATGTAATACATCACCATGCGCCAGACCACGACGACGGCGAAAGTCACGATCAGCAGCGTCAGGACGACGCGACCGAGGGTCAGAAACGGTTTTTTCATGTCATCAGGTATCGACTGAGTGAATCCACGCCGTACAGCATCACGGCGTAGAGAGCCACGTTGAACAATGCCCGGTGCCAGACCAGACGGTAGAAATGCAGGCGTGTGAGCACGCCGTGTACCAACACAAACAGCACATAAGTGATGCCCATCAACACCAGCAGGGTTGGCAGGAAAATGCCGCTGATATCCAGATCACCGATCATAGGGGCGCTCCTTCGGGCAGCGGTTCTTCGGGCTCTGCGTTGGAAACGAATTCCACGCCGGGCAACAGCGCCAGGCGCAAACCGCTCAAGGCGTGCAACAGGTTGAGCCGGGTTTCTTCATCGCCGTGGCCGTTGAGCGCGCGGCGGGTGCGATCCATGGTCATCAGCAAGGCGCTTGGCGCTGGCAGGCGTTCGCCGGCCTTGAGACAGGCCCGGAAATACTCGCCGACCTCTGCCACCACTTGCTTGAGCAACGCGTTCGGCGCGCCCGTCACTCGCGGTGTGTAGGCGAGCAGGTCGAGCAGGTTCAGCCCCACGCGCACTTCGCGCATGGCGATGCCGGTGTCCTGGCCGGTCAGCGCCAGACGCGGCAGGTGCTGCATCAGACGGTCGAGCAGTTGCACACCCAGTTGCCGGTGTTCGGCGAGGTTCGCCGGTTCGGTCATGCTGACGATGTCTTTCCAGCTGAAACGGGTCAGGCGCTTGGCCGCCAGTTCGGCGCCGAACGGCCGGGCGATCAGGGTCCAGATAAACGCGAACAACAACCCAATCGGACCCGCCAGGTTGGAATTGACGAAGGCAAAGAAGTCCGCGTCGTAAGCACCGGAAATGCTGATGAACGACGAGGTGTTGACCAGCGTCAGCAGCATGCCGAGGTAGAAGCGTGGCTGCACCGTCAGGGTGCCGACACAGATGAACGGCACCGCGAACGCCAGCACCAGCATCGGAAAGTCATGCAGGTTCGGCAGCACCAGAAACAGGTACAGACTGGCAAACAGCACCGACATACCGGTCCAGAAAAAGAACCGGTAGATCTGCGGCGCCGGGTCGTCCATCGAGGCGAAGAAGCTGCACGACACCGCCGCCAGAATCACCGCGCTGCCGCCGTCGGTCCAGCCCAGCAGGATCCACAGTACCGAGGCGACGATGATCGCCAGGATGGTCGAGACCACCGAATACAGCATCAGCCCACGGTCGATGAATGGCGTCAGGCGACCGAGGCGCCAGTGACGATACACCGCGCGCCAGCTGTCCTGGCGCTCGCACAGGATCGCGTCCTGCAGGCTGCGGCAGTCCTGCCACAGATCGATGAATTCGCCGAGGCGATACAGCGCGTTGGAAAACAGCAACTGTCTGCGATCTTCCAGGGCTTCGGTGCTCGGTTGCAGCGCTTCGAGCTGATCCCGCAGGGCTTGCCAGCGGTCGAGATCGGCGTCTTTGTGGCCGAGCCATTCGCGGGTCGCGGTGAGCAGCGGGGCGAACTTTTCCACCAGCTCGGGCGTGCGCCTTTCGAGGGCGTAAAGCGAATCTTCGAGGGCATCGATCACCGGCAGCAGGTGGATCATCCGCCCGCGCAGTTCCTTGGTGTTGCGCACCGTCTGCGGCCGCGCACCTTCGTGCGGCAACTGGCCGATCATCAATTCCAGGCTGTTGAAACTGCCGACCATGGCCATGCGCAGGGCTGCGACCTCTTCGGGCTGCACGTCGCGGCTGAGGAATTTCAGACTGTAAGTTGTGGCGTCGGCGAACCACTTGCCCACGGCATCGTTGAACACCGGTGCCAGGCGTCGTGGCCAGAACATTGCGCCGACCACCGCCGCTACGGCGATGCCGAGAAAGATTTCCTCAGTCCGCGACTCGGCCACGTCCCACACCGCCAGCGGGTTATCCACCACCGGCAGGGCGATCAACGGCAAGGTGTAGCCGGCCAGCATCAGCGCGTAGTTGTTGGCGGTGCGCAAATGCAGGGACAGAAACAGCAGAATCCCCGTCCACAAGGCGATGACCACCACCAGCACATACGGGCTCTGAACGAACATCGGCACGAACAACACCGCCGCCGCCGCACCGAGAAACGTGCCGATCGCCCGATACAACGCCTTGGAACTGGTCGGGCCGAGGAACGGGCTGGAAACGATGTACACCGTGGCCATCGCCCAGTACGGACGCGGCATCTGCATGAGCAAGGCGATGTACAGCGCGGTCATCGAAGCCGCAAACGTGCGGACCCCGTAGAACCAGTCCCGCGCCGGGGGCATGCCGGAAAAGAACCCGTTCACGGATTGATCACCGTTGGCGGAGTGGCCGCCTCAAAAGCTCTCAGTACTCGAAGCGTAGCCTCCAGATCGCGCTGGTCGATGCCTTCGAGCACTTCATGACGCAGACGCACCAGTTGCGCCTCCACCGCTTGCACCAGCTCACGGCCGGCGTCGGTCAGGCTCAGGCATTTGGCGCGACGGTCCTGGGCATCTTCGGTGCGGCAGACAAACCCGGCGTGACACAACTGATCGAGCAGGCGCACCAGCGACGGCGACTCCATCCCCGCCGCCTGCGCCACCTGCACCTGGCGCACACCCTCGCCCAACCGCCCGATCATCAACAACGGGACGGCGCAGGCTTCGGAAATTCCATAATTGACCAGCGTGGTCTGGCAGATCTTCCGCCAATGCCTGGCGGCCACCACCATGGCACTGCTGATGTTCATCTGGAGAACGTCGAGGTTATTCGGCACGAGGGAATGCACACACTGTTAGTTTGCTAACTATCAATATCGCATTGGTGGGGAAATTCAGTCAAGTTTTGAAACAAATCTCCTCGAAGGTTTTTTACAGTTGATCCAGCTCGATGGGTTTTCCAATTTCATTGCGTCGCGAGTGAATGATCAACGCCAAATACTGATCGTCCAGCCGTTCAATAACCGCCTCATACAATGATGCGGAAAGCAGGACAGCTAAAACTTGACTGTGCTTTTGTAAAACGACTGGCTCATATTTGACGTCCTTGATTACCGCATCAAAATTTTCTTTAAAAGCCTCGACACTGATCATTTTTACCGGGGGGAATCTTTGCATTTTTCAGCTTCCAGTCTTCTTTGAAATCGGAAGCTACCCCAGATAGAGAGGGCGATTGAGGATATCCTGTGACGAAATTTTACGCTGACTAAGCGCCCCGCCCCTTCCTCAACATCACATCCAACTGATCCACCACCTCCGCCCAATCCGCATCATCGAGAATTTCGTCCCGCAGGAAATCCGCCTGGCTCTCGCTCCAGAAAAACGCGTCGCACAGGTGCAGTTCGGGTTTGAGCGGGGAATGGGTGGCGATGAACTGGTCGATGCTGACCGGGTCGTTGTCCAGGCCGAGTTGCTTGAACAGGGATGGGAGGCTGTGCGTCGGGTTTTCCATGTCGGAACTCCTGCGAGATTTGTAGGGTGTGAAAGATTTTTCGCGAGCAAGCCCGCTCCCACAGGTTTAGCGCAGAACCTGTGGGAGCGAGCTTGCTCGCGATTGGCGTCGGCACAGACGCTAAAAAAGCTACTGACTCAACTCCCGCACCTGCGCATGCGGCACCATTTTCAGGAACTCGGGCATGCTCATGTGCAGCAGGTTGTTGTGGTTGCCGGCTTCCAGGTAGATGTCTTTCTGCCGGGTCAGCAGCGGGTCGATGACCATGTCCAGGCCATAGGAATCGCCCAGGGGCGGTACGGCGCCGCGTTCGCAGTCGTCGAAAATGTGCGCCAGATTGCTTTCGCGGGTGATTTGCCATTCGCCGCTGCTGCGCACCTTGCTCAAGTCCAGGTGTCGGCTGGCGGGCAGCACCGCCATCAGGTAGTGCCCGTGACGGTCGTCCAGGATCACCGATTTGGCCACCCGTTCTGCGGCAATCCCGGAGACCCGCGCCGTTTCCAGGCTGCTGGACGAGTGCGGGTGGGTGACGATGTCATATTCGCATTGCGCCCGGTTGAGGCTGCTCTGCACTTTCTTGGCCATACGCATGATGCACCTCGGTGCCCGCCGACGCTGCGCGGCGGACGGTAATGAAACGCTGTGGCTGTCCTTCAAAGTCTAGTCCCGTCGGCCGCGCACACCGGGAAATCCGCCCACTGGCGGGGCGGGGAGAATTGATCAAAATTCATCCAGCCACAGCCTCAACTAGACTGTAAGAACAACCCCTGACTCTCGCGGAGGGTCACGTGAACATCCGTTGCTGTGCGTTTGCCCTGTTGCTGCTGAGTGGAACGGTGGTTGCGGCAGACACCCCGTTTACCGCTGTCAGCCCGGTCGGTCTGTGGCTGATCACCCTGGGCATCGCGTTTCTGATCGCCGAAGCCGCGCTGCCCAACTACGGGGTGATCGGCCTCGGCGGCATCGTCATGTTCGTGATCGGCGCACTGATCCTGAGCAACGCCGAACTGCCGGTACCGATGATGATCGGCCTCGGCCTGGTCAGCGCCCTGTTGCTGATCGCGCTGCTGGTCCGCGCCCTGAAAACCCGACCGCGCCAACCGGTCAGCGGCGATGCCGGCCTGCTCGGCAGTGTCACGGCGGTGACGGTGGTGCAACCGGAAGACAGCCGCAACGGCTGGGTGCAGTTGCAAGGAGAACGCTGGCAGGTGCTGAGCGCCACACCGCTGCACACCGGGCAACCGGTGCGGGTGGTCGGGCGCAAGGGTCTGTTGCTGCAAGTGGCCGCGACTGACGCGGCACCGCTCGGAGAGTGATCATGGGTCTGCAAATCGGTTTTGTCGCGCTGCTGCTGTTGCTGATCGCCCTGGCCGGCTCGACGTTCCGCATCCTGCGCGAATACGAACGCGGCGTGGTGTTCCAGCTCGGACGCTTCTGGCAGGTCAAGGGACCGGGGCTGATCCTGCTGATTCCGGTGGTGCAGCAAATGGTCCGGGTCGATCTGCGCACCATCGTCCTCGACGTGCCGCCGCAGGACGTGATCACCCGCGACAACGTATCGGTGAAGGTCAACGCGGTGCTGTACTTCCGCGTGCTCGACCCGCAGAAAGCGATCATCCAGGTCGAAGACTTCCTCATGGCCACCAGCCAACTGGCCCAGACCACCCTGCGCGCGGTGCTCGGCAAACATGAGCTGGACGAACTGCTGGCCGAACGCGAACGCCTGAACATCGACATCCAGCAAGTGCTCGACGCCCAGACCGACGCCTGGGGGATCAAGGTCGCCAACGTCGAAATCAAGCACGTCGACCTCAACGAGTCGATGGTGCGCGCCATCGCCAAACAGGCCGAAGCCGAGCGGGAACGGCGCGCCAAGGTGATCCACGCCGAAGGCGAATTGCAGGCCTCGGAAAAACTCATGCAGGCCGCCGAAATGCTCGGTCGCCAGCCCGGCGCCATGCAACTGCGCTACATGCAGACCTTGAGTTCGATTGCCGGGGACAAGAGCTCGACCATCGTCTTTCCGTTGCCGATCGAACTGCTCAAGGGCATGGCAGATTTGTCAGGTAAATCCTGAGGCAAAAGCTCGCAGTCGGCAGCGGCGTCTATGAGGGGCGGCTTTAGTCGAGTGGTGGCTGGGGGATGAACAGGCGTGCGTTGGCGCCGCCGGCATGGATTTCGGCGCCGGGCTGCCAGGTGGCGGGTAAGGGTGAGAATTCTTCCGCAGCGCCGAACGTCCCGACCAGCCAGACCCGTCCATGCCCCGGCAATTGTGCGAGGCTGTCCAGATAGACCTCGCGGCTCACCAGTGTGCCGAAGCCGTACTCATTCGGTTGTGTCGAACGGCCGTCCGCTGTCGGCGGAGTAAAGAGGCGCACCTGCGCACCGCTGCGGTCGTAATAGACGTAGCTCAAGTACCAGAGCATGTCGCTGGTGACGATACGATCGCCCGGCAGGAAATGCCGATTGACGTAATTCACCACGCGGTCGAACTGATCATCGCTGTCGACGTTGGCGTTGTTGTTCACGCCGAGCAGTTCCACGCCGATCAGTGAGACCAACACCGCCAAAGCGAGCAACCGTGCGTGGCTGTACAAACGGTCAATGGCCAACGCCGCCAGCATCGGCAACCCCAGGGCGTACGCCGTCAAATAGCGCTCGACAAAGACCGGCGTGATGAACGACACCGCAAATACCAGCAGCAGCGGCAGTCCGGTGTACAGCGCCAACAGCATACTGCCGCGCGACACGCTGCGATCGCGCATCACCGCGACAGCCGCCAGTGCCAGCAATGCCAGGGGCAACGCTGCGAACGTCAGCAGCGGTAACGTATCGCCATCGTCCTGAATCAACCACGACCAGATCATCGACGGCAGCGAACTCAAGGTGACGGCCGGCTCCCAGCCGACATCGCCGCCGGCCCTGAGCTGTTCCATGTGCTGCATCAAGTCGAGCAGATTGGGCAGCCAGGGCAGGTACAGCACGACGATGGCCAGGTTCGCCAGCCACCAGTTCCAGCGCTGGATATGGCGGAATCGATAACCGCGCTGTACGCGGATCGCGATCAGGTAGAGCCAGTGACACAAAACCGCGAGAACGGCGAAGTAGTGGGTGTAGAAGGCCGCGCTCATCAACAACGCGTAAATCACGAGATAGCGGTTTCGCTGGGGGCGCCTGATCCAGTAAACCAGCGCCAGGCTCGCGGCGAGCAACAGTCCTCCGAGCAACGCGTACATGCGCACTTCCTGGCTGTAGCGCACCGCTGTCGGCAGCAGCGCCAGCAACAGACCGGCGATGAAGGCGGCCCGGCGTGTGGCCAGGCGATCCACCAGCCAGACGCCCAACCCGACCGCCGCGATGCCGGCCAGCGCACTCAGGCAGCGGATCGCGAAGATGCCGTCACCGAACAGCTCGATCCAGCCATGCAGCAGTATGAAGTACAGCGGCGGATGCACATCGAAGGCCGCGTGCTTCCAGATTTCGCTCAACGGATAGCGCGCCAACAGCAGACTGGACCCTTCATCGCCCCAGATCGCCGCCGCCGTCAGGTCATAAAAACGCACGAACGCCGCCAGCACGAGGATCGGCCACAGCCAATGATGTTTTACCCAGCGCACCCAGCGCAGACTGCCGAACCAGGAGCCGGGTGCGGCAAAGGGATCTTGCGTGTCGCCCATTGGCGTGACTCTGTTAACCGCCATTGCTTCCTCTTGCCGCGCCGTTGCGCCACGAGAGTATGACGCGCCAACCTGCTCATCACTTTAGGTCAGCCACAGCAGAACCGTCGACGCCGGCTGGCGCTTTCGCGACACCCGGCAACACGGCGGCCCGGTTCTCGTCTGGGTACACCGACTCCCATCCCCCACCCAGCGCCCGGTACAGCCCGACCATCGCCAGTGAAACGCCGGTGGAGCTTTCCACCCATTGTTCCTGGGTGGCGAGCAGAGCGCCTTGCACGGTGAGGACGTTGACGAAGTCGACCACGCCTTCGACGTATTGCTGTTGCGCAGTGCGCAGGGCGATCTGGTTCTGGCGCACGGCTTCGGCGAGGCTGTCGCGGCGGCGCTGGCTGGCGTTGTAGGCGGTCAGTTGGTCGTCGATTTCGTGCCAGGCGCGCAGGACGGTCTGTTGATAACCGATCGCTGCTTCCTGCTGCTGGGCTTCGCGCAGTTGCAGCATGCCGCGCAAGCGGCCGCCGTCGAACAGCGGCAGGCTGAATTGCGGGCCGATGCCGAAGGCGCGAGAGCCCCAGGAACCGAAATCGCTGAGTTGCATGGCTTGCGAGCCGAGGTTGCCGGACAGGGTGATGCGCGGATAGAAATCGCCCTTGGCCACGCCGATGTTGGCGGTGGCGGCATGCAGACGAGCTTCGGCCTGGCGAATGTCCGGGCGGCGTTCGGCCAGTTGCGACGGCAGGCCGATGGCGACGGTCAATGGCGACTGCGGCACCGGCGCGTCTGTGGATAACTCTTGAGCCAAGGCCTGTGGCGGTTCGCCCATCAACAGGCTGATGGCGTTGATCAGTTGCGCCTGACGTTGCTCCAGCGCCGGCAGGCGCGATTCGATGGCCGCCACTTGCGCGGCGGCTTCGGCGACGTCGAGATCGGTGGCCACGCCATCGTTGAGGCGCAGTTGCGAGAGCTTCAGGCTGTGCCGCGCCACGTCGAGGTTCTGCTCGGTGACCGCGCGGGTGTTCTGCACACCACGCAGCTGGATGTAGTTCTGCGCGGTGTCCGCGAGTACCGCCAACAGCACGCCGCGACGGTCGTTTTCCGCGACTTCGAGATTGGCGTCGGCGGCTTCGGTTTCCCGGCGCACACGGCCCCAGAAATCCAGTTCCCAGGAGGCGGAGAAACCGGCATCC
>Ga0068840_107188_pt1 | contig 28147 bp, 30 predicted proteins | sample Hof3ISUMetaT_8_FD_68484 | JGI IMG/M metagenome (GOLD analysis project Ga0068840, IMG submission 68484) | Enriched soil aggregate microbial communities from Iowa State university to study microbial drivers of carbon cycling -... | ecosystem: Environmental > Terrestrial > Soil > Agricultural land...
AAAAAACTAACCCCCCTGGTGCGCATTCTGGGAAAGGTCCCGCCAGAGGCGGGAGGCTATGGTGTAGCGCTGCCACACATAGAGCTGGTTGCTGAATGTCTCTCAATTTCGCATGCGCAGCTAGATCGATGAGCCAGATCGATTTCACTGCGCAACGATCAAAAAAGCGTCTATCACGCGATCTTGTAGTAACGCTTGGTCTTCCCGACTTGGAGGAGGTTATCTTCACGTAAAGCGGTTATGTAATCCCCGATGAGCATTTTGCGTTTCTTGCTGGATCGCTTCCATCCCCAATAGCTGGCAACCGGCTCATAGAGAACGTCGATGAGTGTTGATTTGGTAGCCTCGCCCCTGAGGCCTGTCGCCAAGGCCCGGACGCAAATAAGTTTAAGAGGCTCCAAATTGAATAGCCCTTCGTCGAGAAGCCTAAGCAAAGAGGATGCTGTCGTGGCTGTTTGGGTCGTTGCATTTTTACATTTCGACGCAAACGTCAACGCTAGTTCATCAATATATTTTGATCCGGAAGAATAACTCTGGAGGTGTTTTCTAAGCCGTGCCTTGTGTTTCATTTGGTCGTGAGATGGCGGCGTACCAGTTAGTAACTCTATGAATGACACCGCTGTAGCATAGAGATCATATCCTGGCTCTGCAATTGATATGCCTGGTGGTCTATACATCTGGGTATAACCTACGATGTCTCGCCCTTTTTCAACGCCTACGCCGAGATCAATTAGCTTAACCATTTCAGTAAATCCAGGCATCCTGAACACTGTATGAGGGCGCTTTCTAACCTTTGTGTAAAAGAAAATATTAGCGGGCTTAATGTCCGCATGGATGAATTTACCAGTTTTCTGATAGGGTTTTCCGTGCAGTTTTGTTAAGCCATGTAGAACCCCTTTCATAATCTCAAAGGTATCAAAATAGTGTTGAATGTTTTTGTTCTTATATCTACGTGTGGCGATGTGGCTGGAAACTGTCTTCCAAGGGTAGGCCAGGTGTTCCATTGCATAGGCATCCCATCCTTGAGGTGACCTATAAAAATCAAATGTCCTGACAGTTTCCGTTGCCTCTCTGCATATCCGAACTTCGTCGGAGAGCTCTTCGTCACTAATCTTAATTGCGACAGTGGTTCCGATCCAGCGATCCTTTGCACGCCAGACTGCGCCAAAGCCGCTATCGTCGCCGATTGGCCCGCAACCCTCAAGCTCATAACGCTGATGTATGTCGGGAAAAATGTCGTAGATCTGCGCCTTACTTAACATGCTTGCTGGATTCATAACTACCCTGCTTGATGATTCTATAAAAACCAAAACTCAACTTATGAAAGATCCCATATGATGATTTTGATAATTGGCGAAATAACCCACTCTTATTTTGGTTCAAAGTCTGTCCAAGCTACAAACTCAATGTGGCGAAACTGTGATTCGACGCGTTCGCGCATGCTTCTGGATACAAAAAAGCAAGAAACCTTGAATTCATTGTAGAAGCACATATCTACACGGTGCTTGATGTTTTCATCCACGAGTGATTCGACTTGGAAGTAGAAAATCTCTTTGTTATCCCCGGCCGAGAAACTAGGGTTTATCACATACTCGCCTATCTCGGTTAAATTCTTTCCATCATCAGTTATCAGTTCGCCCAAAAAATGAGGGATCACTAGAACCCCGCCATCCCAATTTCGATTTTCGCTTTGAAATAGAACTCCGCGAGCTACGGAAGCGAGAAAACTGCAAATTCGTGGATAGTTACTTTTGAGTTCGACATGGTTTTCTGGAGCATACCAGTTTGTTTTTTCGCGATTCTCGTTACGCGTAGGTGAAAATTTAAGCTGGTCCGAGAATTCGCTCAAAAAATGAGGTTTTCTGAGGATCGTTCTAACGGTTTTGTCGATGTGAGGTTTTAGCTTTTGATAGTCTAATCCTCGCGCTCTCGCCGCAAAGTAAACCATCATGTATTGGTCATCCCCGGATTTCGCAGAATTATGCAAATCACAAGAGGGCACTTTAATAAGATTTATTCTATAGTTTTTATGTACTTTTTCAGGAAATAAACATTTTGGAGGTACATGCTCTTTGGTCTTGGATGGTTCATTGCAGTAATAACATTTTTTGTCCATGTGCTACACTCCTGTTTTAGTTAATATCTTGAGTTTGAAAAATAGTTTGTGTTATGTGGTTTCTCGCTTTTTCGATGTTTGAAGCCGAGCATCTAAATTGAATAATCGGATTCTAAAAGTATTGGTGTTGAGTCGCGTCTCGACTCTTGAGGTGTCTATATTTCAGCAAAGGCCCTAACCCCAGGCGTTGTTAGAGCATAATACAGTGGTAGGAATAATGGCAAAATGCAACTATTGTTATTTGCCTATTTTGTACGGGACGGAACTCCCCCCCCCAGAGGGTAAGGTAGGCAAGATTTAAATATTTGTACGCGGAACGCTTATGCTTCACTCAGAACTGATAGGGCTTCAGAGTACCCCCTTCCAGCTCGCATGGTTCAGGTCTATGCCGGTCGTGATTAAGAGGAGAAAGGGGCAGGATCCATGCAACTGGTTGGTCAAGCCAGTTCTGGTAACTAGGTACGGAAGGCGATTCAGGTGTGCCGGTTTGTGGATGAAAGGCACCTGTAAATTGGGCGCGCTGTTCTAAACTTAAATTCACCTTCCTGAATGTGATTATGTTCGGTACGCATCAGAGCAACCCAGCTTTCTGTGAAGCGCTCAAACGGACATGATGCTTGACCACTCATGCTATCAACGCCCTTAAATCGGGTCGAATAGCGAGTCATGGGTCAGAGTGCGCTGGGTAGCATCGTTGGCAAAATAGCCCATTGGTGCCCTATGTCCTCTACCGTCTACATGGGTCAGGAAATCTCTCAGACCCGAAAAAGCCGATCCATGACGCGCAGCCTCTCCGGTGTTTTTCCTTTCCGCGGACAGGGCGTTTACTACGAGTCGGGCCTTGAGCGTGATTTCATCAGGATTTGGTCGCTCTCCCCGGAAGTCGTCGCACTTGTCGCGCAGCCGGTTCAAGTCCCGTTCACCGCTCACAATGGGCGTGCCTACATCCATACCCCGGACTTCTTCGTTCAGTTCGATGATGAGCTCAACCTGAAACCGTTACTGGTTGAGGTAAAGCCTCGGGAAGATTGGAAAGAGAACTGGCGGCTGTGGTTACCCAAGTGGAAAGCCGCGTGGCGTTTCGCCCGTGATCAGGGGTGGGAATTCCATATTTTCGACGAGTCTCGAATTCGGGGCACCCGGCTGAAGAACGTCGAGTTCTTACAGCGTTATCGGAACATGGCGCTGGATCCGAAACTGACGGAAGTCATTCTGGGAAAGCTTGCGATGATGCGACGGGCGCCCTTCCATGCATTGCTGGCCCTGCATTTTCATGGTCATGAGGCCATCGGCCGATCCCATCTCTGGCATCTGATTGCCACCGGCCAGGTCTGGACGGACCTGGACCAGGAGCTCGACGAGTTTTCTGTCATGAGGTGCCATGATGAGCGCTTCTGATGTCCAGTGCCATGCACTGAACCGGGCCGCCCTCAAGATCCAGGTGGGTGAGTTCGTACGTCATCATAAGCACACCTACAAGATCGCGTTGCTGGTGGATTTCCACCATGTGCTTGGTCAGGACGTCGAGTCGGGCATCTCAAAATTGCTGCCCATCGCCGAGCTGAAAAGGCCTGAAGGCAAAAATGGACGGGTGTATGCGAGCGGGCTCGATCTGGCGCGAATCGCGGATAAAAAGTGGGCCATTGCCGAACAGCGCTACGCCATCATCGCCCCGCTTCTTGCCCAGGACATGCACGTGGAAGGCGCTGTGATCAAGCGTGCCAAGGACTGTGGCGTCAGTAAGGCAACGGTCTATCGATGGTTGTATGCCTATATGGAAGGCAGTGGTTTCTTGAGTTTGTTGCCCCAGGCTCGAGGCTGGAAGAAAGGCAACTCGCGCGTCTGCAGCGAGGTGGAAGACATCATCGGTAATGTCATCCAAACGCTCTATCTTAGTACGCGACGGTACACGATCAAAGACGTACACGATGAAGTGGCCAAGATCTGCGGGCTGCGCGGACTCCAGGCTCCGTCCATTCCTACGGTCTCGTTACGCATCAAAAAGGTCCCGGCCAAGCAAGTGCTGAAGGCCAGGGGTTATGCCGACATCGCTTCCGACACTTATGAGGCGCGTCCCGGCAAGTATTCAGCCGACTATCCCTTGCACCGGATTCAGATCGACCACAGTCCCGCAGACGTGATGATTGTCGATGATGTACATCGCGTTTCCATTGGCCGTCCGTGGATAACCATGGCCATCGATATGTATTCGCGAATGGTTGTTGGCTACTACATATCTCTGGATGCGCCGTCGGCTGTATCAGTGGCCATGTGTCTGGTTCAGGCAATGCTGCCCAAACATGAATGGCTCACCCACCATCAGGTTTCAGGTGAATGGCCTGTGTGGGGTTTACCGTATGAAATCCACAGCGACAACGGCCCTGACTTTAAAACCAAGAGCCTGATTAAGGCCTGCACTGCCCACAACATCGAACGGCAGTTTCGCCCTCGCAAACGGCCTCACTGGGGTGGGCACATCGAGGCGTTGATGGAAGAGAACGCCAAGGTGTTTAGCAAGCTTCAAGGCGCCACTCAGCGTAACCCTGACAGCCGTGGAGATGTCGACTCGGACAAAGAGGCGACGATGAGTTTTGATGCACTAGAGAAGTGGTTGGTGCACACCATTCTGATCTACAACAACAAGCCGCATAGCGGCATCTTGTTCAAACCTCCCATATCCATGTGGAACCAGGCCTTCTGGGGACCCAAAGCGTTTTGCGGCATGCCACCGATTCCGGAGGATCCCCTGTCCCTGCAGCTGGACTTCCTGCCCTCTGAATACCGCACGATCCAGACCTATGGCGTCGAATGGGATGCGATGTATTACGCGGAGGCGCTTCGCCCATGGATTAATCAGGTTGACCCTAAAACGGGCAAGAAGATGCAGTTCCTATTCCGGCGAGATCTACGAGATATCAATTTCATCTGGTTTTTTGATCCGGGTCTGAACAGGTATTTCCGAGTGCCTTTGGCTGATGGACGGTTTGATAGCGTCTCCGTAGCGCAATACGTCAAAACCAAGCGCGAACTGAAAAAAGAGAACCTGGCCTCGGTAGACAACGACACCATTCGGCAACACATCGAAAAACGAAGACTCATCGAAGAGGAAGAGGCGGTTAAAACGAAAGCAGCCAGACGAAGCGTTCAGAAAACCAAGAACAATGCTAAGGGCAAGACCCCCGCGACGGTCTTCCTTGGCCTACAGCAGGATAGCCCGCCCAGGTCGCAACCGGCATTACCGGTCGAGGATGCATGGGGGGATGATGAGGATGTTCCACTGTATGGAGGTGTGGCATGAGCAACTACCCTCATCTACTGCAGGAGTTCAGGCCGATCATGGATCTCTCTGATGCGGAGCGCCTGGCCTTCATCAAGTCCCGATGGATCGATTACGAGCTGTCAGAAAACCTGTTTGAGCAGTTGTACGCCAAGCTCTGCGGCCATCGGGATGTGCCTGACTTTTTCATCGTCGGGGAGTCTCGGATGGGCAAATCATCCCTGGTGGACAGGTTCATCGCCGTGCATGGGGCTGAGTACGTAAACGAGGACGGTTGCAGGGTCCGGCCGATCATCAAGGTCGAGGTCAGTAAGCCCAGTCTGCGGATGTTTTACTGTTCGATCCTCAACTGCTCCAATTCGCCCTTCAACCCCGACGCCAGCGAGATGAAGCTGCGTTACAAGGTGGAGAGTCTGCTGACCTCGAGCCAGACCAAGATGCTCATCATCGATGAAATCCAAACCGTCGCCAATGGAACGTCGCGTCAGGTCGCTGACTTCATGAATGAGATCAAGTGCCTGACGAATACCTTGAAGCTGGCAGTCGTGGGTGTCGGCATGCCTAGTGCCAACAAGTTGCTCATGCTCGAGCGTCAGTACGCGGCGCGGTTTGTAACCGTGGAGCTTCCGATGTGGGCGCCTTCTGTTGGTTTCAGGCAATTGCTAAAGGGTTTTGAGTCCTGGCTGCCGCTTAAGCACCCCTCCAATCTGGCGAGCAAGGAGACCGCGGCGCTCATTCTCAAACGAAGCCAAGGTATTACGGGTTACGTGGAAGAGATTCTTTTTCACAGTGCTCGAAAGGCTATCGAAACGGGTAAGGAAAAGATCGACCTCGAGCTGTTGGAGAAGTACCAATGGTCTCCCGATGTTTCTGGCATGAGGAAGTACGTCCGGTAGGTCAGCAATGGCCATGGGTGCCAGTGTTGCAGCGTGACGAATTGTTTTCCTCGTGGTTGATCCGGTGTGCTTTGTGCAACGCCTGCGACGCGCTGGAGATCGCCCGTCACATCTGGCCGCAGCGTCGGATATGGACAGGAGATTGCGATTTGGGAATCTGCTCATTGTGCCTGAGTGGGCTGCAGGAGCATTCCGGTATCCCTGCCGCGGCGCTCATTCAATCGTCATTGGTGCCAGTCTGCCGATTGATGGGGCTGAAACTGCCGCCAGTGGGCGTCACGTCTTGGGTGCTTTCGCTGGGTGGGAGGAACCTGCGCCGAGCCGGTGGTCTGCAGTACTGTCCGTGCTGCTTTGCCGAGTCGCCCTTCTACCGTCTTCAATGGCGTTTGGCCTGGTGCACCTGCTGTTCTGACCATGGGGTAAAGCTTCGAGACAGTTGTCCCCACTGCTCGGCGGTCATATCACCTCATCGGCTTGATTACCGGGCCCACAACCTCATGCGGTGTCATGAATGCGCTGGGTTGCTCGCTGAAGTGGACACTCAAGACGCGGACACTGATGAACTGCAACTGACCCGGCAGGCCGAATTGATCCTTCGGGGCGGGCCGGTCGACCTCAATTGGCCATGGATGTCCATTGCGGAGCGATTTTCTCTTTTGAAAGGGTTATTTAGATTGGTGCGAGCATTGGCAATCAGCCCCTCGGCCGCGGGGCAGCAGTTTCTGACCACCCTTGATGTGGATATTGCCTCCTTGACGCCGACAGTGGATGCCGGATTGAAGTTAGAGTGCTTGAGTAACGCAGAGAGATCACATCTTTTGTCTGCGGTAAGCCGAATTCTGTCGGCCGGTGCCGATCGTTTCAGGGCGGCGGCTGAAGATGCTCAGCTGTGTCCTTCTCTCCGTGACGCTGCCGCCAGCTCTGCCCAGCTATCACAGCTAATGCCGCGACGACCTTCCCGTCCTTATGTCAGAACGTTGCCCTCATCGAGCCAGAGGCCTAGATCTCCACGCTCGGTGTTGAAGGCCTGGTTACGATTTAAAAGAAAGGTGCTCCGTTCAAAGGCGGTGCTTGTTGGCCACTGTGAAGGGCCAGCACTGTGATCAATTTTGCCTCTCAGACCTGTGCCTGCGATGAATGCGGTCGCACGATGAGCAAAGCCAAGAAGATTCACCAGCAAAAGCGCTTCTGTGAAACGTGCTATGCCCGACTCTTCAAGCGAAAGCTTTGCCCGGCCTGCAACAACTTTGCCCGTCTGCCGCTGTTTGATACTTCCGCGGTGTGTCGTACGTGCGAGAGGAATAAGCCCTGTATCCGCTGTCATCGCTCCGGGTTGAAAATCGGCAGGCTCACAGCTCAAGGTCCGGCATGTGCTTCATGCGCGCATTATTTCCGCAGTCCTCAGCCATGCGAGCGTTGTGCAACTCCATCAACTCGCCTGGTCAGGATGCAAGTCGGCGACCACGTGCTGCGGTGTTGTCCGGCCTGCCACTCCTCATTGAAGACCGCCTGTTGCTCTGCCTGCCGAAAGCCCCGGGTGATTGTCTCGGTAGAGGGACCGGCGCTGTGCAAAAAGTGCTTTGAGCTGGGAGAGGTGCCTTGTCCTAAGTGCAATAGTCCGATGCCTGCTGGTCTGGGTAACGCTTGCATGGCCTGCTACTGGGCATCCTCTTTCGAAGCGCGTAGAAGCGACCTGCTCAGTGCTATCGAGGACGAGCGCCTACGCACGGCGATGGACGGCTTCTCTGTCTGGCTCAAAGCACGCCGAGGCGCGCAGTTTGCAGCACTGAACATGCAGCGATACCTACCTTTTCTGAAGGCGTTAAACGGGCTTTGGGCGACGTTACCTTCCTATGCCGAAATGGTTGCGCACTTTGGCGCGGAGACGCTCAGACGATCGCGTTCGGTGGTGAGCTGGCTGGCGGCAACTGAGGGCTTGGTGGTTGATCCTGAGGCTCGAGAAAATACCAGCGATCGACGTCGTATCTGCACATCACTGCAGCACTTTCCTGAAGGCATCGCCAGAGATGCTCTTCATGCCTACAGGCAAGATTTGATCGGTCGTTCTGTAAAGCTGCGCACTGTGCGTATGTCACTTAGCAGCGCGATGCGCCTTTTACAGCGCTGTGATGAAACGGGTCAAACGCTTCCGGATCAGCAGGCGCTGCGTTTGCTCTTGCGTAATCGGCCTGGCCTCCATGCCTCGCTTTTTGGCTTCGTTGGGTTTTTAAATCGACACTATGGGTTGGGGCTGGATGCTCGTTTTAATCGCAGGTGGCTGGCCAAAGCTGCCCGTCACCTTGCAGAGGTCAAGTTAACCGAACTCTACGCGACAGCTGAAGGAAACATGACGGCGCAAGAATGGATCAGAGCAGCCATGGCCTACTTTCATAGGCTCAAACTTCCCCTAAATTCGCCGTTGCATTACGAGGAGCAGGCGCAGGGCAATCAGCCGGGTTTTACGGTGAGGTTTGGCGGTGAGGAATACTGGGTGCCGGGAGCTCGCGATCATTATTCAGGATAGCGCAGCGTTCGCGAGCTGATCGCGATCGGTTTCTGGTACATCGCTGTTGTGGGCTTCGGTGGCTGGATTGGCTTTGACCGGCTTGCGCAGGGTGACGCCTATCTGCCGCAACGCGTTAATCGCGGCCCCGTCCAACCAGGTTGACTTATCTTCACTGGGGCGGTGCGAGTAAAGGGCAAAACGATTATCCAAAGTCCAGGCCAGGTTCTTGAACACGCCTGCTTGTTTTGGCAGCTCGGCATCAATGAACTCGCACACGCTCTGTATCTCTCTATTACCGCTCACAGCGCATATCAGGCCACGCGAGGCCTCTTCCTGCTGTACGCCGTCCTTGTTGACCCAGTGGCGCCGCTCGGTCTCAACGACAAGATAAAACTTACTATTCACCTTGATGACGATGAACATTACGCCTCGACGGCGGTGGCTATGCAAGTTGAGCCATTTTTCAAGCTTGCGCTCGGGGTCGTCTTTTTCAGTGAATTGGCGATCAGACAGCTCAAAGAGCCTGGGTGGTCCTTCTTCATAAAATTTTTTTTCGAGGTACCAACGAACCTCATCGATTTGACCGGCCGCATGCAGTCGAGTGAAGGACTTCCACATTTCGGCCAGTGCCCCATTGTAATCGGCGTCAACAGGCTCGGCGGTCATTGTGAATTTTCCGGTGTCGTCGTCCTTCTCACCCAGTGAGTCACCAGTGGAGTATTTGCTGGGTGGCAACTCGTCCACTGAGCGAGCCTGGGTCTCTTCGTCAGGAGAATCTAACAACATTCGGGTCTTCTCCCGGGTGGTGACGATGTGGAAGTCATCATGAACGACGTCCTCACGAGGGTAAGGGCTGCGAGGTTGGTACGTGTCGGTCATCCCTATATCCAGATCTGCGTCGGTCAAGAAGCGCTTAATCGGAGGAGCACTCCCGCGGTCTTCGACGTGTTTGGCCTTTTTCCTTGGACGATAGCCTCGGTTGTCGATCCGTTTGCCGGTCGGTTCGATGTAGCCGCGCAGCTCCATGCACACAAAATCCGTGCCGCCGTTGATCCAGAGTCCGCGGCACTCCAATTCAGTTTGCCCGTCGAACCATGGGAGCACCTGGAGAGTGTGGGGATCGCCCGCTTTGAAGCTGGGGGTATCGTTCTGCGAAAAGATACTCTCTGCTGCTTTTCGCGTCCGACGATCGTCATTGGCAAGGAGAGCCAAAAACACTTCATCCTCTTTGACCATGTCCGGGTGAGGATAAACAACCAGACTATCCGGCAGGTTTTTTTCGCTTGAAGGCGTGTCGTGTTTCAGTAGACGGCTTTTTGCCTCGTCCCAACCATAGGTGGTCAGGATTCGCGGGATCTCGGAGCGTATTGAGTAGCCTCGAACCAAATAATCCACACAGTTCAGCGTGAGTGCACCCTCTGGTTGCTTGAACTCCAAGGACCAGTCATTGGCGCATTCATACGGCAGTGGCAGCTCGTGCTTGGACGAGCAGCGATTCAGTTCTGTAGCGGTGCGAAAATTCCAATCCTTGTAGCCGAAACCAACCTTGAACCAGAGCGTTTCCAAAGCGATTTTGGCAACTGGCAGTCGATCTTCCAGAATCAAGCCTTGCGGATAAAAGCGAAGACGGCTGATGGCGATCTGGCACGTCTGGAATTCTTCAGTGAGTAAATCACCGTCCAAGCGTTGCAGAGTAACCATCACCAGCGGAACGGTGTTGTCCGCGAAGTTTTTGATCAGCCTGCCATACCACCACACCACCCAACTTCCCATGGGCAGCTTCGAGTCAAATTCGTACAGGTTTGCCCGAGCACTTGGCGGAAGGATTTTCTCTCGCTTGATCCTGGTAAGCACAACAACTCCTCGTGCTAGAGCGGGTGATTGAGGACGCGCTCCGGATCATACGAGGTTCGAACCGGCGAAAGGAAGCTGTGGAACATCGATGTGTGTATGCAGACTGAGCGATTTGAAACGACTTCCAGACGTCCATCTTAATGCGGCGAGCAAGGCCGATCACAGGAACACAGTGCTTGATCTGATGTACATCGGCTGACCATCCCGTTATCACGAAAGACAGCCAACGCGCCCAGGCTCCTGGCCTGGCCGCGATGTGACGCTCTCCAGGGATACGGATTTCCCGTTCGCTGCCGTTACATTTAATTCCATCAATTTCAAGGAAGCGGTATGAAGGTCGAGAACATTCCAGTAGGCAACGCTTCAAGGCTCGAACCGTACAAATGGTTATCTCGCTGGGGCATGGCAGTCTTGGCCGTATTTCTTTTCTACAAACTACAGACCGCCACCGTTGAGTTTGTGGGGCAAGAAAACTGGAATTCCTTATGGCTGGTAGGAGCACATGGGATCACGGGGGCAGCCTTACTATTGCTAGCGGTCGTTCAGTCTCACAACTCGGGCGGTCCCAAAGCGCTCATCGGACACAATATAGGATCGACGCTTCGCATCGGCATTCCTTTGATCGCGTTTGGGTATGTGGTGACGACCATTCTAGAAGTGGCCTTGGGGTTCGGCCGAGAACCATTCATGGAAAAGCTACTGTCGGAGCTCTCGACAGCGCAAATCATTCTGTTCTTAGCAATGCTGCTGGTGTTTCCGCCGCTGAGTGAGGAGCTGTTGTATCGGCAGTTTCTCATTCGCCTATTCCCAAGCAGGAGCGGGGCGTGGCAATGGGCCGCGGTCATTGCTACAGCAGCACTTTTCGCGTTGCTACACGGGCAATACAAGAACTGGACGTCTTTTCTTCTCCTGGGATGCTTGGGAGTAATTTTTGGTGTGGCTCGTATTGCCAGTGGAGGTCTCCTCGCACCGGTACTGCTGCACAGCTTTGCTGAAGTCGCCGGCATGACTTCAGATTTGATCCTCGCCAATTTGGAGTGAAATCGTTTTTCTGACTGAGGCGGAATCCCCGATGCTGGCATCATAAGAAACAGTGGTGGAGCGGCGACATCGGGTGATCGCCGCCGCCCCGCCACAGCTTGCGAATTGAGTCAGATAGAATGCTCCGATTGCTCAGGGCTCTCCGGCGAACGTAGGTCAAAGGCTCAGACAACGGCCCGCTTAGCGGCTGTTTTGATATGTGTACCGTAAAGCGTCAGGCCGGTGAATGCCAAGCCGCCCACCAGATTACCCAGAACAGTCGGAATCTCATTCCAGACGAGGTAGTCCATCACGGAAAAACCGCCGCCCATGATCATGGCCGATGGGAACAAAAACATGTTCACAACCGAATGCTCGAACCCCATAAAGAAGAACAGCATGATCGGCATCCACATCGCGATGACCTTACCGCTCACAGACGTTGAAATCATCGCGCCCACTACGCCCATCGACACCATCCAGTTGCACAGCATGCCTCTGAGGAAGATGGTGATCCATCCCGCGACGCCATAGTGTGCATACCCCAAGGTTCGAGCCTCGCCGATGCTGGCAATTTTTTCACCGACCGCGCCAGGGCTCGTGTTGAAGCCGTAGGTAAAAACGAACGCCATCATGAAAGCAACCGTTAGCGCACCTGCAAAATTACCGACGAAGACCAGGCCCCAGTTACGAAGTACTCCACGCACCGTCACGCCAGGGCGTTTGTCCAGGAGCGCCAACGGCGTGAGCATGAAAACGCCTGTCAGAAGATCGAACCCCATGAGGTAGAGCATTGAAAAACCGACTGGAAACAGTATTGCACCCAGCAGTGCAGAGCCACTCTGCACCGCGATGGTCACGGCGAACACCGCCGCAAGGGCCAGTATCGCTCCGGCCATATAGCCTCTGATCAGAGTGTCCCGCGTCGACATGTGAATTTTTGATTCACCTGCATCCAGCATCTTGGTGACAAACTCGAACGGTAATAGATAAGACATTGGAATCACCTCAAAACTGGTTTTGAAAGAGGCCGCTTTAGGCCTCTTTGCGTGGGGCTTGCGCGCTTCAGTGCCTGAGGATTACCAGGAACGATAAGGCAGAAATTTCCCGTTGAGAGTCAGAAGCACTCGATCACCTTTGGGGTCTTCGATCTTCTCGACGTGCATTGAGAAATCGATAGCACTCATGATGCCGTCGCCAAACTTCTCCTGAATCACGTCTTTGAGTGTCGGGCCATAGACGCCAACGACCTCATACAAGCGGTAGATCATTGGATCCTGCGGAACCGTGTTCTCCCAGGACTTGGTGGGAAAATCCGTCATGGCCATAGCGACTTCCTCATCCAGCCCCAAGACTTCGCAGATGCGCGCAGCAACATCGGGGGCAGCGCTGTTCATGCCGTAGCAGACGGAGGCGAGCCACACAGGCGCCTTTCCTACTTCATCGCTCAGGCGATCCCACGTCATTTCCTTACGGGATTTGGCGGCCATTACGGTGTGGTGCATTTCGATTTTGTTCATATCTGCAGTCTCGTCGAGCGTTTATGTGGTGAAACGACGAACATGACTTAGCGAGAGTTGTGCCAAACACGGAATTTATTTAAGCAATTGATTTATATAGGTTTTTTATTGTTTTGACGGAATGAAAATTTAACGATAAATCGTAAGTCACCATTTGTCGTGATATTTTAACGAAATCTCGTATATTCAGTTCAAATAGCCAACCACCCGTAGAACAGTGGGAATTTGCCCGTGACTATCAATATTACGCTTACATCCGTCGCCCAAGCTCCCGTAGCCATGTTGGTGGTTGAACCTGAATCCGACTCGATAATCGAGGCGAACACCGCCGGGCTTCGCTTGCTGGGCTATGCGGAAAATGCGACCGCTACGAATCGCTTCAGCCACTTCATCGGTGGAGGCATTGCCCTCTGGGTCAGTTTCACGGACGAGGTGCTCACCCTGGGTCAAGCCTGGTCCGACGACCTGACGCTTATGGATCTGGAGCGCCGAAATCACGCATTGGAAATCACTGCGACGGCGCTGCACGGCGGCAAACGCATCTTGTTCATGATTCAGGATCGTGATTGGCTGGAGACTCATCGCAACCGTTCAGAAGCCCGGCGTCAACACCGTTTGGGTCACGTCGGATGGGAGAGAATCAGCCAGGTTTTCGAGCGGATCGAGCGCCAGAACCGGTTGATCTTGGGCGCCGTCGGTGAAGGCATTTATGGACTCGACACCAACGGCCATACCACGTTTATGAATCCGGCCGCCGAGAGAATCGTCGGCTGGAGTGCAAACGACCTCGTGGGACAAAACGCTCACCAGCTTTTTCACCACAGTCACAATGACGGCACCCACTACGATGTAGAGCAGTGCTCCATCCATGCATCCTTTAGCGACGGACAGGTGCACCGGGTCGATAATGAGGTTTTCTGGCACAAGAATGGCGACCCGATTCCCGTCGAGTACACCAGCACTCCCATTTTTGAAATGGGCCGCTTGGTCGGAGCCGTCGTTCTGTTTCGCGATATCCGTGAACGACAGCGCGCAGAGGCCAAGCTTCGTGACGCCCTTAACGAGGTGGAGCAACTTAAGCTCCGCCTGGAGCTTGAAAATCAGTATCTGCTTGAAGAGATCAAAGCTGAGCGCAATCACCACGAAATCGTTGGAGAGAGCGCTGCTGTTTTGCATTTGATCCGACAAATAGAGCTGGTCGGTCCCACCGATGCGAACGTCCTCATTAGCGGCGAGTCCGGAACCGGTAAAGAGCTGATTGCGCGTGCCATTCACGCTAGCAGCCCGCGAAGCGACCGGCCGCTGATTCGCGTCAATTGCGCCGCAATTCCCAGAGAGCTGTTTGAAAGTGAATTCTTTGGCCACGTCAAAGGAGCCTTCACCGGCGCAATAAATGACCGTGTAGGACGGTTTGAGCTTGCCGATGGGGGAACGTTGTTTCTTGACGAGGTGGGTGAGATTCCGTTGGAGCTTCAAAGCAAACTTCTGCGGGTACTTCAGGATCAGCAATTCGAACGCGTGGGTGACAACCTGACGCGCGCAGTAGATGTGAGGGTAATCGTCGCTACCAACCGCGACTTACGGGAAATGATCAGCACTGGAAGCTTTCGGGAGGATCTGTATTTTCGTTTGAACGTCTTCCCCATACGCTCAGTTCCCCTTCGCGAGCGATTAGGAGACATCCCATTGCTGGCCAGCCATTTCCTGAAACGGGCCAGTCTGGCCTTTAACAGGCCTGATGTGCGCTTGCCATTGGCACAGCTCGAGATCCTGAAGCGATACCCCTGGCCTGGAAACATCCGCGAGCTGCAAAACGTGATCGAACGACAGATTATCGTTTCCTTGGATGGTCGGTTGAGATTCAACGAGTTGTTATCGACTGGCTCACATATGAAAAAGCCAGTGAGTACTACTTCAGAGATCGTTCATGAGCCGGTGCGCGATGAGGATCTGCAACATCAACTCAAACTCAACACCATTGCGATGCTCAGGCGCACCGGAGGCAAAGTATCGGGGGATGGAGGAGCTGCTGAGCTCCTGGGGGTGAAGCCGACGACATTGGCGTCCCGGCTGAAAAAGTGGGGAATTGACGCCCGCCAGTTCAAACGCTCGCAATTCCAGTGATCGCCACGTGGTTGAACGACCGCACGCTTTGGGCCATCTCTGAGTAGGATAGTCGCCAAGCCCCCCCGCCATGGAAGAACATGAATACAGAAGAGTCGCCCTTGACCTCCTGTGGGCGTATCACACGAATGTCCAAGGGTTTTGTGACATTTGAAAATAAATGCAACTAAACGGAAATAGATGCAACTGAACCGCCGTCACTCCTCACGACTGATTTTCCGGCCCTTCCCAGTAAAGACGGGCGCTGCACCAATCACGATCTCCGTCATCCCTTGCATTCGCCTGATTAACAAAGCTTTCCATTGGTTCTTGATAAAAGAGAACGATCGTTCTACTATGGGCCCATGTAGAACGACCGTTCTCCGTGGGCTCAATGAACAGCTACTGGTCGACACACGAGAAACGGTGTCCGCGAGCTGGTTCTCAACAGCTTGAACATCGTTCCTAGCGAACGTCTGCGGGGTTAAAAAGATGGCGAAGGGCTCTGATATCGTTGTGCAATGTTTAGAAAGCGAAGGCGTTGAGTATGTGTTCGGCGTTTCTGGTGAGGAGAACCTCGACTTGCCGGAATCTCTTCGTAAGTCCCAGATTAGGCTTGTTCTGACCCGTCACGAGCAGTCCGCCGGGTTTATGGCCCCGACCTACGGTCGCCTAACGGGCAAGACAGGGGTAGGCCTGTCAATTCTCGGCCTTGGCGCGACGAACTTTGCCACTGTAGCCGCTAATGCGTACTTGGGCGGTGTGCCAATGCTGATGATCACCGGTCAGAAGTCGATCCAGAAGTCCAAACAGGGTCGATTCCAGATCATTGACGTATGCGGAATGATGGCGCCCATCACCTTGCAGGAGCAACCTTCCCAGCGTAACGAGGCATCGTGATGTCCTGCGCGCCAGGGCTTGAACTTGACAGCGCAGCTTTGTTGTTGATGTGGGCATGCAGTGTAGTTGGCCTCTGCATGGCCGCGTTATAGATGCGCGTGTTTTAGGCATGACGAGTTGATGGCGTCTTCCGTCTTGGCGGCAGGCACGGATGGGTATGTGGAGCGTTGGTGGAAATGATGATGACATTTACGAAAAGGTCGCCAAATTTCAGCGCGGGCCCTGGCGCGCTTCCGGAACCGGTTCTGGAGCAAATCAAGCATGAGTTGCTGAACTGGAGCGACACAGGTGCGTCGGTCATGGAAATGAGCCATAGATCGTATCAATTCACCGAAATGGCCCAGCAGATGGAGCGTGACCTTCGAGACTTGTTGTTGATTCCGGCGAACTACAAGGTGCTCTTCCTGCAAGGGGGAGGCGCTATGCAATTCTCCCAGATCCCAATGAACCTTGCGGGCACAGGTGGGGTCGTGGATTACGTTGACACTGGGCACTGGGCATCGAAAGCGTTATCGGCCGCGAAATTATATGCGGACGTGAACGTTGTCGCGAAGGTCGAGGGTGCTGCTCACTCGAACCGTTTACCTCGTGAGGACAGTTGGCGGATATCCAAATCTCCAGCCTACCTTCATTACACCGCCTGTGAAACGATTGATGGCCTAGAGTTTCATTGGGTGCCCGATGTGGAAAGACATATTCCCTTGGTGGCTGATTTTTCGGCCAACATCCTCTCAGGCCCGCTCGATGTCAGTCGTTTCGGCTTGATCTATGCCGGGGCACAAAAAAACATCGGTCCTAGTGGCATGACACTGGTTATCGTCCGTGAGGATCTATTTGGTCGTGCACACAAATATTGCCCTGAAATTTTGAACTATGAGGTACAGGCCAGCAACGGATCAATGTACAACACCCCGGCCACGTTCGCCTGGTACGCATCGAGTCTGGTGTTCAAATGGATAAAGTCGGTAGGTGGCTTAGAAGAGATGCGTGCGCGGAAGCTTCGTAAGAAAGAGATATTGTATACGGTTATTGATAGTGACGATTTTTATATCAATGATGTTTTTTCAACCGATCGCTCGCATATGAACGTGCCATTTAGAATTGCTGATGAAAGGCTGGAGAAGCAATTCTTGGCCGGTGCATCGGAACTTGGGTTCCTAGGCCTGAAGGGGCACCGCGCGAAAGGCGGGATGCGCGCCTCAATTTATAACGCGGTCTCGGAGGATGCAGTGCAGGCGCTGGCGGGGTACATGCTCGACTTCCGCCGGCGCCATGGATGATATTTTCGAAAATATTATTGGTCTAGAAATTGTCTTTCTTGAAGTCAGCCGCGATGGAAATTGTATTGTGAGTCCTCATCAAGCTTGGTGTTGCTCCGTCGCGTCGTTAAAAAGCCGAAGCCTCACATTTTCATCGAATAAGTTACAGGTAATAAGCATCGTTAAGTGGTCAGTTCTTGAACGTACTTAATGAGCAAGTCCGGGGTAGATGAACTCCATCGTTGAGCCTTCTGAATCGGTTGCTTAGTGCTCCGGTTTCCTCCGACTGATTAATTGTTGGCGTCAAATTGCACCCTCCAATAGGCCCACGCTATATAAAAAGGATCTCCCGCCATGTTTGATCGTAGCAGGACACTTGACCAGACAGACCCTACACTCTGGTCCGCTATTCAGCAGGAAAACACGCGTCAAGAAGAGCATATCGAGCTGATTGCATCGGAGAACTACACCAGTCCGGCAGTCATGCAGGCTCAAGGTTCTCAGCTCACCAACAAGTACGCTGAGGGATATCCTGGCAAGCGCTACTACGGTGGCTGTGAGTACGTTGATATTGTGGAGCAGATAGCTATTGATCGTGCCAAAAAGCTCTTTGGTGCGGAGGCTGTAAACGTGCAGCCGAACTCAGGATCTCAGGCCAATCAGGCAGTCTATATGGCAGCTATTCAGCCTGGTGACACCGTTCTTGGTATGAGCTTGGCGGAAGGTGGGCATCTGACGCATGGCTCACCAGTAAACTCCTCCGGCAAGCTGTACAACTTTGTCGCCTATGGCCTCGATGAGCAGGAAGAAATCGACTACGACCAAGTCGCACGGTTGGCCGAGCAGCATAAGCCGAAGCTGATCGTTTCCGGAGCCTCGGCATACTCGTTGCGGATTGACTTTGAGCGTTTGGCTAAAATCGCAAAAGCCAACGGAGCGCTGTTCATGGTCGACGTGGCACATTACGCAGGCTTGGTAGCCGGTGGCGTTTATCCGAATCCTGTTCCGCACGCAGATTTCGTGACGTCCACCACGCACAAGTCGCTGCGCGGACCGCGCGGTGGTCTGATCATGTGCAAGGCGCAGTTCGAGAAGGCGATCAACTCTGCCATTTTCCCCGGAATTCAGGGTGGTCCATTAGAGCATGTGATTGCCGCGAAGGCTGTGGCTCTCAAAGAAGCGCTTGAACCCGAGTTTCAGGTTTACGCGACACAGGTACTTGCCAATGCGAAGGTGATGGCTCAAACCTTGATTGAACGCGGGCTGCGGATTGTTTCTGGTAGGACCGAAAGTCACCTCATGCTGGTGGACCTGCGCTCAAGGGGCTTGACGGGTAAAGAGGCAGAAAGTCTGTTGGGGAGGGCGAATATCACCGTAAACAAAAACGCTATTCCCAATGACCCGGAGAAACCCTTCGTGACCAGCGGTATTCGATTGGGGACGCCGGCGATGACTACCCGGGGGTTCAAGGAGGGCCATGCATGCCTAATTGCTCACTTGATCGCCGATTTGCTGGACGATCCCTATGATGAGGCGCGTGTCGCTAGCGTGCGAAAGCAGGTTCAGGTATTGACCCAAACGTTCCCAGTCTACAAGTGATTGACGCTGATCGCTGTCCTGCATATAGCTCTCAGCGCCCTTGCTTGTCCCTGGCCAAGGGCGCGTATTCTGCAAACAGCTTGGATCTTTTGGACTGGTTTTTAGCTCGCTCTGGATATGCAGTTCAATAAAAATCTTGTGAGAGGCGTGTGGGGCGAAACAGCTTCGTGAGTCGTCCCCGGTTCAGTTTCTGAAGCTTTGAATGGTGTGAACTAAAATGGCTACTATCTTGATCGTCGACGACGAGTGTTCGTTTGCCGAAACTCTCGGCTTCGCCCTGGAAGACGAAGGATTCACGGTTGTAACGGCCAGCAACGGCCGACGCGGACTAGAGCTTCTAAATAGAGAAAGGCCGTCCTTGATCATCACCGACTTTATGATGCCGGTCATGGACGGCTTAGAATTCGCTACATCCGTCCGAGCACTTCCTTCCGCCGGTCATTTGCCGATCATCTTGATGAGCGGTGCTCAGGCATATATTGGTATGAGTAGATCAGATTTGTTTGATTCTGTTTTGGCAAAGCCATTCGATATCGACTTTATCATCACCGAGGTTAGAAAACTCCTTCTTGCCGCTCATTGAAAACTGATCCGCTGAAGGTTCCAAGTAGTTCAAGGTTTTCGTCGCATCCCCACTGGGTCAATTCGACGTCGGCGTCGGCCTCATCAGGCTGTGCAACTGAATTGCGGCACAGTCCTGTACCACGGCCAATACAATCTGCTTGCGTTCTATCGGCGATTGACCGCCATTATGGCTCTACTAAGAATGATGGAGCTAGAAGTCGAGGCTCCTCGAAGTTTACCGAACACCTCTACCTTTGCATTCGCCTAATGCACCATTCCTGGGAGACTTACTATAAAAGTGCACTTCGTTGTCCACGAATCGTTTGAGGCGCCCGGAGACTATTAAGACTGGTACGGGGAACTTAGGTAAGAAGCCAGCTATTCCCGCGCCTATGCGGATGTGGAACTCGCTAAGCAACTAAGGTGAGACAGCACAGCGTCCTAACAAAAATGGTGAGCGGCATATTGCCGCCCACCCGTGCATCACTAGCCTTGGAGCATCGCGCGGAGCATCCACGCGGTCTTTTCATGCACCTGCATACGCTGAGTCAGCAGGTCGGCCGTTGGCTCGTCACTCACCTTGTCCAGCAGCGGGAAAATGCCGCGAGCAGTTCGTGTCACGGCCTCTTGCCCCTGAACAAGCGAACGGATCATGTCTTCTGCGTCAGGCACGCCTTCTTCTTCCTTGATCGAAGACAAGCGAGCGTAGGTCGAGTACGTACCCGGCGCGGGGAAGCCCAGCGCGCGAATCCGCTCGGCAATCGAGTCAACGGCCGTAGCGAGCTCCGTGTATTGCTCCTCGAACATCAGATGCAAGGTGCGGAACATTGGCCCCGTCACGTTCCAGTGGAAGTTATGGGTCTTCAGATACAGCACGTAAGTGTCTGCGAGCAGGTGAGACAGGCCGTCCACGATGGACTTGCGATCCTCTTCACTGATACCGATATCGATTGCCATGCTTCGTCCTCATTAGTAGGAAATGTTTCTTTCTGGCCGCCGCACATACTGTTTAAGCGAGAGACGGGAGAAAACGATCGGGCCGGTAACGCCGGCCCGATGTAAAACTAATCTATGGCAACAGGTGCAAATTGATCGCTTGTGCTGCCTGCTCTATTGAACGCCGGACACTCGGAACCTCGGCGAGCACGTTGAGCAGACCGTAGTCATGAATCATGCCGTTGAAGCGCACGGCTGTGACCGAGACCCCCGCTGCATTGAGCTTTCGGGCGTAGGCCTCGCCTTCATCGCGCAGTACGTCCATTTCGGCGGTTTGTACCAGAGCAGGAGGCAGGCCTTTCAGTTGTTCCAGGCTGGCGCGCAGTGGGGAGGCATGAATATCGCTGCGTTGGTTCGGATCGGCGGTGTAACTGTCCCAGAACCACTGCATCATGTTACGAGTGAGGAAGTGGCCGTCGGCGAACCACTTGTAAGAGGCGTCGTTGAAGTTTGCATCTGTCACCGGCCACAACAGTGCCTGGAAGCGCAGCTTAGGGGTACCGGCTTCTTTGGCCTTGATCGCAACCACAGCGGCCATGTTGCCACCAACGCTGTTGCCCACGACCGCAAGGCGGCCTCCATCAACCCCTATCTCCTTACCATTTTCGGCGACCCAACAGGTGGCGCCATACGCTTGATTGATCGCGGTGGGGAACTTGGCTTCCGGCGACAGCGTGTAATCGACATAGACCGCTGCCGCACCTGAACCTACTACCAAGTCGTGGATGAGGCGCTCGTGAGTGGGGTAGTCGCCGAGTACCCATCCTCCACCATGGAAGAACATGAACACAGGTAAGTCGCCTTTGGCCTCCTGTGGGCGTATCACGCGAATTTCCAAAGGCTTGCCGTTCACTTCGATGCTGCGACGTTCGACCAAAATACCTGCGACGTCGACCTTTACACTGGCCTGGGCGTTGCTAAGTACAGCGCGGGCGTCTTCCGGCGAGAGGGATTCCAACGGCTGGCCATGGCTGGCCTCCAAGGCGTCCAGGAAAGCCTGGGTGTTAACTTCGACACCTGGACCACCAGCAGCGGATGCACGGCTGAAGGCAAAGGCCAGCAGTGCGGCTGTGAGTGTGGGCGACAGTTTCATGGTTCAAGTTCCTGGGCTATGGTCCGGTAATCAGCTGGTAGCGGTGATACTCGGGCGGATATCCCTGGCGGATGCCAGAGGTCCACAGCGATCTCTTGAGTAGTGTCCACTTCCATGCAGAACAGATGAGCGTAAAGTTTTTGCGATGTCGCCGACCGTGATGCTGAACTGGCCATCAGGCAAATGCGTCGGCGCCGTATCAGTTCGTACAGCCGCTCCCCATTACGTGGTATTCCATGACGTGCCGGTTGCCCTTGGAATCGTCGTAAGTCATCTGCACCGGCACCACATCGCAGACATTGGGTGTCTCACTGATCGCCACTACGTGGGCGATATCCAGGTCCTGAGAGTAACGATAGGGCTCGACTGTAACCTGTGCAGTCTGGGTATCCTGATCATTGGCCATGGCGACAGAACCGATGCAGCCTAGGACGAAAGCGAGTAACAGTTTCATAGCAATCACCTGTATTGAGGGCGTGAGAAGTACGAGGCACTCAAGCGGTGCCCAGTCGTAATGAAAGTTCGGGGGTGTAGCCCGGCGCCGTCAGACGCCGGGTGGAGTTACATCAGAAAGGCTTGGTCGGCAGGTACTTGCCGTCCAGTGTGATCACAGCGCGGTGGCCACCGTCCGGATCTTCGACTTTCTTGATGTCCAGCTTGAAGTTGATGGCGCTGATGATGCCGTCGCCGAACTTCTCGTGAACCAGCGCTTTGAGGGTGGTGCCGTATACCGACATCATTTCGTAGAAGCGGTAGATGGTCGGGTCGCTCGGCACACCGTCGAAGAAGCTGCCGCGAATGGGCATCGATTGCAGCAGTGCGACTTGATCAGCGTTGAGGTCGAGCTTCTTGCCCACGACATTCGCCGCGCTAGAAGGCAGCGGGTGCTGGCCAAGCAGGGCTGCGGTGACGAAGGCTTCGGACAGGCCGGTGCCATCAACGATCTCGGCGAAAGACAGGTCCTTGCGGGCCTTGGCCAAAATGATGACTTCGGTCAGTTCCTGGCGAGCGGTACGGGTGGCTTGAGTCTGGATCATGATGAATCTCCTGGGTAGGTAGGGGTACGAGTTCAGGCTCAGGCAACGTGCCTGGCTTGTTGAGATACGGCGCGGACTTCAGGGTTTTCTGCGAGGGATACAAAGGTCCCGGTGCGGCCATCAAAGGCGTCGATACGGCCGGTCTCGATGTCGTAGATCCAGCCATGCAGAGTCACGCGGCCTTCTTCAAGCGCCAGGCGAACGGATGGGTGGGTCTGGATGTTGGCCAGTTGCGCGATGACGTTTTCGCGCACCATGGATGAAACCTTGCTCGGTTGATCAGGGTGCTTGCGGGCTTCGTTGACCACCTTCGCCGAGTCGGCGTAGCGCAACCAGCTGGCCACTGCGGGCATATGGTCGAGGCATTTACACGTGGCAATGGCGGTCATCGCGCCGCAGTCTGAGTGGCCACAGATCACGATGTCGGCGACGTTGAGTCCGGCGACTGCATATTCCACCGAGGCCGAAACACCACCTGGCTCCGGGCCATACGACGGCACGATGTTGCCGGCGTTGCGGATGACAAACAGATCACCTGGCTCGCGTTGAGTGACCAGTTCCGGTACCAGTCGGCTGTCGGAGCAGGAGATGAACAGAGCTTTCGGGCTCTGCTGATTAGCCAAGTCCTTGAACAGCTTGATGCGCTCAGGGAAGGCATCTTTTTGGAATTTTAGGAAACCGTCGATGATCGCTTTCATGGTTGCTGTCTCAATGTTCGCTGGGAGTGGAACAAAGATTAAGCAACGCATGACATAAGGTAAAAGTCTCATTTATTATGGGTTGGATCAGATTATCTTATGAGTTAAAACATGCTTGCTCGCCATACCCAGTCTTTTTTCGCGGCTGAATAACACTCAAGAAATCGTCGAAAGGTCGCGGAATCGGTACAAAGTCGCCCAACGATAATGTTGAATAACTGGACCTTGACCTTGCCAACGCAACTCGGTTGATCCTTGCATCAACCCTGCAAGGGATGTTCGTTATGCTCAGTCCCCTGCTGTTTGATTCGACTGCCGCAGATGTAGGCATTGCCATGAAGGCCGGCATAGATGTGGCGATGCAGACCGGTGGAATCACCTTGTGTGCTGCGTCCCGCGCATGATGCCCGCCGCACTGGACATCAGCCGTGAGGCCGGCGCGAAAACTCGCCAGAGTCTGTTTTTAGCCTTGATCTATAAACTCATCGGTATGTCCTGCCGACTTTGGGCTGCTCAACCCGGTACCCGCTGGAGCGGCCGTGGCGCTGTCTGGTGTCAGCGTGGTGAGCAATTCTTTACTGGTCTAAAACTGAAAGCCTAATGAGCAAGGAGACACACGATGAACATCGGCCAAGCCGCAGAGAGCAGTGGCCTTAGTGCAAAGATGATTCGAAACTACGAATCGATCGGCCTGCTGGCAGCGGCGCATCGTACAGACAGCGGTTATCGCATCTACAGCGCGAAAGACCTGCACACCCTCGCTTTTATCAAACGCTCGCGCGATTTAGGGTTTTCGCTTGAAGAGGTCGGGAAACTCTTGACCCTGTGGCGAGATCGCGACCGCGCTAGCGCGGACGTTAAGGCGCTGGCACACCAGCATATCTATGAGCTGAACCGGAAAATTGCCGAACTTACCGGCCTGCGCGATACCTTGCAGGATCTGGTGGAACACTGTCAGGGAGATCAACGGCCCGAATGCCCGATTCTCAAAGGCCTAGAATCGGGAAGGTGCTGTGGCTAAATTCCAGCAGTCACCTACGGACCTTTGGAACGATTCGCTTTAGTTGCTTTGGCGGTGCAACGTTTACAAGCCTGGTAGCGGCAGTGGTAGCTATATAGCTCGCTTACGCTGCACTCAAATATTCGATCAGCTAGAGCGCTTGCAGAGCGATCAGCGGACGGCACTAAATTCACATGAACGCTTGACCACGCCAGATCGGCGCTCGCTTACTCATTTTTCTCGGCAGATCAGCGTGAGATCAACACAGGCTAGTCAAGAGGGAGTCGTCCGGTGATCTCGCGATATTCATCGCCGTTTTGAAGTGTTCCAACAATGAGACAGGTATTGCTCAATTGAACGCGGCCGGATCTGTCCTCTCTCACAAAAAATACGAACTGATCGAGCTGATCCCCCCGAGCGGGTAGGTATGCAGAAATGCTCCTGGCAAAAGCCGCCGGTGCTCTTATGGGGACAAGGCATACAATCAGGGCTGGTGATCGCCCAGGCGAGGTGTTGAGGAAAGACATCGGTGACCGAACAAACCTGCACGCTCGGCCCCACTGAAATCCCTCCGCTAACCTGCAGGTAAAAATAAATTCTTGAGACGCTTGACCGGGGAGAACGATCGTTCTACTCTGGCTACATGGAAAAGCAAATGACTGACACACGCGAAAAAATTTTGGCTACGGCCGAGAAGCTGATTTACGAGAATGGTATTCACGCCACTGGCATGGACCTTCTAGTAAGGACTTCCGGCGTAGCACGTAAGAGTATTTATCGATATTTTGCGAACAAGGATGATATAGCGGCAGCAGCATTAAATGCACGCGATGTACGCTGGATGCAGTGGTTCAGAAGTGAGTGCGAAAAGGCGGAATCTCCGGAAGAGCGCATCATTAGCATTTTTGCTGTACTCAAGAGTTGGTTTGAGTCGGACGGCTTTAGGGGTTGTGCATTTATCAACACTGCCGGAGAGGTTGGTGATATAGATGATCCTATCCGTCATATTGCAAAGCTGCATAAACAAAAGTTACTCGATTATACGTTGGAGTTGGCCAGCCAATTAAATATCGAAGACCCGACGTCCCTAGCTAAACAGTTTTTTGTGCTAATAGAGGGAACGATAACCGTGGCTCGTGTAATGGGTGACTACACAGCCCTGGATAGTGCAAAAGAAGTCGCCGTAATTTTGCTCAAAGAAGTACATCGCCAAAGCGCGTGAAGTTTTAGAAACACTAAATTAATTGAAGATATCCAAAAATTGGAGGCGCCACCATGTCTAACGAACAAGCTCGTCCGCCACTTCCTCCTTTCACTCGCGAATCGGCGATTGAAAAGGTTCGACTCGCTGAAGATGGCTGGAACAGCCGAGATGCAGAAAAAGTTTCGCTTGCCTATACGCTAGATACCAAATGGCGTAACCGGGCTGAGTTTGCGAACAATCGCGAGGAAGCCAAAGAATTTCTCGCTCGCAAATGGAAAAAAGAGCTCGATTATCGCCTGATCAAAGAGCTTTGGGCGTTCACCGACAATCGCATCGCAGTCCGTTACGCTTACGAATGGCACGATGATTCTGGTAACTGGTTCCGCTCCTACGGCAATGAAAACTGGGAATTTGGAGCTGACGGCTTGATGCAGCGTCGATTCGCCTGTGTTAATGACATGCCGATCAAGGAAAGCGAGCGTAAGTTCTTCTGGCCACTCGGTCGCCGCCCTGACGATCATCCAAGCCTGAGTGATCTGGGCCTGTAAACGCAACAACTGATCGAGTTCTCAGATCAGCCGACGGTGTAAGGATTTTATTTCTGCCATTAATGGTTGCTGCCGGCTGCGTTCTTTAGTTGTTGCTTAAAGCAAATAAACTCAGCTCCAACTAGGTATGACTTCATCGGCCTAGTCTAGCAAATGCTAAATTTATTGATTTCCACTTAATCTGGAGGCACCACCATGTCTGATGCACAAGTTCGCCCACCACTTCCTCCTTTTACTCGTGAGACGGCGATTGAGAAAGTCCGACTCGCTGAAGATGGCTGGAACAGCCGAGATGCTGAAAAGGTTTCGCTTGCCTATACGCTAGATACCAAATGGCGTAACCGCGCCGAATTCGCTACCAATCGTGAGGAAGCCAAAGGCTTTCTCACTCGCAAATGGAAAAAAGAGCTCGATTATCGCCTTATCAAAGAGTTGTGGGCCTTTACCGATAATCGTATTGCCGTTCGGTATGCTTACGAGTGGCATGATGATTCGGGTAACTGGTTCCGCTCTTACGGTAACGAAAACTGGGAATTTGAAGCGGATGGCCTGATGCACCGCCGCTTCGCTTGCGTCAATGACATGCCGATCAAAGAAAGCGAGCGCAAGTTCTTCTGGCCTCTGGGTCGTCGCCCTGACGATCACCCAGGTCTGACAGAGCTAGGTCTGTAAGTCATTTCGAACCTGATCCTTTATTAATAAAGGATCAGGCTTCATTTTTGTAAAACTCTATATATCTACGTGTAAGCTTTTACTTGCATAACATTGCGCCTTTGGAAAATAAGAGCAAATGCAACTGCCTTAAAACCCATTCTTTACGCTGCGTGACTTTGCTTTCACGGCGAAGCTGCCAGCCCCGTCTCCATGCCCTTAGCAGCATAGCGGTATCAGTCTCAACGACACCTACGACTGTCCCCGATCAGGCGATTTTCGCAATGGTGACGTGGCCCGTGAACGCTCAGCTTGCTTGAGTCGTGCGCCATGTCACTCTTTGAGTTCGCTGGATACTTCCTTAGCCAGCTCAATAAAAGCTTGCGCTGCAGCGCTCTGGAAAGCGTCTCTCCGCCGCATAAGAACAGCGGTTCGCTGCAGGCGTTCTGGCTCCAAATTAATGGCCACCAGATCATCGTGGGCCAACGCGATTTTGGCGGGTAATAAGGTCGATAGATTGGTGCGGCGGACGATTTCGATCACAGCCCCAATAGCATTGACCTCCATTTGTACCTGAGGGCGAATAGCGTGTTTACGGCAGTAACGGTCGATTTGTTCGCGGGTGGCAAAATCTGTACTGAGCAGAACCAGAGACTCGGCGCTTAGGACTTGCAGTCCAATGGACCGCTCCTCGGCTAGGCGGTGTTTGCGGCTCACCACTAAAGCGAGCGTCTCGCTCAGCAAGGGAATCGCATCAATATCTGGCGTATTTATTTCGTCAAACGCGATCCCTACGTCCAGTTCTCCTGCCAAAAGCAGCTCTTCAATCCGCTCCTGAGAAATCTCTTTCAGGTTGAAGGTGATTTTGGGGTATCTGGAATGGAATGCCTCGATCAGCGGACCTACTAGGTAAGTGGTGAACGTCGGTGTGACGGCCACACGCAATGAGCCGCGTGTGAGGTCGCTCACGTCATGAATGGCGCTTTGAGCCGCCCGTAACTCCTGATAAGCGCGGCGCGCATAAAGAAGATAAGCATTTCCAGCGTCAGTCAATTGCGTTGTGCGTCCTGAGCGGTCAAACAACTGCGCCCCGAGAATTTCTTCCAGCTGCTTTACCTGCTGGGAAAGGGCTGGCTGGGAGACGTGCAACGCTGCAGCAGCCTTCGTGAAACTGTGGTGCTCCGCAACTGCAAGAAAATACTGGATGTGACGAGCGAGCATGTTTTCACCCATAAGGTAATCTGATCCAACCCATAATAAATGAGACTTTTACCTTATGTCATGCGTTGCTTAATCTTTGTTCCAC
>Ga0068840_105832_pt1 | contig 27255 bp, 28 predicted proteins | sample Hof3ISUMetaT_8_FD_68484 | JGI IMG/M metagenome (GOLD analysis project Ga0068840, IMG submission 68484) | Enriched soil aggregate microbial communities from Iowa State university to study microbial drivers of carbon cycling -... | ecosystem: Environmental > Terrestrial > Soil > Agricultural land...
CGGCCGTAGAGATTGCTCAACGTGCCGAGGCGGCTGTGATCCTTGGAGTTATCGCCGGGGTGAATCACCGCCACCACCACGAACCCCTTGCGTGCCAGTGACGTAGCCAGGTCGTGCAGCGCCAGCGGCGTGCCGGTGTTGCCGTGAGAGAGCATCAGCATGGGGAAACGGCCGATGGCGACTTTGGTGTCTTCGCCGGCCTCGACCGAATAACCTTCGAGCAGGCTCAGGTGTTCGCGGTCGCTGGAGGGATAGAACGCGATGGCGCGCATCGGTTGCAGGTCGAGCGGATCGAGGAATGTCATCTCGTGATAGCCGACGCTCCAGCGCGGGTGCTGCCCGGGCGCAGCGTGCACTGAATTCAGGCTGCCGAGCAGGCAAATCAGTAACGCTGCACAAAGACGCATCATGGGATGCCCCACCCTGTTGTTACTCAATCGAAAGATCCGTTGTGTTCGACGCCCGAAATTCCGAAATTCGGTAACCCGGCGCGGCGTTGCACTCAGACGTTGATCATCAGACTGCATAACCCGGGCCAGATTATGTAACAGTCAGAAACAAAAAACTCCGTATCTGGCCCTTGCGGAACCAGAATACAGAGTTTTTGGAGATTTGCCTGAACAGGAGCTGTTCTTTACGCAAGCCTTACGCGGCGGCGAACAGCTGCTCGCTGATCTTCGCTTGCGCGGCGCTCATGGCGTTGTTGCGCACTTCTTCGCCGTAGGCCAGGCCTTCGGCACGCACGACTTCGATGTCGGTGATGCCGAGGAAGCCAAAGACCAGTTTCAGGTAGTCTTCGTGCGCCACGCCCGAAGCTTGACCGGCGTGGATGCCGCCAGCGGTGGAAACGATCACTACTTTCTTGCCGCCGCACAGGCCTTCAGGGCCGGCTTCGGTGTAACGGAAGGTCTGGCCGGCGACGGCGATGCGGTCGATCCAGGCTTTGAGCTGGGTCGGCACGGTGAAGTTGTACATCGGTGCAGCGACGACGATGGCGTCAGCGGCGATGAATTCGGCCAGGGTGGTGGCGCTCAGTTCGGCTTCGTGCTGTTGTGCGGCGTTGCGCAGTTCAGCGGTGGTGCCGGCGGCAACCAGGGTGGTCGACGAGAAGTGGCTGATGGCATCAGCGGCCAGATCGCGGTAGGTCACGACAGCGCTTGGCTCGGCGGCTTGCCAGGCTTTAGTGACTTGACTGCTCAGCTGACGGGAAGCGGAGTTGTCGCCCAGAATGCTCGAATCGATGTGCAGCAGTTTCATGTGGAATCTCCTGGAATGAATCGCCGGTGGCGACGGAATGGAGACAATCCTACCGACGAAACCAATAGCTGATTAGACGGCAACAATGCGATAGTTTGTCCCACTGATAGAACAGTCGGGTTTCTCCATGCAAGACCTCAACGATCTCTACTATTTCGCCAAAGTGGTCGAGGCTGGCGGTTTCGCCGCCGCCGGCCGCTTGCTCGGCATTCCCAAGTCACGCCTGTCGCGGCGCATCGCCGAGCTGGAAGAACGCCTTGGCGCACGTTTGCTGCAACGCACCACCCGCCAATTGAAGCTGACGGCGGTCGGCGAACGCTATCTGCGTCACTGTCAGGCCATGCTGCTGGAAGCGGAAATGGCCGATGAAACAGTGGCCAGCATGTCCAGCGAGCCTCGCGGACGCTTGCGGGTTTCCAGCCCCACGGGGCTGGCCCATGAAATGCTCCCGGTGGTGATCAGCAATTTCCTTGGCAAATACCCTCAGGTGCAGCTGGAAGTCACCCTGATCAATCGACGGGTCGACCTGATCACCGAAGGCATCGACGTGGCCCTGCGCGTGCGCGAACACGGCGATGAAGAACCGATGCTGGTGACCCGCCGCCTGCGTCAGGCGCAGATGGTGGTGGTCGCAAGCCCTTCCTTTATGCAGGGCGTGGAAATCAATCATCCGCAGGACCTGAAGAACCTGCCGGTGCTGGGCGCTCTGGAAGCCGATCGCATGGTGCATGTGCGCCTGCTCGATCAGCACGGCAAGAGTTGCGATCTGGCGCTGGAAGCCCGGCTGGGCATCGACGATTTCATCGTGCGCAAGGCCTGTGTGCTGGCCGGCCAGGGTTTCACCCTGCTGCCGATGATGTATTGCGAAACGGAACTGAACAACGGCACGCTGGTGCAGTTGTTGCCGGACTGGTCACTGCCCGGCGGCTGGCTGCAAGCGGTGTATCCGCATCGGCGCGGGGTGATGCCGGCGGTGCGCGCGTGGATCGATCATCTGGTCGAATCGTTCAATGCCTGTGGAGAACGGCTGTTATGAAACAAGGAAAGATGAGCGAACAGGATGTCGCGGACTTCTGCCTGGCCCTGCCCGGTGCCAGGGAAGACTACAAATGGGGTGGCGTGCGAGTGTTTTCGATTGCCGGCAACAAGATGTTCGCCTTGCAGGGACTGCGCGGTGATTCGCTGGCGTTCAAGGTCGACAAGGACCTGTTTCTTGGTCATTGCGACCGGCCGGGCATTCACCCGGCGCCGTATCTGGCCCGGGCGCAATGGATCATCATGCACCCGCCCTACCCGCTGGGCGCCGATGAACTGCAAGGGTTGCTGCAGCGTTCCCATCAACTGGTGGTGAGCAAGCTGCCCAAGCGCGTGCAGGTCGGGCTGCTGCTTTAGAACAACGCCAGGAGGTTCGAACCGAGAAACAACTGATCGATCCAGAACACCTGATGCAAAGCCACAATCATCCAGAACAACACCTGAAACGACACCTTGCGCGTCTTGTGCCGGAAGACCTGCTGGGCGATCAACGCGCCCGGCCAGCCTCCCGCCAGTTCCACCGCGTGCAGGATGTTTTCCGGTGTGCGCCAGGCGTCGGCCTGGGCCTTGCGCTTGTCCGCCCAGTACAGGAAAAACGCCAGCACGCTGACCAGCCCGTAGGCCGTCAGCGGTACCAGGGAAATCCCGCGCAGCCACATCGACAACGAGCCGAACAGTGGCAGCGCGCAGACGATCAGCAGCACCACCAGTTTCAATTTCAAGTGCTGGATATTGCCACCGGAAGGACCGCGATCCGGGCGGCGTGCGCGGGAATCACTCATGGCTTGGCTGCCGTCCAGTCGACCCAGCCGAACTGCCACGTTGCCAGAATCACCAGACCGAAGACGATCCGGTACCAGGCAAACGCCGCGTAGCTATGGCTGCCGATGAACTTGAGCAGGCCGCGCACCGCGATCATGGCGAAGATGAACGCGGTGACGAAACCGATGGCGAATACCGGGAAATCCGCCGGTACGAACAGGTCGCGATACTTGTAGCCCGAATACACCGCCGCACCGACCATGGTCGGCATCGCCAGGAAGAACGAGAACTCGGTGGCGGTCTTGCGCGACAGGCCGAACAACAGGCCGCCGATGATGGTCGAGCCGGAGCGCGAAGTGCCGGGGATCATCGCCAGGCACTGGGCGAAGCCGATCTTCAGCGCATCCGTCCAGCGAATCTCGTCGACCGTTTCGGCGTGCACTTCATGCTGACGCTGCTCGGCCCACAACATCACGATGCCGCCCACCACCAGCGCGGCGGCCACGGTGATCGGGTTGAACAGGTAGTGGTGAATCAAGTCGGCGAAGACCACACCCAGCACCACGGCGGGCAGGAAGGCGATCAGCAGGTTGGCGGTGAAACGCCGCGCACTCGGCTGGGTCGGCAGGCCAATGACCACGTCGAGAATCTTGCGCCGGAATTCCCAGACCACCGCGAGAATCGCACCAAGCTGGATGATGATGTTGAACGCCATGGCCCGCTCGCCTCCGAAATCGAGCAAGTCGGCAACAATGATCTGGTGTCCTGTACTGGAAATGGGCAAAAACTCCGTCAGCCCCTCTACAACTCCTAGAATCAGTGCCTGCAAGGCCGTCCAAAGATCCATCAATCCCCCAGAGAGCGATGCACAGAGGCATGCCCCGATAGTATTTTTTACGTTCACTGCGTTCAGCGTAGCTGGTTAAAGCTGTACCGATTCCGCGCGCACAGGATCCACACGAAACAGTCAAAATTCCGTGAAAAATCAATTTCGATTCAGGTTTTCACGCGCGGGGCCGAAATCCTAACAGACAAGCCGTAATAGCGCTGCCGCGTTCTACGACTTGGGTCGCGTATGCCCGGTCACCGAAACGTGGTTGGATGCTGGCGGTGGTTTATTACAAGAAAAAGAATCCGGAGTGACAGCGTTATGAACAGCTTGCGCAGTGTGTCGATCAGCCGACGCTTGTGGCTCATCTTGATTGTGGCCGTGGTCATGCTGTTGACGTTGGGCGTGTTGATGCTCAAGCAGATCCATGATGACCTCTACCACGCCAAGGCCCAGAAAACCCAGCATGTGGTGCAGACCGCCAGCGGTTTGCTGACTTACTACCAGGGCCTCGAAGCCGCAGGAACCCTGACCCGCGATGTGGCACAGAAACAGGCGCTGACCGCGATCCGTGGCCTGCGCTATGACCAGAACGACTATTTCTGGATCAACGACCTCACGCCCGTGATGGTCATGCACCCGACCAATCCCAAGCTCGAAGGCCAGAACCTCTCGGCGATCCGCGACCCGGACGGCTTTGCGGTGTTCAACGAAATGGTCGCCATCGCCAAGGCCAAGGGCGCCGGCATGGTCGACTATCGCTGGCCCAAGCCCGGTGCCAGTGAACCGGTGGCCAAGACCTCTTACGTGAAATTGTTCGAGCCATGGGGCTGGGTCATCGGTTCGGGCGTGTACGTCGACGACGTGCAGGCCGAGTTCCAGGATCAGGTGATCAAGGCATCCGTGGTCGGACTGGTCATCGCGGTGATCATGGCGCTGCTGGTGATTCTGATTGCCCGCAGCATCGTTCGTCCATTGCAGGAAACCGTGAACGCCATGGCCAACATCGCCAGCGGCGAAAGCGATCTGACCCGCAGCCTCGACACCCACGGCCAGGACGAAGTCACTCAGTTGGCGCATCACTTCAATGCCTTCACCGCCAAACTGCGCCGGGTGATCGGGGACTTGCAGCTATCCGCCAGTGCATTGGGCCAATCGTCCAGCGAGCTGGGCAACGATGCTGCGCAGGCTCAGCAACGCAGCCAGCAGCAGTCGCAGCAGATGGAGCTGGTAGCCACTGCCGTCAACGAAGTGACCTACGGCGTACAGGACGTGGCGAAGAACGCCGAACACGCCGCCAGCGAAATGCGTGACGCCGAAGCCCAGGCCCAGCAGGGCCAGATCAACATCGACGGCAGCCTGCAACAGATCGACAAGCTCTCCGGCACCATCGATCAAGCGGTGGAAGTCATCCGCACGCTGGCGACTGAAAGCACACAGATCGGCAGCGTGCTGGAGGTGATCCGCTCGATTGCCGAGCAGACCAACCTGCTGGCCCTCAACGCCGCGATTGAAGCGGCTCGGGCCGGCGAACAGGGTCGCGGGTTTGCAGTGGTGGCCGACGAAGTGCGTTTGCTGGCGCAGCGCACGCAGAAGTCCACGGCAGAAATCCAGACGATGATCGAACGCCTGCAAAACCACTCCGAAGCCGCCGTAAAGGTGATCGGCGACAGCAGCAAGGCTTCGCAGCTGACAATCGAACAGGCCGGCCTGGCCAGCGCCAGCCTGAATGCGATCGGCCAGGCCCTGCGTAACCTCAATGGCCTGAACGCCTCGATTGCCAGCGCAACGCTGCAACAGGCGCATGTGGTCGAGGACATCAATCAGAACGTCACCCAAGCGGCGGGCCTGTCCCACAGCACCGCGCTGGCGGCCGAGCAGTCGAGCCTGGCGAGTGTGAAACTCGGCCAGCTCAGCGAACAACTGAACGGGCTGCTGCGCCAGTTCCGCGTCTGATCCCTGCAACAGGTGGGAACTCGTTTCCCACCTGTTTTTCGGTACAATCCGCTCCCTTCCCAACTCCCCCAAGGATCCTGCATGTCCGGGCTAGAACTGTTTGCCGCCGCCCTCGGCGTGATCGCCGTGTGGCTCACGGTCAAACAGAATCCGTGGTGCTGGCCGATCGGACTGGTCATGGTGTCGCTCTACACCTGGGTTTTCCTCGAGGTGAAACTGTATTCGGACATGCTGCTGCAGGTCGTGTATGCCGGGCTGCAAATCTATGGCTGGTGGCAATGGACGCGGGCCGGGACGATGCATGACGGGCGTGAAGTCAGCCGGCTCGACAGCCGCTCGCTGGTGCAGGGGCTGGCCATCGGTGCGGTGGGCAGTCTGCTGCTGGGCGCGGCCATGGCCCATTGGACCGACGCGGCGCAACCATGGCTCGACGCAGCGCTGACCGGTTTCAGCCTGGTCGCGCAATTCTGGATGGCCCACAAACGCCTGCAATGCTGGGCACTGTGGTTCGTGCTGGATGTGATCTTCGTCGGACTGTTCCTCTATAAAGGGCTGTACCTCACGGCGGCGCTGTATGCCCTGTTCACCCTGATCGCGGTGCAAGGCTGGCGCGAATGGCGTGCCGATCCGGCGTTGCAACGATGAAAGTGATTGTCCTGACCGGTCCCGAGTCTACGGGCAAGAGCTGGCTGGCGGCCGGGATTCAACAGCAGTTCGGCGGTTTGCGGGTGGACGAATATGTGCGCTGGTTCATCGAGCAGAACCCTCGGGATACCTGCCTGGCCGACGTCCCCGAGATCGCGCGCGGCCAGTTGCAATGGGAAGACGCAGCACGCGCGCAGCAGCCGCGCCTGTTGATTCTCGACACGCATCTGCTGAGCAACATGCTGTGGAGCCGGACGTTATTCGGCGAGTGCCCGCCCTGGCTGGAAACCGAGTTGCTGGCCCGTCATTACGACCTGCACCTGCTCCTGTCCCCGGAGCAGATCGAATGGACGGACGACGGTCAGCGCTGCCAGCCCGACTTGAGCGAACGACTCGCGTTCTATCAGGCGACCCGGACGTGGCTGGAAAACCATCACCAACCCTTGCAGATCATCAAGGGCGACTGGGCCGAACGCCAGCAGCGGGCCTTCGATGCGGTGCACACCTTGCTCGCGGACTGACCCGATTTGCGGGGCGTTTGACCCGCTGTATCCCCCTGCTTTGGGGGAAAAGTGTCCATTCCTGAAACACTCCTTCAGGTGCAAAGTGCCCGTCTCAAGGCCCTTCATCCCTTTGTCATCCGACTTGTTACGCCACTGAAACACCTGCGCGCAAACCCTTGGTCCAGAGCTTTGCACTGTCTTTAACGGGTTGCACAGGCAGTGTTTTGTTTCATCGATGAAACAGCTGTTGTATCAGCCCCACGCTCAATCCACTCAACACATTGAAACTCAAAGACATTTCAAAAGCGGCACAGCTTTCGCTCTCTCCTTCACAACGCTGAACAGGCTCAGCCCACTGAAGAAGGAATTGCCGCCGTGGGGAATATCAAAAAAGCCTTTACCTGCCTTCTGCTGATCGGATCAGCCGCCAGCCCGTTTCTCAGTTTCAACGTTCAGGCCGAAGGCAATGGCGTGATCGTGCTCAATCGTGATGTCCAGCCGATCCCGATCGGTCGCAGCGGTGGCAAAGACCCCTATCCCACCACCGTCAATGCCAACCCGTCTGCCCGCATCAATTCGACGCTCAGCAATACCGAACTCAGTGATGGTGACTTTGCCCGTGTAGCCAGCGGCTCTTCCATCCGCGGCAACATCAACACCCCCAGCTCAAACCTGCCCGGCATGAACAACCTGACCAACCAGAACGGCCTGCCCGGCATGAGCGGCGGTCATGGCGGCGGTGCCGGCAGCTCGATTTCCAATACCGTAAACCGCGCGATGAGTTCCGGTCTCGCTCCGTTGACCCGCATGGCTGGAGGCCAGTGACATGAATCGTTCCCTGCTCCTGCTTGCCCTGCTCGGTTGCTCCAGTGTGATGGCCGATCCCAGCGCTGTGAACAACGCGAACATTCAAGACTCCGGTGCTCAGTACCGCGGCAACTTCAACGTCAACCAGGCCGCTGGCGATCAGATGCAGCAGGCCAACGTCAAGGCGATCGCCATTGGCACCGAGTCCCACGCCAGGACCAGCGTGCAGCAGAAAATCGACACCCCCGCCGACCGCTCGATCAACGCGAGCGCCAACATTGGCGGCACCTCTTTCAGTAACGGCAACGGGATCCTTGGCGTGAACCAAGGCGCCGGGGCCAACAACCAGATGGCCAACGTCACGCGCGTCAGCATCAGTGCTGGCCCGCAGGCCGTTGACGATAGCGCCCTTTCCCAACAGAACGTGGCGTTGTTACCGAGCTCAGGAGCAACTGGCACCTCACCCGGCAGTCGCCAGGTCACGACAAGTGATCAGGCCTTCACCGGCAGCCGAGGGGTAATCCAGGTGAACCAGAGTGCCGGGGTGGGGAACCGAATGGCTAACACCCTGAGCATCCGGGTCGCTGACTGACCCAAACAACAAAAGCAGTGCAATTAGAAAGTACCAACACTTAACCAACTAATAAGCACGGAGAAACACCATGAAACCTACAATGGCCCTCAAACCACTGGTTTTCGCACTTGCAGCAGTGATGGCAATCGCAGCACAGGCAGGCGGTCGTGATGATGATCACGGTCATGGTAACGGGCACGGCAACGGTCATGGCAACCATGGTCCGAAAGGCCCAACCCTGGAACAACTGCTGCAAATTACCGCCGGCGCCGGCGCTGCAGTGCTCGATGCACAAAACAGCGATGGCAACGTGGTGAAAAACCAGGGCACCGTCAACAATGCCAACGCCAGTGACTCGCTCAATGGCTCCAACGGCAACATGGGCGCCAACGTTGCAGCCGGTGACGGCAACCAGCAAGACAACGCCGCCGCCCTGGCTACCGCCGACGAAAGCTTCATCTTCGGCACTGCTGTTGCTGCCTCGAGTGCCACTCAAGTCAACAACAACAACTATGTGAAAAACTCGTCCACCTTCAATAACGCCACGCTCAACAATGCAGGCAACAATGGTTCCGGCAACATCGGTATCAACGTGACCTCCGGCAACTTCAACCAACAGAAAAACAACCTGGCAATCGCCGTATCGGGTGGTCGTGTAGCCACTGCCGCTGCTGCTGCCAACCAGTCCTCCACTGGCCTGGTCGTCGACAACAAAGGCGTGCAGACCTACAAAAAAGACACCCTTACCGGTACCTTCGCAGCCGCTGGCGTGTTCAAGGCCAAAGGCACTGCGACCATCGAAGACGATGACCACCACGGTGGTTATGGCAATCGTGGCGGCGGCCACGGCGGCAACGATGACCAGAAAGCCAAGTTCGAAGCCGTGGGTACCTTTGGCCTCGCTGGCGTCACCACTCAGCAAGTGCTGACCAAAGATGGCTGGAAAGCACCTGTTGTGAACAATGCCAACATGACCAACTCGATGAACAACTTCTCCGGCAACGGCGGAGCCAACGTCTCGGCGGGTGTGGGCAACCAACAAAGCAACTCGCTGTCCATCGCTGCAGGTTGCAAAGCCTGCATGTAATCGCGATCGAAACGAAAGCCCCGGAAACGGGGCTTTTCCTCAGTCCGCAAAGGCGTATCGATCATGCGTAAGACTGCCCTCCTCGCTCTGCTTTGCTTCTGCGGCCTGACCCAGGCTGCCCAGATGCCTGTTGCTGCCCTGCCTGGCGGCACGCTCGTCTACAAGAACGTGCAAAGCATTCGTGAGCGCAAGTTTGCCGACATCGTCGAACAGAAAACCGACTTCAGTTGCGGCGCCGCTGCACTGGCAACGGTATTGCGCCAGGCTTATTGGCTCGACGTCGATGAAGAGCACATCATCAAAGGCATGCTGGTCAACGCTGACCAGGACCTTGTTCGTACTCAGGGTTTTTCCATGCTGGACATGAAGCGCTACATAGAAAGCATCGGCATGCGCGCCAGGGGCTACAAGATCCCACCGGAAAAACTCGACGCAGTGACGATCCCGGTGGTGGTACTGATGGAAATTCGCGGCTACAAGCATTTCGTGGTGATGCAGCGGGCGGACAAGGATTGGGTTTACATCGGAGACCCGGTTTTAGGACACAAACGCTACTCCCATGATGACTTTGTCAAAGGTTGGAACGGCATTGTCTTTGCCATCGTCGGCCCCGGATATGACAAGGCCAATGCCTTGCGCAGCCCTCCGGTACCGGTGACGGCCAAAAACAAGCTGGATGCCTTCAACCCGGTCAAAGATGCTGAATTGATGGACTTCGGGTTCATACAGAGCGACTTCTTTTAATCGCCGATTACAAGAGTGGGGCTGGATGTCCCGGGAGCAGCAGATGAAAACCTCATACTGGCTGGCCGCCGCCTGCCTGGCAGCGAGCGCGTCAGGCTATGCCAATGCAGGATTCAAACCCATCGAAATCAAGGACCAGGAGCTCGCAGAGCTACGCGGTCGTTATGTCATGCCGGGGCGGATCATCAGCTTCGGTGTCGTCATGAGCAGTACCTGGCGCAATGCCAGTGGAGATCTGATCGGGGCCTCGGCCACCATGCAATTGCAGGCCGCTTCGGTCAAACCTGAATTCTACGTCTCGACCATCAAGGAACACGGCAATGGCAGTACCCCGGAACTGGGGACTGGCTCGGTCGTGGGTGGCGCGGCACTCAACTCCAGCCAGGGCGTGACGCAGAGTGTGCGCGCCGCTGGCGACGGCAACGCCGCCTACAACAACGTTGCGATCAACGTCAAAGAAGCCAGCCAGGCACCTGCGCTGATGCCTGCACAAGGCCAGGCCTTGATGGCCGGCCAGACCATTTCCGGCAGCAATGGCGCCGGCAGTGTCGCGGTTTCGGCCACAGGGGGCGGTGTGCAAATGGCCATTCAGGCCTCCGGCAATCAGGGGACAGCCTTGCAACAGGTCGCCCAGGGCGGACTGCTGCAAAACACCCGTTTGCTCGGTAACGCAAACGTAGTCAACAACCTGACCCAACTCAACGTTGTCCTGAACAATAACGGCATGACTGCCGGCGCACTGGACTGCAACCTGACTCAACTCAGGGCACTACGCAACATCGGATATTGAACTACGCTGAGTCTCGATCATTGGGCTTAAAGGGACGGCTTATTCATGTATCGATCAGTATCACTGCGTGCTGCTGTATGTTTGAGTACTCTTCTACCCGCGGCAATGTTGCAAGCTGCACCCGACGCCGATGTAGAAGCCCTGAAACAGGAACTTCTGGAGCTTAAGCAACGATACGAAGTACAACAAAAAGCCCTGGCGGTACTCGAACAGCGGGTCCGCCAGGTTGAAGAACAGCCCGCCTCCCCACCCCCAAAACGCCTGGCCAAATCGCCTTCGGACATGAAAGGCAACCGGGTCGCCACCGGCACCGGGGCTGCAGCAGCGTCGGGGGGCGCCGCCGGGGGCAGCGGCGCATCCTACGGCCAGTCGCTGGCCGACGATTCGCAACCGGCACAGAGTGTGTCCAACCTGTACGACGAAGCCAGCGGTTTCTTCGGCGGCGGCAAATTCAGCTTTGAAACCGGCGTGACCTATTCACGCTATGACACCCGCCAGCTGATTCTCAACGGCTTCCTCGCCCTGGACTCGATTTTTCTCGGCAACATCAACCTCGACCGGATCAAGGCCGATACCTGGACGCTGGACCTGACGGGGCGCTACAACTTCGACAATCGCTGGCAGTTCGACCTGAACGTGCCGGTGGTCTACCGCGAATCGACCTATCAGTCCGGCGGCGGCAACGGCGGTGCATCCAACGTCACCACCGAACAGGACGTAAGCCGCGACCCGACTATCGGCGATGTCAACTTCGGCATTGCGTACAAGTTCCTGGACGAGTCGGTCAACACCCCGGACGCCGTGGTTTCCTTGCGGGTCAAGGCGCCTACCGGCAAGGATCCGTTCGGGATCAAGCTGCGCCAGACCGATGCCAACTCGAACCTGTTTGTGCCTGACACCCTGCCCACCGGCAACGGCGTCTGGTCGATCACCCCGGGCATCTCGCTGGTCAAGACGTTTGACCCGGCCGTGCTGTTCGGCAGCCTGTCCTACACCCATAACTTCGAGGAATCGTTCGACGACATCAGTTCGACCGTCAACCAGAAAAACCCGGGCAAGGTACGCATAGGCGACAGCTTCCAGATTGGCGCAGGTGTTGCCTTCGCACTGAACGAGAAGATGAGTATGTCGTTCTCCGTATCCGACCTGGTGCAACGCAAGAGCAAGCTGAAACAGGATGGCGGGGATTGGGAATCGGTGGTGTCCAGCGACGCCAACGCCGGTTACTTCAACGTCGGCATGACCATCGCGGCCACCGACAACCTGACCATCGTGCCCAACCTGTCCATCGGCATGACGGACGATGCCCCGGACTTCTCCTTCAGCCTGAAATTCCCGTACTACTTCTAAACCGCAACATCATGAAAAGGCCCGCTGCGACTTGCATCGCAGCGGGCCTTTTCAGCTTCCCGGGCCAGGGAAGCGCCGCGCCCTAGCGGATCTGGTGCTTGTGCAGCAAACGGTAGAAGGTCGGCCGGGAGACTCCCAGCACCTTGGCGGCGACACTGAGGTTGTCACTGTGGCGGTTCAATACATCGCAAAGGGCCTGGCGTTCGGCGCGGGTCTTGTAGTCTTCAAGGGTGCCCATGGGTGCCGCGATCGACTGCTGGCTGATCAGCCCCAGGTCACGGGCCTCGATCTGCCGTCCTTCGGCCAGCACCAGCCCCCGACGCACGCGGTTGGCCAGTTCGCGGACATTGCCCGGCCAGTCGTGCTTGCCCATGGCGATCAGCGCGTCTTCACTGAAGCTGCGCGGACGACGGCCGGTTTCGTGACTGTAGAAATGGGAAAAATGGTTGGCCAGCATCGACAGGTCGCCGTGGCGCTCGCGTAAGGGCGCGGTCACGACTTGCAGCACATTGAGCCGGTAGTACAAATCCTCACGAAAGCGCTTCTTCTCGATGGCGGCTTCGAGATCGACGTGTGTCGCTGCCAACACCCGCACATCAACCGGGATCGGTTGACTGCCGCCGACCCGTTCAATGTGTTTTTCCTGAAGAAAGCGCAACAGATTGGCTTGCAGTTCCAGTGGCAGATCGCCGATTTCATCGAGAAACAAGGTGCCGCCGTTGGCTGCTTCGATACGTCCGACCTTGCGCTGATGGGCGCCGGTGAACGCGCCTTTCTCGTGGCCGAACAGCTCGGACTGGATCAAATGTTCGGGAATTGCCCCGCAGTTGATCGCCACGAAAGGTTTGCTGTGGCGCTGCGACTGCCGGTGCAGGGTCCGGGCGACGAGTTCTTTACCGGTCCCGCTTTCTCCGCGAATAAGCACTGGCGACTCGGTGGGAGCCAGTTTACTCAGCAGTTTGCGCAGCTCGCGGATCGGTTTGCTGTCGCCCAGCAGCTCGTGCTCCGGCTGATCGACGTGAATCGTGCCCTGACCACGAAGGCGCGCCATGCCGAACGCGCGACCGAGGGTGACCTGCACCCGGGAGACGTCGAACGGCAAGGTATGGAAATCGAAAAACCATTCGCAGACGAAGTCGCCGACGTTCTGCAAGCGCAGCACTTCCTGATTCAACACGGCGATCCATTCGGTGCCGCTGCGGCTGATCAGTTCTTTGACGGCTTCGGGACGTTCCAGGTGGAAAGGCTGTAAACGCAGCAAGCCGACATCGCAACTTCGGTCGGCGGCATTTTCCAGGCTGCAACTGTCGACGTCCCAACCCACGGCACGCAAACCCGGCAACAATCGGTGACAGTCGTCGCACGGGTCGACGACCAGTAAACGTCGTAATGCAGGCGCTTCGTTCATGACTGTTCCTTGGCGCCAAATTTTAGGAAATGATCGTAAAAACAGTCATTTGGCGAACCTGACTGTTACATTAGCAAGAATTTGACGGGGCCTTGTATCGATTGCTTATAGGTGTACAAGTGAAGCAGTTATAAGAAAGCGCTTTATTAGTTAGCTATCGACTTGATTCTTTCGCCAGGCTTTCAAAAACCGGTCGGAATATTGAAGGTATGAAAGAAATTCGAAATTTCTTCAAATTCGGTGTGACCTGCCAACGGGTTGCGTGCATCAGTACAAGTAACTCGCCGAACGGTAAGCCCAACCGACGGCACATCACTTGACTGGGCACTTAAAGAGAGAAGACCCCATGACCGCCCCGCTCCGTATCAACGAAGCTCTTTTGATTGCCAACCGCGCATTTGAACCGTTTCAATGCGTCGCCTGGGCCCCACAAGATGGCAATGGCGAACTTTGCCTCACCGTGATCGACCGCACCAACTCCCACATCGGTCGTACCCAGATCCCAAGCAGTGCCTACTCTGATCCGGCGCAACTTGAACACCTGTTGCAACAAGCCCGCGCCGAACTGAGCGAAGAAGGCTATACGTTGCAATCCTGGTCGATGCCACACTGATAGTTGCGGGTAATGCGGATGACGCTCAAGTCATCCGCCCTCTTCTGTTAGTTGCCAATCTTTTTCCAACTTCAGTCTTTTGTACAACTTTCCTCGATACTTTCGCGCCTGAATACTTGGCAGGCTTGCGACTGGTTCAAAAAGACACTGTTCTGGCACAGTGCGACTCTCCACCTGTTAGTTCCGTCAGTTGTACTTGCGCCTATTCAGGGATTGAATGTCTCGCTCATGCAGTTACCCGTTCCGCCTCCCGGAAATCGGTCGACTCGCAAGGAGAAGCATGCATGTCAACCCAGACCGCCATCGCGTTACCGACGCTAGCGAAAAACGCCGGACAACTCGACAAAACTTTTTCCAGTAATGGTGTGGCGCAGGTTTACTTCGCCGGCAGTACGTCCAGCCTGACCCAGAGCGTGGCACTTGATGCGCAAGGTCGGATTCTGGTCGCCGCCAAAGTCGGCACGGCTCAGGGCAACTGCTTCGGTCTGGCCCGCTTGCTCGGGGACGGATCGGCGGACCTTGGTTTCGGCAATCAAGGCAGCGTGATCGGCCGGTTCGCCAGCGGATTCGAAGCGACGGGCAGCAAGGTTCAGGTCTTGCCCGACGGGCGGATTCTGCTGGCAGGCCTGCACTATGAATCGGAACACTGCACCCTTCCCGCCCTGGCCCTGTTCGACGCCCAAGGCCGGCCTGACCCGGATTTCGGCGACAACGGCCGGCAAATCGTTCGCTTGCCCGGCGACCTGTCCATGGGCACCCGCGACGCCTGGTTGCCGCCGGGCGTTCCGGGCGCCGAAGCCTGCGATTTTGCGGTGCAACCGGACGGACGTATCCTGTTGATCGCCAACCATCACTTTGAACTGGCCGATCACGTCGGCATGCTGATCCGCCTCACACCCGATGGCAGACTCGACCCGTCGTTCAACGGTCGCGGCTTCGTCATGGTTCGCCACTTGCTGCTCAATACCTGGCTCGGCAGCGTGCTGTTGCAAGGAGACGGAAGAATCGTGGTGGCCGGCTCCATCGATTTCCCACAGGAAGGCCTGCTCGCCCGCTACCTGCCGGACGGCCAGCTCGATGAACGTTTTGCGGTGGACGGCTTCATGGCCTTCAAAGTCCAGGGGCACAGTGCACTGGTCAATCAGGTCATCCAGTCGGCGGAGCATTTGCATTGTTTTGGCAGCAGCCGCGATCCGATTCGATGCATGGCGCAGTCTGTCCATGGCAACGGCCGCCCTGACCTGCACTGCAACGGTGGTCAACCGCATTTGCTGGCAATCGGCTCCAGCGGCTGCCAGTGGAGCGCGGCGCAGGTAATGCCGGACGGACGCATGATCGCGGTTGGCGCGACGATCGGCGGTGTTGAAGCCGATTTCATCGTCGCCCGCTATCTGGCCAACGGCAGCCTTGATCGAAGCTTCGGTTCCGGTAATGGCTGGTTGCGCACGCGACTGGGGCGCAGCCTCGATACGGCCACCTCGGTGGCGATACAGCCTGACGGGGGAATTCTGGTGGGCGGCTATTCGCTGGATGGCAACTACCGTGCGATGGTGGCGCGGTATCTGAATCACTGATGCGAATCCGACTGCACTTGATCTTGCCCATCGCTTACGGCAACTTGCGCGCTTCTTAATACAAGGAGCAACCAATGTCCGGTTCGATGGCCCAGGCGTTCGCGCACAACTTTCTCGGGCATTCACCCCGCTGGTACAAGGCGTGCATCGTCGGGTTTCTGCTGCTCAATGCGCTGGTGCTGTGGGCCGCAGGTCCGGTCGCCGCCGGCTGGTTGCTGGTGATCGAGTTCATTTTCACCCTGGCCATGGCGCTCAAGTGCTACCCGCTGATGCCCGGCGGCTTGCTGTTGATCGAAGCGCTGCTGCTGAAGATGACCACGCCCCAGGCGCTGTACGAAGAGCTGCAGCACAATTTCCCGGTGATTCTGCTGCTGATGTTCATGGTCGCCGGTATCTACTTCATGAAAGACCTGCTGCTGTTCCTGTTCTCGCGCCTGCTGCTGGGCGTGCGTTCAAAGGCACTGCTGGCCCTGATGTTCTGTTTTCTGTCGGCATTTCTTTCGGCGTTTCTCGACGCGCTGACCGTCACCGCAGTGATCATCAGCGCCGCCGTCGGCTTCTATTCGGTTTATCACCGGGTGGCCTCCGGCAACGACCCGCGCCAGGACAGCGAATTCAGCGACGATCAGCACCTGCCCCAACTACACCACGAGGATCTTGAGCAGTTTCGCGCCTTCCTGCGCAGCCTGCTGATGCACGGCGCGGTCGGCACCGCATTGGGCGGTGTCTGCACGTTGGTCGGCGAACCGCAGAATCTGTTGATTGGCCACGAAATGGGTTGGCACTTCGCCGAGTTTTTCCAGAAGGTCGCGCCGGTGTCGCTGCCGGTGCTGGTCGCGGGACTGGTGACCTGCCTGTTGCTGGAGAAACTGCGCTGGTTCGGCTACGGCACGCTGCTGCCGGACAACGTACGTGCAGTGCTCGCCAACTACGCCGCCGAAGACAACGCCGAACGCACGCCACGCCAACGCGCCGCCCTTTTGGTACAAGGCTGCGCTGCGCTGATCCTGATCGCCGGGCTGGCGTTCCATATTGCGGAAGTCGGGTTGATCGGCCTGATGGTGATTGTGTTGATCACTGCATTCACCGGGATCACCGACGAGCACCGGCTGGGCAGCGCATTCAAGGACGCCATGCCGTTCACCGCGCTGCTGGTAGTGTTTTTTGCCGTGGTGGCGGTGATTCACGACCAGCAACTGTTCGCGCCGCTGATCCAGTGGGTGCTGGCACTGCCGGCCGAGCAGCAACCGGGGATGCTGTTCATCGCCAACGGTTTGCTGTCGGCGATCAGTGACAACGTGTTCGTCGCCACGATCTACATCACCGAAGTGAAACAGGCGTTCCTGTCCGGACACATGAGCCGCGAACATTTCGAGACGCTGGCGATTGCGATCAACACCGGCACCAACCTGCCGAGCGTGGCGACGCCCAATGGTCAGGCGGCGTTTCTGTTTCTGCTGACGTCGGCGATTGCGCCGCTGGTGCGGTTGTCGTACGGGCGGATGGTGTGGATGGCGTTGCCTTACACCGTGGTGATGGGATTGCTTGGCTGGTATGCCGTGAGTTACTGGCTGTAAAAACAACAACGGGAGCCGAAAAGGCTCCCGTTTTTTTATGCCTCGATCAATGCGGCAAGATGTACTTCTCGATGGCTTGCGCCACGCCATCCTCGGTGTTCGGCCCGGTCACCACATCGGCCTGACGCTTCACCGCGTCCTCGGCCTGGCCCATGGCGATCGACAGACCGGCAACATGGAACATTGCCGGATCATTGCCGCCATCGCCAATCACAGCCGTCTGCGCCAGCGGCACACCGAGGTGTTCAGCCAGCGTGACCAGCGCCGAGCCCTTGTTCGCCTCGACTGCCGTCACGTCCAGGTACACCGGTTGCGAGCGCGACACCTGTGCCATGCCTTCGACCTTCGGCAGCAACCGCGCCTCCAGTTCGACCAGCAGTTCCGTGTTGTTGCTGGTCGCCACGATCTTGTCGATACGCTCCAGATACGGCTCGAAACTCTCCACCACCACCGGCGGATAACCCAGCCCGTGCTGCTCGCGCGGCACCATCGGCCCGTGCGGATCCTTGAGCAGCCAGTCACCACCGCTGAACACCCAGATTTCGACATCCGGCTGATCGGCAAACAGCGCCAGCGCCGTCAGCGCGGCCGTGGCCGGCAGGTAATGCGCGACCAGAATGCTGCCATCCGGGTTGACGATCGTGCCGCCGTTGAACGCAGCGGTCGGCAGATCGACACCCAGCGCTTCGATCTGCTGCAGCATGGCTTTGGGCGGCCGCCCCGTGGCGAGACTGAACAGCACGCCCGCTTCGCGCAGCGAACGAACCGCGTCAATCGTGCGCTGACTCAGGCTGTGATCGGGCAGCAACAGCGTGCCGTCCATGTCACTCAACAGAAAACGGATCGGCTCGCTCATCCGAGACCATGCCAGACGCGACCATCGCGAGTCAGCAGGTCATCGGCGGCCTTCGGCCCGTCTTCGCCGGCGGCATAGGTTTGTACACTGGCGTCCTGTTGCCAGGCATCAAGGAACGGCTGTACCGCGCGCCAGCCGTTCTCGATGTTGTCGGCGCGCTGGAACAGCGTCTGGTCACCGGTCAGGCAGTCGTAGATCAGGGTTTCATAGCCGGTGGACGGCTGCATTTCGAAGAAGTCCTTGTAGGCGAAGCCCAGCTCGATGTTGGCCATGTTCAGCGCCGGCCCCGGACGTTTGGCCAGCAGGTCGAACCACATGCCTTCGTTGGGCTGGATCTGGATACGCAGGTAGGTCGGCTGCAATTCGTCGACCTCGGTATCCCGGAACTGCGCATACGGCGCCGGTTTGAAGCAGATGACGATCTCGGTGTCACGCACGCTCATGCGTTTGCCGGTACGCAGGTAGAACGGCACGCCGACCCAGCGCCAGTTGTCGATCATCACTTTCAGCGCCACGTAGGTTTCCGTGGTGCTGTCGGGGGAGACGTTGTTTTCATCGCGATAACCGGCCACCGGTTTGCCAGCGACTTCACCGGCGCTGTATTGGCCGCGTACCGAGTTTTCCCGTGCTTCTTCGATAGTCCAGGGGCGGATCGCGCCGACCACCTTGGCCTTCTCGCCCCGCACCGCATCGGCGCCGAACGCGGCCGGCGGCTCCATCGCGACCATGGCCAGCAACTGGAACAGGTGGTTGGGCACCATGTCCCGCAGGGCGCCGGTGTGTTCGTAAAAACTGCCACGGGTTTCGACGCCGACGGTTTCGGCGGCGGTGATCTGCACGTGGTCGATGTAGTGGTTGTTCCAGAACGCTTCGAACAGGCTGTTGGAGAACCGGCTGACCAGAATGTTCTGCACGGTTTCCTTGCCCAGATAGTGATCGATCCGGTAGATCTGCTTTTCCGACATGACCTTGAGCAGGCAGGCGTTCAACGCCTCGGCGGTTTGCAGGTCGGAACCGAACGGTTTCTCGATCACCACCCTTCTGAAGGCTTCCGGGGTTTCTTCGAGCAACCCGGCGCTGCCGAGACGGCGCACCACTTCGCTGAAGAAACGTGGCGCGGTGGCCAGGTAGAACACCGCATTGCCAGTGCCGCTGTCGGCGATTTTTGCCGCCAGAGCTGAATAGGTGCTGTCGTCCAGGAAGTCGCCCTGGACGTAGCTGATACCTTTGGCGAGTTTGGCCCACAAGGCCGGATCAAGCATCTGATCGCCCTTGCCGACCTTGGCTGCCACTTCGGTGCGGATGAAATCTTCGAGCTTCTGCGCGAAGGTTTCATCGGTAATGGCGTTATGGTCAACGCCAACGATCCGCAGGCCATCATCCAGCAGGCCGTCGCGACTCAGGTTGTACAGCGCCGGCATGAGCAGGCGCTTGACCAGATCACCGTGGGCGCCGAACAGAAACAGCGTGGTCGGTGGCGCGGGTTCTGCCTTGGATTTCCTGCGGATCGTATGGGTCATTTCTTCGCAGTCTCCACATGGCCGCCGAAGCCGAAGCGCTGGGCCGAAAGAATCTTGTCGCCGAAAGTGCCCTGGCCGCGGGAGCGGTAGCGCGAGAACAGCGAGTTGGACAGCACCGGTACCGGCACCTTTTGTTCCATGGCCGCTTCGATGGTCCATTGACCTTCGCCGCTGTCGGCCACGGAGCCGGAGAAACCGTCGAGTTTCGGGTCGACCGCCAGGGCATCGGCGGTCAGGTCGAGCAGCCACGACGCCACCACGCTGCCACGACGCCAGACTTCGGCGATGTCGGCCACGTTCAGGTCGAAACGCTGATCTTCCGGCAGGAGCTCGCTGGACTTGGTCTTGAGGATGTCGAAGCCTTCGGCGAAGGCAGCCATCATCCCGTACTCGATCCCGTTGTGGATCATCTTCACGAAGTGACCGGCACCGGCGGGACCGGCGTGGATGTAGCCGTGCTCGGCGCGGTGGTCATCGGACTTGCGGTCCCTGGTGCGCGGGATGTCGCCCATGCCCGGCGCCAGCGCGGCGAACAGCGGATCCAGACGCTTAACGGTCTCGGCATCGCCGCCGATCATCATGCAGTAGCCGCGCTCCAGGCCCCAGACGCCGCCGGAGGTGCCGACGTCGATGTAGTGCAGGCCCTTCTCGGCCAGGGTTTTGGCCCGGCGGATGTCGTCCTTGTAGTTGGTGTTGCCGCCATCGATGATGGTGTCGCCCGCTTCGAGCAGCGTGCTCAGGGTTTCGATGGTGTCTTCAGTCGGTGCGCCGGCCGGCAGCATGACCCACACGGCACGCGGCTTGGCCAGGCCTGCGACCAGTGCAGGCAGATCGGCGACGCCGGTAGAGCCCTCGGCGGCCAGGGTGTCGACAAAGGCGGTATTGCGGTCGTAAACAACGGTGGTGTGACCGTTGAGCATCAGACGTCGCGCAATATTGCCGCCCATGCGGCCCAGTCCAATAATCCCGAGTTGCATGTGCTGATGCTCCTTACTACAAATAAAAGTGTGTCAAAGGTTATAGCCCAACGTGAATCATGGAGCTTAGTCCAGAGCGTCGGTGTGAAGTTTCCGGGCATTGTGCCCGATCCAGACTGATAACGTCGGGAAACGTGCCGAAGACACAACGACCATGAAAAATAAAAAAGTTCCATTCACGAGCAAAAGAAATCAAAATCGGCGCCGATAGTATGTCAGCAACCGAATTCGGGGCTGAACTACAGTTGAGACACGCCATTTGCGAGGTGAGCAATGGGCACAGTACACACAGCAATGCCGCCACAAACCCTGTACGTCACCATCCGTCGTGATGAATTGCGTCAGTTGAAAGATGAACGCGACCAGCTCAAGCAGGAACTCGCGCAATTGCGCCTGCTGACCCAAGGCGCCGAGCCGCAGCCCTTGCCACGCGTACAGCGCTCGCCCCACGCCTGATCCCCGCCCGCTTCGGGAGCAGCCATTGCTGTTCCCGACATGCTGCACCTCCTGCCCTTTTCGGCAACTAACAAAGTTTTCACATTCGCTTGTTGATACTCCCGCGCATTCTGGCCGTGCGTCTGTGCGCATGGCCTCCGTTCGTCGGGCTCATGCGTCCTTTGCATGAAACGCCCGGTGGTGGATGTAACGACTGAGCTGGAGTGCTGAATGGCGGTGTTCAAACGCAGCAATACGACTGCGACAGGTTTTGATTGGGCCGGTTTTATCTGGCTGTTCGTGTTCTTCTGGTACTTCTCCGGTATCACCCAACTGCTGATCCAGTTGACGGGCACCTCTGGGTTCACCGGGTTCCGCCAGGCCTTCGTGATGAGCGCCGTGTGGCTCGCGCCGATGCTGCTGTTCCCCAAACGCACCCGTCTGCTCGCCGCGCTGATCGGCGTGGTGTTGTGGGCCTGCTCGATGGCCAGCCTGGGTTACTTCTTCATCTACCAGCAGGAATTCTCCCAGAGCGTGATCTTCATCATGTTCGAGTCGAACGTGTCCGAAGCTGGCGAGTACATGACCCAGTACTTCGCCTGGTGGATGGTTCCGGCGTTCCTTGCACATACTGCGTTCGCGTATTTCCTGTGGACCCGCTTGCGTCCGGTGTACCTGCCCCGTGGCCGGGCATTCGTCGCCGCCATGGCAATCCTGGTGGCCGTGATCGGTTATCCGCTGGTCAAGCAGACAATGCGTACGGGCAGCTTCGAGCAAGGCTTCGAGAAGTTCGAAACCCGCATCGAACCCGCCGTGCCGTGGCAGATGGCCGTGGCTTATCACCGTTATCAGGAAACCCTGGCCGACATGCAGGGCATGCTGCACAGCGCGAGCAAGATCCCGCCGCTGAAAAACCTCAAGGACTCGGGCGCCAATCAGCCGGCGACTCTGGTGCTGGTCATCGGCGAGTCCACCAATCGCCAGCGCATGAGCCTCTACGGTTACCCGCGCAAAACCACGCCGGAACTGGACAAGCTCAAGGATCAGCTGACGGTTTTCGACAACGTCATCACCCCGCGCCCTTACACCATCGAGGCGCTGCAACAGGTGCTGACCTTCGCCGACGAAGAAAACCCGGACCTGTACCTGTCCACGCCGTCGCTGGTCAGCATGATGAAACAGGCCGGTTACAAAACGTTCTGGATCACCAACCAGCAGACCATGACCAAACGCAACACCATGCTCACGACCTTCTCCGAACAGGCCGACGAGCAGGTGTACCTGAACAACAACCGCAACCAGAACGCCGCGCAGTACGACGGCGACGTGATCGAGCCGTTCAACAAGGCTCTGGCCGACGCGGCGCCGCGCAAGTTGATCGTCGTGCACCTGCTCGGTACGCACATGAGCTACCAGTACCGTTATCCGCCGAGCTTCGACAAGTTCCAGGATCGCAACGGCGTTCCGGCCGGTGTGCGTGACGATCAGGTGCCGACCTACAACAGCTACGACAACGCGGTGCTGTACAACGACTTCGTGGTCTCGAGCCTGATCAAGGACTACGCCAAGTCCGATCCGAACGGCTTCCTGCTCTACCTCTCCGACCACGGTGAAGACGTGTTCGACTCGGTGGGCCACAGCACGCTGGGTCGCAACGAAAACAAGCCGACGGCGCCGATGTACACCATTCCGTTCATGGCCTGGGCGTCGCCGAAGTGGCGTGAAAACCACAACTGGAGTTTCGCCGGGGATCTGAGCCGCCCTTACAGCAGCTCGCACCTGATCCACACCTGGGCGGACCTGGCCGGTTTGAGTTTCGATGAACTGGATCGCAGCAAGAGCCTGGTCAGCGACAGCTTCAAGCCGCGTCCGCTGTTGATCGGCAACCCTTACGAACGCGAGCAGCGGGCCCTGATCGACTTCAGCCTGATGAAGCCGAAAAAACCCGCGGCCACGACCACGGAAGTGGTGTTGCAGGAGTAACAGAAAGGGCCGGAACCGGCCCTTTTCAACATTTACAATCGTACTGCCCCTTCCCTTGCAACCTGCACGCGTCATTCACGCGTGCAGCGTTCGTCCGATACGCCGTGGAAATACGCTGTAAAACCTAGACTGAACGAGCGTTAACCTCTTGTTAATGCCCTCGACGGACACTGCCCCTCGAGGCCCTGATTCATGGATGAACGGCTCCGACATTTTTCGTAGGAGGCACCATGAAAACCACGACTGCAATTCTTGCCGGTCTACTCACCCTGGCATCCGCCAGCGCATTCGCCGAAGGCGGCGCCGAGCGCATGAGACATTACTGGGCCAACTTCCCGGTCCATTCCGCACAAAGTCAGCAGGCTGACGCGAAGACCAATGAACTCAAGGTTCCGGACGACCAGACCGCCCAGGTCACCGAGTCCTATCGCCCTTGAGCGAACGCTGTACCGATGGACCTGCGCTGGCCCGGCTCTGGCCTCGCAGATGACAGTTGGGCGCCCTTTCCGGGCGCCTTTTTTTACGCCTGCAAATCCTTGATCCAGAACAGCATGCGCCCGTGATTCGGGTCGAACATGCCTGGCGCGAAGCCGAATTTGGCATAGGAATTTTGCGCTATGGCGTTACCTTCGAGTACCTCCAGAGTGATCTTGCAGCAACCACGCTGACGGGCGATGTCCTCGACCTTGCGCAGCATTTTCTGACTCAGCCCCAGACCGCGAAACTTCGTCACCACTGACACGTCGTGCACATTGACCAGCGGTTTGCAGGCAAACGTGGAAAACCCTTCAAAGCAGTTCACCAGCCCCGCCGGCTCGCCACCGACAAAGGCCAGGACGCTGAACGCGTGGGGCCGTTTGGCCAGTTCGGCGGGCAGTTGCTGCAACAGTTCAGGGGCAATCGGATGGCCGCCGCCCATCGGGTCCTCGGCGTAATGATTGAGTACGACACCGATGGCTTCGGCATGCACCGGATTGGTGTAACTGGCTTGAAGCACAAGAATTTCTGCGGAATCCATTTCCTTCCTCGATCGCACGGGGCCCCGGCGCGTTTGATACGCACTGATAGGCTCGGCGACCTTAGCGCGAGGCAGGTCCCGGCGACAACCCGACGTTTTCAGTGGCCCCAGATGAGTTCTTCGGTCCAGCCCAGCTCGGCAAAATCCTCGGCTCGCATACCGGATTCGCCGGCACAGAAAAACTCGTCCAGTTGCGGCGGTTTTACCGAGGTGCCGCTGAGCATGGCGTGAACCTGGCCACGATGGTGGATCTGATGTTCGAACAGGTGCGAGATCATCCGCAGACGGCTGTCGTGCTGTGGCGTGTCGCGGGCGATGGTGACAATGCGCCCCAGATCGGCATCGCGCAGTTGCTCGCAGTAGGCGATCAGCCTGCGGTCGACATGGGCCTGTTCCCGGCGCAAGGCCTGTGACTCGGTGAAGGGTTCGTCAGCGTTGAAGAACACGTAGCAATCGGGATGCGGTTCGTCACCGCGCAACTCCCGCTCCAGCGCGTCGACGTAGAACCAGTCGCAGGTGAGGATATGGTTGAGGGTCAGGCGGATGCTCGGGAAGAAACTGGCCCGTGGCGCCGCCAGCTCCGTGTCGTCGAGCTGGCTCCAGGCGTTGGCCAGTCGATGGTTGGCCCACGCATTCTGATAAGCCATGGTCAGCAAATGGTGGGACAGGGGCTGAGTCATGTGGCGCCTCCGTGTTTCAGGTCTCGGCGAAGCGTTGCAGCTGCATCTCCTGCAAGCGGCTGAGGGTCCGGCGGAACGGGAATTCCAGATAGCCCTCGGTATACAGCGCGTCCATCGGCACTTCAGCCTCGATGAACAGCGGCACCTTGCGGTCGTAGCACTCGTCGACCAGCGCGATGAAGCGGCGCACGCCGTCGTCATGCACCGACAACTGCGGCAATTCGCGATCGCCGGCCACCACCCGCTCCGCGCCATCCTCGGTGCCACGGGCGATCCGCCCTTCGCGTTTTTTCGCGCTTAGGTTCGGCACCTCGCTCAACAGGATAGCCCGGTAGGTGTCGCACAGCGCGATGAAATCCATGGCGGCGAACGGTTGCTCGCACAGGTCGGCGTAACGGCACCACAGCACCGAATCGCTGGCCTGCACCACGTTCAGGGCACGGTAACCGACCGGCACCGGTTCGCCACTGACGGTTTGCCCGGCCGCCAAGGCGTCGAACACCTGGCTTAGCGCGCTACCCTGCCCCGGCTGAGTGACCCAGTAGCGCTGCTCGATGGCGCCGGGATGCAATCGATGATCTTCGGCGCCGTTTACCGCGACCACTTGCATGTGCTGTTTGATCGCGGTGATCGCCGGCAGGAAGCGGTCGCGGTTGAAGCCGTCGGCATACAGCTGATCCGGTGGCAGGTTGGAAGTGCAGACCACCACCACGCCCTCGTCGAACATCACTTGAAACAAGCGCCCGAGAATGATCGCGTCGCCGATGTCATTGACGAACAGCTCGTCGAAACACAGCACTCGCACTTCAGCCGCCAGCTCACGGGCCAGGGCTCGCAACGGATCGGTGATCCCGGTCAACTGAAAGGAGCGTTGGTGCACCCAGCCCATGAAGTGATGAAAGTGTTGCCGCCGCGCCGGCACCCGCAGGCTCTGATGAAACTGATCCATCAGCCAGGTCTTGCCGCGCCCGACCGGGCCCCACAGGTAAACGCCGGTAACCGAACGGGCACCGGCGTGCAAGGCTTCATGGCATTTTTGCAAGGCCCAGACCGCGTGTTCCTGGGCTTCATCCTGGATGAAGCCCTTGTGGTCGACGGCATATTGCCAGGCGCTCAGGGGGGAGTCGAAAGTCATGCGCGGCAGTATGCCACGACGGCTACAGGGAAATATCCAGCCGAGCGATTTTGCCCTGTTCGTTGAGGCGGAACGTGTAGCGCAGCTCCAGCGGGCTGCCGGGAAACGTTCCGGAGATCAGCCCTTGCACCAGTACTTTGCCGGTGCGCTGCTGGACGCCGAGCACTTCGACCCGTGGCTGATAGCGCTGGGCGGTGTCCTGCATCCAATTGGCGATGGCCTGCGGGCCGACCTGATGATGGCCCTCATCGAACACATGGGCATCCTCGGCAAAAAAACTGCCGACCCGGGAGGTATCGCGAGCATTGGCAGCATTGATGTACTCAACGATGGCCGGGGCGAGTATCGAGGTGGGATGGAACATGGGTGCAGCTCCTTTTTTCGGGTTCTGTCGCCATCCTAGAACAGCCCTGCGTCAATTCCTGTCAGGAGTGAAACGGCCGTTTTCGTCCAGTTGCATCAGCCGCTGCCAGGTGCGCAACAGGTCGCTGCGCCGCCCCGGATAGCGCTCACCGTGCAGGCTGGCGGCGGCAATCCGGTCGGTGCGAAACGTGCGATAGGCACCGCGCAATTCACACCACGCGACGATGATCCGCACCTCGTTGAGAAAACCCAGCGCCAGCGGCCAGATCAACCGCTGGCTTTGCACCTGCTGCGCATCGGCATAATCGATGTGCAGCTTGGCCTGATCGCGGATGGCGTGGCGGAACACGTTCAACGGCACGGCGTTTTGCGGAAAACCGTAACCCGGCGGCCCGGGCATGACGGTTGGATTGCGCAGCGCTTCCTGGGCCTGCGGGTCCAGCACCGCAGCGATTTTCGCCAGTGCATCCGCTGCAGCCTTGCTCAGCACTTCGTCGCCGCGCTGATCGACATAACGCAGGCCCAGCACGATGGCTTCGGTCTCGTCGGCGTTGAGCATCAGCGGCGGCAGAAACAGACCGCTGCGCAGCACATACCCGATGCCCGCCTCGCCATGGATCGGCGCGCCGAGGGCGGTCAGTTCGGCGATATCGCGATAGAGGGTGCGTTCGGAGATTTCCAGCTCGGAGGCCAGCGTCGCGGCGGTCACCGGGCGCTTCTTGCCACGCAGCACTTGCAACAGGGTCAACAGTCGAGTGGTTCGCGACACGGTGTGAG
>Ga0068840_103556_pt1 | contig 24160 bp, 19 predicted proteins | sample Hof3ISUMetaT_8_FD_68484 | JGI IMG/M metagenome (GOLD analysis project Ga0068840, IMG submission 68484) | Enriched soil aggregate microbial communities from Iowa State university to study microbial drivers of carbon cycling -... | ecosystem: Environmental > Terrestrial > Soil > Agricultural land...
CAGGTCGGGCGTGAACTGGATACGTGCGAATTCGCCGCCGAAACAGCGTGCCAATGCTCTCACCAGCAAGGTCTTGCCTAGCCCCGGCACACCTTCGAGCAATACGTGGCCACCGGCAAGCAGGGCTGTCAGAACGTCGTCGATGACAGCGTTCTGTCCGATCACGGCTTTTTGCAATTCATGGCGCACCGCCTGGGCCAGCTGGCAGGCGCGCTGGCGTTGTTGAACGGCGGGGTTGATTGCATCGGGTTCGGGCAGTTGACTCATAACGCATTCCTCAAGGTTTGCAGACGCGCCACCTGGCGGCTGAACTCGGCACTGGAAAGCCGCTGCTTGGGCCGCGGGCTCATGGCCTGGCCGATCACGCGCGTGGGTTGGCCGCTCAGGCGGGCAAGCACCAGCCATTGTTCGGCGACATCGAGTTGTTCATAGCCGGGATGGCGATGCCTCACTCGACGCAATATGTCGTGCCGCAAGGCCAGCAGCAGGCTGTCCTGGCCGTTGTGCCGCAGCATGAAATCGGCGCTGGCGCGCAGGTGCTCCTGCAATTGGCGCCGGGCCCTGGCCCGGGGTGCCAGCAGTGGCCCATGGCGCACGCCGAAGTGCCAGCAAGCCAGTCCGATCAGGGCGGCCAGGGCGACCAGCGCCTGGGGGAAATGGCGCAGCAGCAGTGTCAGCAGGCCGTCATGCTCGGTGTCGAAGACCAGGGTGACAGCGGTATCGACGGTCAGGTACCAGAGCAGCCAGGCATTGTCGTATTGATCGATGGCCGGGTTTTTCCACAGGTCGGCGTCGGTCACCACAATGATCGAGCCGAGCCCGTGGTTCAGTTGCATCATATGGGTGCCCTTGCCACTGTTGGCCCAGGCCTGGACGAGGTTTTTCGGGTCTTCGAGATGGAACGCGGTATCAAAGCCGGCGTAGGCCGGTGCGTCTTCATTTTCCAGATAGAGTTTGGTCAGTTCGGGGTAGGGGGCGTCCGGTGTATCGGGTAGCGGGTCCTTGAGGTCCTTGCTCAGCGATTGCTGCAGTTGCACCCGGTCGAGCAACAGGTCATTGCTTTGCCCGGTCCTGTCATCCCACAGCGACTGGGCAACGAACAGCAGGCGCCCCCCGGCCCGGGTCCAGTTCAGGACTTGATCGATCTGCCTGGGCGTCATGTTGTAGCGGTCGCCAAGCAACAACAGGCTGTGATGGTTGGGTTCCAGGCCGGGCAAAATATCGAGGCTGTTGGCATGGCTGACACTCAGGCCCTGCTTGCGCAGAAAATGCTCGGCGGCCAGGTAGGGATTGGCCAGGGCTTCCGGTGCCGGGCCGTGGTCGATTTCGGCCGGATAAGGCGTAGCCTTCAGGTAAAGCCATGTCATCAGCATACCCAGCAACACAGCGGTTAGCGCGCCGACGTTCGGCCCGGTGCGCCGCTTCACCGGGCGATTCCCGGGCCGAATACGCCGCGCCACGCATCACACAGTTCGCGCTGCACATGGTCGGGCGGCAGTCGGTGCCCGTAAGCCATGTTTTGCCAGTGTGTGGTCAGGTCTTGGCTGAGGGCGAGCAGCGCCGGTAGCTGCAGTTGCTGGATGCGTTCCAGTACCTGGCCTTCGGTGTCGGCGGCTTTGAGTGGCATGTCGAAGTCGTGCAGCAGGTGGCTGAGCAGGGCGCGATAGAGCAAACCCAGCGCGGCGCGCGGGTTGCTCTGCCAGAGGCTTTCGGCACTGGCGGCGATGTCGGCGGGCAGTGTCTCGCGGCTGAGGTCCAGGCCGAAAGCTTGCGCTGGAAGTGGGCGTTGGTTTTTTTCAGCGGGGCGCGGGCGAGGGTTGACGAACGCCTGCAACCCGTCACGGTAGTACAAGGCCAATACCCCGATCGCACAGATCACCGCTGCCCACAGCGCGACTTCGATCAGCGTGGCCAGTGCGCCGAAGTGCCGGCTGTCAAACAACCGGAGCAGTGCCTTTAGCCATTGACGTGCCTGGTCGTCTTGCGCGCGCGTATCGGCGGCCTGGTTTTCGCCGAATCGATAGCGGATAACGGTTTCCCGGTTCTTGAACGGTGGCTGCTCGAGAATGGCCTTGATGCTGTCCCGGGACGCCTGGCTGGTCAGTGGTTGCTCCAGCAGGCGGGGGCTGTCGGGCGCCCGGGGAAGCGGGCCGTCGGCCCAGACAGTGGATGAGATCGGCAGCAGCACAGTCGCTGCCAGCAACAGGGCAAGGCTTGCGCCGCTCAAACGCTGGGCCAGGCGGCGAAACGCCAGCTCGATATCCCAGCCTTCGAGCGCAGTGCGCCGGTTCAGATAAAGGCTGAAGCCTGCGGCCACATAGACCGGTTCCCAAACCACCAGCACCAGGGCGTAGAAACCGTTGGACAGGTGTTCCAGCCAGAGCCAATCCTGCGTCGCGGCATTGATCAGCGATTGCCAGCTCCAGTCGAGTGCGACCTGTTGTGGCAACAGCAGATAAAACAGCACCGTCAAGCCGATCCATAACGCGCCTTCCAGATGCGCACCCATCACGGTCAGCCAGCGTGCCGCGCTGGCGTCACGCTGCAACAACACCTGCAATCGCTGTTGACGCGCATCGCCGCTCAGGCCTTCGAGTTGCAACACGGGCAGCACGAAGCTGCGACTCAGGCTCAGGCGCCGCCAGGTCAGGCTGGCCAGCAATTGCGGCTTGAGTAACCGCGGCCACTGGTAAAGCGCCTGCTTGAGGGTGGGTGTTTGCGCAAAGAGGGCTTTGGAAAGGATGTACAACGGCAAGCGTTCGAAGGCCGGCTTCAGCCACCAGAAGATGAACACGGCCAGGGTCGGCCAATCCCACAGCAACCAGGTGAGCAGCGCGAAAACCGGCAAGGTGACGATGGCCCAGCTGGTCATCAGCAGGCGCCGGTGACGCTGGCTCAACAGCACGCCCAGGTCCATGGCTTCCCAGGTCGGCCTTGGGCGAATGACCACGGTGGTGTCACTCAGGCGCATGGTGGGTCCGTCCGGCGAATAGCAGATACGCCGCCACCAACACCCAGAGTGCCGCACCGACCAGGTATTTGATCAGGGGCCCCGGGGTCGTCATCGACGACCAGTAGGCTTCGATAAATGCCGCAATCAACAGAAACAACATGACGCCGCAAATCAGCAGGACGCTCTTGTGGGCTGTCAGGCGCAAGGCTTCTGCACGGGGCAGGCGCCCCGGTGCGATCAATGCCCAACCCAGCTGCAGGCCGGCGGCTCCCGCCAGGGCAATGGCCGTCAATTCAAAGGCACTGTGCCCCACCACGAATGACCAGAAGCTTTGCCCATAGCCGATATAGGTCAGGTGCCCGGCCACCGCGCCGATCATCAAGCCATTGAAGATCAGGAAAAACGCGCTGCCCAGGCCAAACAGCAGGCCGCTGGCGAACGTCTGGAAGGCGATGCCGATGTTGTGCAGGATGTAGTAGCCGAACATCGCCCAGTCTTCGCTGGCTGCCCGCTCCATCGAGCGTCCCAGGTGGCCGGCATCAGGGTCATACATGGTATGCATTTCGCTGACCTGGGCGGCCGGGATCAGGTTGTAGACCAGATCCGGAAACACATAAACCAGCCCTGCAAACGCGATCAGGCTGCCGAAAAACAGCAGGCTGGAGGCGAGCACGAAGCGCCATTGTTCGCGCACCAGCCGGGGGAAACCAGCCAGGACGAAGCCCAGTACAAGGCCCGTCAGCTGGCTGCGATGCCGATAAAGCTGTTGATGCCCGCGCAATACCTGTTGCTGTAATGAGTCGATCAGGAAGCTGCTGTAGCCTCGCTCGCGAGCCAGCGCCAGGTGTTGACAGATGCGCCGATAATCGGCCGGGAAATTATCGGCCCCATCGGCTTTGCCGTCCCGCTCCAGCCTGTCCAGCAGGAGGGAAAACTGCTCCCATTGCGCCCTGTGCCGATGTTCGAAAAGGCTCTGTTTCATGGCGGCCCCAACAAGCCGTGGGCGATGCCGTTGAGCTCGGCCACGGCGCGGGGCGGCGGAACCTGCAAGGGGCGGGCGAGGATCGAGGCGAGTTCGTTGACCCTGGCATCGGACAGGCCGGCCTGGCGTTCGGCAAACCCGAGGATGGCGCGTTGCTCGTTGAGTGTCAGGGCAAAGGGCGAGCGACAAGGTGGCGCGAGTGGGAGTTGGGGGCGGGTGAGCGGCTGGTCGCGGTAGATCACCAGCGTGCCGGCGGCCAGGTCGCCGAGGCGCTTGAAGTTGGGGTGTTGCAGGCAACTGATGGCGCCGAGAAAGTAGCCGAACGGCAGCATGTCGACAAATCGCAGCAGGTTGCGCAGCAACGACGCGGACCAGCCAACAGGCGAGCCGTCGTCCTGAATGACCCGCAGGCCCATCCATTGCTTGCCCGGAGAACGGCCCTGGTTGAAGACTTCGAACAGCACCATGTACCACCAGCTCACGCCGAAGAGCAGGATCGAACCCAGCCCTGCACCGAGTTTTCCAAGCATTGCCAGGGCGATGAACAGCAGGCCCAGGATCAGCCCGCGCAACGCCAGGTCGATGGCAAACGCCAGCGCGCGCACCATCAGCCCGGCCGGGCGCAATGGCAGGTCCATGCCTTCGGGCGTTTCGACCTGATACCGCGTGTCCAGTGGCGGGGGCAGCGTTGCTTTCCGTGGCAGTGCTGTGGTGTCGAGCATGGGCAACCTGAAGGAGTGGCCTGATCGGTGTGTCTGTGCATCGGATGCTAGCAGCCTCACCGGGTAAAACGACATAAGTATGTATTGCACAATGAGTGGCCAGGGATGGTTGAATGACACGATTGCTGGCCGGAGCGGGACGCGAACGCCTAGACTTCGCCAATCTTCAGTTCAGGATAGACCCGTGACCTCCATCTTCTGGTACGACTACGAAACGACGGGCATCAATCCCCGTTGCGACCGCCCGCTGCAAATGGCGGGGTTGCGTACTGACTTCGAGCTCAATGAAATCGACGAGCCGGTCAATCTCTTTTGCCGGCCCAGTGACGACATCCTGCCGCATCCCGCGGCCTGCGCAATCACCGGCATCACGCCCGCCCGGCTGGCCGAGGACGGGTTGAGCGAAGCCGACTTCATGACCCGGGTACATGCTCAACTGGCGGCGCCGGGAACTTGCGGCGCGGGCTATAACACCTTGCGTTTCGACGATGAAATGACCCGCTACAGCCTGTACCGTAACTTTTTCGACCCTTATGCGCGGGAATGGCAGGGTGGTAACAGTCGCTGGGACCTGATCGATGTCGTGCGCGCGGCCTATGCCTTGCGCCCCGATGGCATTGTCTGGCCGACGGACGATGAGGGGCGGGTGACCCTCAAGCTCGAACGGCTGACCGCCGCCAACGGCATTGATCATGGCAATGCCCACGAAGCGCTATCGGACGTTCGCGCCACGATCGCCCTGGCGCGCCTGATCCGGGAGAAGCAGCCAAAGTTGTATGACTGGTTGTTTCAGCTTCGCAGCAAGCAAAAGGTTCTGGACCAGATACGTCTGCTGCAGCCCATGGTCCATGTGTCAGGTCGCTTTTCTGCGGCGCGCAACTATGTCGGCGTGGTACTGCCGCTGGCCTGGCACCCACGCAACAAGAACGCCCTGATTGTCTGTGACCTGCACCTGGACCCGCAGGGCATGCTCGATCTCGATGCCGACACCTTGCGCCAGCGTTTATATACCCGTCGCGAAGACCTGGCAGAGGGTGAATTGCCAGTGCCGCTCAAGCTTATCCACATCAATAAGTGCCCCGTGGTGGCGCCGTTATCGGTTCTTCGCCCTGAAGATCGGCTACGCCTGGGAATGGATGTCGCGCTCTATCAGCAACGAGCACTGCGACTAAGTGACGCGCAGCAAGATTGGCAAGCCAAAGTTCTGGCGATTTATGCCCGTGAAGATTTTTCCTCGAACGAGGACCCTGAACAACAGTTATACGACGGGTTTATCGGCGACCGTGATCGGCGTCTATGCGAGCAAGTCAGAACAGTCGACCCGCTGCAATTGGCACAAGAGCAATGGCCTTTCGATGACGAACGTTTGCCAGAGCTATTGTTTCGATATCGAGCACGTAACTTCCCTGATACCTTGAGTTCGGACGAGCAGGAACGCTGGCGAATATTCTGTCAGAAACGTTTGTCAGTCCCTGAATGGGGCGCGCCAAATACCCTGGATAGTTTCGTAGAGGCCGCAGCCCAATTGGCTCTTACAGCGACACCGTTGCAGCAGGCGGTGCTGAATGAATGGCACGAATATGTTCAGGGTTTACGTAAACGTTTGAATCTTTGAAATCGAACATGTCCGGCGCTTGAATGTCGGGCATAAAAAAACGCCAGCGTTCGCTGGCGTTTTTTGTATCACAGAAGCGCTCTGCGACAAGGGTTGCGGCTTAGCCCAGCAGGGTAGCCCAGCCTTCAACCACGTCACCGCCCCACTTGGCTTTCCACTCTTTCAGAGTTTTGTGGTTGCCACCTTTGGTTTCGATGACTTCGCCGTTGTGCGGGTTCTTGTATTGCTTAACTTTGCGAGCACGCTTGGTGCCGGTAGTTTTGGCTGCGCCGCCACGTGGAGCCTTGGTTTTGGACTCTGGATCCAGCAGCGCGATGATGTCGCGCAGGGATTTGGAATATTCGCCCATCAGTGTGCGCAGTTTGCCTTCGAATTCCAGCTCGGCTTGCAGTTTGTCGTCTTGCGACAGGTTCTTCAAACGGGCTTGCAGCTCTTTGATAGCTTCTTCGGTGGCACGATATTCGTTGATCAAGGACATGATTACTACCTTATGTGGGAGTGCGCGATGGCAGGGGACAGTGCGGCAATAATAGTCAGGCTGTTTCATCAAGTAAACATTTAACCGGGGTTTTTATTTGAATTAGTTACGTTGAAAAGCCCTGAATTGAATGTTCAGTTAAATATTGTGATGGAGTCTTCACAGATATTCACACAGCTCTGTTCAAGCATGGCTATTGCAACGCCATCATTCTGGCGTTTACGCGCGTCAAAAAAGCTGCGACGGGCTGCGGTGAGGCTCCTTGGGTCATCAATACTGCAGTTTTCCCGCGCAGTCGCTAGAATGGCGGCCTTTGCGAAGTTCTGGAGTTTCCCCCTCATGCGCACTTTTCGGTTGGTGATTTCTTGCCCGGACCGCGTTGGCATCGTTGCCAAAGTCAGTAACTTTCTGGCGGCCCACAATGGCTGGATCACTGAAGCGAGCCACCACTCGGATAACCAGGTCGGCTGGTTCTTCATGCGTCACGAAATCCGTGCCGATTCCCTGCCTTTCGGTATCGAGGTGTTGCGCGAGAAGTTTGCACCGATCGCCGAAGAGTTCTCGATGGATTGGCGCATCACCGACACCGAGCAGAAAAAACGCGTGGTGCTGATGGCCAGCCGCGAATCCCACTGCCTGGCTGATCTGCTGCACCGCTGGCACAGCGACGAGCTGGATTGCGAGATCTCCTGCGTGATTTCCAACCACGACGACCTGCGCAGCATGGTCGAGTGGCATGGCATTCCTTATTACCACGTGCCGGTCAATCCGCAGGACAAGCAACCGGCCTTCGATGAAGTGTCGCGTCTGGTCAAGCAGCACGACGCCGAAGTGGTGGTGCTGGCGCGCTACATGCAGATCCTGCCGCCGGACATGTGCCGCGAATACGCGCACAAGGTCATCAACATTCACCACAGCTTCCTGCCGTCGTTCGTCGGTGCCAAGCCGTACCATCAGGCTTCGATGCGCGGCGTGAAGCTGATCGGTGCGACCTGCCACTACGTGACCGAAGAGCTGGATGCCGGCCCGATCATCGAGCAGGACGTGGTGCGTGTCAGCCACAGCGACAGTATCGAAGACATGGTGCGTTTCGGCCGTGACGTCGAGAAGATGGTGCTGGCCCGTGGCCTGCGTTATCACCTGGAAGACCGCGTGCTGGTGCACGGCAACAAGACCGTGGTGTTCTGATTCAGGTTCGCTCCCACGCAGAGCGTGGGAGCGATCCATGGACCGTGAGGAATGACCGATGAGCGATCCACTGGACAAAGCCACTTCCAAGGCACCCGCCACCCTGGGCGAAGGCTGCCTGAGTCGTTATGACCCGGATGACCTGAGCCCGGAGGACGGCACGGAGTTTCCCGGTGCTGCCGAACTGTGGGAACAGCTCAAGGACGAAGAGGATGACCTCAAGAAGCCTGTCTGACGCTCAGCAGCTTTTTCAGCAACGGCCGGCCCAGCATCAATAGAAACACCGGGCCACCCACCAGCAGATAGAAGTAATACGTCACCACCCGCCAGATCAGGATCGCCGCCGCCGCGGTGGACTTGCCTACCATCGGCGCCAGCAGCGCCGCCGAGGTCAATTCCGCTGCACCGGCACCGCCCGGCAACAGGCTGAATTGCCCCGCTCCCAGCGAAAGCATCTGGATCAGAAAGGTCCAGGCCCACTGCACATCCGTCCCCAGCCCGCGCAACGCCAGATACAGCACGCTGTATCGCAGCGACCAATGCACGCAGGTCAGGACGAACACCTTGATCAATGTCGCCCAGGGCAACTTCAGCGCATCGGTGAAAGCTGCCAGAAAGTGCAGTAACTGCCGCGCCCAGCGCCGTCGAGTTCGCGGTTCGATGTTCATCCCGGCCAGCAGTCGTCCGCTCAGGCGGATCAAACGGCGGTGATAGCGCGCAACCAATATGCAGCTCAGCAAGCCCCCGGACAATGACACGGCGCTGACAATCAGCAGCCATTCCATACGATCACTCAGATGCTGGAACAGCGCGTAGATCAGAATTCCGCTCAGGGCGCAGAGAAAAAACAGCAGATCGCTCAACTGATCCATCGCAAACACGGCGCTGCCCCGGGCCGGACGCACGCCGCTGCGGGCCAGCAACGCCATGATCGTCAACGGCCCGCCGCTGCCGCCGGGCGTGGCGCACCAGGCAAATTCGGCGGCCATCACCACCCCGAGGCTTTTGATGGGTGTGACCCGGTCACGCTGATCGCCGAGCAGCAGCCGCAGGCGCAGGGTGTTGATGCCCCAGCACAGCAGCACCATGGCGAACATGATCAACAGCCAATTCAGCGGGAAAGCCTGCAGGCGCTCCCAGGTCTCGCCGCCGCCGAGCAGGACAGGAACCGCCACGGCCACCAGCAGGCCGATCAGCAGCAGAATGCCGCGACTCAAGCGGCACGCTCGGCTTGAGTGCGCTGGCGTGTCAGCCAGTCGATTTTGGTCATGGGTACGCGTCCGCCCGCCAGCAGTCGTTCAAGGGTGCGCCACCAGTAAGCCCGGGAAAAGCGGTGACGCATGTCCACCGGGTGCAATCCTAGACGAATCACCGGCGCCTGACGCCAGCGCTGCTCACGCTGTTCGCTGACGATCTTCGACACCCCGCGACGCCAGGCACTGCGCGCGCTCCACACCAGTCCGGGGGCCTCGACCGCCGCGAAATCCGGCAAGTGATAAAGATGCTGCGGATCGCTGGTGTAGCGCAGCGGCAATTCGCGCAGTGCTTCGCGCGTGCCGGCGCTCATCAACCAGGCCGGAGCCACGAAACCGTGGAGTGGCCAGCCGTGGCGTCGAAACAGATCGATGCCCGGGCGCAGGCGGGCGAGGGCGGCTTCACGGGACAACTGATAGAACTCGCCTTCATGGGTGTAGACCCGGCGCATGAACCAGTCGCGAGCAGTACGCGGGCCGGGCTCGGTGTCCTCATGAAAGTGGCCGTGCAGCGCCAGTTCATCGCCGCGGGCGACACGCTCGTCGAGCATGCGACAGAACTCCGGGTGGGCCTCAAGGGCATCGTGGCGATGGAAGTCCGGGACCACCAGCCACGTCATCGGGACGTTGTCCAACCGGTCAACGGCTTTGACGAACCCTCGATAATCGGCCCACGTGGAGGGTGCCACGTCATGCAGCACCAGCATTACCGCCGGGCGCTCGTGAGATTCAGCCATTGGCCACCCGAGGAACCGAATCGCCGAGAACCGCGTGGTAATGGCTCAGCAGGCTGTCGACCACCGTGTCCCAGGCGTAATGCCGTTCGACATGTTGGCGTGCCTGTCGACCGATTACGTCAGTCCCGCGACTGAACAGTTCGCGCACGGCATTGGCCATGGCTTGCGCATTGTTCGGCGCGCAGAGCAGGCCGCAGGATTCGCTGACGATTTCTTCGAACGCCCCGGCCGCCACCGCCACCACCGGAATGCCACAAGCCATGGCCTCCAGGATCACCAGGCCGAAGGTTTCCTGATCGCCGGCATGGATCAGCGCGTCGGCACTGGCCATCAACCGCGCGACCTGTACGGCAGGGCAGAACCGGTCGATCACGCTGACGTTGTCCGGGACGGACGCCGGCATCGACGAGCCGACCAGCAGCAGGTGATAACGCGGCCCCAGGCGTTTCATGCAATCGAGCAGCACCGGCAGGTTTTTCTCCTTGGAACCGCGACCGGCAAAGATCAGCAGGCGTGTGTCCTCGGCGATCCCCAGTTCGGCACGTAACCCGCCGTCGCGGGCATCCGGATGGAAGGTCTGAAGGTCAACGCCCAGTGGCTGCACATATACGTTGCGTACCCCAAGCCTGCTGAGCTTGTCGGCCATGACCTGGCTGGGTGCCAGCACCCGGTCGAAATTGCCGTACAACTTGCGCACATACGCATCGACATTTGGCGTGACCCAATGGCCCATGCGGTTGCCCACCAGCAGCGGCAGGTCCGAGTGGTAGAAACCGATCACCGGCACATCCAGTTGTCGCCGTGCATCGAGCGCGGCCCAGGCGGTGAGGTACGGGTCGCCGACTTCGATCAGATCGGGTTGCAGATCCTGCAGGACGTTTCGCCAAGGGGCCAGGCGCAGGGGAAAACGATAGCCCTTGCCGAAGGGCAGGGCAGGGGCGGGAACCGTATAAACGCCGTCAGACTCACCAAAATCCGCCCCGGGGATCAGCAGGCTGTGGCGGATGCCGGGCTTGCCCCCCAGCCGACGGTGCTTGGCATCCAGATAGGTGCGCACGCCGCCGCTGGCCGGGGCGTAGAACATGGTGATGTCAGCGATATGCACGGTGAACGTCCCTCCGCAGTGATCTCCCTTGGTTGACCTTTATCAAGAATAGATGTTCGGTCGGGGTTTCGCGGTGGGGGGCGGCAGGGGGATTTGTGCTGGGGTTGAGGGCGTCAGGCCCTCACCCTAACCCTCTCCCAGGGGGAGAGGGGACTGACCGAGGTGTTTGGTCGTGATACATCGACCTGAAAGTTTCGCGCCGAGCTCAGGACCTGAAAACCCTGAAGATCTGCTCCCTTTCCCCCTCGCCCCCTTGGGGGAGAGGGTTGGGGGTGAGGGGGTAGGCTTTTGATCTTGATCTTAGATCCGGAAACTACCCACCAACTGCTTCAGTCTCGAAGCCTGCTGCTCCAGATCCGAGCAGGCACGCAACGTCGCCTGCAAGTTCTCGACACCTTCCTGGTTCAGCGTATTGATCTCGGTAATATCCACGTTGATCGACTCGACCACGGCAGTCTGTTCCTCGGTCGCGGTCGCCACCGACTGGTTCATCCCGTCGATTTCACCAATGCGCTGGGTCACGCTGTTCAGGCGCTCGCCGGCGAGGTTGGCGATGTCCACGCTGTCCTGGCTGTGTCGCTGGCTGTCGCTCATGGTGCTGACGGATTCGCGGGCGCCGACTTGCAGCTCCTCGATCATGGTCTGTACCTGTTGCGCCGATTCCTGGGTGCGGTGGGCGAGGTTGCGCACCTCGTCCGCCACCACCGCAAATCCGCGACCGGCTTCCCCGGCACGCGCTGCTTCAATGGCCGCGTTGAGCGCCAGCAGGTTGGTCTGCTGGGAAATGCTGGTGATCACTTCCAGGATCTGGCCGATGTTCACGGTCTTGCTGTTCAGCGATTCGATATTGCTGCTGGATGCGCTGAGCATGCTCGACAGTTGGTTCATTGCCTTGATGCTGCGCTCCACCACTTGCTGGCCGTCTTCAGCCAGGCCACGGGCGTCGCTGGCCTGGGTCGAGGCTTGTGCGGCGTTGCGGGCGATTTCCTGGGCGGCGGCGCCGAGCTGGTTGATCGCCGCCGCTACGCTGTTGGTGCGCGAGGCTTGCTGGTCGGAGTTGTACATCGAAGAGTTCGAGGCCGCGACTACCCGCAGGGCGACTTCGTTGACCTGGCCGGTGGCCGACGACACTTCGCGGATCGAACCGTGGATACGCTCGACGAAACGGTTGAACGCGGTACCGAGCACGCCGAATTCGTCCTGGTTCTGGATGGTCAGGCGCTTGGTCAGGTCGCCTTCGCCGTCGGCGATGTCTTCCATGGCGCGGGTCATCACGTGCAGCGGCTGGATCAGAATGCGGATCAGCATGCCGAGCAGGGCGATGATGATCGCCACCGCAATCACGGTGGCGATCACCGCCGAGGTGCGGAATTCGCTGAGCATCGAGAAGGCTTTGTCTTTGTCCACCGACAGGCCGATGTACCAGTTCACCGTCGGCAGGCCTTTGATCGGGGTGAAGTTGACGATGCGGGTCTTGCCGTCGACGGTGACTTCAGTGAAGTCGCTGGTGATGCGCGGCGTGTCCTGCGGATAGGCATCCTTCAGTGATTTCATCACCAGGGCCTTGTCCGGGTGCACCAGGATCTTGCCGTCGGCGCTGACCAGGAACGCGTAGCCCATGCCGGAGAAGTCCCGGGCGCTGAGGGTGTTGATCAGGGTTTGCAGGCTCAGATCGCCGCCCACCACGCCCACGCTCTGGCCCGCCTTTTTCGCGGCGGTGGCGATGGAAATAATGGTCTGGCCGGTGGCGGCGTCGATGTACGGTTCGGTCAGGGTCGAGGTGCTGCTGCTTTCCGCACCTTTATACCAAGGGCGAACGCGCGGATCGAAACCGTCCGGCATCTTCGCATCCGGGCGGATGGTGAAGTGCCCGGTGGCATCGCCCAGGTAGGACGCCATGAAAGTCGAAGTCAGGGCTTTCTGTTCCAGCAGGCTGGCGACGGCAGCAGGCTCGGGATTGATGGCGATGTTCTGTGCCGCGTTCTCGATCAGGAGGATGCGCCCGCTGAGCCAGGTCTGAATGTTGTCGGCTGTGACCTCGCCCATCTCGTTGAGGTAATTGTCCAGGTCCTCGCGGATCGCATTGCGTTGCAACCAGTCGTTGTACAGCGTGAACGAGGCGAAGGCGGCAATGACGATGAGGGCGGCGGCAAGCAAAATTTTATGGCTGAAACGCAGATTTTTGTTCATGGCTTGGGGTTCCGCTAAGGTCTTATTATTCAGGGCGTGCTTCTATAGATGCTCGCTAGGTGGGCTTGATGAGTACAAGCAGGTATTTCCGCTTCTCCTTAGGGAAATCTCCGATGCGGATGTCAGTCGCATCTGTCACCTTTAGCTATCGGCCATGCTCGACAAAGATTAACCATTGGGTGACCAAATGCCTGACTCCTTGCAACTCGTAATCGGCGCCGACCTCGCCGGGCAACCGATCGCCCAGGCCATGCGCCTGGCCAATCGTCACGGACTGGTAGCCGGCGCAACCGGTACCGGCAAGACCGTCACTTTGCAGCGTCTGGCCGAGGCGTTCAGCGACGCCGGCGTCGCGGTGTTCGCCGCCGACGTCAAGGGCGACCTGTGCGGCCTCGGTGCTGCCGGCAATCCCCAGGGCAAGATTGCCGAGCGCATCGCCGGCATGCCGTGGCTCAATCACAAGCCTCAGGCGTATCCCGTGACCTTGTGGGACATTCACGGTCAGTCCGGTCATCCGTTGCGCACCACGCTGAGCGAAATGGGCCCGCTGCTGATCGGCGCCCTGCTGGAGCTGACCGACAGCCAGCAGTCGGCACTGTATGCAGCGTTCAAGGTGGCGGATCGCGAAGGCCTGTTGCTGCTGGATCTCAAAGACCTGAAAGCGCTGCTCAATCACCTCAAGGACAATCCGCAGCTGCTGGGCGAAGACGCGGCGCTGTTCACCACCGGTTCCAGCCAGGCGCTGTTGCGGCGTCTGGCCACGCTGGAGCAGCAGGGCGCCGAGGCGTTGTTCGGCGAGCCGGCGCTGCAACTGGAGGACATTCTGCAGCCGACCGCTGACGGTCGCGGGCGCATCCATTTGCTCGACGCCAGTCGTCTGGTGCATGAAGCGCCGAAGGTCTACGCGACCTTCCTGCTGTGGCTGCTGGCCGAGCTGTTCGAGCAATTACCGGAACGCGGCGATGCCGATAAACCGTTGCTGGCGCTGTTCTTCGATGAGGCGCATTTGTTGTTTGGCGATACGCCGAAGGCGTTGCAGGAGCGGCTGGAGCAAGTGGTGCGGCTGATCCGTTCCAAAGGTGTGGGCGTGTATTTCGTCACCCAGTCGCCGGGCGATCTGCCGGACGATGTGCTGGCGCAACTGGGGCTGCGGATCCAGCATGGCCTGCGCGCGTTCACCGCCAAGGAACAGAAATCCCTGCGGGCGGTAGCGGATGGCTTCCGGCCGAATCCGGCGTTCGACACGTTGTCGGTGCTCACCGAGCTCGGGATTGGCGAGGCTTTGGTCGGCACGCTGCAAGAGAAGGGCACGCCGGAAATGGTGCAGCGGGTGCTGGTGGCACCGCCGCAATCGCGGATCGGGCCGTTGACCGAGACCGAACGCACGATGCTGATCGCCGGTTCGCCGTTCAAGGGGCGTTATGACAAGCCGATCGATCGCGAGTCGGCCTATGAAATTCTGATGGGCCGCAAGGGGCTGGGACCGGAGGCGGAAGCGGCGCCGGGCAAACCGGCGATTGAGGAGCCGAGCCTGGCGGACAAGGCTGGGGAGTTCCTTGGTACGGCCGCGGGGCAGGCGCTCAAGTCTGCGATGCGCCAGGCAGCGAATTCGCTGGGTAAACAGTTGGTGCGCGGTCTGATGGGGTCATTGCTCGGGGGCAGCAAACGCCGCTGATCAACCAAGGCTCAGGGTTTAGGTTTGGCGTGGGCGGCCAGTCGTTCCAGTGCCGCTCGCAGATTCGGATCGCTGATCCCGTCGGCGGTGGCCTGGATGGTCGCCGCCGCATCCGTTGACAGGTCGATCGTCGGCCCGCTCGCTTCGCGTTGGATGGTCGGTGGCCGCACGGCGAATTTTATCCGTGTCAGATTGGCGAACTCGTCGAACATCTGCAGTTGCCGTTGCAGGCGCTTCTGTTGATAGCGCAGGCGCGTGGCCCAATGGCCGTCGGTGACGATCAGCAACAGTTCGCCTTCGCGCCACTTGGCTACGTGGCAGTGTTCACGGGCGGCAGGTTGCAGCTGGCTTTCGAGCAGACGTTGCAGATGGGCCAGGCGCTGGGCATGACCGAGGATGGCTTTCAGCGGTCTGGCTTCGCGTAGCAGAACGGCGGGCGCTCTGGCTGTGAGAGGGCGAAATGCCATGATCTAGGACCTGAAGTGACAGAGGCGCCATGGTAGCAGATGGCACCCATTTCACTCGCCCATTGCTTTTGTCCCTGCTTTGCCCATTAAATCAACGACTAACTTCTTCGCTGTACGGCTTGAAGTTGAGCAAAACGCCCCTATTTTAAGTGAGCCCCGTCAAAGCGCAGTGCCAGCATCGTGGAATATCCCCACTTTCCTCACCACCGTTTCCGGGTAGAATGCTCGTTCGCATGCGGCCATGAGGGCTGCACGGGCGACTCACGGGGCCGCCCTCCATCCCTTTAGTGTGGAAGATCCTGCCGATATGTTTGCGCCTTTGTTAAAGAAACTTTTTGGAAGCAAGAACGAGCGTGAAATCAAACGCATGCTCAAGACGGTGCAGCTCGTCAATGCCTTCGAAGAGAAGATGGTCGCCCTCTCGGACGATCAACTGCGCGCCAAGACCGCAGAGTTCAAGGACCGCATTGCCAAGGGGGAGACCCTCGACAAGCTGTTGCCCGAAGCCTTCGCGGTCGCCCGTGAAGCCGGCAAGCGTGTCATGGGCATGCGCCACTTTGACGTCCAGCTGATCGGTGGCATGACCCTGCACGAAGGCAAGATCGCCGAAATGCGCACCGGTGAGGGCAAGACGCTGGTGGGTACTCTGGGTGTTTACCTCAACGCGCTGTCCGGCAAGGGCGTGCACGTTGTGACCGTGAACGATTACCTGGCCCGCCGCGACGCCAACTGGATGCGTCCGCTGTATGAATTCCTCGGTCTGAGCGTCGGCATCGTGACGCCGTTCCAGCCGCCGGAAGAGAAGCGCGCCGCCTATGCCGCCGACATCACCTACGGCACCAACAACGAATTCGGGTTCGACTACCTGCGCGACAACATGGCGTTCAGCATGGAAGAGAAATTCCAGCGCGAACTCAACTTTGCCGTGATCGACGAAGTCGACTCCATCCTCATTGACGAAGCGCGTACCCCGCTGATCATTTCCGGTCAGGCCGAGGACAGCTCCAAGCTGTACATCGAGATCAACAAGCTGATCCCGAAACTCAAGCTGCACGTCGAAGAAGTCGAAGGCGAAGTCACCCAGGAAGGCCATTTCACCGTCGACGAGAAGACCCGTCAGGTCGAACTCAACGAAGCCGGTCACCAGTTCATCGAAGAGCAACTCGCCAGTGTTGGCCTGCTGGCTGAAGGCGAGAGCCTGTACTCGGCGCATAATCTGGGTCTGCTGACTCACGTTTACGCCGGCCTGCGTGCGCACAAGCTGTTCAACCGCAATGTCGAATACATCGTGCAAGACGGCCAGGTCGTGCTGGTTGACGAGCACACCGGTCGCACCATGCCGGGTCGTCGTCTGTCCGAAGGCTTGCACCAGGCCATCGAGGCCAAGGAAAACCTGAATATCCAGGCCGAAAGCCAGACTTTGGCATCGACCACGTTCCAGAACTACTTCCGTCTATACACCAAGCTGTCCGGCATGACCGGTACCGCTGATACCGAAGCATTCGAATTCCACCAGATCTATGGTCTGGACGTTATGGTCATTCCGCCGAACAAACCGTTGGCCCGTAAGGACTACAACGACCTGGTGTTCCTGACCGCCGAAGAGAAATATGCGGCGATCGTCAACGACATCAAGGAAAGCATGGCTGCCGGTCGTCCGGTGCTGGTGGGTACTGCGACCATCGAAACCTCCGAGCACATGTCCGCATTGCTCGTGAAGGAAGGCATCGAACACAAGGTTCTGAACGCCAAGTTCCACGAAAAAGAAGCTGAAATCATCGCGCAGGCCGGTCGTCCGGGCGCACTGACCATCGCTACCAACATGGCCGGTCGTGGTACCGACATCCTGTTGGGCGGCAACTGGGAAGTTGAAGTCGCGTCGCTGGAAAACCCGACCCCTGAGCAGATTGCCCAGATCAAGGCCGACTGGCAGAAGCGTCACCAGCAAGTGCTGGAGTCCGGCGGTCTGCAGGTGATCGCGTCCGAGCGTCACGAATCCCGTCGTATCGACAACCAGCTGCGTGGCCGTGCCGGCCGTCAGGGTGACGCCGGTTCCAGCCGCTTCTACCTGTCGCTGGAAGACAGCCTGATGCGTATCTTCGCCTCCGACCGGGTGAAGAACTTCATGAAAGCCCTGGGCATGCAGCCTGGCGAAGCGATCGAACACCGCATGGTGACCAACGCCATCGAGAAGGCACAGCGCAAGGTTGAAGGCCGCAACTTCGACATTCGCAAGCAACTGCTCGAGTTCGACGACGTCAACAACGAACAGCGTAAAGTGATCTATCACATGCGTAACACGTTGCTGGCTGCGGACAACATCGGCGAAACCATCGCTGACTTCCGCCAGGACGTGCTGAACGCCACCGTCAGCGCGCACATTCCGCCGCAATCGCTGCCAGAGCAGTGGGACGTGGCCGGTCTGGAAGCGTCGATCGCCAGCGACTTCGGCGTGAAGCTGCCGATCCAGCAATGGCTCGACGAAGACGATCACCTGTACGAAGAAACCCTGCGCGAAAAGCTGATGAACGAGCTGATCGCCGCGTACAACGAAAAAGAAGACCAGGCTGGCGCCGAAGCCCTGCGCTCGTTCGAGAAGCAGATCGTGCTGCGCGTTCTGGACGACCTGTGGAAAGACCACCTGTCGACCATGGATCACCTGCGTCACGGTATCCACCTGCGTGGTTATGCGCAGAAAAACCCGAAACAGGAATACAAGCGCGAGTCCTTCACGCTGTTCTCCGAGCTGCTGGATTCGATCAAGCGCGACTCGATCCGTGTGTTGTCGCACGTTCAGGTTCGCCGCGAAGATCCGGCCGAGGAAGAGCAACGCCTGCGTCAGGAAGCCGAAGCACTGGCCGCCCGCATGCAGTTCGAACACGCTGAAGCGCCAGGTCTGGATCAACCGGAAGCACTGGTCGGTGAAGAGGTCGATGTGGCCCTCGCCACCGCCCCGGTGCGCAACGAGCAGAAGCTGGGCCGCAACGAACTGTGCTACTGCGGTTCGGGCAAGAAATTCAAGCATTGCCACGGGCAGATCCAGTAAAACCCGTTTCAATCGCTGAAATACCCGCGCCGCGACCGGCACCAGCCGTCGCGGCGTTTTGCCATTTACACCACCGTCACTACGCTTGGCGGTGCTGACATCATTGAGTAAGGAGCGCATTCATGGCTGTTGGTCTTGGTCCTTTGCCAACGTTGCACCCGGTTGCCGGTTTTGAACTCGGTATCGCTTCGGCCGGCATCAAGCGCCCGGGGCGCAAGGATGTCGTCGTGATGCGTTGCGCCGAAGGTTCCACCGTGGCGGGCGTGTTTACGTTGAACGCTTTCTGTGCAGCGCCGGTGATCCTGGCCAAGAAACGCGTGCAGAACGCTGTGCGCTACCTGTTGACCAACACCGGCAATGCCAACGCCGGCACCGGCGAACCGGGCCTGGCTGCTGCCGAGCGCACCACCGCCAAACTGGCTGAACTGACCGGCGTGGATGCCAGCCAGATCCTGCCGTATTCCACTGGCGTGATCGGCGAGCCGCTGCCGGTCGAGAAGATCGAAGGCGCCCTGCAGGCCGCGCTGGACGACCTGTCGGAAAACAACTGGGAAGCCGCCGCCACCGGCATCATGACCACCGACACGCTGCCAAAAGGCGCCAGCCGCCAGTTCCAGCATGACGGCGTGACCATCACCGTCACCGGCATCAGCAAGGGCGCGGGCATGATCCGTCCGAACATGGCGACCATGCTCGGTTACATCGCCACCGACGCCAAAGTCTCCCGCGACGTGCTGCACAACCTGATCCTGGACGGCGCCAACAAGTCGTTCAACCGCATCACCATCGACGGCGACACCTCGACCAACGACTGCTGCATGCTGATCGCCACCGGCAAGGCTGCGCTGCCGGAAATCACCCGTGCCGAAGGCGAGCTGTTCACCAAGCTGAAACAAGCCGTGTTCGAGGTGTGCATGGACGTGGCCCAGGCCATCGTGCGTGACGGCGAAGGCGCGACCAAGTTCGTGACCGTTGAAGTCAACGGCGGCGGCAATCACCAGGAATGCCTGGACGTCGGCTACACCGTCGCCCACTCGCCGCTGATCAAGACGGCACTGTTTGCGTCCGACCCGAACTGGGGCCGGATCCTCGCCGCCGTTGGCCGTGCCGGTGTGCCGGACCTGGACGTGAGCAAGATCGACGTATTCCTTGGCGAGGTGTGCATCGCCAGCCGTGGCGCCCGCGCCGCGACCTACACCGAAGCCCAGGGCTCGGCGGTGATGCAACAGGAAGAAATCACCATCCGTATCGAACTGGGTCGCGGCGATTGCAGCGAAACCATCTGGACCACCGACCTGTCCCACGAGTACGTGAAGATCAACGCCGAATACCGCACCTGATCCCTGCCGAAGAAGGAGGTCTGCGGACCTCCTTTTCTTCTGTCCCATGAAAGGACCCGAACATGAGCCTTCACCTGATCATCGGCGACAAACTGCTTTCCTCCTGGTCCCTGCGCGCGGCACTGGCGCTTGAACTGACCGGCGCGCCCTACACCGAAGAACTGGTCAAACTCGGCAAGCCCGACACCCGCGAGCGGTTGCTTAACCATTCGCCGACCGCCAAGGTGCCGCTGCTGAAAACCGCCCGCGGCACCGTCGCCGACTCTCTGGCGATTGCCGAATACCTGGCCGAACAGTTTCCTTCCGAGCAACTCTGGCCGACCGATATCTTCGCCCGAGCCCAGGCGCGATCCGCCTGCGCGCAGATGCACAGCGGCTTTTTCGCCATGCGCAACCACATGCCGTTCAACCTGAGCCACGACGCACCGCTCAATCCGGTGCCGCCGGAAGTGAAGGTCGATGTCGAGCGCATGCTCGCGCTGTGGGCCGAATGCCGTGCTGTCGCGACCGAACCGGGGCCTTACCTGTTTGGTCGGGTGTCGCTGGCCGATGCGTTCTTCGCCCCGATTGCCGTGCGTCTGCGCACCTATCAGGTCAAGCTGCCGGCCGACGATCAAGCCTATGTTGAAACCGTCTACCAATGGCCAGCCTTCAAGGCCTGGCAAAAGGCTGGACTGGAGGAATTGCAGTCGTGAAACGTGTACACGTCGCCGCCGCCGTCATTCGTGATGGCAGCGGCAAGATTCTGATCGCCCGGCGTGCCGATACCCAGCATCAGGGCGGCCTCTGGGAATTTCCCGGTGGCAAGGTCGAAGCCGACGAGTCGGTGCAAACCGCGCTGGCCCGCGAGCTGCAAGAAGAGTTGGGCATTGTCGTTGGTGCCGCTCGGCCGCTGATCAAGGTGCGTCATGACTACCCGGACAAGCAGGTGTTGCTGGATGTCTGGGAAGTGTCGAGCTTCACCGGCGAACCTCATGGCGCCGAAGGCCAGCCTTTGGCCTGGGTTTCAGCCAGAGAGCTGACGGATTACGAATTCCCGGCAGCCAACCAGCCGATCGTCGCGGCGGCGCGTTTGCCCGCTGAATACCTGATCACCCCGGAAGACCTGGAAACCCCGGCCCTGCTGCGCGGTATCCAGAAGGCAATTGCCGGTGGCATCAAACTGATCCAGCTGCGTGCGCCGAATGGCTATGACCCGAAGTACCGCGACCTCGCGGTAGACGCGGTCGGCCTGTGCGCCGGCAAGGCGCAGTTGATGATCAAGGGCCCGTTCGAGTGGCTGGGCGATTTCCCGGCCGCTGGTTGGCACATCACCTCGGCGCAGCTGCGCAAGTACGCGGCGGCAGGGCGTCCGCTGCCGGCGGAGCGCTGGCTGGCGGCGTCCTGCCACAACGCGGAAGAGCTGGCGCTGGCCGAGCAGATGGGTGTGGATTTCGTGACCCTGTCGCCGGTGCAACCGACCCTGACTCACCCGGATGCGCAGCCGTTGGGCTGGGAGCAGGCGTCGACGCTGATCGAAGGTTTCAGCAAGCCGGTGTTTCTGCTGGGCGGAGTCGGACCGGCGGAGCGTGAAAAAGCGTGGAATGCCGGGGCTCAGGGTGTGGCGGGGATTCGAGCGTTCTGGCCTGAGGCCTGATTCTTTATTGAGGCTGATGTCCCTTCGCGAGCAAGCCCGCTCCCACGGTTGATTGCATTGCCGCAGGAGGAACTCGATCAACTGTGGGAGCGGGCTTGCTCCGGGCGGCGTTCCGACGAAGGCGTCCTGACAGTCGCTACTGATCTGAAGGTTTCGCCGCCGGTTGCCACAGAATCTCGGCAATGCCCTGACGCCGGGCAATCAACCTCGCCGCCACAAACAACAGATCCGACAAGCGATTGATATACGCCAGGCCAACCCCGGCCAACGGTTCGGTCGCATTCAAATGCTGGCAACGCCGCTCGGCACTGCGCGCCAGGCTGCGACAGACATGGGCCTGGGCAATCAGCATCGAACCGCCCGGCAGAATGAAATTCTCCAGCGGCCCCAATTCTTCATTCCAGACATCGATGGCGGCTTCCAGCCGTTCGATTTCCGCTGTGTTCAGCGCCTGATATTCCGGCATCGCCAGCTCACCGCCAAGGTCGAACAACCGGTGCTGGCAGGGCGCCAACACGTCGATCAGTTCATTCAGACCGGGGCAGGTTTCGCGCTCGGCGATCAATCCGGCCAGCAGCACGCCGACCTGACTGTTCAGCGTATCGACCTCGCCAATGGCCTCGATGCGCGGGTGATCCTTGGGTACCCGGCGGCCGTCGCCCAGTCCGGTTTCGCCCTTGTCGCCAGTGCGGGTGTAGATCTTCGACAAGCGAAAGCCCATGGTTTACCTCGGTAGTTGATTGGTTTCGGCGGCGATGGGCGCCGGTTGCGCCAGCGGCAGACGCAGGGTGAAGCAGGTGCCTTGCCCTGGCGCCGACTGCACTTCCATCTGCCCTTTGTGGTTGTTGGTGATGATGAAGTACGACACCGACAGCCCGAGGCCCGTGCCCTGGCCGATTTCCTTGGTGGTGAAGAACGGCTCGAAGGTGCGCTTGCGCACGTTCTCGCTCATGCCGATGCCGTTGTCCTCGACCTGAATCTCGGCCCAGGGCGGATTGAGCCGGGTGCGCAGGGTGATTCGCCCTGGCTCGCTGTCATCTTCGCGCTGGTGGATCGCCTGCGCGGCGTTTTTCAGCAGGTTCAGCAGCACCTGTTCGAGTTCGTTGGCCGTGCCGGGCACCGGGCCCAGCGCCGGGTCGAACTGGCGAATGATCGCCTGACCCTTGAAGTCGAAGCCGATGGCCAGGTCAAAGTCGTTGCCGGCGATCTCCACGGCTTGATCGATCAGCGCCGGCAGGTCGCACGGCGCCATCTGGCGGTTGCTGCGGCGACTGAAACTGAGCATGTGCGTGACAATTTTCGCCGCCCGCGCGCCGGCCTGCTGGATGCCGTCGAGCAGTTGCGGGACTTCCCGGCCTTGCAGGTAGCGGTTCACGGTATCGAGTGCGATGCCCAGTTGCTCGGCCTGCTCGAGGTTCTTCGGCAGGTCTGGCGACAGGCGTCGGCGGATGTTCTGCACGTTGTGCAGGATCGCCCCCAGCGGGTTGTTGATTTCGTGGGCCATGCCGGCGGCGAGGCCGCCGACCGACAGCATTTTCTCCGACTGCACCATCATTTCTTCCAGTGACAGGCGCTGGGTGATGTCGTCGATGCGGATCACCACGCCGCGCCCGGCGCCGCCCATCAACGGATAGAAGGTCAGGGCGTAGTGCTTGGGCTCGTCGTCCTTGAACCACGTCACTCGCTCGATCTTCGCCACCGTGTGCTGTTCGACGGTCTGCTTGAGTTGCGGCAGGAACGGCTTGAGCGGCTCGAACGCGAGGAAGATCGGCTGGTTCAGCGCTTCGTCCAGCCGGGTACCGGAAAGGGCGCTGGCCTCCTGGTTCCATTGGGTGACGTAGAGCTGTTCGTCGAGGGCGATCAGCGCCGAAGGCATGGAGTCGATGATGCTGTTGAGGTAGTTCTGGAACCCGGTGAGTTTTTTCTCGATCTTGCTGCGCACCTGGACTTCCAGTTCCAGCTTGCGGTTGGTGTGGCGGGTTTCTTCAGCCAGACCCTGGGCCTGATCGTAGGCGGCTTGCGAGTCATCGCGGGCGCGCTTGAGTTGCTGCTCCCGGGCCTCGATGCGCGAGAGCATGGTGTTGAACGCTTCGGCCAGACTGCCGATTTCGTCATGGTTGCCCCGGGAGGCGCGCAGGGCGTAGTTCTCTTCGCGGGTGACCTGGCGGGACAGTTCTTCGAGCTGATGGATCGGCCGGGTGATCAGGCGCTTGATCTGCCGGGCGATGACCAGCCACAGCAGCACACTGAAAATCAGAATCCCCAGACTGGCGGTGAGCGTGCCGGTGTAGAACGCCACCGGCAGTTCACTGCTGGCCACCAGCAACAGGTGGCCCGGTGCGGTGCCGGGGCGGGGCAGGGTGATGAGTTGGTTGCTGCGAAACTCGGTCAGTTGCCAGGCTTCGATGTGCCGGTAGCGTTCCGGCAGGTTGAGTTTGTCGCCGTGCTGCAACTGTGCCAGGCGTTCACCTTTGCCGTCGTACAGAGCCGCGGCACGCAGCGGGGAATAGCTGTCGAGCTCCTTGAGCAAACGCTCGGCGCTTTGTGGCGACTGCAAGGCGTCGGCCACCAGGCTCGGGTTCGACACCAGCCGGCCGATGGTCTGCAACGCCTGGGGCGCCATGCTTTCCTGGGAAATGTAATAGGCGGCGCTGATAAAGGTCAGGTTGGCGACCAGCAACACAGTGGTCAACAGCACCAGCAGAGCGGCCAGCAGTTTCTGGCCGACCGGCAGGTTTTCAAGACGCTGGCGCAATGGCATCAGGTTTATCGC
>Ga0068840_106567_pt1 | contig 24121 bp, 34 predicted proteins | sample Hof3ISUMetaT_8_FD_68484 | JGI IMG/M metagenome (GOLD analysis project Ga0068840, IMG submission 68484) | Enriched soil aggregate microbial communities from Iowa State university to study microbial drivers of carbon cycling -... | ecosystem: Environmental > Terrestrial > Soil > Agricultural land...
CTACTCGGCGGAAAAATTTACAACGGCAACACCACACTCGAAACCCCGTGCGGCTTCCACGCCGGAGTGCGCACAACGCTCAATGGGTACGTCGGGGCGCTGGTAAGCACGGAGGGCGGGACCGCGAAAAACGGAAGAACCACATTCGCTGCCCGGCCTATGCGCCCGCTGTAGCGTTGCAGCAAATTCACAAGCCCGTCGATTGCGGGTTTTTTATTGCCAAAAAATAGGAGGCGCCATGCCTTGGCTGAGAGGTGGGACGGTCGCCGTTACCAATGGCTCCACAACGGTAGTCGGAACGAATGCGGATTTCGCCGCGAACGCGCGCAGCGGTGATGCATTTGTCGGCCCGGACGGCTTGAACTATGAGATTGGCAACGTTGCCAGTGCGACAGTGATTTCTATCATTCCGGCATACAAGGGCCCCACGGTCAGCGGGTCTGCTTACGCGATCATGCCGGTCCAGGGCTACCCGAAGACGCTGACGGACGAGTTCAGAAATATCAGTCTACAGTGGGGGCAGAAGCTCGCCGCGCTGGGCACGACCGGCAACTATGAAACTTTGCCGATCAGCAAAGGTGGCACTGGTGCGGCGACGCAAGTAGCTGCACAAACAGCTCTGGGGCTGGTGCCAACCTCCAGCCGTCTCGACACCTCGGCTGGTCGCATGGTCAAGGTCGGTGACTTCGGCCGCAACGGCGCCGCGAACATCGTCCAGGCCCCCGGTGTCGACGCCAACACGCTGACCGTGCCCGCCAGCTATGTGTTCAACGGCGGCGGTGTCAACGTGCCGGAGTCGGCTTACCTGGACGTGATCAACCACGCGGCCGCCGGTTATTCCAAGCAGTTTGCGACTGGCCTGCTCACCGACAACTGTTACACCCGCGTCCAGAACAATGGGAATTTCGGGGCTTGGCGCCAGTTCGTTACCCGGCCGATCGGCGGCGCAATCACGGTAGCCGAAGGCGGCACGGGCGGCACCACACAGGCCACGGCCCGAACTGGGCTCGGGCTCAAGTCAGCGGCAGTGGCGGATATTGTGGGCCCGGTCAGTCAAGCGGCGGGTGTGCCGACCGGTGCCGTGATGAGCTATTCCATCGACACAACCACCGGCGACAGGAAAACGCTGTATGCCAATGGGCAGATGACCTTCGACGGCACCCGGCAGGCGAACGTGGCGGTGGGCCCCGGAGCATTTATTGCACCAGCGATTGCCCGCCCGGCGGAATTTGTAGGAAACGTATCGTCGTCCAGCGACCTTGCGTTTTTCACTGGCGGATCCGCAACTGGGAACCAGCTCTACGCAACACGTCAGTCGCTGACATCTTCGGCCAACCTGTATTTGGGGGCTTTCATCAACATGGGACGATCTCCAGCGACAGAGACCCCAAACCTTGCGCTTGGCTCGACGACAGCACAGAGCTATCTGTTCTGGTTCTCGTCCGTCGGACGCTGGTTCTAATCGAGGTTCACATGCCATACGCAGCAACCAACCAGATCAGCACGGCACCCATTGAGGGCGGCATCGAGATCACCGAAGAACAATACGCCGAGGCCGTGGCCAGCATTGAGGCCGGCAATTTCCTGTTCGTTTCGGTAGAGGGTGGGATTTTCAGCACCAGTCCGGCGCCACAACCGCCTGAAAGCCAGACTCCCGAAGAGCAGGCGCACTGGGACCGACTCAGCGAAATCGCGGGCGAGGACGCCTGGCGCACTGCCGAGGTCGCCTTCATCACCGATCAACTCATTGCGCTAGAGGATGGCGACCCATCGGCCATGCCCGGAACGATTCAGCAGTGGCGCGAATACCGAACCGCCGTCAGAGGCTGGAAGGACGGGGCGCCAAGCTTCCCTGATTCGTCGGCCAGGCCTTCGCGCCCAGCGTAACCAATTCCAACCCGCCATTGAGCGGGTATTTTTTCGCCTGGAGAAAGTGATGACCGTTACAGAAAAAGACCGAGACATTCTCGCCCGGACGATCTGGGGCGAGGCGCGCGGCGAATCGCCGGCCGGCAAGATTGCCGTGGCCTGGACCATTCGCAACCGCGTGTTCGACGGCAAGGCCAATTCGTGGTGGGGCGAGGGCTATGCCGGGGTCTGCCAGAAACCCTACCAGTTCAGCTGCTGGAACAAAGGTGACCCGAACTATCCGTTCCTCAGTGGCGCCCGGGAGATCCCGTTCCGTGAACTGGCACAGTGCCGGATTGCTGCTGACCAGGTAATCGACGGCAAGGTGCCGGATCCTACCGGTGGTGCCACGCACTACTACGCGCTCAGCATGAAGACGGCGCCCGGCTGGGCGGCGAAAGCCAAGCAGACTCTGCAACTGGGCGGCCACGTCTTTTTCAAGGATGTGCCGTGATGGCGGTGCCGTGGAGGTTGGTCGGCGCCGTGACGCTGGCGCTCATCGCCTGCGCCGGCGCCTGGCAGGTTCAGGACTGGCGCTACGGGAAGCAGTTGGCCGAGCAGGATCGTCTGCACACCGACACCCTCAATCAACTGACCATGGCATCGGCCACCGCGCAGCAGGCCGAGCAGGACAAGCGGCTGGTGCTCGAGCAGCGGCTGACGGCCAGTGACAAAACCCACACCGAGAAAATGACCAATGCTCAAAAGAACCAGGCTCTTCTGCGCGATCGCCTTGCCACTTCTGATCTGCGGCTGTCAGTCCTCCTCGACGCAGGTACAGCCGGTGGCTATTCAGTGCCTGCCACCGCCGGCGCCGGCGGCGTGGATCATGCAACCGTACGAGCCGAACTTGACCCAGCGCATGCTCAAAGAATTGTCGCCATCACCGGTGAAGGCGACCGGGGATTGATTGCGCTGCAAGCCTGTCAGGCCTATATCCGCACGCTGACCGATGGCTCAGAGCCACAGTTGCGACCTGATCGACCTTGACCCATGATTTAGATTCCTGTTGATGAAGCGGTGCCATGGACAAGCAGCTGGCTGGATACTCAATAGTACTGACGATCATCTGGGTATCAGCGGTAATCGCTGTGATGTATTGGATGTCGAGCTGAATGTAATGGTGAGCGATATGGAAGGCGTGGTGCTGGGCGAAAAGATGCAGCGAGAGGCGGACCGGCTGCTGGCGCAAATTGTCCGGGCCGATTCGATGATTATCGCGGTGAAGGCGGGGGCACGTGCGGATGGCTTCGTGCTGGGATTGGAAACCGGCGGTGCTCTGCGCGCCGGCGACGCTGAAAGGCTGTACATCATTTTTGAAGCGGCTCTGGTGGAGCGCTTGAAAATATTGTCGCGCGGCTGAATCATTCGACCGGTTCGATCAGGCCCGGGCCTTGGTTTCGGACATTTCCCACGGCCCGGTCAACTTTAAACCACTCAAACACCTCAGTCGGCTCGCCCTGGTGCAGCACCATTTGCTCAGCGCGCTCTTTCGGTGTGGCCGGGTCCAACCATTCTCTGGCCAGCTCCGGCGATAGAGCGACCGGTCGCCGGTCGTGGATGTCGACCATGCCGCCGGCACTGTCAGCGGTGATGATGACAAAGCCGTCATACTCGCTTGGATCATGCTCATCGTTCGGATACTGGCCGATCGCGGCGCAGAGGATTGGCGACTGATCCCGATGCCGGATCAAGTACGGCTGCTTTTTCGGGCCGCCTTCATCAACCCACTCGAACCAGTTGTTGATCGCGATGATTGCCCGGTGTGGCCAAATCGCGCGGAAGAATGGGCCGTGGGCGACTTTCTCGACCCTGGCGTTGATCGGTGCGGCGCGATCCTTGGCCCAGTGCGGGCGCCATCCCCAGCGGACCATGTCGGCGTGCAGGAACTGACCTTCCTGATGGAAGAGGGCGAGCTGAGCAGTCGGCGCGGCGTTGTACCGCTCAAGAGGCTGCTCGCCGGTTGAGTTGATCAGGGCGTTTGGCATGCTGAGCGCTGCCACGAAGTCGTGAATACCGCTGTACTGGGAGAGTCGTCCGCACATTGCCAGATCCTCACATGAGCTTTCAGCGTAGACCTGCTGGTGCTGGCTTTGTCACAAAACCTTTTCCGGAGCAGCTCTGGCAGTCATCCCGCGTGCCAAATTGATCAAGGCACACAGGGCAGGTGCAGAACACCGCTGATTCAATGTGTGGTCGCACCTTTTCAAAAGTACGCAGATCGCGCTCTTCCTTTGCGACTTGGCCAGCATCAACCAGCGCGCGGTAAGTGTCTGGGTCGTCGATGGGGCTGTAGTCGACGCCACCGATGACCCGCTCAGTTTCGACCAACTGGTATTGCTGCCCATACATGGCCAGGATCAGTCCGGAAATTTTGCCAATGCTCCTGGAGAGCCCCAGGTTGAGATGTACGCCTTCTGGACCAGAGTAAACCTTCCCGTCGTACGCGAATGACGCGCCTCGCGGCGTGGCAGATGCGAAGTTGAATATGGACCGGCTGATGGTGCCCAGCAGCTTTCCGTTGTCGATCTGCACGACCCTGTAGGTCGACGCACCGCGGTAATGGCCCGGCGAATTCTGCAGTTCCTCGACGGCGTGCCAGTAAGCAGCGTCTGCCACCTCGTTCATTTCGAACTGTTCAAGCTGGTCGATCAGTCCCTCTGTTTGCAGCGCCACTGACATCTCATGAAGGGTTTCGCGGTGCCCCTCTGGGTTTTGCATGCGGAAATCTTGATCATCGAGAGTTGAGCGCCATCGCTGGAGTCGGAGGGCTTTCGCCTGGTCGAAATTCATGGGAACGGATTCACTGTACAAATGCTGTATGCATGTACAGTAATCGAGTCCCGGCAGGTGGGCGAGGGTGAAGCGACGAGCTGTAACCGGTCATCTTCGAAATGACGTCGCTGATTTGATGACAAAAAGTTGTACGGCTAAATTTAAGTGGTACAGCTTTTTTGGAGTTAAACAGAATGACCCCTCTGGATAGACTTCTGAACTGGCACTCGGATTGGCGGGTTTCGAGTTCCACAGTCGAGTGCAGACACTGCGGCGCCTTGCAACATGAGGATGCGAAATCAGAACTGTTTGAACACGACCCGACCTGCAAGCTCTACCAGGCAAGAATAAATCCGTGGCGAGAGTTGCATGAGATTACGACAGCTTTTGGCCGGAGTGACCCGGTCATTCGGGAGTCATCAGCACGGCCAGCGTCATCTTGATGAATTCTTCATTCCTGTCGATCGCCGTGAGGGAGCTGCGAACATTCTCGCCGACCTCCGTTGCTCCACGTTTCTCAACCCAGAGGGTGAGCTCCATGATGGCAGCCTCGAGGGCGAGTTGGTTCTCGTTGATTTTGTAGAGCAGGGAAGGGAGTAGATCAGAGTTGGACATGGCGGTTTCCTCCGAGGACGAAACCAGAGTAGCAGGGGGATCTTTCGGGCGGCAGAACGCCGAGGGGAGGGAGTATGCAAAAACGGCATGATGCAGTTGGATGGATTGTCGTTTTCTAAGCACCGGGAGTGCCGATTTCTTTAGAAAATTCCGGGCCGCAATTATTTTTTAGTATCTGAAAACATTGGCCCGGATGAGTGTGGATAAGGCGGAATTGCGGCCCGGAAAATTGGTTCTAACCCGCAGCCCGCTTGATTTTGGCGTAGGACTTAAAATCCCCCGCTCGTAAGGGCGTGCCGGTTCGATTCCGGCTTCGGGCACCATGAATATCAAGGGCTTGCATGACATACCTCATGCAAGCCCTTTTTCGTGCTCATACAAACGCCTGCCCGCTAAATCCTCTAGGCAAACGCTGAAGCCCGGCCATAGCCGTCAACCGCTCGATCCACTCGGAACGCCAGTCGGACGCCGAGCGTGCAGCCCAGGATTGGCGAGCCGCGCGCCGCGCCTCATTGCGCTGATTTTTGCGCGCATCCTTGTACGCATCGGTATTGCGGCAACTACGGCACTTCACTCGATTGAGTTCGCTGCTGGAGGAGAGGTTGTTGCCCTTGTGCCCACAGGCCAGATGCCCGTCGACTTTGAAATGAATGACCATGGGACGTCTCCTTGGTGACGTGTAAAGGTTTTGACCTCTCACGACCAAGGGCGTTCTTTCATGCCCCAGGCGAATCGACGAGCTATCTGAAGCGTGGTAGTGGCCGATCATTGGGTTTGAGCGACGACAAGGTACTGCGAATGAGGGGAGTGTCCTTGTCGATATCGTTCAGCCGGTCGCGGATGCGCAGAGCGGTCGGGTGTCCGCCTTGATGATCGACCCAGTCGGCGATCTCTTTGCAAGCTGCCGCGAGACGCGCCTCCCGAGCCTCGAGCAAGGTAAGCAGAGTGGTGATGGACTCTTTTTCGGACATGGAGCACCTCCGTTCATTAATCCGTTCGGTAGCAGCAAAAAGCTCGCCAAGCGCGAGCTCTCTGCCGTTGGGGCGCTGCTCCTTCAGCTGGTTTGAGTATAGACCCGTAAATGACAGCTATCAGCCCGACGACTCGGGGGCGGTCACTTGCGAGCTGGCGGCGTTGAGCCGATGACATTCCTTGCGGGCGTCTTCTTCCAGGTCGTAACCATCGCCGATGAAACCACCGGTTCGCGTGTCGCAGATGCGATACCAGCCCAAGGCTTCGGCGGGCTCATGGAGCGTTTCTCCGGCGCGCCGGCCGTGGATGACAATCTTGTTGCAGCGCTTCACGACAAATATGTCTTCCATGGCGTCACCGCAGCTGATTCCTACCAGATCAACTATAGAAGCCCTGACCAATCGTGCAAAAAATAGGCAAGTCAGTTCGTCGGTTGCAGTTGCCAGCCTGACTGCCGCCAGCGCAGGTGGTGGGTCGGATTCAACGCCTCAAGGAAATCCTGATCGTGGGAAACGGCGACAATGGCGCCCGGAAATGTCTGCAATGCCCGCTCGAATGCTTCCACGGAAGGCAGATCCAGGTGATTGGTCGGCTCATCCAGCAACAATAGCTGCGCAGGATCCGATCGCCACAAGGCCAGTGCCAACGCCGCTTTCAGGCGTTCGCCACCGCTCAACGACGCGCAGGGGCTCGTGGCGCGGCTCGCATCCAGTTGCAAGTGAGCGAGATAGCTGCGCAGAGTGCCCTCGGTCAGCGCAGTTCCCTGCATCATCAGCTGTTCGGTGATGGAGCGCTGATCGCTCAGTTGGGCCAACTGCTGATCCAGGAATGCTAAGGGCACGTGTGTTGTGGCGGTTCCGTTGATGGGTGCGAGTTCCCCGGCGAGCACCTTCAGCAAGGTTGATTTGCCGCAGCCGTTGGGACCGCTGACAGCGATCCGCATCGGGCCATGGATCGCGAGATTCAGTGCATCGCCCGGCAGCCACGGCAATCGGGCTTCACTCAGCGTGCAGATCTGACGGTTGTTGGGCACGGCGCTCCCGGGTAGGTTGATCAGCACGCCGTCCTCGGGCTGTACCTTGGCATAAGCCTCGCGTACCTGGGCATCGAGCTCGGACTTGCGGGCCTGATGACCCTGACGGACATGCCCCATGATTTCGCGGGCGGCGCCCTTGATCGCCACGTATTCGAAACTGGCAATGTTGGCGGTTTCGGCGTTGCGTCGGGAGTTGGCAGCGTGGCGCTGTATCGTGTCGTGCTCGCGTCGTAATCGAATCCGCTCGCGCTGGCGTTCGCTTCTGGCGCGGTCGAGACGTGCTTGCGCCGCTGCTTGATGAATTCGCTGATGCTCACGAAACGCCGAGTAATTGCCACCGAATTCGACAGCCCCCGACGCGCTCAACTCGAAGATGCGCTGCATCCGGTCGAGCAGTTGCCGATCATGGCTGACAACGATCAACCCGGTGTGCCAGCGCTCCAGTGAATTCATCAGCCATTGCCGTCCCGATGCATCCAGATGGTTGGTCGGCTCATCGAGGATCAGCAGCGGAGCCTGACTCAAAAACGCGCCAATCAGGGCGATGCGCGCTTGCTGGCCGCCACTGAGGTTTCCGGTCTCGTCGGTGAAGGCGACTTCGGTCAGCCCGGCGTCATCGAGCAAACGACGCAGACGGTCTGCCAGATCCCATTGTTCGCCAATCAGGTCGAAATCCTCGACTGATCCGCAGCCCCTGTTCATTCGATCCAGAGCCTGAAGAATTGCGGCGCTGCCGGTGGTCTCGGCGACCGTTTCGCCGGGTGCGGCAATAAAGGTTTGCGCCACGTAGGTCGTCGTTACGGAACGCGTCACGCTACCGGTGGTGGGTTGCCATTGTCCGGCGATCAGGCGCGCCAGTACGCTTTTACCCACGCCATTGCGCCCGACGATGGCGGTCGGGGTGTGATCGAATTACAGGTTGAGTGCAGTGAAAATCGTCTCGCCATTGGCGAACTGAAAACCCAGCTGGTTCAGGGAGACGAGAGCAGGCGTACGCGAGACGTGAGTCATCGGCACCTCCAAAAAATGTTGTGAGCACTGACAGGCGCCTTGAGCGGCGTGTCGCGATTACATTTTTGAAGGCTTAGTTGTTCACTTCTGCGGTCGTCCTGAGGAGGTGGGAGGGCGTAGCCTATTCGAGATGGGCGAAGGCTTCAAGGCGCTGTTGCCTTCTCTACCATGCGTTCGAGAAACAGGGCCAGCGCGACTTCTTCCTTGCGCAGCCCCTTGCGGACGCGCGGCTTCGGCAATTCGGCCAAGGCGCCGAGCATGAAGTGCTCCACCACCGCCGGGTGGATGTAGCATTTGCGACAGACCGCCGGCGTGTTGCCCAGCTGGCGGGCGACACCCTTCACCATCTCGACCACATGCCGCTTGGCTTCGGCCTCGGACTCCCATTGCAGCTCTCGCAGGACCGCCAACGCCAATGCGCTGCCGGCCCAGGTCCGGTAATCCTTGGCGGTGAAATCCGCACCGGTCAGGGTTTGCAGGTAGGTGTTGACGTCGGAAGAGCTGACGCTGTGTCGCTCGCCGTTTTCATCCAGATACTGAAACAGGTTCTGCCCTGGTATTTCCAGGCAGCGCTTGATGATCCGCGCCAATCGCCGGTCCTTCACTGTGATCTGATGCTCGATGCCGCTCTTGCCGCGAAACTGGAACAGGATCGCGCTGCCGTTGACCTCGACATGCCGGCTGCGCAGGGTGGTCAGGCCGTAAGAGCGATTGTCCCGCGCATATTGCGTATTGCCGACGCGAATCAGGGTGGCGTCGAGTAACGTGATGACCGTGGCCATGACTTTGTCGCGGCTGAACCCGGGCGATGCCAGCAGCGCTTCCAGCTGTTTGCGTAACTTGGGCAGCGCCAGCCCGAATTCGCGCAGGCGCGAATACTTGTCCGCGTCGCGCACTTCGCGCCAGCGAGCGTGATAGCGATATTGCTTGCGTCCACGGGCATCGCGACCGGTGGCTTGCAGATGGCCGCACGGGTCGGCGCAGATCCACACGTTGGTGTAGGCCGGCGGAACGGCCAGCGAGTTGATGCGCTTGATCTCGTCAGGGTCGGTGATGCGCTGGCCTTCGGGATTGAAATAGGCGAATTTTCCGCGCAGTTTTCTTCGGCTAATACCCGGCTGGGTGTCATCGACGTAATGCAGATCCGAAGGCAATACCTCGGTGAGCGCAGTATCGGGCATGGCGGATTTTCCTTCGCGGCAATCAGGCTGTTAAAACCATTGACCGCACGCCATGACGGACGTGCCCGCGGGTTTACGCCAGCACCGCGACGGCCTTGATCTGGGCCCACAATGACTGGCCCGGATGCACGCCGAGTTGGTCCCGCGAGTAGCGAGTGATGCGCGCCAGCAGTGGTGTGCCCCCAACATCGAGGCGGATAAGCACATGCGCGGCGTTATCCGCCTTCTGCTCGCTGACGACCGTAACCGGCAGTCGATTGAGGATGCTGCTGAACTCACTGTTTTGCAGAGTCAGGCTGATGTCTCGCGCGTGTACCTTGCAGCGAAGACTTTGGCCCGTCGTCATCGGCGCGTGGGTCACGCGAATGCTCAGTGGCGAGTCCGGCAGTTGCAGGGTGAGCAATTGATAGTCGGCATCGTAGCCGCTGACCTGGCCTTCGATGATCACCCCGGCGTCATTGTCCATGGCCAGCGGCAGATCGAGCCGCGCTAGGGTTTCACCAATCGGGCCGCTGGCCAGCGCTTTGCCGTCGCTGAGCAGCACCAGGTGGTCGGCGAGCCTGGCCACTTCGTCCTGGGCGTGGCTGACATACAGCACCGGGATTTCCAGTTCGTCATGCAGGCGTTGCAGGTAGGGCAGGATTTCGCTTTTGCGCTGACTGTCCAAGGCTGCCAGAGGCTCATCCATCAGTAGCAATTCAGGGCTGGTCAGCAGCGCTCTGGCGATGCCGACACGCTGACGCTCGCCGCCGGACAGATGCTGAGGGTGACGATCCAGCAAATGGCCGATGCCCAGCAGTTCGGTGGCTTGGGTCATGTCGACCCGGCGCTGCGCCTTGGGAATGCGTTTGAGGCCAAATTGCAGATTGGCCAGCACCGACAGGTGCGGAAACAGGCTGGCTTCCTGAAAGACATAGCCGACCGCACGTTTGTGTGGCGGCACGAAGATGCCTTTTTCGCTGTCCTGCCAGACCTGGTCGTTGATGTGGATAAAGGCTTGCGGCGCGCGCTCGAGCCCTGCGATGCAGCGCAGGCACGTGGTCTTGCCCGAGCCGGACTGACCGAACAGCGCCGTCACGCCGCGACCGGGCAGCTGCAGATCAACGTCGAGACTGAAGCCCGACCAGGCCAGTTTCAGGCATGCATCAATCATCGATCAGCTCCAGCCCGTGCGGGTCTTGCGGCTGGAATACAGCGCCAGCAATACCAGAAACGAGAACACCAGCATCGCCCCGGCCAGCCAGTGCGCCTGTGCGTACTCCATGGCTTCGACGTGGTCGTAAATTTGTACGGAAACCACCCGGGTCTTGTCGGGAATATTCCCGCCGATCATCAGCACTACGCCGAATTCGCCGACGGTGTGGGCAAAGCCGAGGATTGCCGCGGTGATGAAGCCGGGGCGAGCCAGGGGCAGAATCACGCTGAAAAAAGTGTCCCAGGGATTGGCGCGCAAGGTCGCCGCCACTTCCAGAGGACGAATACCGATTGCGGAGAAGGCGTTTTGCAACGGCTGCACCACGAATGGCATGGAATAGAGCACCGAACCGATGACAAGGCCGGTGAAGCTGAAGGTCAAGGTGCCAAGCCCCAGCCACTGAGTGAAATGCCCGATGAAGCCATTGGGGCCAAGGGCCAGCAGCAGATAAAAACCGATGACCGTCGGTGGCAGCACCAGCGGCAGCGCGACAATCGCGCCGATGGGACCGCGCAGCCAGGAACGGCTGCGCGACAACCACAGGGCAATCGGCGTACCGACGACCAGCAGGATCGCGGTGGTCAGGGACGCCAGTTTCAGGGTCAGCCAGATCGCCGCGAAATCGGCACTCGTCAGCGACATTTACAGCTGGTAACCGTAGGACTTGATGACCGCAGCGGCTTTCGGGCCTTTGAGGTAATCAACCAGCGCCTTGGCAGCGGCATTGTCCTTGCCTTTGTTGAGGATCACGGCGTCTTGTTTGATCGGGTCGTGCATGTTCGCCGGAACGATCCACGCGGAGCCGCTGCTGACCTTGCCGTCCTTGTAGATCTGCGACAGGGCGACAAAGCCCAGCTCGGCGTTGCCGGTGGACACGAACTGGTAGGCCTGGGTGATGTTCTGGCCTTCAACGATCTTGGCTTTGGTGGCGTCCGTCAGTTTCAGTTTTTCCAGCACCTGAGTGGCGGCCAGACCATAAGGGGCGGCTTTCGGGTTGGCGATGGACAGGTGCTGGTATTGGTTTTTCTTCAGGACATCGCCGTTGGCGTCGACGTAACCTTCCTTGGCCGACCACAGCGCCAGGGTGCCGATGGCATAGGTGAAGCGCGACCCCTTGACGGTGTCGCCTTCTTTTTCGAGTTTTTCCGGGGTGGTGTCATCGGCCGACAGGAAAACTTCGAACGGCGCGCCGTTTTTGATCTGGGTGTAGAACTGGCCGGTGGCGCCATACGCAGCGACCAGTTTGTGCCCGGTGTCTTTTTCGAAATCGGCGGCAATCGCCTGGATCGGTGCGGTGAAATTGGCCGCGACCGCGACTTGCACTTCATCGGCCTGCGCCGCGCCGATGGCGAATACCGCGAGCAGGGCAGGGGCAAAACGTGAGGCACGATTGATCATGTAACGGCTCCGTGGGTGGCAAGTGCAGTGGGCAGTTGTTATTGGAAGGTAGACTGCGCCGATGCGAAGGGGTGAAACGCTATATAGCGAAATATATAGCGAAATGCCGCCAAACAGGAAGCACTGCTTTTAAACCGGGCGAGGGCGCCACGCCCCTCACCCGTTCGGGTTCATCACCGCGTCAGTCTTGCCAGTGCGCCCTCAGCCAGTTGCCGGGTCAATTCAGCGCTGCCGAGATCTTTGCCGAGTGTGAAGGCCTGGCCGGCCCAGAGGTTGCTGAAATCTGCTTCGCCCTTTGCACGCAGCGGCATCAAGGCACCGCCAGCCAGCGGAAAAGCGGGGGCCTTGTCCGACATCGGGCCCAGTTCGCGCATCACCCGATTGAGAATCCCCCGCGCCGGGCGTCCGGTAAACAGGTTGGTCACCGCCGTCTCGCTTTCCTTGGCGGTGCGTAAGGCCTTGTGATGCGACGCACTGACTTTCGCTTCCGGGGTAAACAGATACGCCGTCCCGACTTGAACCGCCGAAGCGCCGAGCATGAACGCTGCCGCGACGCCGCGCGCATCGGCAATCGCACCGGCCGCAATCACCGGGACGCTCACCGCGTCGACCACTTGCGGCACCAGGGCAAACGTACCGACCTGACTGCTCAGGTCAGCGCTGAGGAACATCCCGCGATGGCCGCCGGCCTCGTAACCCATGGCGATGATCGCGTCGCAACCGTTCTGCTCGAGCCAGATCGCTTCGTCGACGGTGGTTGCCGACGAGATGATTTTCGCACCAGTGGCCTTGACTCGATCCAGCAAGGATTTTTCCGGCAGGCCAAAGTGAAAGCTCACCACTTCAGGGCGAAATTCTTCCAGCACTTCACAGGCGGTCGCATCGAAGGGCGCACGGTTTGACACCGGCGTCGGCGCATCGAAATCGACACCCAGTTCGCGATAGTAGGGTTCCAGCAGGTTTTTCCATTCACGGGCTTTTTGCTCATCCGCGCCCGGAGCTTGATGGCAGAAAAAATTGACGTTGAATGGCTTGCTCGTGCCTTGGCGAATGGTCTTCAGTTCTTCGCGCAGTTGCTCGATGGTCAGCATCGCGGCCGGCATCGAACCGAGGCCACCGGCGTTGCAAGTTGCGATGACCATGGATGAATTAGTGGCTCCGGCCATGGGGCCCTGGATGATCGGCAGTTCCATGCCAAACAGGTCAAGAATGCGGGTATCAGGCCATTGGCTCATGGAATAGCTTCTCCGACGACAAAACAGGGCAGGGACGGTAGCAGCCGGTTTTTTAACGCAAAGCCACCCCCATGACCAGCACAGATTTGTAGCTTGAGCAGCGGGCGCTGGCTCGGTGTTCACGCCCGATTGGCTAAAAGTCGAGTGGGGCAAAATGTTGCAATGTGCTATTCCAATGCCTCGACATCCTTAATTTCACCGATAAGAGGCAGTCATGTTCAAAGGCATTCTGATCGATAAAGACGACAGCGGTTATCGCGCCAACCTGCAGGAAATCAGCGACGAGCAGTTGCCGGAGGGCGATGTGACAGTGGATGTCGCTTACAGCACGCTGAACTTCAAGGACGGCCTGGCGATCACCGGCAGCAGCCCGGTGGTGCGCAAGTTTCCGATGGTGCCGGGGATCGATCTGGCGGGCACCGTCGAAGTCAGCTCACACCCGGACTACAAGGTTGGCGACGCGGTGCTGCTCAATGGCTGGGGCGTCGGCGAAAGCCACTGGGGTGGCCTGGCGCAGAAGGCGCGACTGAACGGTGACTGGCTGATTCCGCTGCCCAAGGCATTCACTGCTGCGCAAGCCATGGCCATCGGCACGGCGGGTTATACGGCGATGCTGTGCATCATGGCGCTGGAACGCAACGGCGTGACACCACAACAGGGCGAAGTGCTGGTGACCGGCGCCAACGGTGGCGTCGGCAGTTTTGCCATCGCGTTGTTGAGCAAGCTGGGCTACCGCGTGGTCGCTTCTACCGGTCGAGTGTCGGAACACGAATACCTGACACAACTGGGTGCCAGCGAAATCATTGATCGCGCCACCCTGTCCGAACCCAGCAAGCCGCTGGCCAAGGAGCGCTGGGCGGGCGTCATCGATTCGGTCGGCAGCCACACGCTCGCCAATGCCTGCGCCAGCACCCGGGCCGAAGGCACCGTGGCCGCATGCGGTCTGGCTCAGGGCATGGACTTTCCGGCGTCGGTGGCGCCGTTCATTTTGCGTGGCGTGACGTTGGCAGGGATCAACAGCGTGACCCAGCCCAAGGCGCGGCGCATCGAGGCTTGGGATCGTCTGGCGAAGGATCTGGATTTTGCCCTGTTGCCGCTGATCAGCCATGAAATCGGCCTCGGCGAAGCTATCGACGCGGCACCGAAGTTGCTGGCGGGGCAACTCCGGGGGCGAGTTGTCGTTGATGTGAATCGCTGATTACTGTCGGGTTTTGCCTTCACGCTCGAGCAATTCGCGCTTGCGCTCCACGCCCCAGCGGTAGCCCGACAAATTGCCGTCACTGCGCACAACGCGATGACAGGGGATCGCTACCGCCAGGCTGTTGGCGCCGCAAGCCTGGGCCACTGCACGTACGGCTTTTGGTGAGCCGATTCGCAGGGCGATGTCCGCGTAGCTGGCGGTGCTGCCGACCGGTATTTCGCGCAGCGCCTGCCACACCCGCTCCTGAAATGCTGTGCCGCGCACATCCAGCGGCAAATCCAGTCCGATGGCAGGCGCTTCGATGAAGCCTACGACGTGGGCGATCAGTTGTTCGAACTCGGCATCGGCGCCGATCAGGTTGGCCCGGCGAAACTGGTCCTGCAGGTCGCACACCAATTGGTGTGGATCGTCGCCCAGCAGAATCGCGCAGATCCCGCGCTCGCTCTGTGCCACCAGAATGGCGCCGAGCGAGCACTGGCCGACGGCGAAGCGGATGTCGTTGTTCTGCCCGGCAGCCCGGAAATCGCCGGGTTTCATACCCAGTAACTGATCGGCCGACTCGTAAAAACGGCTGTTGGAATTGAAGCCGGCGTCATACAGCGCTTCGGTCACCGAGCCGCCGTCTGCCAGACGCTGACGAACCCGGCGCGAGCGATGCGCGGCTGCATAGCCTTTGGGCGTCAGGCCCGTCGCTGCTTTGAACACGCGATGAAAATGAAAGGCGCTCAGGCCAGCGGTCTCGGCGAGATCATTGAGTGCGGGCAGGCTGTCCGACGCTTCGATCTGGCGACAGGCTGCCGCAACGGTGGCGGCATGCTGCGCGGCGACCTCGGTCTGATCCTTGCTCACTCGTCTGCTTGGGCGATAGCCTGCGGCTTCGGCTTCTTCGACGGTATCGAAGAACTCGACGTTCTGCGGTTTCGGCAAGCGAGCCAGGCTGCTGGGGCGGCAATAGATGCCGGTGGTTTTCACGGCATAGACAAACTGGCTGTCCGCCCGAGGGTCGCGCGCCACGACAGCGGCCCAGCGTGGATCGTCTTCAGTGTTCAGCGAGGTGGTAAGCGTTTTCATGATGGAGAGTCCGTTGACCTGTTGAATTTCAGGTTAACCAGTGCCACCGGCCGGAACACTCCGAGCCTTGCGGTCAAACTTTGCAGAATTATCCGGCGGTGCGAAACGTGAGATTGAAGCGTTGTTCGCCCAGGCGCGGGTGCCGGCCAGGTTTGATCGGCAGGATGCCGTGGTAGCGCAACCGGTCGGCGCCGCCCCAGATCACCATGTCGCCGTGCAGCAACGGGATTTTCTGGCTCCTGTCGCCGCGCGCGAAACCGCCGAACAGGAACGTCGCGGGCAGGCCCAATGACAGCGAAACGATCGGCGCTTCGTAGGCGTTTTCGTCTTTGTCCTGATGCAACGACATCTTCGCGCCCGGAATATAACGATTGATCAGGCAGGAATCCGGCGTGAAGTCGGCAAATCCGGCGCGTTTCGCTGCTGCCTGGGCCAGTTCACGAAACACCTCGGGCATCGCCGGCCAGGGTCGATGGCTCACGGGATCTTCGGATGAATAGCGGTAACCGCTGCGATCGGTGATCCAGCCCAGTGCACCGCAACTGCTGGTAGCCACCGACATGCTGAACCCCCCGGGCGTCATCATGTGGCGCAACGGAGCGCAGGCTATGATCGATTCCAGGGCCGGCAACAACTGCTCGATTCGCGCCAATGCAAAGCCGCGCAACACCCAGGATTGCTCGCCGATCTGTTCGGCGCGTCGTGGTTGCTCGGATTCTGTGTCGGCGAACAGGTCGAAGGTGGTTTGCATGATCGTCAGGTCGCGTCGTGGAAGATGATGCCCAGAGTATGCCGTTTTCCGCTGTGCAGTCGGCTGACACCGTGGCGCATGGTCACCCGGTAGTCACCGCGCACGCCTTTGACCGGGCGCTGGCTGACGGCAAAGATCAGCGCGTCGCCTTTTCTCAGGTCCATCACCAGCGGGCGCGACTGCATTCTCGGACGTTGTTCGGTCATGACGAACTCGCCACCGGTGAAATCTTCGCCAGGTTCTGACAGAAGAATCGCCACTTGCAGCGGAAACACATGTTCGCCGTACAGATCCTGATGCAGACAGTTGTAGTCCTGCGGGCCGTATTGCAGCAAGAGCGGGGTAGGCCGCAGTTGACCGGCGGCGTGGCAGCGCTCGAGAAATTCGCGGTGTTGCGCTGGAAAACGCTCCGGTAGTCCCATTCGTTCATACCAGCGGTTGGTCAGAGGCACGAGTCGCGGGTAGAGCGCGCTGCGCAGGCGTTCCACCACGGATGGAAGCGGATAGCGCAGGTATTTGTATTCCCCGCGTCCGAAACCATGGCGGGCCATGATCACCTGGGACCGGAACGGTTCGCTTTGTGGGTAAAGCGCACTCAATCGATCACAGGTCTCCGGGCGCAGCAGCGTGCGGATGACGGCACAACCGTCCTGATCCAGTTGCCGCTCCAGGGCGATCCAGTCGAGCGCAACGAGCGGGGAGGCGGGTGAGGATGACATGCTGATTCCTTGGCTTGCATTCAGGTATCAGTCTGGGTCGTCCACCCGGCCGCAACACTCCGCCGCTTGCGGTCGAATTGTCACCCGGGTCTTACAGGGCCTTGCTGACGCTGATGTCGCTGATCTCATCAGCGCTCTGGCCGTGCAGGGCATCCAGTGCGGCCTTGGCTTCTTCCGGCGTGCCGTTTTCCAGCTGGGCGAACTCGAAGCGGCGCTCACCGTTGAGTTTGTACTTGATCACGTATTTGGTTGTTTGGGCCACGTTGATGCTTACCTGTCTGCGTTGGCGGAACCGCTCAGCTGAGTTTGGAGCTGGAGCGGCGGATGATTTTGATCGAGTGCGTCAGGGTTGGCTTGCGGGTCACGCTGATCGCGCGGCGGTTGACGGTGTCGATGGTGATGTTCCAGAAACCGGTGCTCGGGGCGGTAATGCGGGCCGGGAATGTGTCGAAAGCACCGCCGTGATAGGTGTGACGGCCGCCATTTTTGAAGCTGCGGAAGTTGGCGTCGTTCATCAAGCGGATGTTGCAGGTTTGCGAGCATTGAATGACGACGATGTCGTCTTCGTTGAGGTGCTCGCGCTGGTGAATGAATTTCATGGGCGCCTCCAGAAGGGCTTTTTCTACAAAATCAAAACGATAGCATTGTCGATCGGCGCAGTTTATCAGCCCGGACAGGTTATTATCCGGCCGTCGGGCAGCGCTTTGACAATTAAAAACAGAATTCACGATTCGATGTGGGTTAAATGCAGTGAGCCTCGGAGAAAAACGGCATTCATGCTGTCGGAGGGTCTTTATTGGAGGTTTTGTATGAAGTGGGGTGTGGTGATTCTGCCGTTGGCATTGGCAATGGGTGGTTGTGCAAGTGTTTCGGAAATCAATGAAACACTGCCGACCATGAACGTCATTTCCGGCAAGAAGCCCCATGAATATGCTGAATGCCTGGCCGAAAAGCTGTCCAGCAGCCGCGGTGCCCTGCAGGTAGAGCGGCACAAGGACGAGGTTCGGGTCATTGTGCCGGGCAAGCTGGGATCGGGTCCGGCGGCGGTGTTTGACATCGAGGATCGCTCCGGTGGCAGCAGCATCAAGCTGCACGAGCGGATGTCCAACGTGCCGCTGCGTCCATGGGATGTACGCAAAGCCGCCACCGCCTGCATTTCCGGCTGATAGACTGTCAGCAGTCAGCATTGATGCCGTCACAGCGTTGCTGTGGCGGCATTGTCATTTCTGGAGAAGTGAATGAAGAGAGAGCAGGTGCGGGAACGACACAAGGAAGGGCTTATTGCGGCTACCCATGTGATCCAGAACCCGGCGAATCCGGGGGAGTGGATCGTGTTTTTCAAGAAAAGCGCCGGGCGCAGTTACTTCCTGGTCGACGATAACGACGAAGTCGAGTCGTTCAACCGGCTCGACGACCTGATCGAGGTCGTGCGCGGGCTGGGGATCAAGTTCGCCGAAATTCACATGTAAAGCTATTTGCAGACCACTACCACGCTGCGGTTTTTGTAGTTGCCGACGTCGACGCCCAGCGTCTTGTCGTCTTCCTTGGGCGCCGGTGTGCCGTCAGTTCCGACGATGCGATAACCGGTGCCGGCGCAGGACGCGTCAGCCTTTTCATAGCAGGTGGCCCAGGAATTGGCCTCGCCGGAGCAATCGATGCTCAACCCTTGTTCGCCATTGTTCAGGTAAGTGGTCTGCGAAGTGGCACAGCCGGTCAGGGCGGCGAGTGCAATCAGCGGCAGGAAACTGATGAGGGAACGGTTGGTCATGGCAATGTCATCTTCGAGGAGGAGGGGGCTAGACGCTATGACAGCGCCGGCAGGAAAAGGTTATAGCGATTGGCCACTTCTTTTCGCGCAGCCAAAAAAAGCCCTGCACAATGGCAGGGCCGGCCTTCATCATTACCGATCAGTCTTGTTCCTTGCCGCGACGTTTCGGGGCTGCGGGCGTGTAATCGAGCACCGCGGCGACTTCAATCGCCATCGCCTCTGTGGGCAACGGGCCGGACACGTCTTCGCCGTTGGCGGCAGTGATATGCCACTGGCCATCTTTAGCCTTGGCGACGGTGTACCCGTTGATGATTTTTGCTGCGGACATCTAGCGGCCTCGTTGGCTGGTTCAAAGGCGCCATGATAACGGTAAATGGGCGAGCGGGCGCAGCTCGATGCGGCGTTCCGAGATCTTTGGGCTAAGCTGAATGCGCAGCCTCTGTGAGCGGATTGAACTATCCGCCAGATTATTTCTCTATGTTGACATCGGTTAGCCAGTGCGGGGCATTGTAAGGTGCACGCCGCCTGATTAGACTGCGCCGAAACTCGTACACACAGCCCTTTCAAGGACTTATATGATCAAGAAATGCTTGTTCCCAGCAGCCGGTTACGGTACTCGCTTCCTCCCAGCGACGAAGGCCATGCCCAAAGAAATGCTGCCGGTGGTAAACAAGCCACTGATCCAGTACGGCGTCGAAGAAGCTCTGGATGCTGGCCTGAACGAAATTTCCATCGTGACCGGCCGTGGCAAGCGCGCCCTGGAAGACCACTTCGACATCAGCTACGAGCTGGAAAACCAGATCAAGGGCACCGACAAGGAAAAATACCTGGTCGGTATCCGCAAGCTGCTGGACGAGTGCTCGTTCTCCTATACCCGCCAGACCGAAATGAAAGGCCTGGGTCACGCGATCCTGACCGGTCGCCCATTGATCGGCGACGAACCGTTCGCCGTGGTGCTGGCGGACGACCTGTGCGTTAACCTCGACGGTGACGGCGTCCTGACCCAAATGGTCAAGCTGTACAAACAGTTCCGCTGCTCGATCATTGCCATTCAGGAAGTTGATCCGCAGGAAACCAGCAAGTACGGCGTGATCGCTGGTGAAATGATCCGCGACGACATCTACCGCGTACACAGCATGGTCGAGAAGCCAAAGCCGGAAGACGCGCCGTCGAACCTGGCGATCATCGGTCGTTACATCCTGACTCCGGACATCTTCGACCTGATCGAGCAGACCGAGCCAGGCAAGGGCGGTGAAATCCAGATCACCGACGCCCTGATGAAACAAGCCCAGAACGGCTGCGTGATGGCTTACAAGTTCAAGGGCAAGCGTTTCGACTGCGGTGGTGCTGAAGGCTATATCGAAGCCACCAACTTCTGCTTCGAAAACTTCTACAAGACTGGCAAGGCTTACTGATAGCGCCTGATCTGCCTGTACGAAAAAGCCACCTTCGGGTGGCTTTTTCATTTTCCGCCCCTATATCGGCAGGAGTGCTTGCCCAACGGACGACGGCGGGTATGCTGATCGCCTGCCGAGGAGATAGAAATGGCCTACGATTTTGACCTTTATGTGATTGGTGCCGGTTCCGGCGGTGTGCGGGCTGCGCGTTTTGCTGCCGGGTTCGGTGCGAAAGTGGCGGTGGCCGAAAGCCGTTATTTGGGCGGTACTTGCGTCAACGTCGGTTGCGTTCCGAAAAAACTGTTGGTGTATGGCGCGCATTTCGCCGAAGACTTCGAGCAGTCCTCGGGTTTTGGCTGGAGCCTGGGCGAGGCGAATTTCGATTGGGCCACGCTGATTGCCAACAAGGATCGCGAGATCAATCGCTTGAACGGCATTTATCGCAATCTGCTGGTCAACAGTGGCGTGACCCTGCATGAAGCGCACGCGAAAATCGTTGGTCCGCACGAAGTCGAGGTCAACGGTGAGCGATACACTGCTAAGAATATTCTGATCGCCACTGGTGGCTGGCCGCAGATCCCGGAGATTCCGGGTCATGAGCATGCGATCAGCTCGAACCAGGCGTTCTTCCTGAAAGAGCTGCCCAAGCGCGTGCTGGTCGTCGGCGGCGGTTATATCGCCGTCGAATTTGCCGGGATTTTCCATGGGCTGGGCGCCAACACGACGTTGCTGTATCGCGGGGATCTGTTCTTGCGCGGTTTCGACGGTTCGGTGCGTAACCATTTGAAGGAAGAACTGACCAAGCGCGGTATGGATCTGCAATTCAATGCCGACATTGCGCGCATCGACAAGCAGTCGGATGGCAGCCTGAAAGCGACTCTCAAGGATGGTCGCGTACTGGAAGCGGATTGTGTGTTCTACGCCACCGGTCGGCGTCCGATGCTAGACAATCTGGGGCTGGAAAACACTGATGTGCAGCTCGACGACAAGGGCTTCATCAAGGTCGATGAGCAATACCAGACCACCGAGCCGTCAATTCTGGCACTGGGTGATGTCATCGGTCGCGTGCAGTTGACGCCGGTGGCGCTGGCCGAAGGCATGGCAGTGGCGCGACGCCTGTTCAAGCCTGAGCAATACCGTCCGGTGGATTACAAGATGATCCCGACGGCTGTGTTCAGCCTGCCGAATATCGGCACCGTCGGCCTGACCGAAGAAGAGGCGCGGGAAGCGGGTCACGACGTGGTGATCTACGAAAGCCGCTTCCGGCCGATGAAGCTGACTCTGACGGATTGCCAGGAGCGCACGCTGATGAAGCTGGTGGTCGATGGCAGATCTGACAAGGTGCTGGGCTGTCACATGGTAGGGCCGGATGCCGGCGAGATTGTGCAGGGTTTGGCAATCGCATTGAAGGCTGGCGCCACCAAGCGTGACTTCGACGACACCATCGGGGTGCACCCGACGGCGGCCGAAGAGTTTGTCACCATGCGTACGCCGGTCGGCGCTTAAGTCTTTTTCGGTTCTACTGCGTCTGGTGCTGCCGCAACGGTGGTGGCCAGGCGCAGGCTGGCTTGTGCCGTGGCCAATTCCTTTTCCAGTGACTGATTGAGCTGCGACTGCTCGTCGACGTTCTGCTTGAGCGTCTGGCTTTCCAGCAGTGCCACACGCAAACGTTCCTGGAGGAGGGTGCGTTCGCTGTCGACGCGAGACGCTTGCTCCAGCAGTTGATCCTGACGCTGATTGCTTTGTTTGAGCTGATCCTGCATCAGGCTCAATTCGCGCACGGTGCCGCGATTCTCGGTCAGCAGACGTTCGTTGTCGCGGTGCAACTGAGTGATCTCGTCCTGACGTACCAGTGCGCTTTGCTGCGCCTGGCGCAACTCCATCTGCAACTGCTGAACCTGAGTTTCGTGACGGCTTTGCTCCTGCTCGCGCTGTTCCTTGATGGCGTTGCGGTAGTGCTCAAGCGCATCGCGGGCGTGCAGGTGCTTCTCTTCCAGCGAGCGGATCTGCTCGTCCTTGTCCTGCAGGCGCAATTCAAAGTCTGACAGTGCCTGATTCAGCCCGGCGTTGCGGGTCTGCTCGGTCTGCAACATCGAGCGGGTATCGCTCAGCGCTTCGTATTCCTTGGCCAGCGCGGCAGCCTGAATGTCGTGCTTCTTCTCCAGTTGCACATGATCCTGACGAAGCTGATTCAGTTCGTCCTCCAGTGCCTGACGCTGTTGCTCGTACTGCTCGCGCGCCTGGTCAATCGGTTCCTGCGCCTGTTCTTTCAGGCGTTGTGTAAGGCGCGTAACGAGTGCCAGCAGCTCGTCATCGATGGGTTCCGCCGAAGGATCGGCCGGTTCGCTGCCGTCATCCAGTTCTTTTAAATACCGATGAATCGTGGTTTTCGATCCTGTATTGCCCAATTCGATACGTACTGCGTCGATGCTGGGGTGTTCGCCACGGGCGAGGATCGCTGCGCGCGCGATCTGGACCACTGCTTTGTTAACGCCGCCACGGGCCATATTTGCTCCTACCATTTCGTACTGTGGTACATGCCACTAAAGTACGCAGTGTACCATGTTGAAAATAAAGTGAAACAAGCGCTGATAAACGGACGGGATATACTGGTATTACCCCATGTGAAACCCATAAAATCGGTTTCCGCACAAACCTTCAGTACGCCACGAGAAAATCAGCCCATGAGCGATATCGATCGCTATCTGCAAGCCGCCACCCGTGACAATACTCGCCGCAGTTATCGTGCGGCCGTCGAGCATTTCGAAACGGTATGGGGCGGATTCCTGCCCGCGACAGCGGACAGCGTCGCGCGGTATCTGGTGGCGCATGCAGGCGTGCTTTCGGTCAACACGCTGAAGTTGCGCCTGTCGGCGCTGGCGCAGTGGCACAACAGTCAGGGCTTCGCCGATCCCACCAAGTCGCCGGTGGTGCGCAAAGTGTTCAAGGGCATTCGCGCCCTGCATCCCGCGCAGGAAAAACAGGCCGAGCCATTGCAACTGCGCGATCTTGAGCAGACCGTCACCTGGCTTGAGCAGGAAATGAAAGACGCCCGGGAAAAACAGGACCGACCGTTGCTGCTGCGAGCCTGCCGTGATCGAGCATTGATCCTGCTGGGCTTCTGGCGTGGCTTTCGCAGCGATGAATTGTGTCGTGTGCAGATCGAGCATGTGCAGGCGCACGCCGGCAGCGGCATCACCCTGTACCTGCCGCGTAGCAAGGGTGATCGGGAAAACCTCGGGCAGAACTATCAGGCCCCGGCGCTGCTGAAGTTGTGCCCGGTGCAGGCTTATATCGAGTGGGTCACCGAAGCGGCTCTGGTACGGGGCCCGGTGTTTCGCGCCGTCGACCGCTGGGGCAATCTGAGCGAAGAGGGCTTGCACGCCAACAGTGTGATCCCGTTGTTACGCCAGGCCCTGGAGCGCGCGGGGATCTCCGCCGAGCGCTACACCAGCCACTCCTTGCGTCGCGGCTTCGCAACATGGGCCCATCAAAGCGGCTGGGATCTCAAATCGTTGATGAGTTATGTGGGCTGGAAGGATATGAAGTCCGCCATGCGCTATGTTGAAGCGAGCCCCTTTCACGGGATGGCCCGGATTACGGATAAGCCGCTGTCGCCGTAGATATCGTTTTCTTCTATTAATATCCTCAGCTAATAGCGAAAACAAATCAGCAGCATCAGGTTTGCCAATGAGCCATCCGTCGAGTGACTGGGTAGGATTCACCCATCGAATTCACAACCCTGACGGAGAGTTATCAATGCCTATCATCAACAGCCAAGTAAAACCGTTCAAAGCTACCGCGTTCAAAAACGGCGACTTCGTACAAGTCTCGGACGCTGACCTGAAAGGCAAATGGTCCGTAGTGTTCTTCTACCCGGCCGACTTC
>Ga0068840_105566_pt1 | contig 20477 bp, 20 predicted proteins | sample Hof3ISUMetaT_8_FD_68484 | JGI IMG/M metagenome (GOLD analysis project Ga0068840, IMG submission 68484) | Enriched soil aggregate microbial communities from Iowa State university to study microbial drivers of carbon cycling -... | ecosystem: Environmental > Terrestrial > Soil > Agricultural land...
AAAAAAGCTCGTTCCGCGTGCTGATCCACCCGACCGCGCACAAGGCTGCGGCCCAGGGCAACGCAACAAAAGTGAAGGAGGCGTCCTGATATGGCCTTCTCCACGCAAGACAGCGACGAGGTGCTGAGCGAGATCAACGTGACGCCGCTGGTGGACGTGATGCTGGTGCTGCTGGTGGTGTTCATCGTCACCGCGCCGCTTTTGACCAACGCGATACCGATCAACCTGCCGAAGACCGAAGCGGTGGCGCCGGTCGAGCAGAAAGACCCGTTGGTGGTGAGCATCGACGGTGCGGGAAAACTGTTTATCAACAAGGACGAAATCCAGCCGGATCTGCTGGAGTTCAACCTCAAGTCGGCCAAGGCCAAGGACCCGGAAGTGCGCGTGCAATTGCAGGCCGACGACGGGGTGAATTACGGCGAAGTGGCGCGAGCCATGGCTTCGATTGAGCGGGCGGGCATCACCAAGCTGTCGGTGATCACTGCACGATAAGGGTTTCACGTTTTTCCGGGGCCGTCTCCTTGGCAGGGTGCGGCCCCTTTTTTGTCTCCCGCTTAATATGCTTTTCAGGTCTTAATAAATAGCTTCTTATTCCTTAACGAATATAAATCCCGTCCCTATACTCGTTCAGGAACAGACACGACGCAGGAGAGCTCCCCCATGCGCAACGAATCAATCCGTTATCTGATTGTGCCGGGCTGGCAAGGATCGCCAGAAGATCATTGGCAAACCCATTGGCAAAACAGCCTGCCCAACAGCGCGCGGGTGGAGCAGGCCGACTGGCTGACACCGCGTCGTGAAGACTGGGTCGCTGCGCTGGCCGAGGCGATTGCCGCTGACAGCTCGCCGGTGTTTCTCATCGCGCACAGCCTGGGTTGCATCACCGTGGCGCACTGGGCGGCCACCGCGCCGCTGCATCACTTGCGTCAGGTGCGCGGGGCGCTGCTGGTTGCGCCGGCGGATGTCGAGCGTCCGGCCTGCGTGCCGGCGCTGCGCAATTTCGCGCCGATCCCGACCGATCTGCTGCCCTTCCCGAGCCAAGTCGTCAGCTCCGACAACGACGCCGCCGTCAGTGCGCCGCGTGCGCTGGAACTGGCGCGCAACTGGGGCGCCGAGGCGGGGATTCTCGCCGGCGCCGGCCATATCAACGTGAAGTCCGGGCATCAACGCTGGGAGCAGGGATTCGCTTATCTGTATCGCCTGCAAAACCGCATGGAACACCACGCCCGGCGCCGTGCCTGACCACTTTTGTTTTTTCAACGCCCCCGTCTCCCGGCGATTTGGGGCGGGAGTCTGCCATGAGTTTTGAAACCTTCGGCCAGCCGTTGCTGACCTTTCCCGATGCGGAAAAAAGTCCCCTGAGCATTCGCGCCAAGGCGCTGGTGTTCGTCGATCCACGCTCGCGCCAGTTGCGCGAGGAAATGGCCCAACTCGCACCGCGCTCGATCTCGGTGTTGATTCGCGGCGAGACCGGCACCGGCAAGGAATTGCTCGCCCGCCACATTCACCGCGCCAGTGATCGCAGCGGGCTGTTTGTCTCGGTCAATTGCGGGGCGATCAGCCCGACCTACGCCGATGCGGAGTTGTTCGGCTACGCCGCCGGCAGCTACAGCGGCTCGGCCAGCAGTCGCGCCGGCTGGTTCGGCTCGGCTAACGGCGGCACCTTGTACCTGGACGAGATCGGCGACCTGCCGCTGCCGATCCAGATCAAATTGCTTTCCGCCCTGGAAAACCACGAAGTCACCCGCGTCGGTGCGCATCAACCAAGCCCGGTGGACGTGCGCCTGGTGGCGGCGACCAGTATCGATCTGGCCCAAGCGGTGGCGGCGGGGAAATTCCACGAGCGGCTTTATCACTATCTCAGCGAAGGGCATCTGGAACTGCCGGCTCTGCGTGCGCGGGTCGGCGACATTCTGTCGTTGGCCGAGTACTTCCTCGGCATCTACAGCCAGCGCCTGGATCTTCCGGTGCCGCTGATCAGCGAAGCGGCGCAACAGGTGCTGGAGCAACACAGCTGGCCGGGCAATACCCGGGAGCTGGAAAACGTCATTCATTTTGCGCTGCTGGTGAGCACCGGCGACGAAATCCTGCCGGAGCACCTGAACCTGCCCGAGGTGTCTGGGCCGCTGGTTCAGATCGAACGTCAGGTAGCGAGCGTGAGCCTCAACGGCACTGCCGACGAACGTAAGGCATTGAAAGAATTGCTGTTGAGCCTGAGCGAGGCGTTGTAACCATTTTGATCAACATGAACAAAATGGAATATGAAGCTGAATAAACGTTATTGTCCGGGAATAAAAAATCCCGGTATTGTCCGCTTCACGCCAGCAGTAGCACATCGCTGGCACACGTATTAATGCCGTCGTCGATGACGACCGATTTTCGATAAGGACACTGCATGAAAAAGGTTCTGTTGTTTACCGCATTGGCGGCTGCTCTGACTGCTTCCCTGGCCCAGGCCGGCGAGAAACTGGTGGTTGCCGCGACGCCGGTGCCGCACGCCGAAATCCTCGAGCTGATCAAGCCGACCCTCGCCAAAGAAGGCGTGGATCTGGAAATCAAGGTCTTCACCGACTACGTACAGCCGAACGTACAGGTGGGCGAGAAGCGTCTGGACGCCAACTACTTCCAGACCAAGCCTTACCTGGACAGCTTCAACGCCGGCAAATACAAGGATGACAAGGCCAAGTACCTGGTGACCGTGCAAGGCGTGCACGTTGAACCGTTCGGTGGCTACTCGAGCAAGTACAAGACCCTGGCTGAACTGCCGGACGGCGCCACCATCGCCATTCCGAACGAAGGCAGCAACAGCGGTCGCGCTCTGATCCTGCTGCAGAAGGCTGGCCTGATCGAACTGAAAGATCCGAAGAACGCCCTGGCCACGCCGAAAGACATCGCCAAGAACCCACACAACTTCAAGTTCAAGGAACTGGAGTCGGCCCTGCTGCCGCGTGTTCTGAAAGAAGTCGACCTGGACATGATCAACACCAACTACGCGCTGGAAGCCAAGCTGAACCCGACCAAGGACGCCCTGGTGATCGAAGGCGCGGATTCGCCTTACGTGAACTTCCTGGTTGCCCGTGAAGACAACAAGAACAGCGACGCCATCAAGAAACTGGCCGCTGCCCTGACCAGCCCTGAAGTCAAAGCGTTCATCGAGAAGAAGTACAACGGCGCGGTACTGCCGGCGTTCTGATCCGACGCAGCAGCAACCCCCTTCAAGGTTGAAAAAAAACGCCGATGACCAGCGATGGTCATCGGCGTTTTTGTGTGTGCTTCAAAAGCCCCCTCACCCTAACCCTCTCCCGGGGGGAGAGGGGACTGACCGTGGGATGCTTGGGAATTACGCCGACCTGAAAGTGTTGTACCGAATCCATAATCGACGCGAACTTTCAGGTCGATGTATAACGCGAGACACCTCGGTCGGCTCCCTCTCCCTCCGGGAGAGGGCTGGGGCGAGGGGGCTCTTGATCTCAGGCCATTCCGGTTTTCAGCGCCCTGCGCAAAGCCACCAGCCATTTCACGAAATCCTGCGGGTCCGGTCGCTGCGGCACTTTTACGTCCATGTTCTCTTCCTTGTTATGAGTTCGGCCGGGGAGTCTGGCCAAAAGCTGTTCGTCCTTGGAGGGCTTTCATGAAAAAAAGATCCGTCCTACAGCGAGAGGAAAAATAGCCTTCTTATTCTGTCGGAGCAAACCCGCAGGATAGTTTTTTGCGTGATATCAATATGCTTTAACGGTATTTAAATTCTTTTTCTTATACCTTTAAAGTCGGTGCCTGCCGGACAGTTACCCGCTGTCCATGGACTGCACCACCGTCGCTTACCGAGCGGCGTCAGGATGTTTCATGACCTTCGATTACGCATTTATCCTCAGCACCCTGCCGGCGTTTCTCAAAGCCGTGGGTGTGACGCTGCAGGTCGGTTTGATCGCCATTTGCACCTCGCTGCTGGTGGCGTTGCTCAATGCGACGATTCTGGTGTTCCGCACGCCTTACCTGCAAAAACTGGTCGGGCTGTATGTGGAGCTGGCGCGCAACACGCCGCTGCTGATCCAGCTGTTCTTCGTCTACTTCGCGTTGCCGGCCCTGGGAATCAAGGTTTCGGGATTCACCGCCGCGATCATCACCATGACGTTTCTCGGCGGCGCCTACCTCACCGAAGTGCTGCGCGCCGGTGTCGATGCGGTGCCCCAGGCGCAGCTTGAGTCGGGTCGCTCCATCGGTTTGTCCCACGGCCAGTTGCTGCGCTACGTGATCCTGCCGCAGGCGGGAATCCTCAGCTTGCCGTCGCTGTTCGCCAATTTCATTTTCCTGCTCAAGGAGACCACCGTGGTCTCGGCCGTGGCGGTGCCGGAAATTCTCTACACCACCAAGAGCTACATCGCGCTCTATTACAAAACCTACGAAATGCTCGCCGTGCTGACGCTGATCTGCGTGCTGCTGTTCCTGCCGCTGTCGCTGCTGTTGAGCCGTCTGGAAAGGAGGCTCCAGCATGGCCAGTTCGGGTCTTGAACTGCTCTGGGTGTCGTTGCCGCAACTGGCCAAAGGCGCCGGGCAAACCCTGTCGATCTCGTTCCTCAGCATCGCCATCAGCACCGTCGGCGGCGTGCTTTACGGTGTGCTGCGCACGCTCAACGTGACGTGGCTGAACGCGCTGCTGCGAATCTATCTGGAACTGTTCCGGGCGATCCCGGTGCTGGTCTGGTTGTACCTGCTGTTTTTCGGCTTGCCGATTTTCTTCGGCCTGAGCCTGCCGAGTTTCTGGTGCGCGGTGCTGGTGCTGTCGCTGTGGGGCGCCAGCGAGGTCGGCGAAGTGGCGCGCGGTGCGCTGCATTCGTTGCCGCGCGGGCAGCGTGAGGCGGGGCTGTCGATCGGACTGAACGCGGCGCAGCTCTACGGCTACGTGCTGCTGCCCCAGGCGCTGAAACGCATGACGCCGCCGACCATCAACGTCTACACGCGGATCATCAAGACCAGTTCGCTGGCGGTGCTGATTGGCGTGGTGGATGTGATCAAGGTCGGTCAGCAGATCATCGAGCGCACCTACGAATCGGTGCTGATCTACGGCGCGCTGTTCCTGTTTTTCTTTTTCATCTGCTACCCGCTGTCAGCCGCCTCGCGCGTGCTGGAGCGGCGCTGGACGCAAGCATGAGCGCATTGATCGAGTTTCAGGGGTTCAACAAATTCTTCGGCGAACAGCAGGTGCTCAAGGGCATCGACCTGCAAGTGAAGTCCGGCGAAGTCATCGTCATCCTCGGCCCCAGCGGCTGCGGCAAAAGCACCCTGCTGCGTTGCCTCAACGGTCTGGAAACCGCCCACAGCGGTCACCTGAAGTTCGCCGGCCGTGAATTGCTGGACAAGGCCACCGACTGGCGCGAAGTGCGTCAGCAGATCGGCATGGTGTTCCAGAGTTATCACCTGTTTCCGCACATGAGCGTGCTCGACAATTTGCTGCTCGGCCCGCTCAAGGTGCAGAAGCGCGAACGCCGCGAAGCACAGCAACAGGCCGAAGCATTGCTCGAACGCGTGGGCCTGTCGGACAAGCGCGATGCGTTCCCGCGCCAGCTCTCCGGTGGTCAGCAGCAACGTATCGCCATCGTCCGCTCGTTGTGCATGAACCCGCGGGTCATGCTCTTCGACGAAGTCACCGCCGCCCTTGATCCGGAGATGGTCAAGGAAGTGCTGGAAGTGATTCAGGGCCTGGCCCGCGAAGGCATGACCCTGTTGATCGTCACCCACGAAATGGCCTTCGCCCGCGCGGTGGCCGATCGCATCGTGTTCATGGATGGCGGGCGCATCCTTGAGCAGAACCCGCCCGAGCTTTTCTTTACGAACCCGCAAACCGCACGCGCGCAGCAGTTCCTGGAGAAGTTCTCCTACGTCGAAGCGCTGACTTCAACGACTTCGCCCACAACGTCTCAAACCAAGGAACTGGAACTGCCATGAAAACTGCCAAAGCCCTATTTGCATTACCGCTGATCAGCCTCGCGCTACTGGCCGGCTGCAACAAGACCGAAGAACCGGCCAAGCCGAAAGTCGCCAGCGAAAGCACCGCGCCGGCCGGTTACCTGGACAAGATCAAGGCCCGCGACAAACTGATCGTCGGCGTGTTCACCGACAAGCCGCCGTTCGGTTTCGTCAACGAAGCGGGGCGTTACGTCGGCTTCGATACCGACATTGGCCGTCAATTCGCCAAGGATCTGCTGGGCGATGAAAACAAGGTCGAGTTCGTGGCCGTGGAGCCGGCGAGCCGCATTCCGTTCCTGCAAAGCGACAAGGTCGACCTGATCCTCGCCAACATGACCGTGACCCCGGAGCGCAAGGAAGCGGTGGAATTCACCAACCCGAACCTCAAGGTCGCGGTGCAGGCGCTGGTGCCGCAGGGCAGCGAAGTGAAGAAGCTGGATGATCTGGCGACCCGCACCACCATCGTCACCACCGGCACTACCGCCGATATCTGGCTGACCAAAAACCACCCGGACTGGAAACTGCTGAAGTTCGAGAAAAACTCCGAGTCCCTGCAAGCCCTGGCCAACGGCCGTGGCGATGCCTACGCGCAGGACAATCTGGTGCTGTTCAGCTGGGCCAAGCAGAACCCGGGCTACCGCGTGCTGGACGAAAAACTTGGCGCCGAAGCGCCGATTGCGCCGGCGGTGAAGAAGGGCAACATCGAATTGCGCGATTGGGTGAATACTGAACTGGCCAAGCTTGGTGAGGAGAAATATCTGCTCAAGCTGTATGACCAATATGTGCGTAAAGAGCTGAGTGATGACACCAAGCCTGAGAGCGTGATTGTTGAGGGTGGGAAGTGGCAGGGCTGATTGCCTGACAGGTCGGCGGTGAGGATGCAGAGCAACCCCTCACCCCAGCCCTCCCGAAACGTCGGACCGCCCGGAGGGAGAGGGAGCCGACCGAGGTGTTTTGAGAGTTACATCGACCTGAGACACCGAGTCGATTATGGATTCACAGAAGCACTTTCAGGTCGGCGTAACTCTTGAGCTTCCCCCAATCGGTTCCCTCTCCCTCCGGGCGGTCCGACGTTTCGGGAGGGTTAGGGTGAGGGGCTCTCCAACTGACACACCTAATCAGGCCAATTCCACGCCGGCTCATCCAAAACCCTCTGCCCGACGATCCCCGTCTGGCCGAGGGTTTTTTCCAGCACGATGCAATTGCACTCCGGGTCCTCCTGCAACGCCGAAATCAAGCGCCGGGCATGGGACACCACCCACACCTGACACTGCTCCGACACCCGGATAATCAAGCGCGCCAGCGCCGGCAGCAGATCCGGATGCAGGCTGGTTTCCGGTTCGTTCAGCACCATCAGCGACGGCGGGCGTGGCGTCAGCAGCGCGGCGACCAGCAGCAGATAACGCAACGTGCCATCCGACAGTTCCGCTGCCGACAACGGCCGCAACAACCCTTCCTGAAAAAACTCGATGGCAAAGCGTCCGCCCGCCAGCGGTGCGATGTTCAGCCGTGCGCCGGGAAAGGCGTCGCTGATCGCCGCCTGCAACGCCTCGGGATCGCCGATCTCGCGGATGGTCTGCAACGCAGCCGCCAGATCGCGGCCATCGTGATGCAGCACCGGCGTGCGCGTGCCCAGTTGCGGCTGGCGCACCGGGGCGTCGGCGTCACTGCGAAAGTGATCGTAGAAGCGCCAGCGGCGGATGAACTCACGCATCTGGAACACTTCCGGCGAGGTGCGCAGGCTGCCGACCTGATCGAACAGGCTGTCGAAGTTTGGCGTGTGCTGGGCCAACACATCCCAGCTGCGACCCTCACGGGTGCGGATCATCGGCCCGTCGCGATCCACCAGCAGACTGGCCGGACGATAGAGCGGCCCGGCCCAGATGCATTCCTTTTTGATTTCCGGGTCGAGGGAAAAGAACGAAAGGCTCGGCTCCGGCAAGCCCAGGGCGATCGAATAGCTGAAATCTTCCCCGGCAAAGCCCAGGCGCAGGCGTTTCACACCCTGGCGCACGGTGGACTGGATCGGCACCTCGCCGTTGCGCATGCGCCGGCTGATGGTTTCCGGCCCGGCCCAGAAGGTCGAGTCGAGACCACCCTCCCGGGCCAGCGCATTGACTACGCCGCCCTGAGCGGTTTCCGCCAGCAGCCGCAGCGCCCGGTACAGGTTCGACTTGCCGCTGCCGTTGGGGCCGGTGATCAGGTTCAGACGGCCCAGCGGAATCACCAATTTATTGATCGAGCGGTAATTGGCCACCGCGAGGGTCTTGAGCATGAAAATCCTTCCTGGGTGCCCCGAAATCCGGGTCAGGATACTCGCTGCACAGAAATGCATATATCGGCCGGACGAAGGTTGAACCCTGTTCTAAGCTCACAGTCGTATCGTCACTTGCACGTTCGTACACAGGAAGGAGTCTGCATGGCGAGTCCCGGATTGAAAACAGCGGTCATGCTCAGTCTGCTCGCTTTATTGAGCGCATGCGGCGAGAAAAAGGCCCCCGCCGAATACCTGCCCCGGGTCTTCGTGCAGGAGGTGAACCCCGCCAATTACGCCGCCGCCGTGACCCTCACCGGCGACGTCCAGGCGCGGGTGCAGACCGAACTGTCGTTCCGGGTCGGCGGCAAGATCATCCAGCGCATGGTCGATGTCGGTGACCGCGTCTCGGCCAAACAAGTGCTGGCCAAGCTTGATCCGAAGGATTTGCAGACCAACGTCGATTCCGCCCAGGCTCAGGTAGTGGCCGAGCAGGCGCGGGTCAAACAGAGCGCCGCCGCGTTCGTCCGCCAGCAGAAACTGTTGCCCAAGGGCTACACCAGTCAGAGCGAATACGATTCGGCGCAGGCTGCATTGCGCAGCAGCCAGAGTGCCTTGAGCGCAGCGCAGGCGCAGTTGGCCAACGCCAAGGATCAACTGAGCTACACCGCACTGATCGCCGATGCGCCCGGCGTCATTACCGAGCGTCAGGCCGAAGTCGGCCAGGTGGTTCAGGCCACGGCGCCGATATTCAGCCTGGCCCGGGACGGTGACCGCGACGCCGTGTTCAATGTTTACGAATCCCTGCTGGCCGAGCGGCCGGCGGAGCGTTCGATCGTCGTCAGCCTGCTCGACAACCCCGCCATCAAGACCACCGGCACCGTGCGTGAAATCACCCCGGCGGTGTCCGCGCAGTCCGGCACGGTGCAGGTCAAGGTCAGCCTCGACAACCTGCCGCAGGGGATGCAGCTGGGCTCGGTGGTGAGCGCCACGGCCAAGGGCACCGGCAAGTCGGCCGTTGAATTACCGTGGTCGGCGCTGACCAAGAACGTCAGCGATCCGGCGGTGTGGATGGTCGACGATAAAGGTGAAGCGCAGTTGCACAACGTCACCGTCAGCCGCTACCTGATCGGCAAGGTCATCATCAGCGAAGGCCTCAAGGGCGGGGAAAAAGTCATTGTCGCGGGTGGGCAGTTGCTGCATCCGGGCATGAAGGTCGAAATAGCCGAAAACACCTACAAGGATCTGCAACCGGGAGCACAGCCATGAAGCGTCTGGGGCTGTTATCCATTGGTGTGTTGCTGGCCGCCTGTTCGAAAAGCGAGCCACCGCCGGAGCCGGTACGGCCGGTGTTGTCGGTCAAGGTCGAAGCGATGAGCGAGGAAAACCTCGGGCGTTTCGCCGGCAGCATTCAGGCGCGCTATGAAAGCAACACCGGTTTTCGCGTCGGCGGGCGCATTGCCAGCCGCAACGTCGATGTCGGCACCGAGGTTCAGAAGGGCACGCTGCTCGCCACCCTCGATCCGTCCGACCAGCAGAACCAGTTGCGTTCGGCCCAGGGCGATCTGGCCAGGGTTCAGGCACAGCTGATCAACGCCCAGGCCAACGCCCGCCGTCAGCAAGCGCTGTTCGACCGGGGCGTGGGGGCGCAGGCGCAACTGGACATTGCGATGACGGACCTGAAGACCACCCAAGCCTCGCTGGATCAGGCGCGGGCGGCGGTCAACCAGAGCAAGGATCAACTCGATTACACCCAGCTACGCTCGGACCACAAGGCGGTGGTCACCGCGTGGAATGCCGAGGCCGGGCAAGTGGTGACGGCGGGCCAGCAGGTGGTGACCCTGGCGCAACCGGACATCAAGGAAGCCGTGATCGATCTGCCGGACACCCTGGTCGATGAGATCCCATCCGACGTGGTGTTTCTGGTGGCCGGGCAGCTCGACCCGAGCATCAACACCACAGCCACCCTGCGCGAGATCGAACCCCAGGCTCAAAGTGCCACGCGCACCCGCCGCGCACGATTAACCCTGGCCAATACGCCCGACGGCTTCCGCCTCGGCACGGCGATCAGCGTCACCCTCAGCTCGGCGATCAAACCGCGTATCGAATTGCCCGTCACAGCGTTGCAAGAGGTCGATGGCAAGCTGCGGATCTGGGTCATCGACACCCAAAGCAAAACCGTCAACCCGCGCGACGTCAGCGTGATCAGCCGTAACGACAGCAGCGTGGTGCTCGCGGGGGGCGTGAAGAACGGCGAGCGCGTGGTCAGCGCCGGCGTCAACAGTCTCAAACCCGGACAATCCGTAAAACTTGACGAGGACAGTCAATGAAAGGCTCTTTCAATCTCTCCGAATGGGCCCTCAAGCATCAGTCTTTCGTCTGGTATCTGATGTTCGTCGCATTGCTCATGGGGGTGTTCTCCTACTTCAATCTGGGGCGCGAGGAAGACCCGTCGTTCACCATCAAGACCATGGTGATCCAGACCAAATGGCCGGGCGCGACCCAGGAAGAAACCCTCAAGCAGGTCACCGACCGCATCGAGAAAAAACTCGAAGAACTCGATTCCCTCGACTATGTGAAAAGCTACACGCGCCCCGGCGAATCGACGGTCTACGTGTACCTGCGCGATACCACCAGCGCCAAGGACATTCCGGAAATCTGGTACCAGGTGCGCAAGAAGATCGACGACATTCGCGGGCAGTTTCCTCAAGGTATTCAGGGGCCGGGATTCAACGACGAGTTCGGTGACGTGTTCGGCTCGGTGTACGCCTTCACTGCCGACGGCCTGACCATGCGCCAGTTGCGCGATTACGTGGAACAGGCGCGGGCCGAGATCCGCAATGTCCCGGGGCTGGGCAAGATCGAAATGATCGGCCAGCAGGACGAAGTGATTTACCTGAACTTCTCCACCCGCAAACTGGCGGCGCTGGGCATCGATCAGCGTCAGGTGGTGCAGAGCCTGCAATCGCAGAACGCCGTGACTCCGGCCGGTGTGATCGAGGCGGGCCCGGAGCGGATTTCTGTGCGGACTTCGGGCCAGTTCGCTTCGGAGAAAGACCTGGCCGAGGTCAATCTCAAGCTCAACGACCGCTTCTATCGCCTGGCAGATGTTGCCGACATCACTCGCGGTTACACCGATCCGGCCACGCCGGAATTCCGCTTCGACGGCAAGCCGGCGATCGGTCTGGCGATTGCCATGCAGAAGGGCGGCAACGTTCAGGAATTCGGCAAAGCACTGCACAAGCGCATCGATGAACTGACCGCGGATCTGCCGGTTGGCGTGGGTGTGCACACGGTGTCCGATCAGGCCGTGGTGGTGGAGGAGGCCGTTGGCGGCTTCACCAGTGCCTTGTTCGAGGCAGTGGTGATCGTGCTGGTGGTCAGCTTCATCAGTCTCGGTGTGCGCGCCGGGCTGGTGGTGGCGTGCTCGATCCCGCTGGTGCTGGCGATGGTGTTTGTGTTCATGGAATACAGCGGCATCACCATGCAGCGGATTTCCCTCGGCGCTCTGATCATTGCCCTCGGCCTGTTGGTGGACGATGCGATGATCACCGTGGAAATGATGGTCACGCGCCTGGAAATGGGCGAGAGCAAGGAGGAGGCTGCGACGTTCGCCTACACCTCGACCGCGTTCCCGATGCTCACCGGTACGCTGGTGACGGTCGCCGGTTTCGTCCCCATCGGCCTCAACGCCAGTTCTGCCGGCGAGTACACCTACACGCTGTTCGCGGTGATTGCCGTGGCGATGATCGTGTCCTGGATCGTGGCGGTGTTTTTCGCCCCGGTGATCGGTGTGCACATTCTCAGCACCAACGTGAAAGCCCATGAGGCTGAACCGGGGCGCGTTGGCCGTGCATTCAACGGCGGTTTGCTGTGGTGCATGCGCAATCGCTGGTGGGCCATCGGCATCACCGTGCTGTTGTTTGTGCTGGCGGTGTTCTGCATGCGTTTTGTGCAGAATCAGTTCTTCCCGTCCTCGGATCGACCGGAAATCCTGGTCGACCTCAACCTGCCGCAAAACGCCTCGATCGACGAGACCCGCAAGGCCGTCGACAAGCTCGAGGCCACGCTCAAGGGCGACGCGGACATCGTGCGCTGGAGCACCTACATCGGTCAGGGCGCGATCCGTTTCTACCTGCCACTCGACCAGCAATTGCAGAACCCGTACTACGCGCAACTGGTGATCGTCAGCAAAGACTTTGAAGCCCGCGAGGCCTTGAGCCAACGCCTGCGCGAACGGCTGCACAAGGATTTCGTCGGCATCGGCAGCTACGTGCAGGCGCTGGAAATGGGCCCGCCGGTAGGGCGTCCGATCCAGTACCGGATCAGCGGCAAGGACATCGACCAGGTGCGCAAGCACGCCATCGACCTGGCGACTGAACTGGACAAGAACGAGCACATCGGCGAGATCATTTACGACTGGAACGAGCCAGGCAAAGTCCTGCGAATCGACATCGCCCAGGACAAGGCGCGCCAGCTCGGGCTGTCGTCCGAAGACGTGGCGAACCTGATGAACAGCATCGTCAGTGGCGCGCCGCTGACCCAGGTCAACGACGACATCTACCTGATCAACGTGGTCGGTCGCGCGGTGAGTTCGGAACGCGGTACGCCGGAAACCCTGCAGAACCTGCAGATCGTCACGCCCAACGGCACGTCGATCCCCTTGCTGGCCTTCGCCACGGTTCGTTATGAGCTGGAGCAGCCGCTGGTGTGGCGTCGTGACCGCTTGCCGACCATCACCATCAAGGCGTCGGTGCGTGACGAAATTCAGCCGACCGACCTGGTGAAACTGTTGAAGCCGTCCATCGACGCGTTCGCCGAAAAACTGCCCGTTGGCTACAAGGTCGCCACCGGCGGTACGGTCGAGGAGAGTGGCAAGGCCCAAGGACCGATTGCGAAAGTGTTGCCGTTGATGCTGTTCTTGATGGCGACGTTCCTGATGATCCAGCTGCACAGCGTGCAGAAGCTGTTCCTTGTGGCCAGTGTCGCGCCGCTGGGGTTGATCGGCGTGGTGCTGGCGCTGGTGCCGACCGGTACGCCGATGGGCTTCGTGGCGATCCTCGGGATTCTGGCCTTGATCGGCATCATCATCCGCAACTCGGTGATCCTTGTGACCCAGATCGACGAGTTCGAGCGCAAAGGCTATGCGCCGTGGGATGCGGTGGTGGAAGCCACCGAGCATCGACGGCGCCCGATCCTGCTGACCGCCGCCGCGGCGAGCATGGGCATGATCCCGATCGCCCGGGAAGTGTTCTGGGGGCCGATGGCCTACGCGATGATCGGCGGGATCGTGATTGCAACCCTGCTGACGCTGCTGTTCCTGCCGGCGCTGTACGTGGCCTGGTACAAGATTCGCGAGCCGAAGAAAGAGGCGCAGTAAGGCGAGCGCCTTGCGCTCATCGCCAACTACACGGTTTTGCGCCAGACACTCGCCAACCAAGGCTGCTGCTCACGCGGCAGCCCCGCCGGCCGGTAGTAATGCTCAAGTTCCACGAACCCGGCAGCGGTCAACAACCCGCGCCAGGCTTCAAGATCGTGATACGAGCCATAACGCGGCCCGTTCCAGCCTTCACGGTTATCCCCACGCGGATTGGAGCTGAACAGCACGCCGCCCGGTTTCAATGTCCCGTGCAGTTGCTTCAATACCCGAGGCAATTCCTGCAACGGCACATGAAACAGCACCGCATTGGCGAAGATGCCGTCGAAGCGTTCTGCCGGTAGATCCAGCTTCAGAAAGTCCTGGCACCACACTTCACAGCCACTGTCTTCCCGCGCCATCTGCGCGAATTTTTCCGCGCCGTCGAGGCCGACGGCGACGTGTCCCATCCGGGTGAATGTCTGCAAATCCCGCCCCGGCCCGCAGCCGAAATCGAGAATGGAAAACGGCGCCTCACCCTGGATGTGCCGCAACAGGGCGTCGATGTTCTGACTGACATCGTGATCGCGGGTGCCTTCACGAAAACCCTCGGCCACCGAGTTGTAGTGGCCGAGGGTGGTAGAGGTGATCTGTTCAAGATCGGTGGGGGTCTGCTTCATGGTCGTCATGGGCTGAAAGGAAGATCGGCAGACTATAAGCGCTTTCGCGGTTCAGAGGATCCAGATCCGGACAAAGCACAAAACGCCGGCTCAAGTGCAATACATATTTACCGCACCTGACCGTTCCCGATCGGTTGCAATAGCGCCCAGGCGATAGACGACTAGCGCGATGTCTGCCCGATTTTTTCAGGGGGATTTACTCAACAAGGATTTTTTCATGGGCAATACTCGAAAAACCTCCACCACGTCCTCCAGCCATAGCCTGGCAGACGCCATTGCACTGCGTAAAAGAACCGGTGCTGACTTTCCCGAGTACGAACCTGCGCACAAGAGTTTTCGGGACATGGATCAAACGGATGTGGAGGCCGTTCGCCAACCGGATATGCCAGACGCCGCAGTCATTGTTTCATCCCAGCCGACCGCCGAGATCCTGTCGGGTCGTTTCGGGGGCAGGACGCTTGCGGACTATCGCCTGAAAGCGCCGGCCACCCTGCCTGCGCCTGATGCCCTGGGGTTGAGGGTTATCAAGGGACGCACGTTCGTCGATGTCGCCCCCGGCGAGATTGTCCAGGTTCGGCAAACCGCAGCGGGCGGTGAATATCGCGCGACCTTGATGTCCGAGTGGACGGCTTCGGGACCGGTCCTGTTCTTCGATCCGCACAGCAAGATATGGTCGCCGGAACGGGCTCGGTCATCCGGCGACGCAGGCAATGTCATCGATATCGACATCGATGAGCTCATCCGCAATATCAGGAAAGATTCGGAAAAGCACAGTCGGGTCCACACCGGTATTGATGACGCGATCGAGCACGAGACAGCAAAGGAAGCCACGCTGACTGCACGGGGGCTGAAGCAGTTTCCACCGGAGCAGGCCGCATTGATTCGCACTGAGTTGCGAGCAGTCGAAAGCGTTTTCGCTGATGCCGTTCACGCCATAGACATGAAACACGACGGTGCCAGCGCGGTTTACGAAAGCTTTTTTGGCGCAGATCACCAGGCCGTGGCGCAGCAGTTCTCTGACTCTATGGCGCGAGGTCTTGCGCTTTCCAGGGAGTACCAGGGGACCTGGGGCGAGGAAAAATTCTTCGCAGTGGAGACTGAAAACAACAGCGCCGCCTGGATGTACAAGAAGGATTTTCATGGCCGGTTCTTCCTCAACCGCAAGTACATGCAGCAGGAGATTCTAGGCATGTCCCTGGGCCATGAAATGCTGCACACCAACCGCATCGACCGCTTCAGGACCATCGGTCCCAACGCCGCGGATTTCTTCTATCTGGGTGACAGCCAGCGTGGTTTGCTGAGTCTGGAGCCGCTGACCGTCTACGACATTCCGGAGCGCAGTGTTTCTGAAGTGATCATGCGCGGTGGATTGACAGTCGAGTACGTGAACGCTTTTACGGACGATCACGACAACCTGCTGTTCGGGATCAGTGATTATCTGGGGATCGGCGACGATCTGGATCTTCAGACGGCGGTCGGCCTGTTCAATGCAAATCCGGCGCTGCGCGCGCATTTGGCCGCGAACAACGCCGACAGCATTGTTTACGCGGCAAAAAGCATGCAGGCGCTGCATCGAAGCAAAACTGAATACGCGTGGCTCGACAGCCTGATCGATGATTGATGCCGGGGAGGGCAGCGCTCATCGATTGTTCTAGCGCTTGTTCAGCCCCCGCGCCAGACGATCGCCGCCCAACTGAATCAGCGCCACCAGTGCCACCAGCAGCACGATCACGGTCAGCATGATCTGGCTGTCGAAGCGCTGATAGCCGTAGCGATAGGCGATGTCACCCAGACCGCCGGCGCCAATCGCTCCGGCCATGGCCGAGGAGTTGATCATCGTCACCAGGGTGATGGTGAAACCGCCGACAATCCCCGGCAGCGCCTCGGGCAACAGCACATGCCAGACGATGTGCCAGCGCCGGCAGCCCATGGCCTGCGCGGCTTCGATCAGGCCGTAGTCGACTTCACGCAGGCTCACCTCGGCGATACGCGCGAAGAACGGCGTGGCCGCAATGGTCAACGGCACGACGGCCGCCCACACGCCGTAGGTGGTGCCGACGATCAGTCGGGTGAACGGAATCAGCGCGACCATCAGGATCAGGAACGGGATCGAGCGAAACAGGTTCACGAACGCACCCAACGCGCGATTGAGCACCGGTGCTTCGTAGATCCCGCCCTTGTCGCTGGTGACCAGAATCACCGCCATCGGAATCCCCGCCAGCAGTGCGATCAGCGACGAAACGCCGACCATCAGAAACGTGTCGATAAAACCCTGCAGCAAGCGATCAAACCACATAACCCAGCACCTCCGTGCGTTGTGCCCATTGCCCGGCGCGCTCACGCAATTGCTCGGCATTCAGCTGCGAACCCGCGACCGCCAGCAACAGTTGCCCGAGCGCATGGCCCTGAATCCGTTCCACGCCGCCCTGGAGCAATTTCACCCGGCCACCGAGCGCGGCGAACAGCGCGGCCAGATCCGGTTCGTCCTGTTGGCTGCCAGTGAACTGCAAGCGCAGCACCACGGCCGCATCGGGCGACGACGGTTGCGCCTGCAAACGGCTTTGCAATTCTTCGGGCAAGGCGTGTTGCAGCGGCGCGAGCAAGGTCTGGCTGACCTCGTGCTGTGGGTTGCCGAACACTTCCCAGACCGGGCCTTGCTCGACGATGCGGCCATGTTCGAGCACGACGACGCGATCGCAGATTTCCCGGATCACCGCCATCTCGTGGGTGATCAGCACGATGGTCAGGCCCAGGCGTTTGTTGATCTCGCGCAGCAGGCCGAGGATCGACTGGGTGGTTTCCGGATCCAGTGCCGAAGTGGCTTCGTCACACAGCAGAATGTCCGGGTCATGCACCAGCGCGCGGGCGATGCCGACACGCTGCTTCTGCCCGCCGGACAGCTGCGCCGGATACGCCTTGTGCTTGGCTTGCAGGCCCACCAGTTCCAGCAGTTCGCGCACCTTGTTCTCCCGCTGTTCCTTCGGGACGCCGGCGACTTTCAGCGGCAGTTCGACGTTCTGCCACACCGTTTTCGCCGACATCAGGTTGAAGTGCTGGAAGATCATGCCGATCCGCCGGCGCAGGGCGACGAGGCGATCCTCGTCGTATTCGCCGATGTCCACCTGATCGATCAGCACCCGGCCCGAGGTCGGTTGTTCGAGGCGGTTGATGGTGCGGATCAGCGACGACTTGCCGGCGCCGCTGCGGCCGATGATGCCGAACACTTCACCGCGCTGGATCGCCAGGTCGATGCCTTGCAGGGCGGCGACCGGGCCTTGTTTGCCGTCGTAGGTCTTGCCGAGCCCGACGAAGCGCACGTGAGCGCGGTTCAGTTCGGGATGCAGTTCGGTGCGCTGTGCCAGCGCGGGTGGCTCTGGAAGATCCAGTCGCCGTTGGATGGCCGCGGTCATCCTCAGCTTTCCCAACCGGCCTGGTACAGCTTGCCGTGGGCCTTATCCAGTGCGGCGCGCACGGCCGGCGAATGCTGGTAGATGTCGACGAACTTGATCAGGCGCGGGTCAGTCTTGCTCTTCGGCTGGATCACGAACTGGATCACGTATTCCTTGTGATCGAGGCCGTCGAACAACAACGCGGAGCCGGCGTCGAAAGTCTTCGCCAGACGGATGTAGGCCGGGTAGCCCTGGACCAGATCGGCGTCATCGTAGGCGCGCACCAGTTGCACGGCTTCGACCTGGAGGATCTTGATCTTCTTCGGGTTGGCGACGATATCGTCTTCGGTGGCCTTGTAGCCGACCCCTGGCTTGAGGGTGATCAGACCGGCCTTGGCCAACAGTTGCAGGCCGCGTCCGCTGTTGATCGGATCGTTGGCGATGGCGACGCTGGCGCCTTCCGGCAGCTCGTCGAAGCTTTTGTATTTCTTCGAGTACAGGCCGACGTTGTTGATGATCCCTGGCGCAAACGGCACGAGGTCGAAACCGGAGGCAGCCTTGGCGTTTTCCAGGAACGGGATGTGCTGGAAGTAGTTCACGTCAATGTCACCGGCGGCGAGGCTGACGTTCGGTGCGATCCAGTCGGTGAATTCCACCAGCTCGACTTTCAGGCCCTGTTTGGAGGCCTCTTCGACGGCGGCTTCCAGCGGAATCGCGAAGGCGGCGGTGGTGCCGATTTTCAACGGGGCATCTGCGGCGAACACCGCCGAGCTGAACAGGCCGAAGGCCAGGGCCAGTGCTTTGACTGGGTGGGACAGGAGCTTCTTGGTCATGGTGGTTTTCCAGTCAGTGAAATTAGCCTGATTCCCACGCCGAGCGTGGGAACGATGAGTGCCGGGGTTAGTGTCGGTAGTGGGCGCCGGTGTGTTGCGGCGGCAGGTGCGCTTCGCCGTGAAACAGTTTTTCCCGCAGGCTGCCGGTGTCGTACGCGGTCTTGTACGAGCCGCGCCGTTGCAGTTCCGGAATCACCAGATCGATGAAATCCACATAGCTTTCCGGGGTGACGATGCGGGTCAGGTTGAAGCCGTCGAGGCCGGTTTCGGCGATCCACGATTCCAGTTCATCCGCCACTTGTTGCGGCGAGCCGACCACCGTGATGTAGCGCCCGCCCAGAGCGTGCTGGTCGAGCAACTTGCGCCGGGTCCAGTCGTTGTTCTGCAGGTTTTTGGTGGCGGACTGGATCGCGTTGCTCTTCACGTACTGGATCGGTTCGTCGATTTCGTACTGGGAAAAGTCGATGCCAGTGGACGCCGAAAAATGCGCCACGCCCGCTTCGGCGCTGGCGTAGCTCAGGTATTCGGCATGCTTGGCCCAGGCCGCTTCCTCGGTCTCGCCGACGATCACGTTCAGGCCCATGAACACCTTGATGTCCTCAGGATTGCGACCCGCTTCGACGGCGCTGGCGCGGACCTTGTCCACCTGCACCTTGGTCGACGGTTTGTTCTGGCCGCTGATGAACACGCACTCGGCATGACGCCCAGCGAACAGCAAACCGCGATCCGAACTGCCGGCCTGGAACAGTACCGGCGTGCGCTGCGGCGACGGCTCGCACAGGTGATAACCCTCGACCTGATAGAACTCGCCCTTGTGTTCGACCTTGTGCACCTTGTCTGGCTGCGCGTAGATCCGCTGCTGCGGATCGTTGAGCACCGCGCCGTTTTCCCAGCTGCCTTCCCAGAGTTTGTAGAGCACTTCGAGGTACTCGTCGGCCTGGTCGTAACGCCGGTCATGTTCGACCTGTTCACTGAGGCCCATGGCCTTGGCGGCGCTGTCCAGATAACCGGTGACGATGTTCCAGCCCACCCGTCCACGGCTCAGGTGATCGAGGGTCGACATGCGACGGGCGAACAGATACGGCGGCTCGTAGGTGAGGTTGGCGGTCAGGCCGAAACCGAGGTTTTTGGTCACCGCAGACATGGCCGATACCAGCAGCAGCGGGTCGTTGACCGGCAGCTGGATCGACTCTTTCAGGGTGACGTCCACCGAGTTTTGATAAACGTCGTACACGCCGACGATGTCAGCGATGAACAGCCCGTCGAACAGCCCGCGCTCCAGCAGTTGCGCCAGTTCGGTCCAGTACTCGATGGTCTTGTACCGGGTTGAGGTGTCGCGGGGATGCGTCCACAACCCGTGGTTGATGTGGCCGATGCAATTCATGTTGAACGCATTGAGCAGGATCTTTTTCTTGCTCATCAGATGGTCCCTCGCAGCGGAGGGTTTTCATCGTTGAGGTAGTAATTGCCCACCGCGTGATATTTCCAGCGCACCGGGTCGTGCAGCGTATGTACCCGGGCGTTGCGCCAGTGACGGTCGAGGCCATGCTCGCTCAGGGTGGCCTGGCTGCCGGCCAGTTCGAACAGGGTGCTGCCGGCGGCCAAGGAGATTTCGGTGCTGATCGCCCGTGCTTCGGCGACGGCAATCGAGGCCGCTGCAACCGTCTCGGCGTTGGTCTCGGCCTGGGCCGCGTCGAGGAATTCGCCGGCGCGTTCGAGCAGCGCTTCGGTGGCGTGCAGGCGAATACTCAGGTGGCCGAAGCTCTTGAGGGTCAGCGGGTCTTCGGTGGCCTTGTCGTTGCCCGAATCGATCCATGGACGGGTCTTGCTGCGCACGAAGTGCAGCGCATCTTCGTAGGCGGCGCGGGCGATGCCGGTGTCGATGGCGGCGTGAAGGATCTGCGCCAGCGGGCCGACCGGGGTCGGGCGCTCGAAAGCGCTCTGGAACGGGATGACATCTTCGGCGGCGACATACACGTCTTCGAACACCACCGAACCGCT
>Ga0068840_179636_pt1 | contig 17237 bp, 1 predicted proteins | sample Hof3ISUMetaT_8_FD_68484 | JGI IMG/M metagenome (GOLD analysis project Ga0068840, IMG submission 68484) | Enriched soil aggregate microbial communities from Iowa State university to study microbial drivers of carbon cycling -... | ecosystem: Environmental > Terrestrial > Soil > Agricultural land...
CGACGGTTACTTCAGGGAGTCGCGTGCCTCCCTCTTCCTCTTCCCCGTCCGCCAAGCGACGGGCAGACAGACACGCGAACGCGTCGCCCGCACACCACCAGCGGATCCAGACACAGACTCGCACGCACACACACACCTGAGCTTCCCTCATGACGTCTGCGGACGAGCTGGTCGCGGGGACGAGCATGGCCGTGCCTGCTGCGACCGCTGCAGTCGCGGCTGCATCGGCGTCCCGCAGCCGTCGCGCCCATCTCTTCCTGCCAGCGTCCGGTCTCCCGTCGCTCTGCTGCGTCGTGCTGCTTCTGTCCCTGTTGGTCCTCGCCCCTTCCTCCCTCTTCCCTTCGAATCCCGCGGGACGGGAGGCGGCAGAGCGCAGTGCCGCGACGATGGAGGAACTCGGACCAATGATGCAAGCGACGACGGTCATTCGCTGGGGCGTCATGTTCGCGAACGCAGGAGGCTCCTGCCCGTACAATGCACCCGGCACCACCAGTTGCAGTTCGTCCAATGCTCCTGCCCCGGGTTGCAATCCCATTACCTCGTGCCGCTCGCCTCAGTCCGTGACCGAATGTGTGCTGTATTGCGGCGCGAGAGGGAGGGCCGATGGAGGCAAAGCGTGCCTGTATGTGCCAGGCGCGCCCTGTCAAACGTGCAATGGAAACACCATCACCAATCCGATGTGCTGCACAGGAGCACCCTGTCCAGGTCCTGGCTGCGAAATGAAGACCAACCCTGCCAATGGCAACAAAGGAACGTGCGGTCACGTCGATTCGGGAAGCACTTGCGCCATCGATTGCAACAGTGGCTACGAAGTGAATGGCGGACGTCGCATTTGCAACAGTGCCGGCGACTGGGCGAATTCTCCAACCTGCAAACCTGCGGGGTGTGGGGGTGGTACCATTCCGAACACCGTCGCAGGAGGATGCAAGAACGCGAATCTCGATTCCGGAGATTATTGCAATTTCAATTGCGCAGATGGATACGTACTCAGAGATCAGGGAGAAATTTACGGCCCTGTCTCTCGTCGCCGTTGCTGGTACGGCAAAATGCAAGGTGTGCAATATTGCATGGAGAAACGTTGCGGTGCGCATGCTCCTCCGCAATTGCAACCGACAGTCGACCCCGTCGGCAACACCGTCACGGGCACCGGAGGACGAGGCACGTGCGTCGATGTCAAATCGCGCGATTACTGCCAGATGAAGTGTCCGAATGGATACACGATCACACCGGCGCAACCGCGCTGTTGGTTTGGAGACTATTCACCGGATCCGGTCGTGACGTGCAAAGCTGACCCGTGCCCAAGCCCAGCGCCCAAGGACGGAAACCTCGGCGACTGCCCCAATCCCATCCCGTCGGGTCGGACCTGCTCGCATCAGTGCACAAACCCGGGCAGCTACGGTACGCTGCACAATTTCGTCTTGAACCAAGCGGGCGGCGTCACCGGACTGCATTGCTTCATCGGTGATTTGTACCGAGCGGGTTCCTGGCAAGCCGGCAACCAATGGTGTGATCCGCTGCCCTGCGCCATCACCGCACCGAAGAACGGTAACTACGGCGCGTGCTTGTCGAACCCGACGGCCTCGCAACCGCTGATCAACTCCAACCAATGGTGTGGACAGGGGTGCAATGCTGGTTACACGCGCTTCGGTCAAGATTACAGTTGTTACGCGACGGTGTTGACGAACTATGAACCGCAGACGTGTTGGAGCGACAATGCAAATTTGCAAGAATTCGTCTTGTATCAGAAGGGCACCAACAACGTGCAAGGTCTGGTGGTCAATTCCTTCGTGCCTGGCAACGATGTCGCGTCTACGTTCAATTCGTTCGAAGTGGTGTCCGGTGCTACGAAATTCGCAGCGGGCACGATGAATCAGATCAACTACGAAATCGATACAGTCACCCTCGGGGCGAAAGTGGTGTACGGTCGCGGATACACGCCAAAGGTGCAGTATGGCGGAAGCGATATGTACTACCAACTGGCGTTCGGTTCGTGGATCTCGCTGCCGGACAACGCGTGGACTCCCACCAGCGTGGCCCAGAGGACGCCCCAACTCGCCATCCCGGTCATTCAAGAAACGACGCCTGTGCGCATCAAAGTGGTGTCCGAGGCGGCGCGCAATGGAGGACCGCGCAACACCAAGATCTACACCATTTATCTTCACCGCAAGAGCAACGATGCCACGCTGAGCGCGCTCACGCTCAACCCGCCGGGCCGTTCCACGCGCCTCCAAGCGCAATGGTACACGCCCGGCTTTGATAGCGCCAATGTGTTGGCCAACTCGATTCTGCATCCGCGCGAGACGCTGAGCACGACGTCCACGTTGCGTGTCGAACGTGTGTCGTTCGACAACCAGTATGCCAGTGTCGTCGTGACAGCCGTGTGGGGTTATTCGTTGGCGACGGCATCATATTCGATTTCAGCCACCACGGCTGGCATCCCGGCCAACACGCCCATCGGCACAAAGCTGTGGACGAATGGCGCCATTCAAACCACCGTCACGCCTTCGCTGCCACTGCAGGTCGGAGAGAATTGCTTCACGCACACGCAAACATCGGAGGATCTCGGTCCGAGTCGCAAGGATTACACTTACAAGATTCAAATTCATCGCATCAGCAACGATCCGCGCATGAGCAACATTTACTTGCTGCCTCCGGGTTATGGCCTCAACACTCCGTTCAACCCGGATTTCCAAGGTCCCTATCTGTTGACGGTGCCGGAGTCCGCCACGCTGTTGACTGTGGTGGCGTCACAGGTCTATCCGCTGGGATCGACTTGGACGGGCCCGTCGGCCAACTCGCCGGCCGTTTACCCTTCGATCAACCAATTCACATGGACACACATGTATAGTGGAGCCACCTCGCAAGATTATCCACTGTCCGTCGGTGACAACTGGATTGGTGTCAAGGGATTGGCAGAGGATTTCGTCACCACTGTCGTCTATGTGTTCAAGGTGCATCGCATGAGCAAGGAAGCACGCCTGGGGAGCCTGTCCACTCAGTACGGTGGCACGCCGCTCACGTTCGCACCGCCTTTCAGCAAGGATGTGACCGATTATTACTTGCGCAACGCACAGGCGGTACCGACCAGCATCCCTTCGCTGTCGTTCACGGCGACACCGGTCTACCCACTCGCCACTTGCCTCTGGCAATGGAACAGCCTGCCCGCCGCCGGCACTCCTTACACGACCTATGGTGTGGCGTCGTCGCCCGCACAGGCGCTCATCATGGGCGATCAAACACTCACGATCACGTGCACCAGTGAGGATCTGTCCGCCACCAAGACGTACACAGTGTTCATTCACAAGATCAGCAATGATGCGACATTGGCTTCGCTTGACATCACACCGACGGGCTCCGGTCTGTCGCCCAACTTTGCACCGCTCACTCCTCAGTATTCATTCGCGATCGATCTGTCATCGGCCAATATGGTATTCTCATCGGTCACCACTTCCGCCTATGCCACCCAGCGCTACAAGATTGGAACGGCTCTTTGGAAAACATACAGTCCGAATGTGTGGACGGAGACCATTACTGGTTTGCCCGTCGGTGTCACCACCGTCGCTATCATGGTGCGCGCAGAGGATACGAGCTTCACACGCATTTATCAGGTGGAAGTGACGAAGCAAGGAAATGATGCACGACTGAAATCGCTCACGTCGCCCTCGGCCGTGGTGACGCCGGCTTTCCAGAACGAAACATACAGTTATCGTTCGGTGGTGCGCTCCAGTCTGGCCTCCTTCCAATTCACCCCTACGCCCATCAGTCCCGCTGCCCGCATCAAATACATTCTCAACGGCGGTGGCAACATCACGATCGGCAATGGTATGCTCAGTGGACTGAACACACTCGGCACCGGAGACAATGTGTTCACGATCATCGTTGAGAGTGAAGACCGTTCGCAACAGCGCATCTATATCTGGACCATCTACCGCACGAGCAACGACGCACAACTGGCTTCCCTGTCGACTGTACCTGTGGGTGGCGGGTTGGTGCAGCCGTTTGACTCGGATTCCTTCTTCTACCGTCTCCGCCTTCCGCCACACAGCGGACCGCTCTACCTCTCGTCGACGCCGCGTCACGCGATGGCCATCCAGTCTCAATGCAAGGGCGCGTTGGCGAGGGCCATTCCAGCGACATGTGTACAGTATGCATTCGCACCCGCGCAGTCTTCCCCGACAACCTTGGTCGAAGGCGGTGACTTCAACGTGACGGTGCGTGTGTGGGCGGAAGAACGTGACTCAATTCAAAATTACACCATCGAAGTGCACACCATTTCGGATGATTCGTCGCTCAAATCGCTCAAGTCCACCAACAACCCGACTGGCCTGTTGCCTACCTTCGCCAGTCCGACCTTTGACTACACCATCCGCGTGCCCGCAGCGGTGTCCTCGGTTACGCTCACTGCCATTCCGACCAACGTGCTGAGTACGGTGGAGTTTTCGATCGACAACGCTGCCTGGACCAACAGCGGCGCGAATCAGGCGCTGCAAATGTCCGGTGCCACCGTGATTCGCATCCGCGTCACGGCCGAGAGTGGCGCCACATCGATTTACACATTGACTGTCGTGCGTGCATCGAACAGCTGCGATGGTGAATCGCTCGAGACCGTGCCAGGCGGATCGGGTCTGGTGCCCATCTATGCAACGGCGACCAATTATTACACCGTGCGCGTGGATCCCACCGTCGCGGCGGTGTCTGTGCTCGGAAAGCCGGCCAACCAATATGCCACCCAACGTCTGTGCAAGTTGCCCGTGTGCACGCCTACCTTCCTGGTCGGCGATGTGAGCCCGACGGTGGCGCTGTCGTATGGCGATACCAACATCACTTGGCGTGTGGTCTCAGAGGATTTGCTCAAGACGTGTGATACGACCATCACCGTGCATCGTGTGTCTGACTCGAGTCTATTGGCTTCCCTGGCATCGACGGTCGTCAGCGGATTTGCGAGCAACACACTGACCTACTCTGCGACGGTGTCCAATTCGACTGACCGCACCACTTTCCTGCCCGTACCGGTGTCCAAATGGGCGACCATGCGCTGGAGCCAGGATGGCGGTGCCACTTGGCTGCCGATCGGATATGCACAGATGACCAGCACTGTGTGGCTGCAGAATGGCGCAAATAATGCCATTTGGTTCGAAGTGACTTCGGAGGATCAGAACAGTGTGAGCATTTACAAAGTGAATGTGAACCGCCTGCAGGTGAGCAGTGATCTGGGTGCGCTCGTGTTCGATCCGCCGGGCGAAGGAATGGTGCCGGACTTCAGTCCGTCGATCACGGTCTATTCCATTGTTTACGCTTCCGTGCAAACGGCCGTGTCGTTCCAATCGCAACCCACTTCCGCCACCGCGACGCAAAAGTACAACTTCCGCACGGCCAACTGGGTGACCAAAGCCACTGATCTCACATTCACCCCCTTGGCCGCATTGCTCGTCGGCGACAATGTGCTTCGCATCAGTGTCACGGCGGGCGACGGTGTCACCAAGACGAATTATACCATCACGCTGCACCGCATGAGCCCGGACACGTCACTGGCTTCGCTCGTCACGACGCCTGCCGGTGTGAGCCCGTCGTTCGTGTCGGCATCGGCTGTCAATGCATACTATTTGTACGTCACCGCGGGCACTTCGTCTGTGTCGATTACGCCGACTCCTTCCTCTGCTCTTGCTTCGATGGAGTACAGCTTGGATGGTTTCGACTACGTTGCGACGCCCAACGGTGCCGCTCTCAATGGCGGTGCATTGACTGTGGACTCGACGCAAACCACCACTTTCTACATCCGTGTGACGGCAGAGGAGACATCGCGCAAGCGCATCTACACAGTCGATGTGCGTGTGGCGAGTGATTCAACGGAGGTGGAGTCGCTGGTGCCAATTCCGTCGGGCGATGGACTGGCGCCGTTCTTTGATGCCGCTACGTTCAGCTACTCACTTGTCCTGCCGCCGCAGACGGCGTCCGTGCAATTCGTGTCGACGTTGTCGAATCAGTACGCCCAGCAATCGTTCTGCGCCGTCACTTCGCCCGCTGTCTGCAGTGCGCTGGTTGCTTCGGGTGATGCGAGTGCCGCCATTGCCACGGTGATTGGCGGTGACGTCAATGTGACACTGACGGTGACGGCCGAAAGCGGACGTGTGCAGAAGACCGTCATTCTGGTACACGTCAAGAGCGATGACTCTGCATTGAAGGGCATTGTCTCGCCGATTGGCGTCGTGGGTCCTCCCTTCCAACCGACGACCCTTGATTATGTGCTCAACGTGCCGTATGGAGAGACGAATGTGCCGCTGTTCCCCACGCCGTCCAATCCGACATCGCGGATTGAATATCAAGTGGGCTCCTCGGATCCGTTTGGTCTGACCTACGATCCCTCTGTGTCGATGCCGGCGGATGGTTCGGACGTCGTTGTGTCAATCCGCGTGACGGCCGAGGATGGTTCGCAAACGGTGTACACTGTGACGTTGCACTGGGTGTCGGCCGATGCACGTCTCACTGCACTGGCGGTGTCGAACTCCGCTGCGGGATTGGTGCCGAGCTTTGACTCATTCCTCACGAGCTACACGGTGCAGCTGCGCTATGCGGAGGACAGTGGCGTCGTCAGTTGGATCAGCAGCAACAACAAGAGCAGCGTGTCGGTCGGTGTCAATGCGGCTGCCGACCTCGCTGTCAAGTTGCCCGCGACCAGCCAGACTGGTCTGGTCAATTGGAATGTCGGTGACAACACGGTGTACGTCGTCAATGTGGCAGAGGACGGTGCGACCAATGTGTCGTACAAGATCGATTTGCATCGCCGCAGCAACGATGCCACGCTTCGAAGCCTGAGTTGCGTGACGACGGAACTGTCGCCGTTATATGATCCTGCCACCCTCGCTTACAATGCACGTGTGCTGTCGTCGAATCGCGCTGGCGGTGTGCAATGTGAGGCAGTGGCGAATCATACCCTCGCGACGGTGCAGTACCGTGTGACTGCAGGTGCAACCGGTGCTGGTGCGTACAGTGCAGTGGACAGTTTGTCCTACACGTCCGGTTTGACGCTTGCTTTGGGCAACAATTTCGTCGAATTCCTGGTCACTTCGGAGGATGGATTCGCCCAAGTGTATTCCGTCACACTGTATGTCGCCAGTGATGATGCCACACTCAACAGCCTCACGACCAACTTTGACCCTTCACCGGCCATTTCCCCTTCCTTCGACCGCGATGTGTTCGAATACTCGATGACGCTGGAGAACAGCCAACGCCTGATGACCGTGACGGCTGTGCGCAACTATCCTTTGGCGACGTACGATTACACGCTGCATGAAATCGATGGATTCAATCCGACTGCCACGGCCAGCGATCTCCTCCCCAACTCCGCTTTCTCTGCCTCCTCGCAAACGACTGCCCTCTCAACGTACACTCTGCAGGAGGGTGATTCGTTCATTACCATTGAAGTGACCTCGGAGGATGGGAGCGACACAAAGGTTTACAAACTCAGTGTGCATGTCAAATCGTCCAATTCCAAACTCGACATCATTACGTGCCAGTCGTGCGGTACGGATGGACAGGACAACACGGGCACGGGTTTGCCATGGGTCAATGGACCGGGCTCTTCGGGAAGCGGAAATCCCGATCACGTCAACATCACGTGGGGATTGTATCCTCCCTTCGACGTCAACGCCGCAATGCAAGAGTATTGGCTGACGGTGCCCAGCAGCGTTACTGACGTCCCTGCCTACCTCTATCCGAGCAGTCCGACGAGCACGATGACCTACACGCTGAATGGCGGTGCGGTCAGCTCGCCTGTCGCGGGCTTGACTCCTTATGACGTCCATGTGCCTATTGGACCGCTCGTCTATGGTGCCAATGATTTCACTCTCACCGTCACCAGCGAGGATCAGTCGTCGAGCACGACGTATATCTTCCACATCTACCGACTGTCACCGTCCAACACACTGAGCGCACTCAGCGTCACGCCAACGCCCGATTCGATGCAGCCCGCGCTGTTCGATCCGGCAGTGAACTCGTACACGTTCACGATGCCATCCGCGGTGGACCAAGCGTCGATCATTGTGACGCCTGATGAGCCTACCGTGGCATGGGTGTCGTTGTTTGCAAACGTCGGCGGCTGGATTCCGGCCGTGAAGCAAGCGGACGGAACGTGGATCCTTCCGGACCTTCCCCTCGTCACCGGATCCAATTCGTTCACTATCGAAGTGGAAGCAGAAGATGGATCGACGCATTCGTACACAGTGACGTTGTATCGTCTCAACTCCTATTGCGATATCGGCAGCTTGACGCAATCCTCTGTGTACGCACTGGAGCCGGTCGCGTCGCCGTTCAACGCATCCATTCACCAATACTCATTGCGCTTGCCGAACGACGTGCGCACGGTGCAATTCTCTGCTGGATTCCGCGAGGACGATCCCTTCTTCTCCAAGGGCAAGTTCCGTGTCGAGCGTGTCACGGCCGGTGCACCGGTATCGCTGTCGGGCCCTATCGCCATTCTGTCTGCGACGTTCAGTGATCCTGTCACGATTGTGCAGCCCGGCGTCAACGTGCATTTCGATATCACGGCGGAGGATTACCGCGTGGTGTGCAGTTACAGTGTGCATGTGACGCGATCTCCGTGGCAGTTGACTGGCTGGCCGACCGAGATGTTTGTGGGCGAGACGGTACCGGTGACGCTGGTGCCGGACATGGACGGCCTCACGCCTGCCGACTTCGCACCGCTCAACGTCAACTTTGCGCTCGACTTGCCGACGGCGGTGCTCAATACGAGCAGTGTGACCATCAACGATTTGTCGCCGCTGTTGTTGCAACTGAGCGCGCCGACGCTCAACGAAGATGCGACGCTGACCGTGACGCCGAGCATTGGTGCACCCAATCCGCTTCTGTTCGCGGTGCCCCCTCAAGCGAGTATCAACATCCTCAAGGCAACGTGGAACGTGTCCGCCTTGCCGGATCGTTTGTATCCGAATCAAGTGATTGACATTGAATTGCGTCCGAACAAGAGTCCACTCACCATTGGACTCACATTCCAAATCCTCGATGTGTTGACCAGCACGGATGCGGTACCCGCGGGCGTGTTCGTGTCCAAGCAACTGAATGAGAAGAACGCAACCTTCCTTGTCAAATTGCGCATGCCCGCGGTTGCAGGGAACTACAGCATCAAATGGATCGCAAGCAATTTCATCAACCCCGATGTGATTCCCATCCGCGTGCTGCCGCCCTCGCAAATGTTGCTGACGGGCATCACTGCCAATGACACCGACCTCACTTTGTTCCCTCGTCCGACGAAGCTCATGCTGATGTATGGCCGTGTGGCGCGCATTGCCGTGTGGCCGATGGCGGCACCAATCGGCGGACCGCTGACCGTCACGATCACAGTGCCCGCGGGCACGACGGCCGAGCCTTCGACGCTCACATGGTCCGAAGGAAACATGACTGCGCGCAACTTCTACTTCTCGTTCTCGTCGTCTGCAACCCGTGGTGCCATCAACTTCACATTGTCCGATGGGGATGCGCCGCACTTCCTGCCGCCTCCAGCGATCGATGTGGAACAATTCTCGCAGTGCAGTGCGCAACCACCGCCGTGTGTGCATGCAGTGGAATGCACGGACATGCCGTCGCCCACCTACGCCACATCGTACACATGCGTGTGCGAGTTTGGATGGAGCGGACAGAACTGCGACGAGTCCGTGCATCCGCCTGTGCCGCTCGACCCTGTCACTTCCGTCATTGGTCCCATCGCGCCTATCAACAACATCAACTGCGACACGATCCTTCTGGATGGCAGTGGATCGTATGGTCTGGGTGTGAGTGGCAACCCCAATGCATCCTATTACTGGTCGCTCGCCGCGGTCAATTCGTCTACGGGTGCAAACCTCGTCGTGCCGGGCACGCTGCAGACGGTGGCCCTGGAGGGAGGAGTGACGTTTGTGTTCCAACATTCGGTCACCAACGCGGTCATTCGCATCAACGCGACTCAGTATGCATCATACACCGGCATGTCCGTGCTGACCCTGCGCGTCAATCAGGCCGTGCCCGCTGTGTACACCTTCCAGTTGGTCGTTCGGGGCACTTATTCGAGCTCGCCGCCGTCGTTCGCTGTCCTGGACACCACCAAGCTGCCTGCGCCGCAGAATCCTTACACGCCGGATCCGCTGTTGCCCAAGGACTGGATGCCGACGCTGCACATGCATTTGCCCACGCCCATTCGTCGCACGGTGCAGAATCTCTTCACGCTCGACCTGATTCCGTCTGCGTGCGCGCCCATTCCGGATCCCAACACTGCGATGTATTATTACCAATGGCTTCTGACGCCCATTGGCCCGATCGGCAAGCCTGCTCCGCTGGCTTCCTCCCCCGAGTACCAATCTGCTATGACGCAGATCCGCGGTGCCAAGCTTGTGACGGACCTGAAGAATTTGCGTGTGCCGAGCTCTACGCTGGTGGCCGGCTGGCGATACAAGATCGATGCAAACCTCACCATCACGACGTTCAACCGTCTCAACCCTGGTCGCCGTCTGTTGGCATCGGGTGCGGCTTCCTCCACGACAGGCATGGCGTCCATCAGTGCGAACTTCAATGTGGAACGCAGCGCGTTGGTGGCCGCCATTTCAGGCGCGTTCGAGCGCACGCAGGAGCCGTCGAACAAGGCCATCTTCGATGCATCACCATCGACGGATCCCGATGATTCGACCACTCCGCTGTCCTTCAGTTGGCAATGCTTCCAGGGCCAAACCCCTGCATCGGGCTCCGTGGCAGGACTGTCCGCGTGCTCGCCGTCCTTCAGTGGCATTCCGAGCTACACGCAGGCACAATTGGTGATCAATTCGAACGCGCTGGCGGGTGAAAGTTACTACCAGTTGATTGTGCAAGTCTCGTCCCCGGATGGTCGTACGGCGACCACGTCCGCTCGTCTGGTTCTCACGAAGCCGGGATGGCAGACTCCATTCGTCACCATCAAGGACCTGCCGCTCGTCGGGGGACATTACTGGCTGTCACCCAATGCCACCCTTCGCTTGCAAGCAAGTGTACTGTCACTGATGGTGCCACCCACACCGGCGTCCCAAATGGATTGGCGGAAATGGACGGTGTACAGCGGCGAGTGGAACACCGATTCTCAAGTGAATGTGAATCTTCTTGCACCGGGTGTGTTGAATTCTCCGTTGAAGAGCAGTTCCCTGGTGATGCAACCCTCTGCCCTGAAGGTGGACACCAAGTATTTCGCGGAAGTGCTTGTGTGCGAACCGACGGATCCGTCGGATCCCGATCCGCCGGAGATTTGCAACAAGGCAACGACGCAATTCGCGTTGGCGGCACCGCCATCAGGCGGATCGTGCTCGCTCGCGCCGATGTTCGGAGAGGCACTGAGCACCATCTTCACCGTCACTTGCCAAGGATGGAGCGACCCACTGCTCCAGAATCCGTTGACCTACCTTGCGAAGTACCGCACGCCTGCGCCAATTGGTCCCGGTGTGCTGCCCGCGCAGGGCAGTCTGCGCACGCTGACGACCGCCAGCACTGTGCCGCGCATGGAGTTCATCCTGCCCGCTGGTGAAATTCCGGTCGAAGTGCATATCACCAACGCGTATGGTGCAACGACCGTATGGACCACCACCGCCTATGTGGCTCCGCCAATCATGCAGCCATGCGAATTTGCGACGTGGCTGCTCAAGGGATATGATTCCACGCTGTACACCGTGCTGTATTCGGGCGACCGTGATCGCACCATGCAACTGTTGTCCCAAGTGACCGACATGGTGCTCATGGCCGAATGCCCCTGCCTGCTGCCCGATACTCAGTTCGTGCAGAAGCAAGTGGTGCTGTCGCTGGCGGTGTCGCTCGGATTGTTTGTATCGTTCGATGACCTGACGGTCGTTCCGGTCCCCGCTCACCTCGATGCCAATTTGATTCAAATGGCCGGACCGATCATGTCGGGCATTTCTGCTTGCTCTTCATGCGCCAATGAGGAAGTGTGGCAGATGCTGGCCGCCAGTGTGAACATCACTGTGGCGTCGGTGCCATCCGCGTCGCCTTACATGGACTCGGTCGCAAACAATCCATGGGTGCAAACCTTCGATGGACCGCTGTTCTTCGGACAGGCGCAAACGACGTTGAATCAGATGCTGGGTTGCACGTGCGATCATTTGACGCAGATGAAGAAGTTGCAAAAGAACTTGCTTCTTGCGATCTCTGCCGCCACGCTGCCCTATGAACTGCCGATGAACATTGGTGTGTCTGCCTCCGGTGTGTTGTCCACCGTTGTAGTGACACAGCTGGACGATGCCGTCAACACGGGCAACAGCGGTGTCGATGTCAATCTGCCCTCTTCCTCCGCTTCGAGCAATAACGCCAATTACGGCACGACGGTGACACCCGACAATTTCAACACCGCTGCGGGTGCCGGCTCGACGTCGCAATCCGCGGTCACCACGACCGTGACCGCTTATCCGCCGGAGTGGACGACTTGCCGTGCGGGATTGTTGCCGCCCGGAACGAAGTTGGCATCGGATCTGTTCGAAATCGATTTCTCGATGGATGGAAACGATTTCAATGCGGGCAAGATGAATTTCGGCATTCCCGTCAATGACGCTGTGGCGACGATGATCAACACGGGTGACTCGGGCTGCGAACCGTGGCAGCGACCGGTCTGTGCATTCATTGATGAGACCACAGGCCAGTTCTCGTCGGTGGGTTGCGCGTTCACGGGCATGGCGTATGGTCCATCCACGACGCTGCCGGACGGTTCGGTGGTTCAAGGCACACCGCAGGCTCGCTGCCAATGCAATCACACCACAGAGTTTGCCATCCTGCTCGAGGAGACACCGACGGCGAACTCGTGCGGCGCGAGCATGATGGGACCATGGTGGTACGCAATCTTCATGTGCCTGTATGGTTCAATCGCGCTCGTCGCCGCCGTGCAATCGTACCGCATCCACCGCGCCACCAAATGGGCGCAGTGGTTGCCGTTGTCGCAGCACTTGCTGATCATCGGTGTAGGTGTGACCCGCGGTTTCTCCATGGCGATGTTCTGGCTGTTGCGCAACATGCTGCCGTTGGCCGCTCAGGCGTTCGTGTCGTCGCTGCCGTATTTGTTCTATCCGTGGGTGTTCACCCTGCTCATCTTTGCATGGGCGGCATTGGTGTCTGCGTCGCGCTCCAATACGCGCCTCAAAGTCAACCCGATCATGCAGTACCGCATGTTTTTGTATGCGATCAATGCGCTGATCACCATCACGCTGCTGGCAGTGTTCATTGCCATGGCGGGCACGGCGGAGTCGGATCATGCGCGCATGCAACAGTTGGCCTCCGCAGGCAACTACCTCGTCGGCGTGGTTTCGTTCCTCTTCTCCGTCTTCCTCATGTACTACGGAGCAAGACTCACGTGGGCGGCGTACTTTGTCGCACGTGAGGCGCATCGTCCTCTCAACCCCGTGGCGAAGCGCGTGCTCGGCTACGCATTCGCTCTGTTCGCTTGCTTTGCCGGTGCCGCTCTGACGTTGTTGGTCGGTGAGATGAGTTCGGAGTTGAGCAAGGGGGATACGTCGAGCATCGTCTACTTCTCGTTCGATGCGATGGCTTACATCATCGTGCTGCTGATGCTGCGCACGGCTGTCAATGCCTGCTTGGCCAAGCCCACCAACATGAAGTACCGTGCGCGTGCAAACAAGGCAAGCTGGATGAACAACGACGGCGAAGGGGACGAATTCGAAGAGTCGTACGACGAATCCAGCACCAGCCGTTCGTCGTCGTCCAGTGGATCGTCGCGCTTTGGCGAGTTGAACAAGCCGCTGCGCACGACGTCGTCCAGCCAGTTGGGCCGTTTCGGTTCGAATGCGGCGGGCATCCTCGATGAGGCGAATCAGGCCGCCGGTGCGGAGGGACCGCTGGTCTTCGAGGATGGCGAAGTCGGCGCAGTCGGTGGTGGCACTTGGGTGATGCTCGAGGACGATGCCATCGGGCCGCATGACTTGGTCAAGGAAGTGGAAATGTTGGACAAGAACGGAATGAGCTTCCAGCCCGCACTGTTCAAACGATTCATCAAGCGACAGACGGCAGCACAGGCGGAAGCCGATGCGCGCGCGGCGGCTGCGGCTCGTGCGAACATCGGATGGACTCTGTATGAGGATCATTCTGTTCCCCTTGGCCCGTTGGACGAAGTGAAGGTGATGGAAGTATTCGACTCCGAGGGCAAATCCTTCGAACCGCCGATGTTCAAGCAATTTGTCAAGCGTGCAGGCAACGGCGGAGGGGACTGGCAAATCTTCGAGGATCATTCCGAGCCGCTCTTGCCAGGCGACCAAGTGCGCGAAGTTGAGAAGCTCGATGAGAATGGTCAATCCTTCGAACCGAAGCAATTCCAAAAGTTCGTCAAGCGCGGTGCGAATGCGGGCGGCGGCGAATGGCAAATCTTCGAGGATCATTCGGAGCCTCTGCGTGCGGGTGACCAATTGAAGCAAGTGGAGAAGCTAGATGAGAACGGCAATTCGTTCAGCCCGAAGCAGTACCAGACGTTCGTCAAGCGTGCTCCGTGCGGCGGTGGCGACTGGCAGATCTTCGAGGACCATTCGACTCCACTCATGCCCGGCGATGAAGTCAAGGAAGTCGAGAAACTCGATGAGAATGGACAGTCGTTCGAGCCCAAGCAATTCCAGAAGTACGTCAAGCGTGCTGCGCCGGCGCCGTCTTCCCCGCGCCCGGGCAAAACGGGCTGGCAGCTGTTCGAGGACCATTCCACCCCGCTCCTGCCCGGTGATCAGGTGAAGGCCGTCGAGCTGTTGGATGAGAATGGACAGAGTTATCAGCCCGCACTCTTCCAACGCATGATCAAGCGCGCAGCCGATGCCAGTCCCGTCAACAGTCCCCGCACGCTTGCCAAACAGCAAGCAAAGGTTGGCAACGGATGGCAGTTGTTCTTCGACCCGAGCGAACAAGCACGCCCCGGTGATGAGACGGTGTTGGTCGAACAGTTGGATCCCAACGGTGCCAGCTTTAACCCCGCCTGCTTCAAGCGCGTCATCAAGCGCAAGATTGCATCGGCCCTACAGCGCAAGCGCAGCGCGCGCTCGATGCTGCCGCCGGCGGTGCGCGAGCCGACTGTCCCTGCCGGTAAGGATCATGGATGGTTGATGCTCGAGGATCACAGCGAGGAAGCCGCGAAGCTGCCCGCCACGGAAATCATCTCGGTCGAACAATTCGATGCCAATGGACTGCCCTACAACCCACCCGTGTTCAAGCGGTTCGTCCGCAAGCCGCAGCCGACCTTGCCGCCCATCAACTTCAAGGGAAGCACCGTGCTGTTCCATTTGAACAAGATGAAGGCAGCGGGTTCCGTCACTGCCACCAAACCCGGCGAACTCGAAGGAGCGGTGATTCCCAACACCGTCAACCAACCAGCATCGCCCATGCTGGCTGCTGCGCCCATCAGTGAAGCGGATCTGATTCTGCCCACTCCTCGCTCCGCCAGCCAATCGCCCGCCGAGTCGCAGTCGTCTCCCAGCCTGGCACCGGCAGTGTCTCCTGGTGCGAGAGCGCTGTTGGCTGCCGCAGTCCTCGCCGGTCCTGGCCTGCGTGATGCGCTCGTCAATCAGACGTACGGTCAGTTCACCGACGCGCAAGGACTGCCCTCCATGGCGGGTGCCGAGCCGTCCATGCTGGCCGAGGGTGAAGACGACGGCGACGACGATGACAGTGAGGGCAGCTATTCCGGTTCGTACACGGGCACGGAGGATGACGGCGATGAATTCTCTCAATCCCACAAGCCCACTGTTTCGGTGTCGCGACGCGCAAGCAAGCACCACCTGAAACGCATCGTCAGTGCGACGCTCGAAGCAGCGGCGGCACAGGCGGAGAGCGTGCACGCACATGCCAGTCAGGCAAGCGTCGTCACGGCATCGGAACACGCAGTGCAGTCGGCAATGTCCAAGCTGACACTCGAGCAAGTGAAGCACAGCGCGGCTGACGCTCAGCGCGCGGCCGAACGTGACTGGGTGCAGAACCAGCTGGCTCAGGCCGCTGCCAACGAAGAAGAGGAGCGCCGTCTTGCTGTGCTGCGTCGTGGTTCGTTGCTGCATTCCCCCTCAGGTGCCGCGATGGGCTCGTCCCCTATGGCGGACGACGATGAGTTTGAGGTCGCTGCCTCGCCCAAGGCTCGTCCCGCGGCTGCTCGGCGCATGATGAGCGGAGCGGGACGCGGTGCCGCGTCTAATGCCGCCGCTGCATTCCTCAAGGGAGTGTCGTCCGCAGCGTCCGCCCGTTCGCCAAGCATGGCGTCTCCCAGCGCCGCTTCGCCTTCCTCTCCGTCTTTCGTACCGGGCTCTCCCCTGCACCTCGGTGCGCCGGCCCTTTCTCCGGGTGAGAAGCCGAAGTCCACCATGCGCCAGGTGTCTGCCGCCGCCGCTGCGGCTGCTGCGCTCGGATCACCGGCCATGAAGGGACGAACCGGACGGAAGTAAACAGGGGACAGACAACCCGCAGCGGAAGGATCGGCGTCCACGTCTCCCCCTCCCCCTTTCATTCCCAGTTATTTTATCATGTATCATTTTGCTGATTCTAGGAAGTCACGTGCGCTCACCGTTTTCGTGTTCGCCGTATGACCTTACTCTCGTTTCCCTTTTTTTTGCATTGTCTTTTTCTCTCTTTCCTGTCTGTCTCTTTTCATGCCTTTTGGGGTGTTTCCTGTTCATCTTTTTTTCTTCTTTTTTTCTCTTTTTGTTTCCCCCGTGTTCCTGTGTTCCTCCGCCGTTCTGTTCGTTTCCCTTCATTTCCTTCTGTCTATAGTGTCGTCCCTGTTCCTGTGTCCGATTGCCATTGTTCGGTCACCCCCCTTGCACCGTTCTGCACAGTTCGGACACTGGGACACACACACACACATTCATTCCCTTCGGTGGACCCCACAGGGATGCGGGGGTTGTTGTTTTTGCTGGCTTCGGTTTCCATTCTTTTCTCCTTTGGACAACAGGCGCAGGGGATTCGCTTTCCCTCCTGCTCCCCGTTCGCCCGTGTGTCCGACGGCTGCAGTGGCACCCGTCTGTCTTCTCTCTCTCTTTCTCTTTCTCTCTGCTCTCTCCCTTTGCTGGGCTCGCACATACGCATGCACACTCGTGTGCGCGCATGGGCTTCCCATTCCCTGCTGTGCTGCGCTCTCGTTCTCTCTTCTTCTCCCCCTTCTCCTTTGCGCTTCTCTTTCCCTTTCTTGTGTTCTTTGTGACTGCTGGGTGAAAGCCGAGCAGGGACAAAGGTTGTACATATCCATCAAAGAG
>Ga0068840_109335_pt1 | contig 15247 bp, 15 predicted proteins | sample Hof3ISUMetaT_8_FD_68484 | JGI IMG/M metagenome (GOLD analysis project Ga0068840, IMG submission 68484) | Enriched soil aggregate microbial communities from Iowa State university to study microbial drivers of carbon cycling -... | ecosystem: Environmental > Terrestrial > Soil > Agricultural land...
CTCGCCGGTAAGCGCGTACTGATCGTCGGTGTCGCCAGCAAGCTGTCCATCGCATCCGGCATCGCTGCCGCCATGCATCGCGAGGGCGCTGAGCTTGCCTTCACTTATCAGAACGACAAACTGAAAGGTCGCGTAGAAGAGTTCGCACAGGGCTGGGGCTCGAGCCCGGAGCTGTGCTTCCCGTGCGACGTGGCCAGCGATGAAGAAATCGCCAAGGTCTTCGAAGAACTGAGCAAGAAGTGGGACGGCCTGGACTGCATCGTGCACTCCGTCGGCTTCGCCCCGGGCGACCAACTGGACGGCGACTTCACCGAAGCCACCACCCGTGAAGGCTTCCGCATCGCTCACGACATCAGCGCCTACAGCTTCGTGGCCCTGGCCAAAGCCGGTCGCGAAATGATGAAAGGCCGCAACGGCAGCCTGCTGACCCTGTCCTACCTGGGCGCCGAGCGCACCATGCCGAACTACAACGTGATGGGCATGGCCAAGGCGTCGCTGGAAGCCGGCGTGCGTTACCTGGCCGGCTCCCTGGGCCCGGACGGCACCCGCGTCAACTGCGTATCGGCCGGCCCGATCCGCACCCTGGCAGCTTCCGGCATCAAGAACTTCCGCAAGATGCTGGCCGCCAACGAAGCGCAAACCCCGCTGCGCCGCAACGTCACCATCGAAGAAGTCGGCAACGCCGGCGCCTTCCTGTGCTCCGACCTGGCGTCGGGCATCAGCGGTGAAATCATGTACGTGGACGGCGGCTTCAACACCACCGCCATGGGCAACATCGAAGAGTAATCTTCGGCTAGCCGCTAAAAAACCCGCCAGTGCTGGCGGGTTTTTTTTGCTCGCGGGGCCCCTTCATCCCACGAAACCCAACACCTGCGCCAGCGGTTTACCCGCAGGATCAATCTCGTCAGCAGCAGCGATGATTCTCCCTGTAATGCTCTGGACAATGCAGTCATTCATGCGCCACCCCTCCAACCTGGCAACGCCTCCAACCCCGAAGTTATCATCGAGTTTACCGTCTTCCAGAATACGCAGAAGGGTCAGCACAAGGTCGGAACGCACCCCCACAATGATGCTTCCATCTGGTTGAACGACCACGTTTTGAATAGTCACGAAGCGTCCATTAATGTCGGTCCACAGTACTTGGCCATTGTTGAAACGGGGATCGGGTGTTCCATCATTCTGCAAGCGTACAGTTGCGACGCTAATTCCTGCGGCAGAGCGTACGGATGCGGCAAAGGTTATTCCGTGACGCGATATGCCCACGTTGTTAAATAAACCGTATTCCTCAGAAATCTTGTACAGACCGCCTGTTGCAAACCCTTTGTCCAACTTTCCGCTTTCGTCATAACTAGCCAGAACACTTTTGGGTTCTGATTCATTGCCGGTGGAGTTATCGAGCGATCCACTGACTATAAACCCTCCCTGCAGCTTCGGCTTGATGCTCTCGATACTCGAGTAGCGTGCGTTGTCGAATATGATCTTAACTTCGCCATTTCCACCGAATGTATCGTCAAGATCGCCATTAGGGAGATAGCAGCGGATGGTTCCACTCCCCTCAACGGCAGCTCCTGTTCCATCATGCAGAATGTGGCTTTGACCCAACAGGACACGCCCATCGGAGAGGGCACAACCCTTTGCTTCGTCAGTTATCACACTTTGCCCAGGGTCAAGTGGAATGTCGGGAAAGATTTTCGTGCCAAAGACCAGATTCTGACTGCCGTGCTCATTGAACTTCGTGACTGCAGCTAACCGGTTTAAGCCATCGCCAGTGCTACCGATAGCAACGAAACCGCCATCGTCTTGAATGTCAAGTTGACGCGAAGCGGAATATTTTGGCCCAAATTGCCAAGGTGGATTCACGAATGAAGGGTCGATAGAACCATCGCCGTAGGCCCGAATCAGCTGCAATTTGCCTGCCGAATCATAAACATAAACAATACGTCCAGTTTTTGTCTCCACCACGGAGCCGCAGCTGCCTGGTCCGATATTAATGACTCCATCTTTGGCAAAAGTTGGATCCAGATCACCAGCATTGCGATGTGTTTTGGCCAGGGTTGACATGGAGTTTTCCTCTGATTGTCAATATTCTCCGCCCTGAGAAAAACAACCAGTCTTCCCGACTCCAGCAGAATGTCTTTTACAGCGCCCACGCTAGCGCCTGAAAACAGATAAAGACACTGTCAGGACTGACAGTTGACTTTCATCAGAAGGGCTTTTCGCTTTCGATCTGCAGACATTTGTTGAACATTATTCGCAGCGGCAAGTTGCGTATCGCTGGATGATCAATCGCCTGCCGCCCGGTGCGATCGAACAGACGCACGCCCAAGGCCTGCTCCAGATTGCGTATCTGCGCACTGACCGCCGATTGCGTCAGGCCGATATGCAAGCCCGCCGCGGCAAACGTGCCATGCCGCGCCACTGCCAGAAAGGTTTTCAATTCACGCAGCATGGCCGCCTCGATTGATCGAAATAATTTGTGCTCGGCGCAAAAACTATCGTCTTTCAATCGAAAAGCACGGCGCTAGACTCAGTTCATCCCAACCGTTGAAATACGCCTGCTGTGGGAGCGAGCTTGCTCGCGATGAGGTCAGGACTAACAACGCTTCAACGCCTGCTTGTGCGCATACATCGCTGCATCCGCATCCGCCAGCAACTTATCCACGGTGTCATGGCGCTGCGGGTTGTATTCGATCTGGCCGACACTGAAGCGAATCGCGTAACCGCGGTGCAACGTGGCATTGCGTTCTTCGAGGATTTCCTTGAGTCGCGCCATGATCGCCGTGGTTTCGACGTGGCTCGAGCCGGTCAGCAACGCCACGAACTCATCACCGCCCAGCCGTCCCACCACATCGCTCTCGCGAAAGGCGATACGCAACACATCGGCAAAGGTTTTGAGCGCACTGTCGCCCTCGGCATGGCCGTAGAGGTCGTTGATCTGCTTGAAGTCATTGAGGTCGAAAAACAGCAACGTTGCCGGTTTTTCCAACCGTGCGCAGGCATCCAGCGCATGCTGGGCGAGCATCTTGAAGCCGCGACGGTTGGACAGCAGCGTCAGCTCGTCCATGCTCGCCATCTGCACGGCCATCAGTTCCTGCTCGGCCATGCCCGCCAGATCGCGCAGCAGGGCGCGCTCCTCTTCGTCGAGATCTCGGGGTTTGGTGTCGATCAGGCACAAGGTGCCCATCTTGTTGCCGCTGGGTACGGTCAGCGGATAACCGGCGTAAAACCGGATGTTCGGCTCCCCGGTAACCAAAGGGTTGTCGTGGAAACGCTCGTCCTCTCGGGCGTCAGGTACCAGCATGAGCTCGTCCCTGAGAATCGCATGGCCACAGAATGAAACAGAGCGTGGCGTTTCGGTCGTGTCCAGACCCACGCAGGACTTGAACCATTGCCGCTCCTTGTCCACCAGCGTGACCAGCGCGATCGGCACGTTGAACAGCCGCTTGGCCAGTCGCGTCAGCCGGTCGAAGCGCTCTTCCGGTGCGGAATCGAGCAATTTCAAATCATGCAGCACTTGAACTCGGACAGCTTCATTGGCAGGTTTGCCGGGTACCAGCATCACACACTCCTTTGTCTTCGATGCAGTTGAGCGTAGCCCGAATCAGCGATGACTCAACCTCTCATCCGCCGGCCACCGGACACGGCCCGCCTGCATCAGCCCAAAGCTTGAACTGGGTCACGAAGATATCGTGCGGCACCGGCACCGGCGCGCGCCCTGCCCCGGGATTCCAGCCCCAGAGCACCAGTTTGTCCTCGCTGACGTGTTTGATCAGCGCGGCGAAATCGCGGTCACCGTTGCTGGCGCGGTCCTTGATCATTGCGCACAAACGATCCGGCGGCAGACCGATCCAGGCCATTTTGTGCGCGGCCGGCGGCAGGCTCCAGTGCGGCGCGCCCGGTGGCGCATGGGGGCCGTAACTGGCCGGCGGATTGCTTTCGGCGTGGCAAGTGGCGCAGGGCAAACCGGCGGCGCCCTTGCCGTCCATGCCGCGCACCACGTTCATCGCGTGGGGGATGCCGGCGTCGAACTGCAACGGCGAATCACCGGGAATGTGGCAGTTCTGGCAGCGCGGGCTCTGGAAGACTTTCTGCACCGTGCCGAAAGCTTTCAAGGCGTCCTGATCGTCGGCAAACAGATCCGATGCGTAACCGCCCAGCCCAAGCAGAATCACCGTGCCCAACAACAGATGTCGTTTCATCTCACACCCCCGACATTTGCAGTGGCAGTTCCCGCAGGCGCTGCCCGGTCAGGGCGAACACCGCGTTGGCCACCGCCGGCGCCGTGGGCGGCACACCCGCCTCGCCGATGCCGCCGGGCTTCTCGCTGCTCGGCACGATGTGCACCTCGACCAGCGGCATTTCATTGAGCCGCAACACCTGATAGTCGTGATAGTTGGACTGCACGACATGGCCGTCCTTGAGCGTCAGTTTGCTGTGCAGCGCCATGCCCAGGCCGAAGGTGATGCACGACTCCATCTGCGCCGCGATGCTTTGCGGGTTGACCACAATCCCGCAGTCCACCGCGCACACCACCCGATGCACGCGGATCGCCAGATTGTCCTGGGACACTTCCGCCACCTGCGCCACATAGCTGCCGAACGACTCATGCACCGCCACGCCCAGCGCATGGCCGTCCGGCAGCGGGGCTTTCCAGTTGGCCTTCTCCACCGCCAGGTTCAACACGCCGAGATGCCGGGCATGATCCTTGAGCAGCGTTCGTCGGTACTCCACCGGATCCTTGCCCGCCGCCGTGGCCATTTCATCGATCAGCGATTCCATGACAAACGCGGTGTGGCTATGGCCCACCGAACGCAGCCAGAGCACGTTGATCCCGGTGGTCGGCGAGTGCAGATCAACCTTATGATGGGCCAGGCCCTTGATGTACGGGCTGTCGGAAACGCCTTCGACCGACGTCTGGTCGACGCCGTTCTTGACCATGGTTTTCTCGAGCATGGTGCCGGCCATGATCGACTGCCCAACCAGCACGTGCTGCCAGGCCAGCGGCAGGCCGTCGGCGCCGAGGCCGATCTTCGCCTGATGCAGAAACATCGAGCGGTAGTAACCACCGCGAATATCGTCTTCACGCGACCACACGGTTTTCACCGGCATCGCAGCAGCCTTGGCCACTTGCACCGCTTCGGCGACAAAATCCGAGGTCGGGTTGGCTCGGCGACCAAAACCGCCACCGAGAAATTCGGTGTGAATCTCCACCTGCTCCGGCTTGAGCCCGGTGATCTTGCCGGCAACCATCTGATCCAGCGTCTGGAACTGGGTACCGGTCCAGATCTCGCACTTGTCGGCGCTGATCTTCACCGTGCAGTTGAGCGGCTCCATCGGCGCGTGGGCCAGATACGGCACGCTGTATTCGACGTCGATTTTCTTCGCTGCCTTGCCGAAATTGCCCTTGGCATCGCCGGCCTGCGCCGCCGAGGTGCCCGGCGTGGCCGCCAGTTTGCGGAAACTCGCCAACAGCTTTTCACTGCTCAGATCAGCGTTCGGCCCCAGATCCCAATCGACCTTCAGCGCATCGCGACCGAGTTTCGCCGCCCAGTAATGCTCGGCGACCACCGCCACACCGGTCGGCACCTGCACCACTTTGTGCACGCCGGGAATCGCCAGGGCTTCTGCGCCCTCAAAGGATTTCACCGTGGCGCCGAACGCCGGCGCGCGCGCCACCATCGCGGTCATCAATCCGTCGAACTGCACGTCCATGCCGAATTTGGCGCGACCGGTGATTTTTTCCGGGGTGTCGAGGCGTTTAGTGGGTTTGCCGATGACTTTCCAGTCCTTGGCTTCTTTAAAGGTAATCGACTTCGGATCCGGCACCGGCAGTTGACCGGCGGCGTCCGCCAGCTCGCCGTAGGTGGCGCGGTTATCGCCTGCAATCACCACGCCGGCTTCGGTGCGAATCGTCGACGGTGCCACGTTGAAACGCTTGGCCGCCGCCTCGATCAGCATCTGCCGCGCCGTGGCGCCGGCGAGCCGGTAACGGTCGAACTCCATCCAGGTTGAAGTGGAGCCGCCGGTAATCTGCATTCCGCCAAAACCGGGCATGCCGTAATCGGCTGCCGAGGCTGGCGAGTGTTCGACGCGGATCTTCGACCAGTCGGCGTCCAGCTCTTCGGCGATCAACATGGTCAGGCCGGTCCAGATGCCCTGGCCCATTTCCGAATGGCCGAGCAGCACGGTGACGCTGTTATCTGCCGCGATGCGCAGGAACGCGTTCGGCGCAAACACCTTGCCTTCATTCTCGGCCGCCATGGCGAACCGGTTGCCGCCCGGCACCACGAACGCCACCACCAAACCACCGCCAAGCACGGCGCTGCCCTTGAGAAATCCGCGACGGGATACTGGACTGTTCATCACCCACCTCCCTTCGTTCAGCCGATGTCGGCAGCACGTTTGACCGCCGCGCGGATTCTTGGATAGGTGCCGCAGCGGCAGATGTTGCCGGAGAGCGCCTGATCGATATCGCTGTCGGTGGGATTGGGAATTTTCGCCAGCAATGCGGCGGCGGACATGATCTGCCCGGACTGGCAGTAGCCGCATTGCACCACGTCCAGTTCGGCCCAGGCCTGCTGCACCGGGTGCGAACCGTCGCTGGACAGGCCTTCGATGGTGAGGATTTTCTGGCCATGGGCGACAGCCGTGGCCGGGGTGATACACGAGCGCAACGGTGCGCCATCGACGTGCACGGTGCAGGCACCGCACTGGGCCATGCCGCAGCCGAATTTGGTACCGGTCAGGTGCGCGACATCGCGCAGGACCCAGAGCAACGGCATGTCCGCGGGGACATCGAGCTCCTGATCCTTGCCATTGATGTTCAAGGTCAGCATCGGGGACTTCCTCAGACTCACAGTGTTCTGAAGGGCGCTGCTACGGCCATCGTTGGCGGTGCGCGCCTCGGCTTATCCCTTTCAGCTAAGCGCATTTTTACCCGACGACCAGCCGCCGCGACCACCGGTCATCCGGCACCGTTCGGAAAATCATCGATCAGGGTGTCGTTTTTGCTCCTACAGTTGATACCGCTTGTCACCGCAAAAACTGCCCTTTCACACTTTCCAGGAGTCGCGAACATGGGATTTGTCACAACGAAAGACGGCGTCGAAATCTTCTACAAGGACTGGGGACCCAAGGACGCCCCGGTCATTCACTTCCACCACGGCTGGCCGCTGAGCGCGGACGACTGGGATGCGCAGATGCTGTTCTTCCTGGCGCAGGGATTCAGGGTCGTGGCCCACGATCGACGGGGCCACGGACGTTCGAGCCAGGTCTGGGACGGCCACGACATGGATCACTACGCCGATGATGTCGCGGCGGTGGTCAATCATCTGGGGACGCAGAAAGCCGTGCATGTGGGCCACTCCACCGGTGGCGGCGAAGTGATTCACTACATCGCCCGGCATGGCGAGGATCGGGTATCGAAAGCCGCGATCATCAGCGCCGTGCCACCGCTGATGGTGAAAACCGACAGCAGCCCCGGTGGTTTGCCCAAGTCGGTGTTCGACGATCTTCAGGCGCAACTGGCAGCCAATCGTGCGCAGTTCTATCGCGACGTGCCCAGTGGGCCGTTCTACGGCTACAACCGCCCCGGCGCCAAGCCATCGGAAGGGATCATTGCGAACTGGTGGCGCCAAGGCATGATCGGCAGCGCCAAGGCGCACTACGACGGCATCGTTGCCTTTTCCCAGACCGACTTCACCGCTGACCTCAAAAGCATCTCGATTCCGGTGCTGGTGATGCACGGCGACGACGACCAGATCGTGCCCTATGAAAACGCCGGCGTGCTGTCGGCGAAACTGCTGAAAAACAGCACGCTGAAGATCTATCCGGGCTTCCCCCACGGCATGCCGACCACCGAGGCTGCGACGATCAACGCGGATCTGCTGGCGTTCATTCGCGGCTGATCATATCCGCCGGGGTCAGGCGCCCTGCCTGACCCCGGCTATTCTTCGGTTCGCCCCATTCTCTCGCGATCGCGCACGTAATGTCTGGCCAATGGAAAGGCCGGTAGCCACGACTCGCGACGCACCGTCCACAGCTCGTAGGTGGGCTGGCATTGATCCGGTGCATCCAGCGCGCCGAGATTGACCTCGACTTCATCGCCACTGCGGCCGAACACCGACGAGCCACAGCGCGGGCAGAAATGTCGCCCCGCGTAGTCATGGGTCTCGCCGCTGATCGTCACCGCCGCCTCGGGAAAGATTGCCGACGCGGCAAACAGCGCGCCCTGGTGTTTGCGGCAGTCAAGACAATGGCAAACGCCAACCCTGTAGGGTCGCCCTGACGCCTCGATCCGCACTTCGCCGCACAGACAACCGCCGGTCAATCGGTCCATGGGACACCTCCGCCTGAAAATGGAATATCCGGTGAGTGAAAATAGCAGCCCATTGGGGGAACGCTTACAATCGTGGCCCATTAACACTATCCAGGCAGACCTGTCCTTTCATGGCGCTCGATCCTCTCACGATGCTCACCATTTCCACCGCCCTGGCCGCGGCGGCCGCCCTGTATCTGGCGGTCGAATGGCGCAGTATCCGGGAATCTTCCCTGCTGTTCTGGAGCGCCGGTTTCGCCACCATCACCGTCGGCTCGAGCCTGGCCCTGCTGCGCGCCAACGGCTATCCGTTGATCGGCATCTGGTTCGCCAACGGCTTGCTGGTGGTCGCGCACTGGCTGTTTCTGCTCGGGGTCGCTCGGTTTACGCAGCGACGGTTGTCGCGGGCCTGGTACTTGATGTTCCTGCTCTGGCTGTCGTTGCTGCTGTTACCGGAAGATCCGTCGTGGTCGAAGATCATGCTGATGGCCAACTCGCTGCTGGTGGCCGCATCGATGCTGCGGGCCAGCCTGTTGCTGCGCCCTCATGGCAAGTCGTTGAGCGTCGGCGCGGTGCAGTTGCGTTATGTGTTGCTGATCCACGGCGCGTTCTATTTCACCAAGGCGATCATCGCGGTGATTCCCGGCACGCTGATCGATCTGGCGTCGCTGCGCGGCGAGATCATTCAGATTTCCCTGGTCGAGGGCGCGATGGCGATCATGCTGATCGCGCTGTCGATGACCGGCACCGAGCGCTACCGGCGGGAAAAACAGATTGCCGAACTGGCCGCCCGGGACCCGCTGACCGCGCTGTACAACCGCCGCGCCCTGGAAGTCCGCGCACCGCGCCTGCTCGACGAAGTCTCCAGCACCCACCCCGGCGCGCTGCTGTTGATCGACATCGATAACTTCAAGCTGATAAACGATCTGTACGGCCACACCGCCGGCGACCGGTTGCTCATCGCCCTCAGCGAAATGATCCGCGCAGTACTGCCCAAAGGCGCACTGGCAGCGCGGTTGGGCGGTGACGAATTCGTGATGCTACTGGGCGACGCGTCCCACGCCCAGATCATGGATCTGGGCAGTGCGCTGCGTGAGCAGTTTCAGCAGATGACTTCCCAGACCTACACCACTCCGCAAGCGGTCACTCTGAGTATTGGCGCCAAGGTGTTCGATCAACCACCGGCCAGCCTCGCAGCGCTGATCGAGCAAGGAGACAGCGCGCTTTACGAATCCAAGCGCGGCGGTCGCAACCGTATTCAACTGGCCGACTACACCTGACCTATCCTTGCCTGCATCCCGCGATCAAGGAGTCCGTCATGTCCTCGCCTGAATCCACCCTCCTCCAGAGCTGGCAGCACAACGCCCGGGCCTGGACCGAAGCCGTGCGCAGCGGCGCCATCGAGAGTCGCCGGCAGGTGACCGATCAGGCCATGCTGCTGGCGGTGATGGGGCGCCAGCCCGAACGGGTTCTCGATCTGGGATGCGGTGAGGGCTGGCTGTTGCGGGCGCTGGCCGAGCGCGGGGTCGACGCGTTAGGCGTGGACGGTGATCCGACGCTGATCGAGGCCGCGCGCGAGGCAGGATCATCGCCCGCGCAGGTCGCCAGCTACGAAGATTTGGTTGAGGCGAAGGTCGACATTGGCCGCGATTACGACCTGATCTGCGCCAATTTTTCCCTGCTGCATCAGGACATCATTCCGCTGCTCGCGGCGATGAATGCCCTGCTTGTGCCCGGCGGTGCGCTGGTGATCCAGACGCTGCATCCGTGGTCCGTAGCCGCCGGTGATTATCAGGATGGCTGGCGGGAGGAAACCTTCGACGGGTTCAAAGGCCAGTGGCAGCCGATGCCATGGTATTTCCGCACCCTGTCCAGTTGGCTCAATGCGCTGGACATGGCCGGTCTTCAGTTGACCGGCCTGCGCGAACCGCAGCATCCGCAAAGCCCGGTGCCGCAATCGTTGCTGATGATTGCCGAGCGTCGCGGCTAAAAAGCTACAGCCTCGGTTTGAGCAGGATCGCGGTGTAATGCCGCAAAAACAGCGCGAACCCCGCGCACCAGAGCACCACTGACAGCCCCAGCCCCAGACTGGAAAACGGCACCAGCAACACCCGGCAACCCGCCGCGATCAGCACCAGCGCAAAGCCCAGCACCATGCCTTTCGATGGCTGCAACAACCGGCCGGTATGCCCAAGGCTGACCCGCGCAATCATCGCCAGAATCAACCCGCCCACCCCGCCGACCGCCAATGCATGGGTCGCCAGGCTTTGCTGGCCGATCAAGCCGAGATGCCACAGCGCCATGGCCCAGGTTGCCAGCGCCATCCAGGCGTAAGCCAGATACAGCGACCACAGCAGCGGCACCCGCCACATCCCGCGATCATGCCAGCGGATCAGCCGCATCAACTGCAAACTGCCGGTCAGCACAAACAAGCCTGCCAGCCACAGCCGGGGTGAATCATTGAGGCCTGCCGCAAAAGTGACTGCGGTCAGCAGGCTGCCGATCAACAGCAAGCGGGTTGGCAGTGGGTTGGCGGCCGGCGCCGGTGGACGGTTCAAGCCGCGCTGGATGAAGAACGGAATCACCCGCCCACCGATCACGGTCATCAGCGCTGCCACCAGCCACAAAGCGCCCAGAACACCCTGGCGTTGCAGCCCGGCGTCGTCGTTGTACAGGCCAATCAAAGTCAGCGCCTGACAACCCGCCATCAACCCGAGCACCAACACAATCGGATAGTTGTCGCGCTTGCGGGCGGCGACCAGATCCCGTCCCAGCATCACCGCCAGCAGCGGCAGAAAACCCCATTGCAGCGCCAGAATCAGCCCGGTCGGCAACGGCAGCCACCAGGCCACACGCCCGAGTAGCCAGACCGACACCAGAGCGATCAACGCCCCGCCGCGCACGCCGGGAGTGCCGGTCCAGTTGGGCACCGCCGTCAGCAGAAACCCGGCAACGATCGCCGATGCGAATCCGAACGGCATCTCATGCCGATGCCATGCAAGCATGCCGCCCGCCGGTTGCAGATCGAACCAATTGCCGTAAAGCCACAGGCCCCAGATCAGGATCGCCAGCGCGGCGAATCCGGACCCGGCCAGAAACAGCGGCCGAAAGCCCAGGCTGAACAGCGGTGTATCGGCGAGTCTGCGCATTTTCAAGCCACCACGGCGGCGTGATGCTGACCCAGCCGATATTGCGACAGGAGGCGCATCACGTAGCCGATTTTGATCAGCGTCGGGCCGATGATGGTCATCGCATGCATCGCCACCAGCAACGCAATCGGCATGTGGCCCTGGTACAGATAAGCGCCGTAGATTCCGGCCAGCAACATGACCAGACCGGCTGCGAGCACTTTGCTCGACAGGTGCAGAACGTTCAGCGGATTCTCGAAGAAAGTGAACATGTTTCGTACTCCTGAGCGGATCAGTTTGTACGATTGATATATCAACTCTTGTGCCAGATTTTTTATCGTTAAAAATCAGCTAGATAATCCATAAGAAGTCAATATGACTCGACCAGGAAAGAGTCATATTGACTTCTATGTTTGTCATAACGACAACAATCGCCTTCAGGGTTGCTTTGCGTAAGCCCCTCTGAAATCAGAAAACTCGCCGGCCCCCTCCACTTGCACCGCTCCGTCGAGCAGCCGCAATCGATAGAGTGGCTCGGCGATCTGATCCTGACCAATCACCAGATTGCCCGCCTGCAACGGCCACTGCCGGTTCTCCTGACGGGGTGGCTTGCCCGGTTGCGTCACGGCCATCTGGATCAACGCCTGCTCACCCGCGCCCTTCTCGGTGGCCGGCACGATTTTGATCGTCAGCCACGCCGATCGCTCGTCCGGCGCCATCATCACGTAACGTCCTTCACGCTGATCGCCCGTGGGCGTCTGAAACTTTTGCGGTGCAACCCGGAATGCCGTCGGCCGTGCTTCGAAGATCAGAGACTTGTCGCCGTCGTGCCATGTTCCGCCCTGAAAGCCGTGCTCATCAGGCTCACCTGCCACGTACCAGTCGCCGGTGACACGGCCCTGGGCGTCCAGCTCATGCAGCAATACAGCTCCGTCATCGTAGGTCTCGCCCACCAGCCGGATCGGTTGGCCATTGCCCGTTTTCGTATAACGAACCTCGCCAATGTAGACGCCACCCAGCATCTGCCACCACAGCTCGAATGCGATCTTGCCGTCAAGCTTGCCCCGCAGCATCACCGGCGCTTCACCCACGGGCCCCTCAAGGCGACGCTGTTCCAGCCATCTGCCATCCTTCAACTCCCGCTGCGTGACGTCGGTATAACCCGCCGGCATCAGCGGGCTGCCTTCGGACGGCCGCTGCGTCACCTCGATGGTTTCGGTCACCTTGACCGGCGAATTGTTCTGCACCTGCCAGGTACGGCTCTGGCGCCAGCAGCAACCGCTTTTCGCGTGAGTGACCACGCGATGAGCGGCGGAATCGACTTCGAACAACCCCAGATACGGTTCGCGAGTCAGCTCCGACAATGCCTTGTTCGGCACCAGTACCGGGCTCGACGGATCGAACAGATAGATGTCGTAGGACGCCGCGCCGTAGCCACCGTCGTTACCGTTACGGAGCGCCAGATCCTGGTGTCCATCGAAATTGAAGTCGCCAAACACCACCAGACGTTGCTCGTCGCATCGCAAGGCCTTGACTGAATCGTTGAGCGGAACCAGGTCGACGGCATCGGCCGTGTCGATTCGTTGCAACACTTCGCCACTGGACTTGTCGCGCAGGATGACTTGTGCCGCCACTGGTTCGAAGTTCTGCGTCGGTGGATGCTCGATGGTCACATCGACGCTGTACCTGTTTGCCGGATCCGAGAGCTGACAGCTCAACGGTTCGGCACTGGCCGACGCGGCGGCAAACAGGCAGAAAAAAATCCATGTACGAGAGGCAACCATGATGCAGAGCGTCCTTGCGGCAAAATCGGGGCGGCAAGTCTAACGACAAACGTTTTGGGGCGCACTTGTCGATCTATGGCGCCTACGACCCGCTTCGGACTGACTACGCTATTAATCCAGCGTGTCCAACCTGCCGAGGATGACTGCCATGCAACGCTTTCAAAAGCTGACGCCTTGCCTGTGGTTCGACGATCAGGCGGAAGCGGCGGCGAAGTTCTACTGCTCGATCTTCGATCATTCGAAAATCACCGCCCTCAGCCACTACAGCAAGGTCGGCCAGGAATTTCACGGCCGCCCTGAGGGCTCGGTGATGACCGTCAGTTTCGAACTCGACGGCCAGACCTTCACCGGGCTCAATGGCGGGCCGGTGTTCAAGTTCAACGAGGCGATCTCGTTTCAGGTCAATTGCCAGAACCAGGAGGAAGTCGACCATTTCTGGGGCAACCTCAGCGCCGGCGGGCCGGTGCAAGCGCAGCAATGCGGCTGGCTCAAGGACAAGTTCGGCGTGTCGTGGCAGATCGTGCCGGTGGCGTTCATGCACATGATGACCGACCCCGACCAGACCAAAGTCCAACGGGCAATGCAGGCCATGTTCGGGATGAAAAAACTCGACATCGCCGAACTCGAGCGAGCCTTCGTCGGCCAGAGCTAATACACTCGGGCCCTGGCCTGCCGAGAACCCCAACAATGAAACACGCTGCCGCCAAGAACCCCGAACAAGCCCCGCGCTTCTGGCGCGACGATGCCCTGCCCTTCATTGAAGCGCGGGCCATCGCCGATGGCCGCGAGGTCTGCTATTCCCGTCATTCCCACGCGCACTTTTCCATCGGCGCGATCACCGCCGGGCGCAGCACCTATGTGCATGAGCAATCCTCGTTCGAAGTGGCGGCCGGCACCGTGGTGCTGATGAATCCGGGGGACGTGCACGCGTGTAACCCGATCGATGACCAGCCGTGGTCGTATTTGATGTTGTATGTGGAAACGCCGTGGCTGACGGATCTGCAGCATCAGCTGGGGTTCAGTGCGGAACTTGAGTTTCGGCGGTTTTCCGATACCCATTTGAATGACACCCACCTGTATCGCGACTTGAATGGGTTGTACGGCGTGTTGGTCGACGAGCAGCAAGACGTGCTGCGTAAACAGAGTGCCGCGGTGGAGTTTTTCAGCGACCTGCAACTGCGCCTGAACCCGATTGAACCTCCGTTGCGCGAACCGAACTTCAAACTCGAACGCGCCGCCGACTTTATCCGCCAGCACTGCACCGTGCTGCTCAGCCTCGACGATATTTGCGCGGCTGCCGAACTGTCACCGTCGTACCTGATCCGTGCTTTCAAACAGCACTTCGGCATGACGCCCCATGCGTTTTTGGTCAACCAGCGCATCCAGTTCGCCCGCGAGCGTCTGCGGCGCGGGCAGTTGATTGCGGATGTGGCGCTAGAGGCGGGGTTTGCCGATCAGGCGCATTTTCAGCGGGCGTTCAAGCAGCATTTGGCGGCTACGCCGGGGCAGTATCGGGGTTAACGCAAAAACGGCCCGCATGGCCATTTATCGGATCGTTCCCACGCGGACGGTTCGACGCTCGACGCGCAAACGCTGCGAAACCAAGGGAGATGGCAGCTGTACGCGGGTTTGCAGACCGGCAAACATAGAACCCGCCCCCAAGGCGCACAAGCCGGCGGATTCTGGCGATCGCTTAATAATGGCGCGCGGTGTCGCGGCTTGCCGGAAGCATTCTTAAATACCTTTAAACCGCCCCCTGCAACCCCGGTGTTGCGCCACAGCCGATTGCTCCCCCCACCGTTTTTCAGGCCACTTCAAGTATGTATTTAAAGCGACCAACTGACTTTATCCAATCACGCTCATAAATCTACATACCCGGAAAGATATACATATTTATCGCTAACAGCGCTCCAGACCTTTAAAAACAGCCTCTCCCCTCGTTCCCGCCACCATAAAGAAACACCTTGAACATTAATCCACGCAAACTTCTCCCTTAACTACTTATTCTAAAAACTCGC
>Ga0068840_178725_pt1 | contig 14931 bp, 1 predicted proteins | sample Hof3ISUMetaT_8_FD_68484 | JGI IMG/M metagenome (GOLD analysis project Ga0068840, IMG submission 68484) | Enriched soil aggregate microbial communities from Iowa State university to study microbial drivers of carbon cycling -... | ecosystem: Environmental > Terrestrial > Soil > Agricultural land...
GCTCAACGGGAACGGGACAATTGTATAGGACGGCAACGCGACTCGCGCCTCCCCCCGTTGCCTCCTTCTCGTCCCCACTGTGCCCTCCTCGTGTCGTCTCTCTGCCTGGCTGCTGCTGCTGCTGCGGCGGCCTTGCTGAGGACACCGCGGGGGGTCTGGAGTAGAGATGTTGGAAGGGATATTGACCGGTCTGCTCAACAAATACTTGGGGGACTTCATCGAAGGACTCGATGCAGAACAATTGAAACTGGGTGTGTGGGGTGGTGAAATCCACCTCACGGATCTGTCTGTGAAGCCCTCTGCACTGGACTTCCTGCACCTGCCTGTATGCGTGCGCTCCGGACGGCTGGGCTCGCTGCGCATCAAAGTCAACTGGCGCGCACTGCTCAGCCAGCCCGTCGAGGTGGAACTCACAGGACTGAGCGTAGTGGCATGCAGCAAAGATTTGATGCGCGGAGTGGACGATGCGGCGGAACAAGCGCGCGCGTTGACGACGAAGCTAGCCGCTCTGCGCGCCATGGAAGACTTCCAGCTCAGCGCTGCATTGCAGGCAGCACTGGCGGGCAAGTCCGCCGAGCACAAAGCGGCTGAGACGCAGGGTATGGTGGGTCGCATGGTCGCATCCATCATCGACAACATTCAGATCAGCGTGCGCGACGTGCACGTGCGCTTTGAGCATGCGGGGGAAGCGGATGGATCGGGCGGATTGGCGGGCGGGTCGCCCACCGCGTTGGGCATCGTGCTGCACGGACTGCGGGTGTGTAGCATCGATGAAGCAGGCAACGAGCGCTTTGTAGCTGCAACCGCTTCAGCGTCCGATCCCACCAAGATGGAGCGCACATTCAAGCGCGCAGAGCTGTGCAACGCCTATGTCTACTTCAACACAGCGCGATCGAGTGCGGGGTCGTCTTCCGCACGCAGCGGCGGCGGCAGTGCCTTCTCTTCCGCATCCTCTTCGTCGCTGGGGTCGTCCACTCGCGCTTTTACCGAGCATGACATGCGTTCCCCCTTCTTGCCCGAGGTGGAAGTGGGCAATGGGTGCGACTTCTTGGTTCGTCCCGTGTCGGGCCAGGTGCGCCTCGAGCTCAACAAAAATGCCCCTACCTCCGCGTCAGACCCACCCTCCACGCGCGTGCTTGTCAACCTGCAGGGCATTGAGCTGACCGTGGACGAAGTGCAGTACCACGCGTTGATGAAGGTGCTGGCATCCATCTCTGCGGCCTCCAGCGCCGACCGCATCGTGGCCCAGAGGTACACGGATCGCTTTCGCGAAGGCACGCCGCAAGACCAGGCGCGATACACGGCGCTGTACCGCCGCACGCTAGCTCCGAGCTGGGAGGACGAGTTGAACGCAGTGGAGAAAACCGAGCTCGAGCGCCTCGAGAAAGAGTTGGCGCACGAGGATTTGGCGACCTACCGCGCGTTGGTGCTGTCATTGCTGCGCGCCCAGTTCCCCGCCCGCACCCTGTCGAAGCGCGTGTCGCGTGAGGATGCGTCGTTCATGTCGCGCTGGGTCGGCAAGGGTGTGTCAGCCGCGAAGGCCGTCGTGACTCTCGGCATGGCGGGAGGGAACGAACAGCGAGTCGAAGGACCGGACGTCGAACTCAGCGACGCGGAAACGGAAGCGATCATCCAGGCGGCGCTCGAAGCACCACCGCGGGCGGCGGAGGATCCGCTGCCCCCGATCCCCAAGACGGCGGAGGAGCTCGCTGCGGAAGCTGCAGGAGACGGAGGCGATGGCACAGTGCCGCGCGGTTACGTCGGCCTGGCGCTCGAATTGCAGCAAGCCCACCTCAGCGCCTCGCTACTCAACAAGAGCCGTCGATCGCTGCTGTCACTCGTGGTGTCGCACACCAACGTGAAGTTCGAGCAGCGCAAGGCTGGCGGCATGCTCGCCGCCCTCAGCATTGGCAACATCGCGTTGCAAGACCAAACCACACCGAACACGCTGTACCCAGACTTGTTTGGCAAGTCGTCCGCACAACGCGAGAAGATGTCTTCCCTGGCCACGAGCATGGCCACCTCGCCGCGCTCGACTTCTGCGGGACTGCTGTCGCCCAACGGTGCTTTCTCACCCACCACCGCTGGCGCTGTGGCGCCGCTTCCTTCGCCTGTCGTCGTGGCCAGCGCGCCCCTGATCGACATGTTGTATGAAACGCAGCCCTTGGATGCGGCATCCTGTAACGGTGCGGACGCGCGCGTTGTGCTGCACGTGTTGCCGTCGCTCTTGGTGGTGCATGCGCGCTGGTTGAGTCGCTTGATGGCCTTCTTCGCCACCCCTGCAGCGGACCTGCACAAGCCCGAGCAAGTTGCCGAGCTCGGCTCCTGGGAAGCAAAAACACTCGCGCAGTTGAAAGCCTCCACGAGCGCCTCAGTACAGGCGGCCTTCGAGCAACATTCCTCCCTGCACATCGTGGCGCACATCGCCATGCCATCTGTGCTGGTTGCTGCCGCTCCGAACATTCTCCATTCGCACGTCCTCGTAGCTGATCTCGGCTTGCTGTCTGTGCATACCGTCACTCAGTCCGCAGCCACCATCAAACTTCTGCGCGACACTATTGCCATCAACGAAGCACTGGCGAAGGCGAAGAAGGAGGCAGCGAATGCGCCGTCATCCGCCGCTGCCGCCGCTTCGTCTTCCTCTGTCGGTCCCTCCGCTACGGCCGCTGCGGTGCCGCTGTTGAGCGAGAGCGAAATGCGTCAATGCTACGATCAGATCCACGTGCGCCTACAAGATGTGCAGTTATTCATGTCACAAGCTACCTCCGCCGTGGGTGGTCGAGGATTCGATGCGCGCAACACACTGCCGCTATTGGGTTTACCTTTGTGCGCCCAAGTGCGCGTGGATCTTTCCATCGCGCCTTCTGTGTCTTGGATGGCTCCAATGCGAGTCGACGGCGAGATCGCCGCATTGGAACTGACCGTTTCCTCCGCCGCCTGCCATCGCGCCATGGCCATTGCGAACAGCATGACCAACATGTCACCTCCTCCTCCCCCGCCTGCAGTTCAAGCGGCCATCAAAGCAGCCGCGACATCACCACAATCGATGATGCGATCGCGCAACCTCGTACCGACCTTGCCCGCCGCCAGCCCACGCTCGCGCACTTCGCGCATCAACGCGCGTGGAAAGAGCGGTCGCTCTTCCCCTCAGCTGCACGTGTTCGACCGTCCCTATGCTCCATCCATCTCCTTGTCTCCTTCTGCGACCGTGGAGCGCTCTTTCAGTGGCGACTTCGACGAAGGCGCTTCTCCGCCTCTGGGTCCCCAGCTTCCTTCTTTGACGGAGAAGGAATTCTTGGGCATGGAGGATCTGACCGAACTGTTCCAGTCCGAACGCGAGGCACGGGCACTCATGGCCGATTTGGATGCTGACGGAAACGGTTCTGTCACGCGCGAAGAGTACATGCAATGGGTGTTGGCCAAGAAGCACATGCGCAAGAACAACAAAGGGATGGAGATCGAATTCAGGGTCGGAGCCATCAAAATCAAACTCATTGATGATCGACGACCGATCATGCAGCCACAGCAACAACTTTCCATCTCCTCTCCGATTGGCAGTCGTCCGCCTTCGTCGGCTGTATCCGCTTCCACTTCCTCTGCCGGTCCATTCCATCCTCCGCGCGACGTGCTGGTCGTTTCCCTCGGCTCGCTGTTGTTCCGCCAGTCCAGCCTGGCCTACTCCGGGTCGATGCATGTAGAGTTGTCCAGCCTGATGGTCAAGGACGCATTGACGCAGCGTCAAGGCGATTTCAGAATCATCCTCTCTTCACGTGCACCGAGCAGTGCACCGAGCAAATCGGCGGCGCGGGAGGCCGAACACACCGGACAGCCGTTCCTACGCGTGGATATGCACTCTGTCAGCGCCGAACATCCGGACTTCGGCTTCTCTTCATTAGCGGCTGCAGAAGCCGCCGAACGCGCGCAGATAGACGATGGCTCTGACGCTGCTGCAGCGCAACAGCCTCTGCTCCCATCCGATATTGACGTCGAGCTCGGCAACATCGTGCTGCTTGTGGACCCCCACGCCATTAACGATGTGGCCTTGTTCGTGTTGAACGACTTCTTGCCAAAGCCGGATCCTGCGGCGGCAACGGCTTCAGCGGGCAGCACTCCCGCAGCAGCGCCTGTGCCTCCTGCATCCGCGACTGCCGCTGCAGCTGCACATCCCTCTTCTGCTGCAGCTGCGAGTGCCGCGGGTTCCGGTCCCTCCGGTGGTGGGCTGCCCTCGCCCGTGCTGGTGATGTCCCCAGTGCACGCCTCTGCTCTATCGTCACCGACGTCTCCCACGGACTCGGGCTCGGCGGTTGCAGCGGCATTGCTGGCGGAGCAGCAGCAGCAGCAGCAGAACCTGTTATCCGGCGTACCCGTCGCGCCTGCGATCTCCATGCGCTTGCGAGTGCGCATGAGCACCTTCCAACTGTTGCTGACCTACCGTGGACGCCATGTGGCCAAGCTGGCCACGCAGAATCTGTCGGTAGCGCTATGGATGCGTGCCGCCCATGTGGGCGGTGGCATGTTGGCGCGCGTGCGCATTCCGAAGCTCGCGCTCGTGGACCAATTGGGCGCGCGCCCCGTCGCAGTGCTGATCGGCCTGGAGCCCGTGGCCACTGCTGCCGCTGCTCGCGCTGCAGCTCCACCCTGCCTTGAGGTCGAGTACACTATGTTTTCTCCCGCAGCTGGTGCGGCATTCGGCTTCGCAAGCCACGTGCGCGTGGCCCTGCGCGGCGTCAAGCTCGTGCAAGATTTCCGATTCTATGGTAGCGTGCTGGCATGGCTCTGGGCCACGCTGGCGCTGCCGTTCATTGCAGGCGACAAACCCGCCGCGGCGGCTGCTCCAGCTGCACCTGCGCTGGAAGATAAGCTGGCTGCGCCTGCATCCGCATCGGCTCCCTCTGTTTCTGCTGCTTCCCCTGCCACTCCCTCGTTGCCCTTCCTCAAGTTTTCCGTCCTGCTCGAGGATGTCGAAATCGTGTTTCCCAACTTCCGCACGAATGATCCGACGCATCGGCTGACGTTCCACCTGCGACAACTCGACGTGACCAACCACGCGTTGGTGGGCGCAGAGGCAAAGGCTGGACGCCTGGTCGAATATCAACAGTTCGCCGTGGGAATTGGCGGCGCCACGCTACTGTGCTCTGCTTTCCCCGGTCCGGAAGCCGGCAGCGGCGCTGCGACGGTAATGCATCTGGAGCGCATGGGCGTGGCCGTGAGCATGACTCAAGCTTTGACCAACAGCCTCGACGTGCGCGTGGACGCCCATCGGATTGACGTCACGCTCGTTCAGGATTTCTATGCCTTCCTCATGGGCAACATGCTGTGGGCCATACTCGACAACCTCACGGGGCTATGGGCACCGCCGCCCCTTGATCCCAACGAAACGAAGGCCGTTGGTCCTGCTGCTCCCGCCGCTGCTGCCGATGTCGCCAACGTTTCTGCTGCTTCTGGTTCTGCTGCCAAGGAATCCAATTGGATCCGCGTGTTCGTCAACTTCCGTTCCATGGCCGTGACCCTGTCAAAGAACAAAGGCTGGTCTTCCCGCAGCGACGGTTTGATCACAGTGCTGGGGCACAATATGTCCGTGCGCTATTGGATGGATTCGACGGGAGGGAAGGGACAGGGCGTCGAAGCAGCTTTCGAGGCACTCGAAGTGATCGATGACTCAATGGCGCCCACCACAGATTCATCCCCTGCTCCTTCGATCGTCACGTCATCACCGCCCGCCAAACGAGCGCTGACCATCGTCACGCCCGAGTCCAAAAGTCGTGAGGAAGACAACGACGAGGACGACGAGGAGCGTGCATCGCCTAGCGGTGTGGAGCTTGTGCGTCCGGAGTACCGCCGCATGGTCACGCTGCGGGATCAGATCACTTTGGCTGCCCCGCTGGAACAGCGCTTCCGCTCTGCGTTTGAGGCATCCCGTGCTCCTGTCGGTCTGTGCGATCTCTCTGAGTTGATTCTGGCGCACAAGCGTCCCTCCTCTTCGTCCGCTCCTCTCGAAGGGGCTATGTTTGCCTCCTGGTTCCAAGAGGCGAGCACGGGCGCCACGGACATTGAAGTGCGGTTGGAGCATCTGGCCTATTGCGTGTGCAGCATGGTCGTGCTCGAGATTGGGGCATTCTTCGTCGTGCCCGCAGAGGCAACTGTGCCTGCGCCTGCGGCAGTGCCGGCTCCGACCCCCGCGCCTTCTGTTGCTTCCGTTGGGCAGCACAAGGCGTTGTACGGCGGTTCGAGCCCGACTGACCCCGCGCAGGAGGAAACATACGGTATGCTTCTGATGGGCGACGCGCTGTTGACGGGCGCTGTGCAACCTTCGGCTCATGTGGCCGCTCCTGCGGGACTGGTAATGCGGGTCAAGCTATCGATGCCACAGGCAGTGGTTCAATTAATTTCTTCGGTGCGTGAGGCGGATGCACGCGCACTCAATGTTGCTTTCGATCTGCACTTGGAATTCGCCATGGGCCTGCCTGCCGCGGGTGCCATGAGTGCATCGGTGCAACTGGACAATTTGCGTGCGGTGGAAGGCACGCGTGCCGCGTCTCAGGGCGGCTTCCCTGCGCTGATTGCGTCGCTGGAGAAGAACAACAGCGGCGTTGACGGTGACGTTCCCCGCGAGATGTCCGCCCCCGCCGCTGAGCCTCCCCCGTCCAACGTGGCCACGATGGTCCTGCGGCCCGTGGATGTGCACGTGGCTTTCCTGTCCGAGCCGTCGCGTTTGTTCGGACCCCAGCAAAATAGCATGACGGTCGATGTGGGCGTCACGGACCTGTTGCTCAACGTGGGATATCAACAATACCTGCTGCTGATGGGCGCCATGGCAGTCATGTTTCCATCAAAGCCCACAGCCGTTCCATCGGCCGGCACTCCGTCCAAGCCGACTACTCCAGCGGCGCCTGCCGAGTCGTCTGCTCCCTCCTCTACATCCACCTCCGCGTCGCGGGACGCAGCTTCGCCAGTTGCAGCGGTTCCGTCGGCGCTTCCCGCCGCTCTCCATTTCTCCGAGCAAAACATTCACGTGCAAGTGGCCTCGGTGCAGGTCCATGTGATCAACGACGCCTACGCACATTCGTTGTACCTGATGAAAGTTGGCGTGGGCAATTTGTTGGCCAAGGTGCACAAGTTTGGTGACAGCGGCGGTTTGTTCGCACGCTTGGATCTGACGGCCGATGTGTTCAACCCGCGTGTGCTGGCCTGGGAACCGTTGCTCGAACCCTGGGACGTGATCTTCTCTCAGCACATCAACGTCAACACGCGCACGCCTCAGGAATACTTGTTGCTCAACCAACCGCGTCATAAGGTGCATGCCATCACGCAGGAACTGGCATCGGAAACTGTCACGGACGACATCGAAGACTCGTCCTCGTTGCGGTCATCGGACAACACTGCGTTGTCATCCTCCTTCGGTACCCATGAGAGCAGCCGCAACAATCAGTACGCCAATCGCGACAAATCCATGAGCATCGAGTCGATCACGGAGGCGCTGACGCCCTTCACGGACCTGAGCGTGAGTTCGTCTCGACCTTTCAACGTGACCGTCTCTGTTGCAGCTGTGCAAGATTTGCTCGATTTCATGGCTCTGCTGCCCGACATCAAACTGAAGAAGACTCCGCAGCGCACGTTGAGCGCGCCGCCCTACCGCGTCGAGAACCATACCAACCTCGACCTCGAACTCTACATGACGGCTTCCAATGCAGGACCTACACACAACCCTTCCTTGGGCTTCGTGGAACGCAGGCGCGAGAGCGTGACGAACCTGCTCAAAACCGCCTCCGCCAAAGCCATGAGCGCTGTGGGGCTGCTGGATGACCTCGGACTGCAGTCAACAGCGGCGGAGCCCGCGGTGATGTCGCCGAGCCAGAAGGCATTGCTGGTGCGGCTGGCGGCGCAGCGCGTGCGTGTACCGGCCTACAGCGAGGCCGATTTGGAGTTTCCCGAAAGCATCGCGCCGAACCAACGCGCATTCGTGGTGCAGTTCCAGCATGCGGCGACGGGATCTGCGTCATTCGGTGCCATCACGTCCCGTTTGGCAGAGTTCACTCTGGCGGTGTCGCACAACAAAAGCGTTCGGTTGGACCTGTCCCCTCGTCGCCGCCCCGACGATGACAGCTCCGCTGATCCCGTCTACATCGTTGCGGACATGTCCGTGCGCCGCGGCGTGCGCGTCGTCAGCTTGCACTCCGATGTGGCCATTGGGAATCAGACGGACGGTGCCCTTGCCATCCGAACCACCATGCTCTCCGAACACATTTTGCCGCGGGGAAAGATCTTCTACTTACCCGTCATGGCCGCATCGCAACGCAGACATGTACAAGTGAAACCATACGATGACGCATCCTCTGCCTCCACGGCCAACACCGATGATGCGCCGATGTCGCCGGGTCGCCTGCATGCACAGGCCATGCAGCAACAGCGACAGCAAGCGAAAGCGGAGCCCATGCCCATCTGCCCGGACGTGCCGGGGTCATCTGCGCTTTCCCCACGCATGCTCGGCCCGGTGGCATTGGAGGAAGATCATCTGTTGTTCAATTGGAGCGGTGAACTTGTATGCGATCCTGCGGTGCACAAGGAGCGGCGCAGTGAACAAACCGGTGCTATGCACTACCGCTGCGGCAGGCGCTCGGCGAAATTAATGCAGAGGCGTGGCAGCGCCAGCTCGCACATGCTGCGCAAGCCACTGGTGCACTCCGGTTCTGTCGGTGCCATCGTCGGCGTTCCCTCCCTGACAGCCACTTCGAATGTGTCTCCCGGTCTGCCGCTCAGTCCAGGCGCCGAGGACGGAGCAGCATCCACCGAAGCCAACTCGTTCAACTTCACCGTGTACGCATCCGTGTGGAAGAAGAAGGAGCAGCGACGCATGGATGCGGAGGAAGCAGAGAAGCTTGCAAAATTACAGGAGGATGATTCTGGTCCTGGCGCATCCAGCCTGTCGCCGGAGCCACTTGACGCTCCTTCGTCGGACTCCAACGTGAGCTTTGGCGAGCTGGCCAAGAAGCGCTATTGCTCTCTGTACTATATCCGCAATCCCCTGACGATCGAGAACTTCTTGGCGGGTCCTGTCGGTGTGCGCTTGTATCACACGGACCGTCAACGCGACGAGGACCTCCGTGTGGTTAGCGGCATGCTGAGCCCGCCCACCTCAGCGGCACCCAACGGACGCTACCTGGGTCCACCAGAGGAGAAGGCCGCGAAGAGCAAGGGGCTGTTCGACGGAGTGCCTTCGTTCAGCAGCAGCAGCAACAAACCTTCAGGTCCTCCGCGACTGATCGAGGAAGTGCTTCTCGACCGCGGCCAAGCCTTCCCATCCCACGCTGTGAGCACTCACCTCGACACGCTCATGTCGCTGCGCTTGCCGGGTGTCAATGCCGGCTGGAGCCAGCCAACACTTCTTAGACTGTCGCGCGAACCGCAAACGGTGAAATTCCATTTGCATGACACGGATCCTTCGCGCGGTGGGGGTGCCGTGGACGCGACGGGACCGGCGTCGTCTACCTCTTCCTCGTCCTCGTCCTCCTCCTCGCACAACGGCGTGCTGACCATCCTGGGCGAAGTGAGTGTGGTACAAGGACACGTGCACGTGATTCTCTACACCCACTATTGGCTGTTCGACTTGACCAATCTGGGACTGCTGTTGCTCAACGATGAGACACGCCTTCCGTTGCCCCGCTTGACTGACGAGAAGACGTGGCTCCTCGACGGAGAGGAAGGATTGATCGAGGACCGGATGATTGAGAAAAACAACGCCGAGCTGTCGTCGGATCCGGCTCCCTCTATGGACAAAACCTTGCGCTCATCGGATTCCTCTTCTTCCTCGTCGGGAGCTGCGGCTGCCGCCGCGTTGGCCCTCGCCACCCTGGAACACGACGTCCAAGATGTCGTGCAGCCCTTCATGTTCTCCTCCAAGCACCACCTGAGCAAGAAGCAGCGCGTGCGTTTGCAGGCAGGATGGGTGCAAGAACTCGACGTCAGGAAGGCGCGGACAGCACCGGCGCCGGGCAGCTTGTCATCACGGGTGCAGAACTCCTTCCGCGGTCCGACTGGCGATCCTGCGGGTCACGCCGCTCCGCTTCTGGCTGGTTCGCCCAACTACCTCGTGCAATGGAGCGGAAGCTCTGCGCCCTTTAGCATGGAACACGTGGGCACGACAGAAAGTGTCAGCATCGCCAGCACGTACGCCATGGGAGTCTGTCGCTCGCTCGCGACAGAGGAGCGTATCCCTGTCCGCGCACCAGGAGAGGGCGCGACATTCGAAGTGGTGTGCAGCGTGTCGAACGGACCTGGACGATTCTACAGAACGAAGCAGGTGACCTTCGCACCGCGTTTCGTGATGGTGAACAAGCTGTCAGTGCCCGTGCTTGTGCGTCAGTACGCGCCCTACTCGTTCAAAGCGACTGCGGCGGCCTTTGCATCGTCTTCCTCCATTGGAGGTGGCGAAGTGGCTGCAGCCACGACTCTCTTGTCGAGCATCGTGCGCATCGGCGCAGGGGAGACGCAGGTGTTCCATTGGCCGCATCCGGTGCGAGACCATAAGCCGTGGGTGTGCTTCAAGAGAGAAGGACCGGGCATGGACGGGTGGCATTGGACCGGCTTCTTGGACTTGTGCAACGCCGGCGACAGTCCAATGTTGGTGACCCATTCCCGCTCCCACCAAAGCTGGTTCGCGCACATCGATGTGCGCATCGGCAGCGCAGGAACGGCATTCGTCCTCATCGACGAGCTGAAGCAGCAGGGACTGGTGGAGCACTTGGCACTCGAATTGCCGTTCCTCGTGCAGAACCGTTCCGCCACCCACACCATTCGCTTCCGACAGGCGCGTGACAAACCCGAATTCAGCAGCAGGCATGGCGCATTCATGGGCACACTCACGAGCAACGACGATGGCACCACCGCTGTGTCGATGACGAGGCTCCCGACGTCGCCCAGGAGTCCCAGTGGCGGCAACAGCGCGACGGATGCGTCGTCCTTTGATTGGTTCGAAGTGCCGCCGCATGGAGTGATGCCGTGGATTTGGGAAGAACCACTGCAAGAACATGTGTTGCTCGTGCAGTTCAGCGTGCTGGACCCGCGCTCACGGAAAGTCGTCGATTGGCAGAAGGAGAAGCGAGTCAAGTTCGACAACGACGGGGACGAGGAAGATGCCACGTTGCGTGTCACTCGTGCGCCCACGGCTGATTCCGCCTCTGCATCCTCTTCCAGTTCCACTTCCACCGGCGACACCGCCAAGGTGTATTACTTCACGGAGACGAGCGGTCCGACGCAGGTGTTGGTCTTCTCGGACCGCTCGCATCGCAAGCGCAACACGTTGCTTTCCGGCATGTTGGATGGCGTGGGCGGCATTGTCAGCAAGAGAAGCAACAGCGGCAAGGGCGACATCGCGGGACTGGAAGCAAGTCCTGAGACGACCGCGATGAGCAGGACCACGGCTGGTGCTACCGCTCCTCTTGACGAGGAGGGTGACGAATTCAGAGAAGTGCCGGACGATGCGGGCAAGACGCGCGCAGGAGCTGCTCGCTTCGGGCCATCGCCCAACCATAGCCCTGAAGAACCTGACGGAGGACTCGCCGTTTACGATCCGACAAACGAGAGCGAAGCGGACCGCAAGCTGCGCTTGGAGCTCGGCGTTGACAACCATGCCGACGACGCGCTGGCTGTCGTGCCCTCGCAACAGAAGCCCAAGGCCAACGGGGCGGGCTCTGCCAAGCTGGGAGGACCGCCCCCGTCTGCTTCGTCTGTGCCCGCCGATTTCACGGGCAGTGGCGTGCTGCAGGTGACTGTGATCTCCGCCACGGGATTCAAGCCTTCTAGACAACATATGTTCGCCGGTGTGGTGTTTGCCGGTATGCGACAACGCACCGAGGTTGCACACAACACACGCGAACCGCAGTGGGGTCGTCGCATGAATTTCGCCACAGAGTTCGACACGGATGAATTCAAAGTCAAAACGTGCGGCTGCTTCAGCTCGACGCTCAAGGGGCGCCCTTCCAAGAAGAAGGCCAAGAAAGGTTTGCCCGTCGATCCGCAGGTGGTGTACGTCAACATTTACGAGAAGACAGCCTTCGGAGGAGACCATTTCCTCGGCTGTGCGTCCGTCCGACTGCGCGACATTGGCTTCGAGCACACGGACGCATGGTTCGACGTGCTGAAGAACAAGGGGGCCACGCGCGGCATGGAACGACGAGGCAAGGTTCACCTTGGATTGTGGTGGCAGCGGGATGGGGCACATGCGGCCCATGCACTCGAAGAGGAAGAAGTGGCGCTGGCTCTGGCGGCGGATGGCTCTCCGCATCGCTCCGCTTCAACAGCAGCAGCAAGCAGCGGCGGGTCTGGAGGCGATCTGAACCAGATGCTGGTGTCGTCGCCGCGTCTGCACCGCCTGCACAGCACGCCTGCGCAGCTGGACAAGCAGCGTCAATTGTGGCGCTTGACCCAAGGTCCCGCCTATGAAGCTTGCGATGCGAGCAGCGAGCGCGTGTGGAGCGAATACCGCATCCGCTTCGTGACGACCGCTTTGATGAAAGAGCTCGGACAGGTACATCAACTCGATTTTATGAACGGACGCTTGGTCGCTTATGTCACTTGTCCGTTGATGCCGCGCGCATTCTCCGTACTGATGATGGATCATGGCGTGTACAACATGTCGAAGAAATGGCGTCAAGATATTCGATTCTGCTTGCCACACCAACAAGGAAAGAAGTTCAGACAGGACGCAATCGTGCGCATCACACTGTTCTTCTTCCGCAGCGAAAACGCCGTCAGAAGTTTGCATCGTGCGCAGTCGGCATCGTTGGCTGCGGGTGGATCTGCCTCCGCCTCGACAGCGCCGGCATCATCGTCGAACCCGTACGGCAATCCTCTGCACGGTGGCGACGCTCGTCCGATCAGTGGTCATTCGCTCGATTTGTACGCGCACCCCGTGCGTGTGGCGGAAGCCACCTTCGACCTGATGAGTGTGCGGGAGGTGGGCGATGTGCTGGGCAAAGTCGGAGACGACGAGCCCGACGAAGACAACGAAGAGAAACAAGCACTGGAGGATGAGCGAGAAGCAGACGCACTGGATGCGCGGGCAGTCGAGCAGGCAGAGGCCGAAGAGGAGATTGCGGCAGGGCGACGCAAGGGATCGGACGCCGCGGCCAAGAAGCCGAAGAAGAAGAGCAAGAAGCAACTTTTGGCCGAGGAGAAGCATCGTCAACGTACTGAATGGCAGCGCAAATGGATTCCGCTTGTTAGCCCGATCAAGACGAATGCGTTCCCTGTGGCTGCTCCTTCTCCTGCCGGCTCCCCATCTGCATCCGCCCCGCCGACTTCCCACGCCGCTCCGCGCGTCCCGGCCCTATGTCTCAACGTGAAGCGCACCGTGATCGATCGCGCACGAAACAAGTCGTACCGTCCAACCACAACTGCCATCAAAGTCGTGGTTCCCATGATCGGCCTCAGCATCGTGGACACTTCTCCCGAAGAAGTGTGCTATTTCAGCGTGCGCGGCATTGGACTGAGCCTCAACGATTCCAACTGGCAGACGACCGTCTCAGCCACCATCGACAACATCCAACTCGACAATCTTTTGTCCCGCGCGGCATTCCCTGTCGTGTTCAACAAAACCATCCTTCACGGGTCGGAGAGCAGCGGAGCGCCGCCGCAGCCATTCGTGCAGGTTGCCCTCAATCGCAAAAAGACCCGTCTGCCCAACCTATCCATCTTTCCTTACTTCTCCATTCTGGTGCAGAAGATGGACGTGCGCATCGAAGAGGCAAACATCTGGCGCACCCTCACGTTCATCAACCAACTCGCCGTGCGCATGGGAGGCGACTTGGCACAGGACTTGCAGCCTGCGGGCTTGACGCGCCGCTGGAGCAACGCGCTCACAGTTCCTCCGACGGGCACGCAGAAAATGTTTTTCAAGCTGCTGCACGTGCAGCCCCTTGCGCTTAACGTGTCCTTCGCTGCGCAGCCCGGTCTGCGCCAGTCTACCTCGTCTTACCACATCAACCCTCTGTTCACGGCAATCAACATGCTCGAAGCGGGGATTGGTAACATCGACCAAGCGCCGCTGCGACTCAACGGCAAGCTCATCGAGAACGCGCTGGGAACCACGGAAACGATCGTGTGGTCGCTCGTATCGCACTACGTGCAACAAGCTGTCATGGAGGGATACAAACTGCTGGGCAGCGTAGAATTCATCGGAAATCCCGTTGGTTTGGCTCACGAGCTCGGTACTGGCACGCTTGATTTCTTCGCGGAGCCCGCCAAGGGTTTGATGATCAGTCCCGCCGCTTTCTCTTCCGGTTTGGCCAAAGGGTCCGGTTCGTTGATCAAGGGCACCGTGGGTGGCCTGATGTCCGCCGCATCCGCCGTGACGAACTCTGCTTCGAAGGTGATGGCGACGGCTTCGGGCGACGAAGCCTTCATGGCTTCACAGGCCGCGGCACGGTCAGGCCATCAGCCCGAACACTTAGCCGACGGACTCAAGATGGGCGTCACGGCACTGGGAAACAGCCTATTCTCGGGAGTCACGGGCGTGTTCCTCGACCCACTCGCAGGGGCGCGCAAGGAAGGTGTGCTCGGATTCGGAAAGGGATTGGTCAAAGGCGTGGCGGGACTCGCGTTCAAGCCGCTCGCCGGCGTGCTTGACCTGACGACGAACACACTGAAGGGCATCGGCAATACTGCTTCCTATTTGTTGGATGGTCCCGTGGAAGCGCTGATGCCCGTGCGTCCCCAGCGTTACATCGACCCTTCCTCCGGCGTCATTCAACCATTCGACCTCGCCGCAGCGGAAGCACACGACACGCGATGGCAACGAAAGAACAAACCAACCAAAGGTGGGCCGGCCGGTAGTTCAGCATCTGTTGCGGCTGCGTCATCATCATCCGCCAAGTAAACAAGCCAATTGACACGCCGGACACTGTTTGTTGCAAACGAATCTTCATCTGACGTGTT
>Ga0068840_101273_pt1 | contig 11612 bp, 16 predicted proteins | sample Hof3ISUMetaT_8_FD_68484 | JGI IMG/M metagenome (GOLD analysis project Ga0068840, IMG submission 68484) | Enriched soil aggregate microbial communities from Iowa State university to study microbial drivers of carbon cycling -... | ecosystem: Environmental > Terrestrial > Soil > Agricultural land...
CCCGCGAAGAGGACCTCACCGCCAGCGAAGATTCATGGTCCAGCCAAACTCTTCAGCGCCGCCTTGCGCTCATCAACCGGCAACGCACCCAACTTCTCGACCCGCATATAAAACTTCACCCAATCCCCACCCGCCTGCCTGAACAGCGCCGCAAACGCCGGTACCCATTGGTCATAAAGACCGAACGGCAGCAATCGCGCATTGTTCATCGGCGCATTGATCCACGCGTCGTAACGTTTATTCCCGGCCCATTGCCTATCACGCGTCTGTCGGTATTCGACGCGCAACTGTTCGAACACCTCAGCTTTACGCTGGCGCATTTGCTCGGGCGCAAGCGATAGGGTGTACAGCTTTTCAAGTCGGGTGCGGGTGTCCAGAATCAGCTGAATGAATTGGTCCCGTTGTTGCGCCTTTATCCCGCTTTCGGGGGGCAAGCTGCGAAATGCCCGCCACTGTCGAGTACCCTCCTGTTCGACAAAGGTGGCGAATGACTCGTTGAACTCGGTGTCGTCCTTCACATAAACGCGCTGATGCGCAAGCTCATGAAAGATCAGCGTGGCCAGGCGCTCGTCACCCCAGCCCATCATTGAGTTCAAGATCGGATCGTTGAACCAGCCCAGGGTCGAGTAGGCCTCTACCCCACCGATGGACACGTCCATGCCTTGCAGCCGCTGCAACGCCGCCTCACCGCGAGCCGCACTCTGGCTGTAATAACCGCGATAGGCCACGCAACCGGCGATGGGGAAGCAATGGTCTTGCGGCTTCAGGGAAAATTCCGGCGTGACAAATACGTTCCACACTACATAGGGACGGCCGATGTCGGCATACAGGCGGTAACTCTGATTGTCCGGCAGGTGCAGGTGCTGGCTGGCGAAGGTCCGGGCCCTTTGTGATTGAGCCAGGTGCGCGCGCAGTTTCTGATCGCGCCCTGGATCGGCAATCACGCGGGCAACGGGCTCCCGTGCCCACAGCAATTGCAACTGGCCACTGGCCAACTGACTGTAGTAGCTGACGCTGGAACAACCGTTGAGTAACAAAAACACCACACCCGGAAACAAAATGCGTAAAACGCGATCAAGTAACCCAAGGCTTCGACGCGGCCTGATCAAAATAAAAAATTCCTGGAGAGTCTGCTCGCAAGACTATCCCGCTTGACTGGAGCTCCGCTATGCGCAAGTTGATGCTGATGGGAGGCCTGCTGATGCTGGCCGGGTGTGCAGGATTCGGCTTGCCTCACCATGATCCGACGCAAGCATGGATCGATCTGGAATCGCATCAGGAAGACACAGCCCTGCTGGCGCTGGAGGTGGACAACAAAGCGGCCACCGACAAGCGTTATTTCGAAGTTCAACCCGGCAGCCATGAGTTGACCGTTCGCTACCAGTTCCCCGTCCAGCCCACCAACATCGGTCCCGATGCCCAACCGCTGTGGCGAGATTGCCAGATGAACGTGAAATTCAACGACTTCAACGCTGGCGAACGTTATCAGCTGCAAGCGGGGAATATTGGCTTCCGGCCATGGGCCAAGCTTTATGATCAACAGCGAAAAGTGATAGGCCAGGGCACGCCGGCGGGCTGCCAACGAACCTGATCGGCGCTATTCTGAATATCCCGACATTGGGATATTCATCATGCGCAGGTTGATGCTGTTACTGGTCGCAAGTGCCCTGACCGGTTGTTCGACGCCAATGCCGGCGGCAAGTCCGCATATGGCGTGGGTCGACTTCTCTACGCCATTCCCTAACGACAAATTGCTGATGGCCGAGCGATTGGATAACCAACGCTTGCGTGACGGGCGTTATTTCCAGGTCACGCCCGGTAGCCACGAGCTGACCGTGCGCTTTGATTTTGAAGTGCCTGGCGGGGGGGCGGACTTGTTCAGCGGGACCACGGAGCGACTGTGCTACATGATCGTCAAGTACGATCACTTCGAAGCCGGTCAGCGTTACCTGCTCCAGGCCAGGTCCATGGCATTCACCCCTGAAGCGCGCCTGTATAACGCCAAGCGCGAGATCGTCGCCGAAGCTGGCCAGATCAACTGTATTCCCTAGGACCGGTCAGCGGTCGTTCTTCTGGTAGATGATTTTCTTCGTGCCGCCGTCGCACGAGCCAACGACCATGTTCTGATCGTGCACCTCTTCATTGGCAACGATTTCCAAGGTGTAGGACGTCACCCCTCGGGCCTGGATCTTGGCTTCGATTTCGGCCTTGAGTTCTTCACAAGGTTTAGTGGCTGCCAGGGCCGAAGTGGCCAGGGCGCAACAGATAACCGCCAAGGCAAAACGTTTCATGGTTGAAGCTCCCTTGAGGCAGCGCGCATGGGGCATGCGCTTTTTGCTGCTGTCATTTATTCGACCACAGTTTTACCGGGCAAATCGCTGCCCAGGCAAAAAAGATCGCAGCCTTCCACAGCGCCTTGGGATTCACTCAAACCCTGAAGGCGTCGCCGAAGGCTGCGATCTTTGTTGCTCAACCCCGGATTCAGCTGACCAGGGTCGCGTCCAGGCTGATTTTCGCATTCAGCACCTTGGAGACCGGGCAGCCCTCTTTGGCCTTGTTGCTCAACTCATCGAACTGCGCCTGGCTCGCGCCGGGGATTTTTGCCTTGAGGATCAATTTCACCGCGGTGATCGCAAAACCACCCTCTACCTGATCCAGGGTGACCTCGGCGTTGGTATCGATGCTGTCGGCCTTGAGGCCGGCCTCGCCGAGAATCATCGAAAACGCCATGGAGAAACAGCCAGCGTGGGCCGCACCGATCAGTTCTTCCGGGTTGGTGCCCTTGCCGCCTTCAAAGCGGGCCTTGAAGCCGTAGGGTGCATCCCTTAGCACACCGGTTTCGGTGGAAATCGAGCCGATGCCGGTTTTCAGATCACCTTCCCAATGGGCCGATGCTTTCTTTGTGATAGCCATGCCTGTCTCCTCAAGATCCGGCGCGAAGTGCCGCGCCTGGGTGGTTTCGGTCAGTAGGGTTCTGAGGATAGACCGGGGAGCAAAGTTCAGCCCATCTGATCGGTCCGCTTTTTTTGGTAGGAATTTTCGCCGCGCTATTGAAACTCGGGTATATGCCCTCATTGCATGAAACACGCTTATGGATTCGGCAGGTTTTCGTTTGTACCAAGAAACCTGCGCCCTCAATTGGAGAAGCAGGTTTATGAAACGACTGTCCGATATCAAGTTCTCGACCCTCGACCTGGTGCCTGTGCGCGAAAACGGCAGCGCCGCCCAGTCGTTGCGCAACTCACTGGATCTGGCGCAGCACGTCGAGAAGTTCGGCTATAACCGTTTTTGGGTGGCCGAACACCACAACATGGACGGTATCGCCAGTTCTGCAACCTCCGTGCTGCTTGGCTATCTGGCCGGTGGCACGTCGACCATCCGTGTCGGGTCCGGTGGGGTCATGCTGCCCAACCATGCGCCGCTGGTCATTGCCGAACAATTCGGCACGCTGGAAAGTCTGTACCCGGGGCGTATCGACCTCGGGCTTGGCCGTGCGCCCGGTTCCGACCAGATGACGGCCCGTGCGCTGCGTCGCGAGCGCTCCGGCAGCGCCGACGATTTCCCCGAAGATGTCGCTGAATTGATGCGTTATCTCGGCCCGCGCACCCCGGACCAGCGCATCATCGCGATGCCGGGCACCGGTACCAATGTGCCGATCTGGTTGCTGGGCTCAAGTCTGTTCAGTGCGCAGCTGGCAGGCGAGCTTGGTTTGCCCTACGCGTTTGCGTCACATTTCGCGCCACGCTTGATGCATGAGGCGATTCGGGTCTACCGCAACCATTTCAAGCCGTCGGCAGTGCTGGACAAGCCTTACGTGATGCTGGGCGTTCCGCTGGTAGCCGCCGATACGGATGAACAGGCCGAGTATCTGGCGACCTCAGTATTCCAGCGCATTCTCGCGCTGATGCGGGGCCAGAGCCTGGTCCAGCGTCCGCCGGTGAAAACCATGGACGGGCTATGGCTGCCCCATGAGAAAGAAGCCGTCAGCGACTTCCTGGGCTTGGCGATGATCGGCAGCCCGCAAAAAATCCGCGCCAGGCTGGAAGTGTTGATCGAGCAGACCCAGGCCGACGAGCTGATTTTCACCTGCGACCTGTACGAACACGCGGATCGTCTGCATTCCTATGAGCTGCTGGCGCAAGTCATGAAAGGCTGAGCAGGCTAACCGTAAAAAGCCGATGCGATGTTGTCGGCTTTTTGCTGGCAATCGGTTGGGGCTACCGCCTGTAGACTATTTCCTTGCTGCCCTTCTCGCAGGTGCCGACGACTTTTCCCTCATGCTTACTGCCTTTATCGACAATTTCCAGCGAATAGCCGGCAATGCCCTTGGCATCGAGCCTTGCTGCGATTTCGGCTTTCAATTCTTCGCAGGACTTGCCGTCAGCTAAGGCAGTACCCGCCAGGCTCAACAAGCCTACCGCCAAAATAAACTTCTTCATCGGTCGCATTCTCTGGTCGGATCAAAAAAGGCATCCAGCCATTGGCCGGAAAACGCATCCAGCGCGTTGCCATTCCCTATGGCACTCGGCCAGCGCGCAAGTTCAGAAGACCAGACCAGCGTCAGCTACTGGCAATCCGGAACCCGACCTTGAGCGTCACCTGGAAATGTGCCGCCTTGCCATCCTTGATATGGCCGCGGGTTTCGGTGACTTCAAACCATTCCATGTACTTGAGACTCTTGTTGGCCTCGGCCAGCGCGTTGTTGATCGCGTCTTCGATACTGCTGGTGGACGAGCCGACGAGTTCGACTTTCTTATAGGTGTGATGATCAGTCATGGTGTTCTCCTTAGGGTGTGAAATACAGCCTAGCAGTGATTTTCTGTCTTACTCCCTTCGGTCGGTGCGACATGGGATCTCACATTTACTGCACTTTCTCGAGTCCCTGAAGTCCCAACCAACACACGCCACTCATCAACAATGCAGGAGAGCCACCATGGCCAACAGCTCGTTACGTAAAGCCTCATTGCAAAGCATGGAAGCGGAGATCGAGAGTCTGCTCAAATCCTTGGAAAGCCTGAAGGACGACGCCTCGGACGAGTCGCGTAAAACGCTCAAGGTGTTGAAAGGCAATGCCGAGAACGCGTTGAGACATTCGCGCCATCTGCTCAGCGATGCCTATGAAGAGGTCAAGGTCAAAACACGTGAAACCGGAATAGCCACACGGGACTATGCGCAGGAACACCCGTGGACCACCGCCGGGGTTGCTGTCGGTGCGTTGGGCCTGCTGGCGGCCTACCTGCTGTTCAAACGCGGGGAATGATCTGTCTGGCGCAGCTCATTCTTGAGCCATTGCGCCAGCTGCCTGGCGCGCCCGTCCGCGGCGCGCTTGGGTAGCCACAAGGCCAGGTGAGCGGGGGTTTCGCAAAATCCCCAAGGGGCGACCAGTCGGCCTGCCTTCAAATCCTCGGCCACCAGCGGTTCAGGGGCAATCGCCACACCCAGCCCGGCCACGGCCGCTTCCAGCAAGTAATACAAATGTTCGAAACCCTGCCCGTACTTCAACGCTTTGGCGTCGAGGCCGCTTTGCTGTGCCCAACTGGGCCAGGCTTGTGGTCGGGAAGTCGTGTGCAGCAAGGATTCATTGAGCAGCGCAGTGGCCGGCGCCGTTTGCAGGCGCTCGTAACCGGCGAAACGAGGGCTCAAGACCGGGCCGATCCGTTCGCTGGCCAGTTCGAACACCTGCATGTCAGCGGGCCAGGGCGGTTCGGCGAACACCAGCAGGGCATCCAGGCCCGGGCGACGGGGATCGAGGTCACCTTCGCCGGCGGACAAGTGCAGGCGCAGGTCGGGCAGGTCAGCGTTGAGTCGTCCCAGGCGCGGAATGAACCAGCGCGCCAGCAGGCTTCCCGAGCAGCCGAGGACGAACGGCGCATCGGCGGTGCTTTGCGTGAGTTCTGCGCAGACGGTGCGCAAGCGCTCGAACGCTTCCGCGCTGGCGTCACGTAAACGCATGCCCGCATCTGTGAGTTTCAGGCCGCGGCCGTCCTTGACGAACAGACTCACACCGAGGTGTTCTTCAAGCACTTTCAACTGCCGGCTAACCGCCCCATGGGTAACGTGCAGCTGTTCGGCAGCCTGGCTGACACTGTTCAGGCGGGCCGTGGCTTCGAAGGCGCGCAGGGCGTTCAAGGGTGGGAGGTCGTGGCTCATGAGATCTGTGAGTTTTCCTGACAGGTTGCGGCAATCTTATCGGTTTTCAGCTCGTAACGTCAGGGGTAGAGTGAAGCCCACTGATTCTTTACGCCTTCAACTGGAGCGCCTCATGACCCAGACTAATCTGCGCAACGGCCCTGACGCCAACGGCCTGTTTGGCGCGTTCGGCGGCCGTTATGTTGCCGAGACCCTGATGCCGTTGATCCTCGATCTGGCCCGTGAATACGAAGCGGCCAAGGAAGATCCTGCATTCAAGGAAGAACTGGCCTACTTCCAGCGCGACTACGTCGGTCGTCCAAGCCCGCTGTATTTCGCCGAACGTCTGACGCAATTCTGTGGCGGCGCGAAGATTTATCTCAAGCGTGAAGAGCTCAACCACACTGGCGCGCACAAGATCAATAACTGCATCGGCCAGATCCTGCTGGCGCGGCGCATGGGCAAGAAACGCATCATCGCCGAAACCGGTGCCGGCATGCACGGTGTGGCAACGGCCACCGTGGCCGCGCGTTTCGGCCTGGACTGCGTCATCTACATGGGCACCACCGACATCGAACGCCAGCAGGCCAACGTGTTCCGCATGAAGCTGCTTGGCGCCGAAGTGATCCCGGTCGTGGCCGGTACAGGCACCCTCAAGGACGCGATGAACGAAGCCCTGCGCGACTGGGTGACCAACGTCGACAGCACCTTCTACCTGATCGGCACCGTGGCCGGTCCGCACCCTTACCCGGCGATGGTCCGCGACTTCCAGGCCGTTATCGGCAAGGAAACCCGTGACCAATTACAAGCGCAGGAAGGCCGCCTGCCGGACAGCCTGGTGGCATGCATCGGCGGCGGTTCCAACGCCATGGGCCTGTTCCACCCGTTCCTGGACGACAAGAGCGTCGAGATCATCGGCGTCGAAGCGGCCGGCCACGGCATCGAAACCGGCAAGCACGCGGCCAGCCTGAACGGCGGCGTACCGGGTGTACTGCACGGCAACCGTACCTTCCTGCTGCAGGACGACGATGGCCAGATCATCGACGCCCATTCGATCTCCGCGGGCCTCGACTACCCGGGCATCGGCCCGGAACACGCCTGGTTGCATGAGATCGGCCGTGTCCAGTACACCTCGGTGACCGACGATGAAGCGCTGGCAGCATTCCACCAGTGCTGCCGCCTGGAAGGGATCATTCCCGCCCTGGAAAGCGCCCATGCCCTGGCTGAAGTGTTCAAGCGCGCGCCGACGCTGCCCAAGGATCACCTGATGGTGGTCAACCTGTCGGGTCGCGGGGACAAAGACATGCAGACCGTGATGCACCACATGGAACACTCTCAGCACGAGCCATCCAAGCAGGAGAAACACTGATGAGCCGCCTGCAAACCCGTTTTGCCGAACTCAAGGAACAGAACCGCGCCGCCCTGGTGACCTTCGTCACCGCCGGCGACCCGGAATACGACACCTCCCTGGCGATCCTCAAGGGTTTGCCGGCTGCTGGCGCCGACGTGATCGAATTGGGCATGCCCTTTACCGATCCGATGGCCGACGGCCCGGCGATCCAGCTGGCCAACATCCGCGCGCTGGCCGCTAAACAGAACCTGGCGAAAACCCTGGAAATGGTGCGTGAGTTCCGCAAGGACAACAACGACACGCCACTGGTGCTGATGGGTTACTTCAACCCGATCCACAAGTACGGGGTGTCGCGTTTCATCACCGACGCGAAAGAGGCCGGTGTCGATGGCTTGATCGTGGTGGACATGCCGCCCGAGCATAACGGCGAATTGTGCGACCCGGCCCAGGCGGCCGGTCTCGACTTCATCCGCCTGACCACTCCGACCACCGACGATGTGCGTCTGCCAACCGTACTCAATGGCAGCTCCGGTTTTGTGTACTACGTATCGGTGGCCGGTGTGACCGGTGCTGGCGCTGCAACCCTGGAACACGTCGAAGAAGCGGTCGCCCGTCTGCGTCGCCATACCGACCTGCCGATCAGCATCGGTTTCGGCATCCGCACGCCGGAGCAAGCGGCGTCTATCGCTCGCCTGGCAGACGGTGTGGTGGTGGGTTCGGCGCTGATCGATCACATCGCCAATGCCACGACGCCGGATCAGGCCATCGATGGTGTGCTCAGCCTGTGCTCGGCATTGGCCGATGGCGTGCGTAAGGCTCGCGCCAGCTAACTGAACAGTTGCCATACAGAGGAATCAGATCCTCTGGTCACAGTTTGATCGGCAAGACCGAGGGCTTCAGGACAATGTTCTGAAGCCCTTTTGCTTTTTTGGCCTCAAGGCAACTGCAGACCACCTGCTGCCTTGTGCAATTTACGCAGATGCTCCCCGATCTGTTTCACGTTGGCTTCGTTGGCCGCCATTTCGGCTGCACGGTCTGGATCGAGCAGTGCCCTGACTTCCTTGTCCAGATCCCCGGTCAGTGCGTGAAGCTGCTTCTGCCTCAGGCTGGTCTCCGATTCCAGGCGTTGCCATTCAGCAGGTTGTGGCAAGCCATACCCGCCGCTGCCGAGCAATTCCGCCGGACGACTGAGGAACCCGCTGCTATCGAGGATTTGCCTCAGCGTCGCGTTGGCCTTGTCCATTCCGCCGTTCTTCAGCTCGCGGGCTCCCAGGTAACGTTGCTTGACCTCGTCCTGGGCCAGGAGCAACTGCTGGCGATAGCTTGCCTGTTCAAGCAACAGCAATGCCGCGCTGGTACGCAAGTCTGCCTGATCGAACCATTGGCGGCGTTGCGCCGCAGTCAGGGACAACCAGTCTTCGACCTTTTCCTGCTTGATCGGCAGTTGCTTTCTCAGCACTTCGAACATCGCTTGATAGCGATCGCGGAAGGAGTCAAAGCGATAACCCAGGCGAAGTGCCTCGCGTGGATCGTCCAGTACACGGGTATCCGCCAGGCCGCGACCTTTCAAGACCTCCAGCAAACCATTGGGCATGATGTTGTCCAGAGCAACCAGTTTTGAGTTGTTGGTGCCGCCACGCAATAACTTCAGCTCTTCGACAGCGCAGTTGTTCGACAGGAAGAAGTAGTTGCCGTCGTAACTCCAGTGCATCTCTGCGGCACGCTCCACCACGTTTTCAATCTCGTCACGTGACAGCTTCAGCGGCACGGAGGCGAGGCTGCGCAGCTCGGTCTTGGTGTACTCGTCGATCACCTGGGCCAGTGGCAACACAAACAGCCGCGACGGGTATTTGCCCACCAATCCATCCCAACTCGATAGCTGCACGTCGCCCACGAACGCGCGGTAGGACAACACCAGGTGCTGGTCCAGGTCCAGTCGGCAATCGGGCCCGCGGGGCCGGCCCGGTGCACAGATCACCAGGCGCAACATGCTGTGGCCCCAACGGCTGACCCAGTTCTGGTTGGCTTCTGCCAATAGATAGTCGACGGCGTAGACCCGCTCCGGATCGACCTGGCCCAAAGGCGTCTTGGCGAAGTCATTGCCGGCATTGAGGAATGCGAAGGTCTTGCTGCAATCGCTCTTGGCCGCCGGTGCCCAACCGAAGCGTTCCTTGTAGTAGCGGTACAACGCAGGACGCCGACAGGCATAGCTCGGGTCGAGGAGGAAATACTCCATGTTGACCGCGACGAATTCCTTGGGACTGCTGGTTTCGTAGATATCCGGGCTGCGGGCGATCTGGCGGTTGTGCTGTTCGCGCTCGCCCCGACGGCCAACGTACTGTTGCCAGCCGGCAAGGTCGAGCAGGCGCGGATCGTCGCTGAAGGTAAAGCGCCTATCGGACTGCCCACGGCATTGATCGGGAATGCCGATCAGCCCTGAACTGCCGCTGCGTTGGCTACAGCGCTGGATCAGCGTCCGTTCCGCATTTGGCCAGAGGCGCGAACGATCATAAATATGGGTCAGCTCATGCAAGACCGTGGCGAGCATTTCCCGGCGCACAGTGCCATGGGGGCGATAGGTCTTCCTGGTCGCGGCGCTGCCATCGGTGAGGCTCGCCAGCAGGTTTCGATTCAGATCGAGTTCGGAAACCAGCGACGCCTGACCGTAGGCATCGCTGCGCATTTTATCGGTCCAGCCGACGTCGATGCGCCGGTCGAGTTGCTCGACGAACCGTGGCGGCAATGCCTGCATGGCTTCATCAAGCAACGCCTGGCTGGCCTGCTGTTGCGCGGGGCTCAGGCCTTCGGTCTTGAGATGTAGTTCGAGGCCGGCGTGGGCCGTGCTGCCAAGCAGCAGCATGACCCCGGCCAACGCTAAGGCAGCTACAGACCTCACAATGCGAGGATGGCTTCGGCGAGATCCTGATCACTGGCATCGCGGGCTTCAGGAACGCGAGTGCGCAACAGATTGAGGGCCGATTCCAGGTGCGCACCACGAATATCGCCGTTGCTGGCGACGAAACTGGCGGCATCGTCCTGGGCTTCACGGACGATTTTCGAGTCGCGGATCGACGTCGTGGTGTCGGAAGTGAAATCCAGTGTGCGCTGGGTGGCACGAATGAGGATGTTGCTGGTGGCAACCAGGGTTTGGGCCTGGGTCACGTCAGCCAACAACAGCAGGCCAAGGGTGGCAACTATCAGGGGGTTACGCATGGAACGACTCCGGAGAAACTTGGGATAACTATTGGACGAGAATTGCCTGCGCCAGTTCAAGGTCGCTGGCATGAAGTTTTGGCTGGGACTGGCGCAGATAAGCCAAGGCCGATTCCAGGCGCGCGCCTCTCATTTGGCCATCACTGGCGACGAATGCGGCGGCATCGTCCCGGGCGGCGAGGAGCAGTTTAGGGTCGAAGGGGGCAGAGGTCACCAGGCCTGTGGCATAAATGCTGCCCACGATGCCCTGGGTAGACAGGTTGAACGCGTCGAAGGCCTGGGTTGCCCCCGAATAGCAGGTTGCAAGAAATACGGCGATCAACAGATTTGAAAGAAAACGCATGAGACTCGACAGTTGAAAGTGAGTCCCAAGGCTAGCGCAAGGCCCGGGCTGGAGCCAGCGCTGAAACATGGGACACGCCACGCGTGTCCCCCATGACGGCAATCGCTTAGAGGGTCAGGATGGCCTGTGCCAACTGTGCGTCTGTTGCGTTCAGTTGCGGAGCTTGATGGCGAATGTGGTCGAGTGCGCTTTCCAGTTTTACGCCACGGATGGAGCCTTCGCTGGCAACGAAGCTGGCGGCGTCGTCACGGGCCGCGAGCACGATCTTGTCATCCTTGAAAGAGGAGGTGACGTCGGAAGTTGCGTCGGACGTGGCTTTGAGTGCACCGACAACGGCATCGGTGGTCACGATGAAGCTGGTGGCGTGGGCATTGGCAGCCACGGCAAGCAGGGCTGCAGCGCTGAGCAGACGAAGACGGGACATGGTGTAACTCCTTTGGATAGTCGATTGAGAAGTGGCGCAGTGCCTGATGAGTCAGACGCCAGACGCTCCGGGGGCGCCACGTTCTGGCTTGATATTAGGCCTGAGCAGGTCGTTTCGAACAGCCTATATGAGAAAAGGTTGCTGGAAATCAG
>Ga0068840_109056_pt1 | contig 10656 bp, 16 predicted proteins | sample Hof3ISUMetaT_8_FD_68484 | JGI IMG/M metagenome (GOLD analysis project Ga0068840, IMG submission 68484) | Enriched soil aggregate microbial communities from Iowa State university to study microbial drivers of carbon cycling -... | ecosystem: Environmental > Terrestrial > Soil > Agricultural land...
TTTTTTGCTTTCAGTAGTTTTCACATAGCTCGTTTACATCGTCGGCGCATTTATCAACTTACACATACTGCGCTACGGCAACGGAGTAAGTCTGCCCTGATAGGGGTTGCGCAACATGACGTTTTTTTGGCGCCTGTAGACTCACAGCGGGCGCTTTTTACCCATCTTGCTAGCGCCGAGCACCCGTTTCGTTCCTCTCTCTGGCGCCGGAAGTGCAAAACGTTTAAACGAAGGCTCCCGATCTTGTTTTCAAGGAAATCGTTTACTTACCGCAAATATCGGCCCCTTAATACTTCTTCAACTCCCGGAAGCGTGTACTTAGCGTTACGCGCAGCTCTTCGCGGGGCTATGCGCACACGTCGCCGCAAACATTACTTGCAAAATCAGCGCTTACGAAAAAATTTTTGTGTTGGTCCTAAGCGGCACGTGTGACAGTTGGCGCGGAGTATCGATGATATTTTAGAGCTAAAAAAAGGGCCTGCTAAACTGCGCAGGCCTCCTCTTCTCCCAAGAAAACGTTCTATAGTCAAGCGCGCCCGCGATAAGCATTTAGCTCGTTTCTCCTCATTGCAAACGGGGCTCCGCCGCTGCGGTCGGCGACAAGGGCGCGTGCGCCGGAATCAACTACTACAACAACGCCTGCAACTCTACCGGGGCCAATGTCGCGGTACGCTGGAAAAGTTCTCAACTTTGCTATTTTATGTGGTGCGCCGTGGTGTGCGTTTACCGCGGTTTTTCGGTGTAATGCCTAGATACACGCTGCTCCATGGCCGTGCACGGCATGCCATTGCGTCAGTTACGGACACCCCCCCGCGGAGGCGCGTACCCATCCGTTGCGTTGGCATTTTTCGCCGACTACGTACTCGGAAGGCATCGATAAATCAGCGAATTTCTCGTGCGCGGTATGCGCGTCGCGCTCTATTGGGCAGTATTCGCTGCGCTACAACACCCTTTAGTCGCAGTTGAAAACGAGCTACGCGCGGGTTACAGCGGGATTCACGCTATCGCTGGGCGCTTGCTTTATGCCGCAGCGAGCAGTTTGCTTCTTGTACGCAGAAAAAAGAGTACTCTAAGCTAAAAACTTTTTGTAAACAGCTTCGTTTTTTTCGTCCGATAATAAAGTGCAGGCGAGAAATTAAATGGCAACTAAAGTGAGCAGCTAGGAGACAAAAGAAAATTTATAGGGCATTTTGTAGGGTAAATCATCGCGCTTGATACGGGCGACGCGCTTGTAGGCGGCTTCTTTTATCTCCGGCGATGACGCTTCGGAGGAAAGCGCGCCGTAAAGCTGAGCGGCGACGGCAGCAAAAAGCCCACTGGTGACCGGAGGCGCATAAAAAGAAAGTGTTACGCGCAATACAGCGCGCTGAGCGGCAAAAGGCGCGAGATAAGGGACCGATCGAAGCTCTTTCGGAAACACTTCTGTTTACGGCTCATCGCTTTGCATGGGGGTATAGAGGTGCTTATGTTGGGCGCAGACGTCGTTGTCGGTGAAAGTTTAACCGTCTTTTCCTTAATGTTCGGCCGCGAACTCGATTTTCCATCCTTTCTACTCGTGGCTGTTACCAGCGCCGCTATTTCCGTCTCGCTACAAATATTCGTCGCCCTCGCAGATTCTTACGCCGACGCTTTGCTTACGTAGCGCCCACTAGCAGCTCGGGCGCGCAAAGACTGTTCCGGTCTCGGTTTGCTATATTAAATAAGGTGCCCCCCCTATTTGTAGCAACTTGTGGACACTTCTTGAAGCGCCGCTCGCCAAGTACTACTGTTGCCAAATCTACAGTGCTTGCAGCTCTCCCGTATTTTTCCGGCGCCCCTGTTCTTTCCTTGTCTGTGGCTCTCGGTGTCGACACTAAAGACACGACAGCCCGCCCCACAAGGCGCTCTGGTACCTCCAAGAAAAAATCTAACCCCCCCTGTATCCATTATAAGCACTAAATCTCTTGCCTCACAGACTACGCCGCAGCCTTTCTTCTAAGATGCACAGCTTTCCTGGTCAAGGTTTATAAGCCGCAAAAAATATTCATAGACAGTTGAATTTTGTTTAAACGTACATGTCCTTACTGAATCTACGCTCAAGAGCTCCGCACAAAAAGATTAGTCGATTTCAACGTTCCAGTAAAAACGCCGCGCCACTCAAGATGGGCTTTGACCGGTCTAGGCGCAACCGCCCCCTTTCTAGAAAACCGTCACTGGGTCGTCGTTCTATGTGATATTATTTGCGGGCGAAGCGCGGGCGTATGTTTCGCTGGCTTTGGAAGCTACGCCGCTATAAGGACTACTATCGTCGGCCGCAATCCCGACAATGTTCCTCTTTTAAACTCCTACCACTCTTCCGGCGTTACCGTTTTTACAGCCGCCTAGAACACAATTATCTGCCGCGGACGCGCCAATGCCCTGCGTCTATTCATAGGTTTTCTACGCGCCGTGCCGTTGCTGCAAAAATTGCGCGCGGGGTAATTGGCTCTATTCCTAGCCGTTTGCGACAGTTCCTCCTTACCCGTACACAACCACACTTTGCTTACAACTGCACGCGACGACATACCCGGCGCAAGCTTGTTTACGGCGCGTTTTTGCGCGGGCGCAAATCCCCCCAGTTACTACCCCTTTCTAGAAGTGCTACGGCGACTAACCGTTTTCGAGCGGAAGCTCCACAGCAACGAGCTAGAGCAACAACTCAGTACGTTCAGTCCTGAACGCCCCATTTACGCGCATTGCGCGGCCGCCGGGTTATGGCGCGCACTCTTGCCGCCGGGGATTTGGCACGACTTGCTACAAAACTTTCAATGTTTAGCAGTGTTCGCACTTCTGTGGCGGTTAATCGACGACTGTGGAGGTACAATACTAAAAAGGTTACCTCTATAAAAATGGAGGGGTGTGGTAAGTGCACTAATTGTAAGCGCGGTGCTCCTTGCAAAAGGCCGCGCTGAAAGCTGTGGCGACAAGGTCGTCGTGCTTACGCGGGGTTTTTTCGTAAACGCCGTTATCGTGTCGGACGCCGAGACCGCCGCCTTTTACGGCGCGCCAGCCGGCGCTTTTCTACGCAAAACGATACTGTTTCGCGCGCACTATCTGCATTCTTAACAAAACGGCGCTATGCAAAATTTTTGGCGGGGTGCCGTTACAGAGCCCGTAAGCAGGGCTCTTCTCCTCGTACAGCTGCAGTTAAGTCTGCTCCTTTGTTGGGCGATTTAGGTGCCCGCCGCTTTGAAAAATCCCGGGCATTGCTGCGAACATCTTGGCAAAAGCGGCCCCGTCGTTTAGGCGGGCCTTTGCGAAATGACGGGCTGCGTGCCTCGTTTGAGCGCACCCCTTTACAGCGCTCAGATTGGGCGACTCGAACCTCTTCCTTGCGAGTGCGTAGTAGCAAGTACGCAGCGGCGTTGCACTACGCGTACTATTTCATGGGAACTAAGCCTCGGGGGGAAAGTAAAGACTTCGTACGCTGAACAGCATTACAAACAAAGAGGCGGGTATCTTCCACTGCAGCACGTAAAGTCGCCTCTACCCTGTGCCGGTTGCCAACAGCTGCTAAGGGGCATTTGTCAGGTGGTTTTACACAATCAATAGCTCCGGCGGTTGCAAGTGAGCCCACAGTATCAATTCCCTTCGCACAGCCGCGGTACTTACTCGCGTACTCTGCACTTGCGCCCCAAAGTTTCTTCCAAAAAAAGTCGGCCTATATTTCGAGGACGCTTGCTAAACAGCAACTTGGACGGTTAATACTCTGGAGCCAGAAAAAGCTTTTGAAAGAACGGCTTTTTCATCGAAAGAGCCCTAGACTTCGGCTCCCTTTGACTGCGGTCACACGTCGTCGTAAACGAAAAGGTGGCTTGGGTCTATTTGCGCAGAATTCTCTAAAGTCACCCTACACTGTTACCGGCCTTCGCCGGATTCTTTTTGCCCCACAAGGAGCCGTTTCAACAGTATTTCGTCGGGATCTTTTACTTCCACAGCTTGGCGTGAAAGACCTCCGACGCATTCGTCAACGAAAAGAGGTTTTCCCCCAGCACTGGGGGCGTTTACCTAAGCGCCGGGATTTAAAACCGCTTTTTTGAGTTCAACGCAGCGCTAATTTACGTGTTCGAAAGAAAAAACTTGAAAGATTACGCACGCGTTATTTACGGAAGAAGGTGCGTATTCGCCCAGTAAAAGACCTAAAAGTTTCCGCCGCTAAAAGTTTGTTGTTAGCGAAGACGTCTTCAGTGTGCAAATTGGCGAGCAAGCGGCTCGCACTTGTTCAGCAGGCAATTTACAGTGAGCTCCAGCAGCGCCCGAAAAGTAGTATTCAGCGCCTTCTTACGCAGCGTGGGGGTATGAGCGGCGTTCAGCGGCGCGCTAGCCTGTGACAGGCGCGCAGTGTTCGTAGCATGCGGCGACTCGAGCTCGCCCTTTCGGCATGATCTCCTCAATATCAAACACGGCGCCGGCGTTGGGCCTTTCCTCGTCAGTATGGGAGTCTGCTACGGCGCTCATGAATCAGCCGGCGGGTTCGCCGAGAGCGAGCAAGTTTAAACGCTGGCCTTGCTCGTCGAAATCGACCTCAACAAAAGTACTGAGATCGTGGGTTTATTCATTTACAGTACTACCTAGGCTCCGCTGCTAGTGTTGGCTACGAGAGGCTGCGTCGCGTACATCGCCCGCATTCTCGCTTTTCGCGCTGATGAAAGCCTGTAAACCGCCCTGTCCCGTTTCCGCACCCCTTCAGCCGTCGTGCTTTAAACGCAAAACGCTATTATCGCCTGGCCGTAGAGCGTGTTCGTGCTCCCCAGACCTACGCGCTGGCTGGTCGTTTCTGTCGCCGTGGCCTGCCTGGAGAGCGAATGAGTCGACATATGCCCGCCCGGCAAATTCCATGGCGTAATTTCAGCTATCCTGCACCCAGACGGGGTGCTCCGGCTACGATCCAGCGTTGAACTATGCGCTCTCTAGGACGAAGTAAATTGTCTCTTTTGCCGAATAAGCCGTATGTGCAATCATTTACAGCATCTCGTCGCGCCCGCGAAATGCGGCGACTAGAAGGTGATATCCCTTCCGCAAAAGTTTGAGTGAATCGCCGCTGACGACTGCTGGATTGCGCCACACTGCCTACACAAGATCTCCAACACCTTTCTTCCGTCTACTCATATGTACCCAGCTCTGTTTGGGAAGCTTTAAGAACACGCGTCGGCTCTTTGTCAAAGTACGCCGCCATGCAGCGCGCCATTTTAGTGAACTTCCGTCTGTGGGGTGTACGCGCGTTTGGTTTAGCGCCGCGGCTGTTAACCACGAGTCAGACGTCAGAAGCCGCCGCGTATCTTTTGGCGCTTATTAAACTTGTGACTTCCTCTTCAAGTCACTTGCAAGTAATGGCTTCCGCCGTGCTTACGTCGGAACAGCAGCAAACACGGCTCACAGCATTGGCGCAGAAAGTTTTATTCAAGCGCGATTTATTTTGAAAGCACCGAGAATTGCCCGCGCTGCAAGTGCCTGTAGCCGCAGACCAAAACCCACTCCGCCGTGAAAATAGCGTTATTTACAAACATTGATTACAGGGCGCTGCACGGTTCTTAAAACAGACGCAGCGGGGGTACACGCCCCCCTCACGTAGTCGATATAGCGCAAACCGCGCAAAAGATTTTGGTCGTCGCCACTTACGCTTTCCAGCATCTGGGCGCCGCCGTCGGTCATATGACTCGATGCTGCACGCTTTTGCAAAGCGGGTCGGCCCCTCTAAATTTCGCAGAGCAGCCACGCTAAAGTTTGTTCGAGCGCTTCCACGCCTCAGCGGAGATTTCCGTGAAAACGTAAGTGTAACGTCGGTAAACGCGTTGTTGCGTAGGCAACGTACGCTTGCGTGGCGGTTATCCGCGATTTCGGCTTTTTCGCGCGAATGGCGGGAGCTAGAAGCCCTGCGTAGCTCTGTACACATCCGTCGGTATCCTCGACCTTTAAATGGGCTAGTGCCCGCGGCGACAAAGCGCCGATTTGCTTCGCTTCCAATTAATGCAGTATCACAATGAATAGCCCGAAGTGATTTGCGGTCAAATCGAACGCTTCCCTACGCCCTACGTACTATACGCGCTGGTATTTTACGCCGAGCACTTCGTCGGCGACGTCGGGAACGCGCGTTTGCTGATCTTCGAGGGGCTGTGTTACAGCGTCGCATGCCACGGGAGCGTGCTATTCGTCCATGGCGGTTGAAGCGTCGTGCGCGTGCGCGATTAGCTGCTCGTTCTTTGCCGTGAAAGCGTTTAAAGGAAACTAAGCGAGCAGTAATGTGGGGTCTTAGTCACTTAAGCGCAAGGGGGACAAGACCAGGTAACCGCGTATTATCTACGCATAAAATTTCTCCTTCTGGTGAGATACTGCTTATTGCTAATAGGCGCTTGCGTAGAGACCTTCGGGCGTTGCGTGGTTTCAGCCTTTTATCTCGTCGGCGCCGCCTCCGACGAAAGCTGCGTGACAGTATGAAGAGGCGCCGCGGACGCCGTCGTCGTAGATTTTTGACGCCGTTGGGTGCTATGCTTTTAAAAACACACTGATCGGAGGGGCGCGAACTGCGGCGTTTACGCCGTGTTGTGCGACGTCCCCTGCGAGCATTTGTTAAGAAGTTTATTACGCCTTTGCCAAAACTATTTTCTTCCCTTTACGGAGGTGCACAACGAAGTAATAAGCATTTGCAAGACTCCGCGAAAGCATCCCTTCATAGCTCCCTTGGTGTAGACGCTGCTAGTGCGGCGCGTCGCCGACGAGCGTGCAGGCGGGCCATGCCCCCCCTTCTAACCACAACAAAAAATTTTACCCGGCACACTTCTTCATATCGACTGCGCCGCCGCTATACTGTGGTGTCCCGCCTACAAAATCGACGCCTATCTCGCCAACGCCGCTTCTCTGCGCTTCGTTCTGTGCTGCTTCGCCGGCCTGCGTTACGCAAAGCCGCTGTTGGGCGTAGAGCACGAACATACACTGGGCGACAGTTTATCTCCCCGTGTAGTGAGCTACATACGGTAAGTGCATTATTTTTTCAGAAACCTGTTACAACGCCAGTAAAGTCCGAAGCAACAAAACGGCGCGAACTTGAAGCGAGCATTGCTTCGAGGGAGGTGCGCTACAAACTAACCGCTCAGTACGTCCAAAATTTAACCGCTTTTATACCGGAACTAATTAACTATATGCTTTCCCGCCGTCTTGTCCATAATAATGAAAAAATTACTTTTGCTACCGCGCGCTATCTTATTAGAAACATCTATTGAAGTCTGCGTGTTTATTTGAATGTTGACCCATTTGACGATCGTTTCATGATTCGCGACCAAAGCCCGGCTACACGTGTTCGTTTGACAAAGTTAATGGAAGATTTGTCCGCCGCGCAAGTTACTGGACAGCCGCAGCGCGCTGCCCTACGTTTCCGCTTACAGCCAGGCCGCCTGCTGCGTGTTCGTAATAAGGCACGTTTCCGTGGTGATTGACTACGTAATTTCCTGCCCGCACAGCATGCGTTGTACCTTGAGAACGCAGATGAGTACGGCCTTTTCTTACTTCGAACGGACCGTATTATGCGTCTACGTTTCGGGCCGCGGGGAATTGCGTCCTGAAAGACAATTTGCCAAGAAAGTACTCAGGAGGTTCGTGCTCGCCAACTACTTACATTGCGCTATTCTAAAGCAACGCCACGCTTCGAAACAATGTTGCAGGGGGCGCGTCGGACTCCTCACGTAGAATGTACTCCCCACGGGATCGCCCCCATGAACCGTGTTGGCTTCTTTGCTCGGCCGTTTTCTACGCAGGCTAAAAAGGCCGCAGATATCGTCGGCGGTCTATTGCAGCGGCGCTCACGGTTGGCTTCTACGGAGGACACATCGCAGGCCCCTACAATGTTCCTAGCAGTTACCGCCCGATACCGAGTTCTTCCACGAATTGAGGCCCGCGGAAAAACTAGTTTTGTGGGAGCTACCCGACCCTCTATGTCACATACGTATCTTGATCCACGGTCTGTCCGTGCAAAGTCCCCACGAAGCCGACAATACCTGCTGCGTGCGCCTAACCAACCGCAAGCGCCAACAGATTTCTCTTTTATTCTTCAACGGTGTCGCCGAACTTTTTTTGAACGCACCGTTCGCGCCCCTGAAGTACGCCTTTCCCGCCGCACCCGACGTTTCGTTCGCTCGTGCTCCAGTTTAAACTTTTCAAGAGCGGATGACATCGCGCTGTCTACCTTTCGTAATACGACAGGCTATCGGCTGTTGCCTGAACGTCTTAGGGCGCTGCAAATAGCACGTACACCAAAGCTTAGACTTTCGAAAGTGCGCGCGTACGCAAGTCGTCGAACCACATATCTGGCTACTTGGGCCTTCAGCCGCCCGTGGCCGGTAAGCGCACCAACTACAGTAGAGATCGCTCCACCCAGCCTTTTGGCGCGTACTGCCAAACAGCGTTCGACGAGCAGATTATATAAAGCCTCACGAACTCTCCCCCCATTTGCAGTTTTAACACAGCCTGTAGTGGTTGACCGCCGTACTACTCTTGCAAGTCAGGGGCGGCGGTACGTATCACCGCTGCTTCGGGCGCAAAAAACGCTTGACTCTGCTCGAGGACGGGAACAGGAAGCTGCTCTGGCATTCGTTCAAGCAGGTTTCGCCTTTCCGAAAGTGCGGTTACATGCAACGCGTGCACGAGCAGCGATACATAGTGCTGTGGAAGCGCTCGTTAGTGTTCGGCCTCAGCTTTGAGCTCGACAACGACAACTTCTCCAGCGTATTGCCCCCCTTACAAAAAAGCAGAAGGCAGTACTGATGCGTACTGTAGCAAGAATTCATACTATTAATTGTAAATCTCGTTTAAAAATCGCAGCCGGCCTTCAGCAATTGCGCTCCGCTGCGAAGCTTTTGCCAAAAAAGCAGCGTATTCGTGCTCAACGTGGGAGCGCTTACATACTGCGAGCACAACGGCTAGAGCGCGTAGACGCTCTTCATCAGGAGGAGGTTGCATGCGCGGCGCGTGCCGTCCTGTCGGATACCACTATTCCTTCGCTACTACGCAACGAAAAACGTGGTCCACGCGCTTTAGTATACGGTGGTGCCGCTTTTTCAAGTGCTCGTTATCTATCTGAACTTTGTGCTACACGAACTCGTATTCAACGCCAAGCTCCCTTTGATACTTATCGTACTCGTCTGTGGGATAAACTAACCTTACGTCGAGCAAAACGAGAGCGCGTTGCTAGGTACTGAATTAAGGAGACTGGACGGTGAATGCGTGATCCATGAATTGCCAATGTTGTTAGCCTTGAGATGCGTAGCCGACCGGGGTTACTTGCCGGTGAGCTTCGTGCTCGTGAGCAGCAGATTGGGGAGTACGTACCAAATGTAGATGCACAGGGGCGGGATATTCTTCTGGGGGAGGAGGACGCACCTCTCACTTCGGTAGGAAGTCGACGCTCTCGTTTTAGAGAGCGCCACGCCTTTGCGCCGCGCCCCCAACCAAAATTGACGGAGCTTGCTCGGGCGAAGCGTGCGCAGCGGGGTGCTTTAAAGCCTTTTGTTCACCAGCGGCTTCAAATTTCGAAATCATTACGTAAAAAACCTATCCCGATGATGTGGCTCGCTAACTACGAGTATAATGACTTTTGACGCGAGTTTAAGACCGAAAAAACTAAAACTCGTAAACAGCGCACTGAGGAAGCAGCGGCTCGGCAGCAAGAAAACTTCACTCGTGCGGCTAAAGGGCTGGCTCCGACCCGTGAGCGGCGTTACGCACTAAAGATGCCCCCGCTCCCAAAGTTACCTAAAATTATTTGAAAAGAGATCCATCGACGTGTTCGTCGTCTCGAATGGCGTGAATCTGACGAGGTTTTCTTCCGTAAAGGGTTTCGCAACGCTTTCCGCTTTTACCCCCAGGAGCGGAACCGGGCTCCGTGGCTAGAGGCCCTTATGTATACACGGGCGACTTTCAGTACTCGTCTCCGAGAATTCCGTCGCCGGAGTTTTCCTAGGGAGCAGAAAAAGTATAAATGACTTCAACGGGTACGCAAGGCATTGTTTCCGACACGAACTACACGGTACATCAAATGACGAAAATGGCGACAACTGCGCATGTATAATCAGCGACTACACTATTCTTTGTTTAATCTGCCCGATAGGAACGCGGCTCGCCGCCATTTCCGTAAGCTTAACCGCCGTTCCCGCCCAGCGATCAGCAACTTTGTTGCCGCTTCGCAAGGTTTGGGAGATCGCGTTGACCTAACGTTGATGCATTTAAAGGTCGTACCTTCAATCTTTTGGGCACGCGTTGTTGCTCCATTTGGTTTACTGCGCGTTAACGGGGTCCTCATTAAGGACCCCGCCCATCGCTTAAAGCCTGCGGATACCCTTCACCTCGAGTGGGACCGCATTGCGCGATTCCAACATTTCTTTGAACCTAATTTACGCCGCCGTGAGGCTTATCAGAGGCGTACACGACGATCAACCTCCTCTTATCCAACAAACTTTGAGTATCACCGTGGAACACGCACTTTAGTTTACAAGCACGCGCCTGATGAAGCTGATTTGCGAAAAAGCAGCCGTCTACGGGCGAACTATTTCCGTTGGTTCAAATTGGACTCTGTGTAAACTGATATGCTTCTACTTTTTCTCTTTTAGTTACTCCTTTTGATTTATGCGGTCCAGGTTTACATGAAAATAC
>Ga0068840_108502_pt1 | contig 10493 bp, 11 predicted proteins | sample Hof3ISUMetaT_8_FD_68484 | JGI IMG/M metagenome (GOLD analysis project Ga0068840, IMG submission 68484) | Enriched soil aggregate microbial communities from Iowa State university to study microbial drivers of carbon cycling -... | ecosystem: Environmental > Terrestrial > Soil > Agricultural land...
TTTTTTCCACTGATTCAGAACCTTGGTGAAGTGCTTGCGCATGGGCTCGCCCATGTACTCTTCGCCAGCTTTCTGAACATAGGGCTCGAAGCCGCTGATCGTCTGATTCGCTTGTTGCTTTGCTTGGGTGGACATGAAATAGACCGCCTCTACTCTTGTAATCCATCTGCGCAGGATTGCTCCATCACCGGCACCTGCCGGCCCTGCGGCTGCAAGCGGGCGAACTTACCAGATCAAAACAGACCGCGCTACTCCCGGATGTCGAGGGCGTAGCCTGCGGTGCTTGCAAATGATGGCAAAGCGTTGCCTGGTGGCTCTGGAACCCTGCTCAATTAATGATTTTAGCCAAACCCCGGGCACTCGCTCAGTTCGTTTGTGGCCTGGGTCATAACGGCTCTGACCGCTTTAGGTTCTCGCTCGTTCCTGCGCTTGGGTAGAATTGATTCTTTTCCCTGTTGAAGGAAGGCCAATGGCTCAGTCCTATAGTGCCCGCAGTCGCGCGATCGAACCTTTTCATGTCATGGCGTTGCTGGCGCGGGCCAATGAATTGCAGGCGGGCGGTCACGATGTGATCCACCTGGAAATCGGCGAACCGGACTTCACCACCGCCGAGCCGATCATCCGCGCCGGCCAGGTTGCACTGGCGGGGGGCAAGACGCGTTACACCGCCGCCCGCGGAATTCCCGAGCTGCGCGAGGCCATTTCGGGTTTTTATCAGCAGCGTTATGGCTTGAGCATCGACCCGCGACGCATTCTCATCACCCCCGGCGGTTCCGGTGCATTGTTGTTGGCCAGTGCCTTGCTGGTCGACCCGGGCAAGCACTGGCTGCTGGCCGACCCGGGTTACCCGTGCAACCGGCATTTCCTGCGCCTGGTGGAAGGCGCTGCGCAACTGGTTCCGGTAGGTCCGGACGTGCGTTATCAACTGACACCGGATCTGATTGAGCGGCATTGGGATCACGACAGCGTGGGTGCACTGGTGGCCTCGCCGGCCAACCCCACCGGCACGATCCTCACCCGCGACGAACTGGCCGGACTTTCCAGGGCCATCAAACAACGCCACGGTCACCTGGTGGTGGACGAGATCTACCATGGCCTGACCTACGGCACCGATGCGGCCAGCGTGCTGGAAGTCGACGACAGTGCCTTTGTGCTGAATAGTTTTTCGAAGTATTTCGGAATGACGGGCTGGCGACTGGGCTGGCTGGTCGCGCCGGACGCGGCGGTGGGCGAGTTGGAAAAACTCGCGCAAAACCTCTACATCAGCGCGCCAAGCATGGCCCAGCACGCTGCCCTGGCCTGTTTCGAGCCTGCCACCATTGCGATCCTGGAAGAGCGCCGCGCCGAATTCGGTCGTCGTCGGGACTTCCTCCTGCCTGCGTTGAGAGACCTGGGGTTCGGTATCGCCGTCGAACCGGAGGGCGCTTTCTACTTGTACGCCGATATCAGCAAGTTCGGCGGCGATGCCTTCGCATTCTGCCGTCACTTCCTCGAAACCGAGCATGTCGCGATTACCCCCGGACTGGACTTCGGCCGTTACCAGGCCGGGCACCACGTGCGATTTGCCTACACCCAAAGCCTGGAGCGTCTGCAGGAAGCGGTGGAGCGTATCGAGCGTGGCTTGAGGAGCTGGCAAGGCTGATGCGTTTTCATCCCCCCCTCGAAGAAGGTCGGCTGATTCGCCGCTACAAGCGTTTCCTTGCCGATATCAAAACCGTCGATGGCGAGTTGCTGACCATTCACTGTCCGAACACGGGCTCGATGCTCAACTGTCAGGTCGAAGGCGGGCAGGTCTGGTTCAGTCGCTCCAATGACCCCAAGCGCAAGTTGCCCGGCACCTGGGAAGTCGGCGAAACGCCGCAAGGGCGCCTGTTCTGCGTGAATACCGGGCGGGCCAATGGCTTGATCGAAGAGGCGTTGCGCGCGGGGGTGATCACCGAGTTGAACGGCTTTACCGGGCTGAAACGCGAAGTCGCCTACGGTCAGGAAAGCAGCCGCATCGATTTCCGCCTCGATTACCCGAGCGGCCATGCCTACGTCGAAGTCAAAAGCGTGACCCTGGGCTATGACGGCACACCCGTTGCGGCGTTTCCTGATGCGGTGACCCAGCGCGGCGCCAAGCATTTGCGCGAACTGGCTCACCTGGCTCGGGACGGGATTCGCGCGGTGCAGTTGTATTGCGTCAACCTCAGTGGCATCGAAGCCGTGCGTCCGGCTGATGAAATCGACGCAGCCTACGCCCAGGCCTTGCGTGAGGCTGTGGCGAGCGGGGTTGAAGTGCTGGCCTACGGTGTACGCCTGACCCATGAGGAGATGGTGGTGGATCGCCGTCTGGACGTGTTCCTCGGCGGTTAAAGGTTCACCCAGATGCCTTGCGCATCTTCGCGGCAATCGACCCGGGTCAGCGATTGCCCTGCGCAGGGGCCGGCGACACACTCGCCGTCCTCGATCAGGAACAGGGCGCCGTGGGTGGCGCACTGAATAAGGCTGTTGCTGGGGTCGAGGAACTGGTCAGGGCTCCATTCGAGTCCGACACCACGGTGCGGGCAGCGATTGAGGTAGACGTACACCTGGCCGCCTCGACGCACGGCGAAGAGCTTCTGCCGGTCGAGCTCGAACCCCCGGCTGCTGGTGTCGGCCAGTTCAATGCCTGTACAGAGAAATTTCATGTGATCCTCAGGTCTCGAGCAGTTGTCGAATGGCTCGATTGTCCAATGCAAGCCAGTGTCAGGTGCTCAGGATACTGGCTGTAGCGCCGCAAGACTTTTCCACAGGCAAAAAAAAGACCCGGCAAGAGCCGGGTCAAATAACCGTGATTAGCCTGATGAGGAGATAATCTGAGAGTCCGAACCAAGGTCTATTCAGAATATCGACCAGTCTCGCGACCAGTTGTGATAATCATATCGATTCTCATTACCAAGTCAATAGGCGATGTTCCATTCGCTCGATTCATGTCGCACGCATGTTCCAACTCATTGAAATCATTGTGGTCTACCCGTCGTTTTCAGTGCGCTCAACTGTGTAACCTGTTTATTCAGCAGGTCGATGCGCCGGGCCATGCTTTCGATCAGGCTGCTGGCAATCTTCGGATTGGTCTGGGTGAGGCTCAAGAACTGATCCTTGGGTATGCGCATGATGGTGCAGGGTTCGTTGGTGATGACCGTGGCGTTGCGTTTCTCGCCGGTAAACACCGCCATGGCGCCGAAAATCTCGTCCTTGGGCACATCGCCCACCTTCACGCCATCGACAAAGGCTTCGGCGTGGCCGTCGATGATCACGAACACATGGTCGGCCTCATCGCCCTGGTGGATCAGTTTTTCACCGCTGGCAACCCGTTGGAAGCCATTGGTGGTGCGAAATTCCGGTTGCTTGAGGCGCGCCACGGCATCGGACAACAGGGCGGTCTGCCCCGCCATGTACTGCAGGAACAGTTCCGAGCGGGCCGGGTCGGCATAGATGTGTTGGAACACCTGCGAGCGAAGGTAGGGTGTCAACGCCAGGGGGCTCTTGCTGCACAGGCGACAACGGGGCAGTCCCGCGTCCTGGCGCAGACCGATCAGATCGCCCTGCTGCAGGTAGAACAGTGCACGATCATCGATACAGCCGTGCAGTCGTCCGCTATCGAGCATGTACAGTTGATCGTCGGGCAGTGCGGCGGCCAGGTCATCGACGGCAGGAAATTCGATGGTGGGCCCGCTCGGTGCCAGGCCCTGCAACAGCCTGGCGGGAATGTTTTGCAGTCTGTTGATCAGCGCTTCGGCGTACGCCGGTTGTTCCCCGAGTAAGTACATGGCGAGCGGTACTCGTTCAATTTTTGTGGCGTGACGAGATGGCTTCGAGTTGTTTGTTCAAGGCGTCCTTGCGTTCGGCGGGAATGTCGTTCCAGTGCACGTCCATCAACGCGCCTTCGATCGCGTACAACAACACCTTGGACGCTCGAAACCCGCGCGTGCGCACGGCCCGATAAGCATCCACCGCCCCCAGGCGACGCAAGTCCGAGGCGCTGTGGATGCCCACGGCATGCAGCCATTGCGCCGACGTCTTGCCAAGATTCTTCAGGTGTTGCAGTTCATCATTCATCAAGCCTCCTTGCGATGGCCGAATGGTGCGTGGGCAAGCTTCTGAGCAGTGTAGCCATCAGCAGGAAAAGCGTGATTGTTTGCTCGTTTTTGCTGCAAATGCTTCTAAGGGGCAGATGCGAGTCATGGTGCTGAAAAAGCGGAAAAAGGCAGGAGATAGCGTTAAATTGTCGGCTTTGCGGGTAAAAAAAGCCCGGAGTCAAGCGCAAGGCGGGGGCGCTCGACTTGTCAATTCAGACTGGCGGTCAGCGGGTGCGGTAACGCAGGCGCGTTCCGAAGTTCATCGACATCAGGATTTCGTCGGCGCTCAGCTCCACTGGAAAATAGGCGCCGGAAATCTGCGCGTGGGCAAGGCTCGCTCCTTCGAGCGTAGCGTTGCGAAAATCGATGCCGCGCAAATCGGCGGAGCGAAAGTACGCGTCGGTGAAGTCGATACCGTCGGCGTTCAGTTCCCGCAGGTCCAGGCCGCGGAAATCTCCGCCGACCATGTCGATGGGTCCCTGCTCGGGGCGCTCTTTGTTGAAGCCGCTGATGTCGTCTTTGTGCAGCAAGGCATACAGCGGGGTGTCGAGCAATTTCGGCTGGCTCATGTCATGTCACCTGTTGGATTCATGGCGCCAGTATAGTGCCGCTATCTGACGGCCGCGAAGCCGGGTCTGGCTTCACGGCCCACTTGCTGCCTTACAGGCCGGGCAGGCGCTGGCGAATCTGTTCCACCACCGTGTCGAGGGTCCCGCTTTCGTTGGTCTGCACGCGCTTGCTGTACAGGATTTCTGCGGGCGTCAGTGCTTCTCGACTGGCTTGCTGGGCTTCGATAACGGCCAGGGTGGCATCGGACGGGTCTTTCTTGTCCGCCTGGCGCAGGGCCAGCCAGCTTTCGATCACCGCCTGCGGTGCATTGCAATCAAGGATCAGGAAAGGCGCACCGGTGGCCTCGGCCACTTTTGCCGCCTTGTTACGCTGCTCTTGCTTGAGATAAGTGGCATCGACCACCACCGGGAACCCGGCGTGCAGGATCAGCGCGGCAATTTCATGCAGGCGCCGGTAGGTCGCGGCACTAGCGTCGGCACTGTAAATGCCGGCCTGCAGGTCATTGGCGACGGTTTGCTCGCCGAACAGGCGTTTGCGTTCGACGTCGGAGCGCAGGCGAATCGCCCCCAGTGCTTCAACCAGGCGCATGGCCACGTGGCTTTTGCCCACGGCGGAAACGCCGTGGGTAATGGCCATGAAGCGCGACGGGATGGTGCTGTAGCTTTCCGCCAGGTTGGCGTAGTTGCGGTATTGGCGCAGTGTCGTGGCGCGCTGTACCGGGCTTGCCTCAGCCGGCATGCTGAACAGGCTGACCTTGGCGCGGACCAGTGCGCGGTAGGCTTTATAGAAGTTGAGCAGTTCCAGACCCTGGTAATCGCCAGTCAGCTCCAGGTATTGGCTGATGAAACGGCGCGCCAGGCACTTCAGGCCGCGGTCTTCAAGGTCCATCGCCAGGAACGCGGTGTCGGCGTACACGTCGGTGAAGCGGAACGGTTCGTTGAACTCGATGCAGTCGAAGATCACCACGCTGCCGTCGATCACGGTGGCGTTGCCCAAATGGATGTCGCCGTGGCATTCGCGAATGAAACCCTCGGCCTTGCGTTGCGCGAACAGTGGCTTGAGGCGTTCGAAGCTGCTTTCGGCCCAGGCCTGCAGGGCGTCCAGTTGCAGGAGGTCGGCCTTGTCGCTGAGGAAGGGGCGAATTTGCTCGAAGTTTTGCCGCACCGGTGCCATGACACTGTCTGCGGTCCCGGCTTCGTGTTCTGCCGGCACTCGCGGGGCGTCCAGGTGGAAGCGGGCGATCTGATCAGCCATCTGGTCGATGTGCGCGGGCGTCAATTCGCCGTTGGCTTGCAGCGTGCTGAGCAACCCGTCCTGGGAAAACTGGCGCATCTTCAGCGCGTATTCGATGGCCGGACCTTCGCCACCCAGTTGCGGCGCTTCGGCGCTACCGGTGATCGGCAGCACTTCAAGATAAAGATCCTGGGTCAGGCGCTGGTTCAGGCGCAGCTCTTCGGTGCAGAAGTGCTTCCGAGCCTCGAGGGTGGTGAAGTCGAGGAAGCCGAAGTTCATCGGTTTCTTCACTTTATAAGCGAAGGGGCCGGTGAGCACGACCCAGGAAATGTGCGTCTCGATGACTTTGAATCCCTCTACAGGATGCGGGTAGAGGTCCGGGTTTTGCAGGGCGGCGATCAGGGACTGGCTCACAGGCGATCCTTAAGAGTCGGAAAAATTCAGGTCGTCATTATGGCGTCTAGCCAGGCTAACGCAAACGCGCAAGCCTCCTGTTGAGTATGAATAAAGTGCGTATAATCCGCCGCCATGACTCGTACTCGATCCCCCCGCACCCCAAAGAAACCCCCCTCCAGAGGCCTGCGGCCCTGGCTTGGCTGGGCCCTGAAACTCAGCCTGGTCGGCCTTGTGGTGCTGGCCGGCTTTGCCGTTTACCTCGATGCCATCGTGCAGGAGAAGTTCTCCGGCAAGCGCTGGATGATTCCGGCCAAGGTCTACGCGCGTCCGCTCGAGCTGTTCGTCGGACAAAAGCTGAGCAGGGACGATTTTCTCACCGAGCTCGATGCCTTGGGCTACCGCCGTGAAAGCGTGGCCAACGGTCCGGGCGCGGCCTCGGTCAACGGCAATACCGTCGATCTGAATACCCGTGGCTTCCAGTTCTATGAGGGCATGGAGCAAGCGCAGCCGGTGCGCGTGCGTTTTTCGGGCGACTACGTGGCCGAGCTGTCGGCAGCCAAGGGTTCGAAGCTGTCAGTGGTGCGCCTGGAACCGCTGCTGATTGGTGGCCTGTATCCGAAAAACCTCGAAGACCGGATCCTGATCAAGATCGATCAGGTGCCGCCGTATCTGCTCGAGACCCTGGTCGCGGTCGAGGACCGTGATTTCTATCACCACTTTGGTGTCTCGCCGAAGTCGATTGCCCGGGCGATCTGGGTCAACGGCTCGTCGGGGCGCATGCGCCAGGGGGGCAGTACCCTGACCCAGCAGTTGGTCAAGAACTTCTACCTGACCAACGAGCGCAGTCTGAGCCGCAAGCTGACCGAAGCGATGATGGCGCTGCTGCTTGAACTGCACTACGACAAGCGTGAAATCCTCGAGGCTTACCTCAACGAAGTGTTTATCGGCCAGGACGGTCAGCGCGCGGTGCACGGATTCGGCCTGGCCAGCCAATTCTTCTTCAGTCAGCCGCTGGCCGAGCTCAAGCTGCACCAGGTTGCCTTGCTGGTAGGCATGGTCAAGGGACCGTCCTCCTACAATCCACGCCGGTATCCCGAGCGTGCACTTGAGCGCCGCAACCTGGTGCTCGATGTGCTGCAGGAGCAGGGTGTTGCCACGGCAGAGCAAGTCGAGGCCGCGAAAAAAATGCCGTTGGGCGTGACCAAGCGCGGCAGTCTGGCGGACAGCTCGTTCCCCGGCTTCCTTGACCTGGTCAAGCGCCAGCTGCGTGAAGACTACCGCGACGAAGACTTGACCGAGGAGGGGCTGCGGATCTTCACCAGCTTCGATCCGATCCTGCAGATGAAAGCCGAAGCGTCGGTCAACGATACCTTCAAGCGCTTGTCCGGTCGCAAGGGGTCGGACGAAGTCGAGGCGGCCATGGTCGTGACCAACCCGGAAACCGGCGAGGTACAGGCCATGATCGGCAGTCGCCAGGCCAGCTTTGCCGGTTTCAACCGGGCACTGGACGCAGTGCGGCCGATCGGCTCGCTGATCAAGCCGGCGGTCTACCTGACAGCGCTGGAAAAACCGAGCCAGTACACATTGACCAGCTGGCTGTCGGACGAGTCCTTCTCGGTCAAGGGCGCCGACGGTCAGGTCTGGAAGCCGCAGAACTATGATCGCCGCTCCCACGGCACGGTCTTCCTTTATCAAGGGCTGGCGCATTCCTACAACTTGTCCACCGCGCGCCTGGGCCTGGCCGTGGGCGTGCCGAATGTCCTCAAGACACTCGGGCGCCTGGGTGTCAGTCGCGAGTTCCCGGCCTTCCCGTCGATGCTGCTGGGCGCTGGGGGCATGACCCCGATCGAAGTGGCGACCATGTACCAGACGCTCGCCAACGGCGGCTTCAATACGCCCATGCGCGGGATTCGTAGCGTGTTGACGGCCGAAGGTGAGCCGCTCAAGCGTTATCCGTTCCAGATTCAGCAACGTTTCGACCCCGCGTCGATCTACCTGATCCAGAGCGCCATGCAGCGTGTGATGCGTGAAGGTACCGGCAGTTCGGTCTACAACGTGTTGCCAAAGACCTTGACCCTGGCCGGCAAGACCGGAACCAGTAACGACTCGCGAGACAGTTGGTTCGCCGGGTTCAGCCAGGACCTGCTGGCGGTAGTCTGGTTGGGCCGAGACGACAACGGCAAGACGCCGTTCACGGGTGCCACCGGTGCGTTGCAGGTCTGGACCAGTTTCATGCGCAAGGCCGACCCGTTGCCGCTGGACATGCCGCAGCCGGATAATATCGTTCAGGCCTGGGTCGACTCGCGCACCGGACAAGGTTCCGACGCCGGTTGCCCAGGCGCCGTGCAGATGCCGTATATTCGCGGCAGCGAACCACCTCCCGGAGCCGCTTGCGCTGGCGAAAGCCCTATCAACGGTGAAACGGTGATGGATTGGGTCAAAGGCTGGATGAATTAAGCAAAGAGGGTTTCACGTGAACAAGTGGTTGATTCCAGCGGTTACCGCCGTGGCTTTGCTCAGCGGTTGTTCCTCGGTACAGCGCGGCTCGATTCCAGTGGTGGATTCCGGTACCAAGGTTTCCAATAGCGAGCGCGTTTCAGCGAACGGCGGCTACCGTCAGACGACGGTAAAACGTCCGGTGCAATCCCAGGCCCAGGAGATTCCACAAGGCGATACCGGTGTTGTCGTGATGGTGCCGGGCGGTGGTGCGGCGACGTCGGCACCGATCAGCACTGCTCCCATTACCCCGGGGCCGATTACTCCGGGACCGATTACGCCTGGGCCGATCGACACGTCGCCGGTTCAATCCGCACCGGTCAATCAGGGCAGCTACAGCATGCCTTCGACGCCAAGCGGGATTCCGTCGGCCAATTCCGGTGGCCTGTCCGCCGACGAGCAACTGGACGGTCCGGTACTGGCCCTGTTGACCACTGCACAGCAGCAACAGGCCGGCGGCGACCTCAATGGCGCCTCTTCCAGCCTCGAACGCGCCCAGCGTGTCGCCCCGCGTGAGCCGCAAGTGCTCTATCGCCTGGCGCAGGTGCGCATGGCGCAAGGCGATGCGGCGCAGGCCGAGCAATTTGCGCGCCGCGGCCTGACCTTCGCCAACGGGCGTCCGGCATTGCAGGCCAGCCTGTGGGAGCTGATCGCTCAGGCCCGTGAGAAGCAGGGCGATTCCGCGGGCGCTGCACTGGCTCGGCAGAAGGCCAGGGTAACGTCGTGATGGATGAACGGTTTCTCAAGATTGCCGATCAGTTGCTGCTGATCGAGCGTGAATTGCGCGTGCAGGGCTGGTGGGACGACGTTTCTCCCTCCGCCGAAGCGTTGTCCAGCGTTGAGCCCTTCTCGGTCGATACGCTGGACTTCGAGCAGTGGCTGCAATGGATCTTCCTGCCGCGCATGAAAGCAATCCTGGAGCAGGATCTGCCCTTGCCGAATGCATCGGGGATTCAGGAGATGGCCGAAATGGTCTTCGCCGGGCGTAATGTCCAGGGCAAGGATCGACAGCTACAGGTGCTGCTCAAAGAGTTCGACCTGCTGATCACGGCCGCCCGCTAGTCCTTGCCGTCCGGTAGGGGCTGTCTTGTTTGACCCGACAGCTCCTGCCAGTGCCTGCAGGCGCCTACGTGCAGTTATCCGCAATCTGTTTCTGCGTTTCGATGATGCGCTCCTGGCGTTGAGTGTCATCCAGTCGCCGCATCTCTCCCTCCATTTCCTCCCTGAGCCGCGGATTGTTCTTCAGTTGCGCGAGGTTCGTTCGCGCTTGTTCACAAAAGGCCTTCAGTTGGGCTTGCTGCTCGGCCACCTGCTTCTTGACGTCTTTATCGATCGCCTGTTGATCGCCAATCGTGCCGCTGCGTGCCGGTAGCGTCGGCTGGCCGGAAGGCGGGGAGGGCGTCACCAGCGTGGTGGCTTGCTGGTCTTGCGGCGGTTGGGCATCGAAATGGGTGACGCCCTGGGCGTCGACCCAGGTGTAAATCTGCGCCGCCAGGCACAAAGGGCTCAAGCCAGCCAGCAGGCTGGCACTCAAGAAAAACGTTCGCATGCCATTTCCTTGTCTCGGGTTGCGCAATTGAAGCTAACACACATGCAGTTTCGCGGTTTTTTCTTGCTTTCTCATGTGCTTAGTTCAATAAAGCACATAGACGACTTGACTTGCAGGGGACGAAACAGAAGAATCCAAAGTCCGCTGTA
>Ga0068840_102624_pt1 | contig 10342 bp, 8 predicted proteins | sample Hof3ISUMetaT_8_FD_68484 | JGI IMG/M metagenome (GOLD analysis project Ga0068840, IMG submission 68484) | Enriched soil aggregate microbial communities from Iowa State university to study microbial drivers of carbon cycling -... | ecosystem: Environmental > Terrestrial > Soil > Agricultural land...
CAGGGAGCCCTCATGGGCAATCACAAGATCGAGATCCGTCGCAGTAACGTCGAGAAAATTCTGCTGGGGGCCGAGAAGGTCTTCGCCGAAAAAGGTTTTGGCAGCACCGCCATGGCCGACATCGCCGCCGAAGTGCAACTGCCGCGCTCCAACCTCCATTACTACTTCAGCACCAAGACCGAACTGTATAGCGCCGTGCTGTTGGACCTGCTGGAAGTGTGGAAGCAGGACGCGCTGTGCTTCGAAATGTTCGACGACCCGCGGGTGGTGCTCAGCAGCTACATCCGCGCCAAGATGAACCACTCGCGCAGCCGGCCGTACGGCTCGAAAGTCTGGGCCAACGAAATCATCCACGGCGCGCCGACCCTGGGCGCGAAGCTGGACGCGAGCCTGTACGACTGGGCCAAGATGAAGGAAGCGAAGATCCGCCAGTGGGTCGACGATGGCCGCATCCTGCCGGTGGAACCTTCCAGCCTGCTGTACATGATCTGGGCCTCGACCCAGCACTACGCTGACTTCGATCACCAGGTGACTATTCTCAACGATCACCAACCGCTGTCGGACATGCAGTTCGAGAAGGCGGTGCAGACGGTGACCAGTGTGATCTTGCGGGGGATTGGGTTGGAGCCATGAAGCGGCAGGATCTTGAAGTTTGAGAGCATAAGGTTGAGTTTTACGTTGCCGGTCGGATCAGTAAAATTAATCGGGTCATTCTCGCAGTATGCATATGAGCAAATTGCCGAGGATTAACTCGCGTGAGTGTTTGCAGCAACGAATGCGCTTGATCAGTTGCCAACAACTGATTTTGGGTAACACCTCCTTCACTTTGTTGTTGCGCCAATGGCTGGGCTTGATGGCGGACGAATGTGCGTTGCGTCCGCGGTCCCAACTCGGTAACCAGATGATCCTCCTGATAGAAACGCTGTTCCATGGTGGGTTCCAGAAGCCCCGCGCCCGTGAGCCTGTCCAGGGGGTCATAGGTATAGAGGCGCAAGACTTTCAGTGATGAGACGGACATGAAACGCTCGTGCCATAGCAGTTGCCTCTTCGCGAGCATGCTCGCCTGTAGGAGCGAGCATGCTCGCGATGGAGGTCAAGTTGATGCGTTTCGTCAGGAGACCCGCGTTATCGTTAGCGACCATCGCGAGCAGGCTCGCTCCTGCACGCGAGCCTGCTTGCAATGGCGTCATATCAGGCGCTGAACACTTCAAGGGCTGACGTGATACGGATTCCTCGGATCATGATTCCAGTCCAGGAACGGCTTGCCGTTCTCCATCGGCACCATCTCGATGCAATCCTGCACCGGGCACGTGATCTGGCACAGGTTGCAGCCCACGCACTCATCCTCGATCACTTGATACTTATGCGTGCCGTCCGCCTGCTTGAGGCTGGCCACCGCCTGGTGCGAGGTGTCTTCGCAGGCGATGTGGCAGCGACCGCAACCGATGCAGGCTTGCTGGTCGATTTTCGCAATCACCTGATAGTTGATATCCAGGTACTTCCAGTCCGTGGTGTTGCCCACCGCTCGGCCGGAAAACTCTGAAATGCTGGAGTAGCCCTGACTGTCCATCCAGCGCGATAGCCCGTCTTTCATCTCCTCGACAATCCGGAAGCCATGCAACATTGCCGCCGTGCACACCTGCACCGAGCCGCTGCCCAGCGCGATGAATTCCGCCGCATCACGCCAGTTGCCAATGCCACCAATCCCGCTGATCGGCAGGCCCTGGGTCTGCGGGTCGCGGGCGATTTCAGCGACCATGTTCAAGGCGATCGGCTTGACCGCCGAGCCGCAATAACCGCCGTGGGTACTCTGGCTGCCGACAATGGGGTTGGCGACCATGCGCTCCAGGTTGACGCTGGTGATCGAGTTGATCGTATTGATCAACGACACCGCGTCCGCCCCGCCACGGTGCGCCGCGCGGGCGGCCACGCGGATGTCGGTGATGTTCGGCGTCAGCTTGACGATCACCGGCAATGAGCAATAGGTCTTGCACCAGCGGGTGACCTGCTCGACGTATTCCGGGACTTGGCCGACCGCCGCGCCCATGCCGCGCTCGGGCATGCCGTGGGGGCAACCGAAGTTCAGCTCAATGCCGTCGGCACCCGTGGCTTCCACCAGCGGCAGGATGTGTTTCCACGATTCTTCGACGCAAGGCACCATCAGCGACACGATCAGCGCGCGGTCCGGCCAGTCCTTCTTGACCTGGGTGATTTCCCGCAGATTGATCTCCAGCGAACGATCGGTGATCAGTTCGATGTTGTTGAAACCCAGGACCTCCCGGTTAGCCCCGAAGTGCGCCGAATAGCGCGAAGAAACGTTGACCGCCGCCGGGTCTTCCCCCAGGGTTTTCCAGACCACGCCACCCCAGCCGGCCTCGAAGGCGCGGACCACGTTGTAGGCCTTGTCGGTGGGCGGCGCGGAGGCCAGCCAGAACGGGTTGGGGGACTTGATGCCGGCGAAGACAATCGACAGATCGGCCATTTATGCAGCCTCCACGTTGAGCATCAGTTGTGCGTTGATCGCCTCGGCGGCGCGTTTGCCATGCTGCACCGCCTGCACGGTCAGGTCCTGGTCGAGGCTGGTGCAGTCGCCGCCGGCATACACGCCGGGGATGCTGGTGCGCAGATGCTCGTCCACCTGGATGCGATCACCCTCACGCTTGAGTTCTCGGGCCAGTGGATCGGTGAGTGCGCTGCTGTCGAAGGCCTGGCCGATGGCCTTGAATATCGCGTCGCCAGCCAGCTCAAAAGTTTCGCCAGTGGTTTGCAGGCGCCCGTCAACCAGATGGGTGCGAGCGAATCGCATGCCGCGCACCTGGCCTTGGTCATTGAGCAGGATTTCCTCCGGTTGGGCCCAGGTCAACAGGCGTACTTGATGGGCCTTGGCAATGTCCTGTTCGTGGTGGGTGGCACCCATGTCCTCGACGCCCCGGCGATACACCAGGTTGACGTCACGGGCGCCGAGCCGGGCCATCTGCACCGCCATGTCGATGGCGGTGTTGCCGGCACCGAGCACGATGCAGTGGTCGGCCAAGGGTAATTGGCTCAAGTCGTCGGCCTGGCGCAGTTCGCGGATATAGTCGGTGGCGGCCACCAGGCCGGGCGCGTCTTCATGCAGTAAGCCAAGCTGCTTGCTGGCCGCCAGGCCGATGCCGAGGAACACGGCATCGAACTGCTGATGCAGTTCGCTGAGGGTCAGGTTCTCTCCCAGTTTCTGCCCGTGGCGGATTTCGATCCCGCCGATTTCCAGGAGGAAGTCCAGCTCCTTCTGTGCGTAATCGTCCACCAGTTTGTATTTGGCGATCCCGTATTCATTCAGGCCGCCGGCCTTCTCGCGGGCCTCGAAAATGACCACGTCATGGCCGTGCATCGCACTGCGGTGGGCGCAGGACAAGCCGGCGGGCCCGGCCCCGACCACGGCGATGCGTTTGCCGGTGGCGGCAGCGCGGGAGAATGGGTGCTGGCTGAAATGCGCGTTGTCCACGGCATAACGTTGCAACAGGCCGATCAAGACCGGCGCGCATTCCCGGGCGTTGTTGCGCACACAGGCTTGCTGGCAAAGAATCTCGGTCGGGCAGACCCGGGCGCAACTGCCACCGAGGATGTTGGCGGAGAGGATTTTCTGCGCCGCGCCCTGCACGTTGTCCTGGTGGATGTTGCGGATAAACGAGGGGATATCGATTTCGCTCGGGCAGGCATTCACGCAGGGCGCGTCATAGCAATACAGGCAGCGCGAGGCTTCCAGATGGGCCTGGCGATCATTGAGTGGCGGCGCCAGGTCGGTGAAATGGCCGGCGAGGGCGGCCGCACTTTCAGAGGGGTGCGGAAGGTGGGTCAGGGTCTTGATCACGGTATGGGCCTCACGGTAATTGAGGTGCTGCCTCTGATTGAGCATTATTTTTTGTGCCTGTACCGGCCTCTTCGCGAGCAGGCCGCTTTCAGCGTTTAACAGCAACAGGCTGATTCAACTCAGCCCGCTTGCTCAGCAAATCGAACACCGCCGGATAAGCCGGCCGCTCGATGTAGCGCCCGGCACCGCGCTCAGCCCGTAAATCGCCATGGGCCCAAACCACGCGCCCCTGGCTGATGGTGTGGCTCGGTACACCGCGCACGGTCTTGCCTTCGAAAATATTGAAATCGACCTGCTGGTGATGGGTCTTGGCGGAAATCGTCCGCGTACCTTGCGGATCCCACAGCACCAGGTCGGCATCGGCACCGACGCGGATCGCGCCTTTGCGTGGGTAGAGGTTGAAGATTTTCGCGGTGTTGGTGGAGGTCAGTGCCACGAATTGCTGCATCGAAAAACGCCCGCTGTTCACGCCTTCGTCCCACAACACTGCCATGCGGTCTTCGATGCCGGCGGTGCCGTTGGGGATCTTGCTGAAGTCGTCCTTGCCGGCGGCTTTTTGCTCAGCGCAGAAGCAGCAGTGATCGGTGGCGGTGGTGTGCAGGTTACCCGCCTGCAACCCGTGCCAGAGGGCCTCCTGATGACCGCGTGGACGGAACGGCGGGCTCATCACGTAGCCCGCGGCGGTCTGCCAGTCGGGGTGCTGGTAGACGCTGTCGTCCAGCAGCAGATGCCCGGCCAGCACTTCGCCGTAGACCGGTTGGCCCTTGGCGCGGGCGTAGGTGATTTCGTCCAGCGCCTCTTTGGTCGATACATGCACCAGGTACAACGGCGTGCCGAGGGTTTCGGCAATGCGGATGGCGCGGCTCGCGGCTTCGCCTTCCACCTGCGAGGGTCGTGACAGTGGATGCGCTTCCGGCCCCGTCATGCCCTGGGCCATGAGCTTGCGTTGCAGGTGATACACCAGCTCGCCGTTTTCCGCGTGAACGGTGGGCACCGCGCCCAGTTCCAGGCAACGCTCGAAACTCGCCACCAGGGTGTCATCCGCCGCCATGATCGCGTTCTTGTAGGCCATGAAATGCTTGAAGCTGTTGACCCCGTGATGAATCACCAGCTCGGCCATTTCTTCATGAACCTGTTCGCTCCACCAGGTGATGGCGACGTGGAAGCCATAATCGGACGCCGACTTCTCGGCCCAGCCGCGCCACTGGTGGAAAGCCTCCATCAAGGATTGTTGTGGATTGGGAATCACGAAGTCGATGATTGAGGTGGTGCCGCCGGCCAGGCCCGCCGCCGTGCCGCTGAAAAAGTCTTCGCTGGCCACCGTGCCCATGAAGGGCAGCTGCATATGGGTATGGGGGTCGATGCCGCCGGGCATCAAGTATTGCCCACTGCCGTCGAGCACTTCAGCCCCTGCGGGAACGTCGAGGTCTTCGCCGATGGCCTTGATCACGCCGTCTGCGCAATACACATCGGCGCGATAACTTTCATCATGGGTAACAACGGTAGCGCCACGGATCAACAGAGACATTCCGGATTCCTCGCAGGCATGACCGACTGATGTCGGTTCTAGATGTTTTATAGGGTGCCAGCGTCAACCGGTAGATTCCTGTCATCGCTGTCAGGATTAAAAGCTAGTCCGAGTTATGGGAATCGGCAAGGATATTTTTTTATAGGCTTATATCTGTTTCAAGCTGTTGATAAATAAGGCATAAATTAAAAAATCACCAAAATGGTGAGCGCTCTCACCAAATTGACGCACTTGACAGGATCCATATATGGTCAAGATTTGTTATGTGAATCAGCCGTTTGAGGATGGTCTATGGTTGATGCTCGAATCCGAAAAAATATCAATGCACCAGATTGAGTCCTGACTGTTCGGACAACTTGGCTGGCATTCAGCCCGAGTGACCTGCCCAGTAACCGGGTGCGGCACTTGTAGAACCCCTTATAACTGATGAATATCAGTTGGTTACAGAGCGTTTATGGAACTGCCCGATGCGCAAGCGGGGCAACCGGCACGTTTATTGAAGCCGCCAGCCCTTGATGAGCAAACAATAATTCAAAGAACAGTGGAGCGGCCATGCAACAGATCAGATCGCAAGTGAACGAGCGCGACGGCTTGTTCGAGCTGGAAGCCGGTAGCGATGTTCTCGACAGTCCCCGTTACAACCACGACATTGCACCGACCAAGGTGCGCGAAAGAACCTGGAACAAATGGCACATCACGGCGTTATGGGTCGGGATGGCGATTTGCGTGCCGACCTATACCCTGGGCGGGGTGCTGACGGCGTACTTCGGCCTGAGTGTCGGTGAAGCGCTGCTGGCGATCCTGTTTGCCAACATCATTGTATTGATCCCGCTGACGCTCAACGCCTTTCCCGGCACCAAGTACGGTATTCCCTTTCCGGTGCTGCTGCGTTCGTCCTTCGGCATCCTCGGTTCCAACATCCCGTGCCTGATTCGCGCGCTGGTGGCCTGTGGCTGGTTCGGCATCCAGACGATGTTCGGCGGCCTGGCGATTCACCTGTTCCTGGGCTCGGTGTTCGAGGGCTGGAAATCCCTGGGCGGCACCGGTGAGGTCATCGGCTTCATGGTGTTCTGGGCACTGAACCTGTGGGTGGTGATTCGTGGCGCCGAGTCGATCAAATGGCTGGAAACTCTCTCGGCACCGCTGTTGGTGCTGGTGGGGGTCGGGTTATTGGTGTGGGCCATGCCCAATGTGTCGATGACCGAACTGCTGGCCATCGCGCCCAAGCGTCCCGAAGGCGCGGGCGTGGCCAGTTACTTCGCGGCCGGGCTGACGGCGATGGTCGGGTTCTGGGCGACGCTGTCGCTGAACATCCCCGATTTCAGCCGCTATGCGAAAAGCCAGAAAGACCAGATCGTCGGGCAGATCATTGGCCTGCCACTGACCATGTTCCTGTTTGCCTCCCTGGGCGTGGTGATGACCGCCGCCTCGGTGAAGCTGGTGGGGGTGACGGTGTCCGACCCGGTGACACTGATCGGCCATATCCAGAGTCCGGTCTGGGTGGCACTGGCCATGGCGCTGATCATCATTGCCACGCTGTCGACCAACACCGCCGCCAACATCGTATCGCCCACCAACGACTTCCAGAACATTGCCCCCAAAGCAATCAACCGGACCAAGGCGGTGATGCTCACCGGGTTGGTCGGCCTGGCGCTGATGGCCCATGAACTGCTGAAGAAGCTGGGCCTGATCGTTTCCGACGTCAGCCTGGAGACGGTCTATTCCAACTGGTTGCTCGGCTATTCCAGCCTGCTGGGGCCGATTGCCGGAATCATGGTGGTGGACTATTTCCTGATCAAGAAACAGCGGCTGGATCTGGCCGGCCTTTATCGCGATGACGTGTATCCGGCCTGGAACTGGAATGGTTTTCTCGCCTTTGGCGTGCCGGTGGTGTTGACGCTGCTGTCCCTGGGCAGCGATGTGTTCAGCTGGTTCTACAGCTATGGCTGGTTTACCGGCTCGGCCCTGGGCGGGGTGATTTATTACGGGTTGTGCGCGATGCGGCCGAGCCCGGTGGTTGCCAAGACAACCCTGTAATAATCGTTCCCACGCGGAGCGTGGGAACTATCAGATCCATACAGCCAGAGGAGATCTCCATGAACGCAGCCGTAGACGTTCTGCAGTCCACCCATCAGCACATCAACCGCGACCGCCTGTGGCAGTCGCTCATGGAGCTGGCCAGGCTTGGCGCCACGGTCAAGGGCGGTGTCTGTCGCCTGGCCCTGACCGATCTCGATCGTCAGGCCCGGGACACCTTCGTCAAATGGTGTGAGGAGGCCGGCTGCACCGTCAGCATCGACGCGGTCGGCAATATTTTCGCCCGTCGCCCGGGGCGCAACCCGGACCTGCCACCGGTGATGACCGGCAGTCACATCGACACCCAGCCCACGGGGGGCAAGTTCGATGGCTGTTTCGGCGTGCTCGCCGGCGTGGAAGTGCTGCGTACCCTCAATGACCTGGGCATCGAGACCGAAGCGCCGCTGGAAGTGGTGGTGTGGACCAACGAAGAAGGCTCGCGCTTCGCGCCGTGCATGATGGGCTCCGGTGTGTTCGCGGAAAAATTCACCCTGGAAGAAACCCTGGCCAAGGTCGATGCCGAGGGCGTGACGGTAGGCGAAGCGCTTAATGCCATTGGCTACGCGGGAACCCGCAAGGTCAGCGGCCACGCGGTGGGTGCTTATTTCGAGGCCCACATCGAACAAGGTCCGATTCTCGAAGACGAACGCAAAACCATCGGCGTGGTCATGGGCGCCCTCGGACAGAAATGGTTCGACCTGAAACTGCGTGGCGTTGAGGCCCACGCCGGCCCAACGCCGATGCACCTGCGCAAGGATGCACTGGTCGGCGCGGCAGTGATTGTCGGTGCGGTCAACCGCGCGGCCCTCGGTCACCAGCCCCATGCCTGTGGCACCGTCGGTTGCCTGCAAGCCTACCCCGGCTCGCGCAACGTCATCCCGGGCGAGGTGCGCATGACCCTGGACTTCCGTCACCTGGAGCCATCGCGACTGGACTCGATGATCGCCGAAGTGCGTGAAGTCATAGAAACCACTTGCGACGAACACGGCCTGACCTATGAGCTGATACCCACCGCCGACTTCCCACCGTTGTACTTCGACAAGGGCTGCGTCGAAGCGGTGCGCGCCGCGGCCCAAGGGCTGGGTCTGTCGCACATGGACATCGTCAGCGGCGCCGGGCACGACGCGATCTTCCTTGCCGAACTCGGGCCGGCCGGGATGATCTTCGTGCCATGCGAAGGCGGTATCAGCCACAACGAAATCGAAAATGCCGCCCCGGATGACCTGGCGGCCGGGTGCGCAGTGTTGCTGCGGGCGATGCTGGCGGCATCGCAAGCCATCGCCAAGGGATAGTTGGCAACTTGAAGATAAAAAGATCGTAGCCTGCGGCAGCTTCAGGGTTGCGCTTACAGCTGGAGAGCTCACGCAGGCTGCACGATCATGAGCTCGCGCGGTCGTACTCTTCACTGGGGCGCAGTAGCGCCGTCGAACGTGTGGAGTCGCAATGAGCCAGGACGTCCTGAGCACCGAAACCAATCGTCGTCAGCTGCAACAGATCATCGCCGGGTTGACCGACGGGGTGATTCTGCTCGACCCCGATCAGAACATCCTGTGGGCCAATGAAGCGGCACTGGCCATGCACGGCGTGGAGCAGATCAGCGATCTGGGCGCCGATGCCAAGGCCTACGCCAAGCGCTTCGCCTTGCGCTACCGCAACAATCATCCCGTCCCCACGGACAGTTACCCGATCAACCGCGTAGCACGCGGCGAGACCTTCAGCGATGTGCTGGTGGAGGTGACGTCAGCGGCGGATGAAGAGCGCATGTGGGTCCATCGCGTGCGCAGCCTGGTCTTGGCCGACAACCGCGGCGAGCCGGAATCACTGGTGCTGATCATGGACGATGTCACCGACTGGGCGAGCGCCGAGCAGCGTTTCGAAAAAACCTTCGCGGCCAACCCGGCGCCAGCGGTAATCTGTCGGCTGAGCGATTTGCGTTATATCAAGGTCAACCCGGGTTTCCTCGAGATGACCGGTTACGCCCGTGACCAGGTGATCGGCACGTCGACTTACGAGCTGGATGTGCTGGCACAGGCCGAAAAAAAGGATCTGGCCAAACAATGCTTGCGCGACGGCACCACCATTCCCCAGATGCAGGCCGAACTGCAGTTGCCCGCAGGCGGCAACAAGCAGGTGATCGTTGCCGGCCAGCCCCTTGAGCTGCATGACGAAGCCTGCATGCTGTTTTCCTTCGTCGACATGGAACCCCGGCGCAAGGCCGAAGTGGCCCTGCGCCAGAGCGAGGAGCGGTTTGCCAAGGCCTTTCGCCTGACGCCAGTGCCCACCCTGGTGTGCAGCGCCAGCGACCAGGTGGTGATGGACGTCAATGACGCGTTCCTTGACACCCTTGCGTACTCCAGCGAAGAAGTATCCGGCAAAACCATCGCCGAGATCGAGGTCTTCCATGACAAAGGGGCACGCACGCGGTTCTTCACCACCCTGGAGAAAACCGGAAGTCTGGACCGCGTTGACGTGCGTGTACGCCGCAAAGACAACGTACCGATCGATTGCGCCGTTTCCGCCGACACCGTGAACATCCAGGGTAGCCCTTGTTACCTGCTGGTGTTGATGGACATCACCGAACGCAAACGCACGGAGCTGGAATTGGTGGCGGCCATTGAGGAGGTGATGAAAGATGCCTCGTGGTTCAGTCGCACGCTGATTGAAAAACTCGCCAACGTGAAGAACGTCAACGCACCACGGTTGCCCAGTGCGTCCTTGACCGACCTGACAGCGCGGGAGCGCGACGTGCTGGAACTGATCTGTGCGGGCCTGGCGGACAAGGAAATCGCCGCGCGCCTTGAACTGGCGACGAATACCGTACGCAACCACGTGGCAACGGTGTATTCCAAACTTGACGTGCATAGCCGCAGCGAGGCGATTGTCTGGGC
>Ga0068840_104733_pt1 | contig 10277 bp, 8 predicted proteins | sample Hof3ISUMetaT_8_FD_68484 | JGI IMG/M metagenome (GOLD analysis project Ga0068840, IMG submission 68484) | Enriched soil aggregate microbial communities from Iowa State university to study microbial drivers of carbon cycling -... | ecosystem: Environmental > Terrestrial > Soil > Agricultural land...
CCGCTTCCCGTAGCGGAAACCTTTACGTTTCGCGACGAAGACGGCCAGAGCCTTTGCGACATCGCCCGGCTCGACACCATGGTCACGGTGGTCGATGGCATGAATTTCCTGCGCGACTTCCAGGCCGCCGACAGCCTGGCCTCCCGTGGCGAAACGCTGGGTGAGGGGGATGAGCGCGCAATCACCGATCTGTTGATCGAGCAGATCGAATTCGCCGACGTCATCCTGATCAGCAAGATCGACCTGATCAGCAGCCGAGAACGCGAAGAGCTGACGGCGGTCCTCGAACGACTCAACCCCCAGGCGCACATCATCCCGATGGTCATGGGCGAAGTGCCGCTGGAGAAGATCCTCGATACCGGTCGCTTCGACTTCGAGAAGGCGGCGCAGGCGCCGGGCTGGTTGCAGGAACTGCGCGGCGAACACGTACCGGAGACCGACGCCTACGGCATTGCATCCTATGCCTATCGTGCGCGCCGCCCATTCCATCCGCAGCGATTCTTCAACTTCATCGACGGTCCGTGGCTCAATGGCAGGCTGCTGCGTTCCAAGGGCTTCTTCTGGCTGTCGAGTAAACCCACGGATGCCGGCAGCTGGTCCCAGGCCGGCGGCATGATGCGGTATGGCTTTGCCGGGCGCTGGTGGCGTTACGTACCGAAGGAGCAGTGGCCCCAGGATCCGGAAAGCAGTGCCGCCATCCTGCAGAACTGGGACGCTGCCAGCGGTGATTGTCGGCAGGAACTGGTGTTCATCGGCCAGCATGTGGATTTCGTTCAGCTTGCCGCCGAGCTCGACGATTGCCTGTTGAGCGATGAGGAAATGGCACTGGGCGAACAGGGCTGGTGTTTGCTGCCTGATCCGTTCGGCCCTTGGTACGAAGACGCCGCTTGACCCTCAAGGCTTGAGCCAGGTCCCCTGGCTCTGGGCTTCGCAAAACGGCTTCAGGTACGTCGCGTCGGTGGCCACGCCGTAATAGTGAATATCCTGCCGGTAGGGCATATTGGCGACCTGGGCATTGCTGCACACGCCGAACGCCCCGTCAGGGCATTGGTCCACGTACTGCACTTCGACTTTCTGCCCTGCAAGGCTAGGCTGGCAGAAGCCTTCGGCGAAGAGTTTTTGCGGAATGTTGCGGTTCTGCTGGCAGACTTTCACGTCAAGCCGTTGCGCCTGGCTGTGGACCACGCAAGCCTGGGCCAGTGCCTCGCCGCCGTTGAGCGCCAGCAGCAACGGCAATCCTATCCATCGCATCCTTACCTCCTCAGACCTTCGATCATGTTGCAGAACATACCGACCCATGTCATCGCCGGACCATTGGGGGCTGGCAAGACCAGTCTCATCAGGCACCTGCTGGCGCAACGCCCCGTTGGCGAGCGCTGGGCGGTACTGATCAACGAATTCGGTCAGATCGGTATCGATGCCGCGCTGCTGACCCGTGATGCCGATGGTATCGCACTGGGTGAAGTGGCCGGGGGGTGTTTGTGTTGCGTCAACGGTGCGCCGTTTCAGGTCGGCCTCGGCCGTTTACTGCGCAAGGCGCGACCGGATCGACTGTTCATCGAGCCGTCCGGGCTGGGGCATCCGGCGCAGTTGCTCAGGCAGCTGCGTGAAGCGCCCTGGCAAGGGGTGCTGAGCGTTCAGCCCTGCGTGCTGGTCCTCGACGCCCAGGCACTTGCCGCCGGCAAACCGCTGCCACCGGCGCAACAAGAGGCACTGGAGAGTGCCGGGCTGTTGCTGATGAACAAGGCGGAACACCTCGATGAAATCGTGCGCCAGCGCCTCACCGTGCAATTGCCGACGCGCCCGCTGTACTGGACGCACCACGCAGCCTTGCCATTGAACCAACTGCCGGGCCTGGACGCTCAGGCTGTGGCGGGTGTGGATAACTTCGTGGCGCCCAAGGGGCTGGCGCAGTTGCCGGCGATCTGGACTGATCCGGCGTTGCCGATTTGCCTGAGCCAGGAGCAGGAGGGGGGGTGGAGCATTGGCTGGCGCTGGCATCCGAGCCAGGCCTTTGACACCGACAGGATCGCTCGGTGGCTCGCCGGCCTTGATTGGCGGCGTGCCAAGTTGGTTATCCACAACCGCGGGGGATGGGTGTCGGTCAATGCGCTGGATAACGCGGTGCCGACGTGGCAGCCCAGCGAATGGCGACAGGATTCGCGGATCGAGCTTATTTTCGATGAGTCGCAGGATGTCGAGGTGCTGCAACGGGGACTGGATGGCTGTCGGTTGGGGTGAGGATCAAAAAATCGCGGCCTGCGGCAGCTCCAGGGATTGCCAGCGTTAGTTCAAGGCCGCCACTTGGTGTGTTCCTGTCGCCACTGGCTCAACTCGATCACCTCGGCACGCGGCTTGACCACGTCGACCACCGTGGGGGTGTCGTCGAATGGCATGGGATAAGGCGCCAGTTCGATCTGTGCGCTGTGCGGGCCGAATTGTGTGATGGTACCGTTGTGGCGGGTTTCGCCGGTCACGGTGAATTCGAAGTTGTACACGCGGGCCAATCGTCGCCGACCATTGGCATCCTTGATGAAGGCGATTCTTTTCAATGCCACATTGCCGTCCAGCAACTCGATCCCGAGCTTGGCGCAATGCTGCTTGACCCGCTCCAGTGCGTGTTCGCGCAAGCCGTGGTTGTGCCATAGCCAGGCACCTGCCGTAGCGAACAGCATCAGCACTAGAATATTTCCAAGGGTCAGCATCAACAGGGCGCTCCAACAAGATAGTGTCAGCTTAACTGTGTCGCCGGTCTGTCGTACAGGCTGCGTTTAGTCGCATACTGCGCGGCTTGAACTTCAATCGTTTTACGGATAACTCACCGCATGAAACGTACGCCCCATCTGCTCGCTATCCAGTCCCACGTGGTGTTCGGTCACGCCGGCAACAGTGCCGCGGTTTTTCCGATGCAGCGGATCGGGGTGAATGTCTGGCCGCTCAATACCGTGCAGTTCTCCAATCACACCCAGTATGGACAATGGGCCGGTGATGTACTGGCACCGCACCAGATTCCGGATCTGGTCGAAGGTATCGCGGCCATTGGCGAGCTGGGCAATTGCGATGCGGTGCTCTCCGGTTACCTGGGCAGCGCAGCCCAGGGCAGGTCGATCCTGACGGGTGTGGCGAAGATCAAATCGATCAATCCCAAGGCGCTATACCTGTGTGACCCGGTGATGGGCCATCCGGAGAAGGGTTGCAGCGTACCAGCTGAAGTCAGTGATTTCCTCCTGGAGGAGGCCGCCAGCGTGGCTGATTTCATGTGCCCCAATCAACTGGAGCTCGACAGCTTCTCGGGGCGCAAGCCGCAGTCGCTGTTCGATTGCCTGGCGATGGCGCGCGCGTTGCTGGCACGCGGACCGAAGGCGGTGCTGGTCAAGCACCTCGATTACCCCGGTAAAAAAACCGATGTCTTTGAGATGTTGCTGGCGACGGCCGAAGGCAGCTGGCATCTGCAACGTCCGCTGCTGGCGTTTCCGCGTCAGCCGGTGGGGGTTGGTGACCTGACGTCCGGGTTGTTCCTGGCTCGCGTACTGCTGGGCGACAGCCTGGTGGCGGCCTTCGAATTCGCCGCGTCGGCGGTGCACGAAGTGTTGCTGGAAACCCAGGCCTGCGCCAGTTATGAGATGGAGCTGGTAAGGGCGCAGGACCGGATCGCCCATCCGCGGGTGCGCTTCGAGGCAACCCCGATCAGTCTCTGATTCAGCGCTACCCCCATCGTCGGAACGCCGCCCGGAACCGGCTCCGGGGGGAGTTCCGACGATGGGGGGCTGACGATCACCAAAAAACTGCTTAAGCGTCGCCCTTGATTTCCTGATAACGCTTTTCCAGCTCCTGACGTATCTGGCGACGTTGCTGGGCCTGGATATAACGGCGCTTGTCTTCACTGTTTTCAGGTTGCAGCGGCGGCACCGGGGCGGGCTTGCGCTGGTCATCCACCGCGACCATGGTGAAGAAGCAGCTGTTGGTATGGCGTACCGAGCGCTCACGGATATTCTCGGTCACCACCTTGATGCCCACCTCCATGGAGGTGTTGCCGGTGTAATTGACCGACGCCAGGAATGTCACCAGTTCCCCGACATGGATCGGCTCACGGAAAATCACCTGGTCCACCGACAGGGTCACCACGTAGCGGCCGGCGTAGCGGCTGGCGCAGGCGTAGGCCACTTCGTCGAGGTATTTGAGCAGAGTGCCGCCATGAACGTTGCCAGAGAAATTGGCCATGTCGGGGGTCATCAATACTGTCATCGACAGTTGGGCGTTTCCGGGTTCCATAGCGTTCTCACGGGTCAAGGCAAGGTTTGAGGGACGCACCTCTGCGGGCGCTTCAGCGGTTTTTTTCAAACCAACAGATATCGGGACGCCGCGCAGCCGGCCGCCGTCACGCCCGATCGATCTGTTTCCATATATTGCACCGCCTTTGCGCCGGAAGTCGCGGTGTTACCCTGCAAAAACCCGGACCCAGGGAAAAGTCCTACACGCCAAGCAGACTTTTACGCTGCTCGAATCGGACGCTTCGCCGCACCGATGATTAAGCCAATGCACCCAAGGAGCCTACGCCATGCATGCCATCAGTTTTATTCAGGATCTGGCAGTGATCATGTTGGTTGCAGGCGTAGTGACCGTACTTTTCCATCGGTTCAAGCAACCGGTGGTGCTGGGCTACATCGTGGCCGGCTTCATTATCGGTCCGCACACACCGCCGTTCGGCCTGATCCACGACGAAGAAACCATCAAGACCCTGGCGGAGCTGGGGGTGATTTTCCTGATGTTCTGCCTGGGCCTGGAGTTCAGCCTGCGCAAGCTGTTCAAGGTGGGCGCCACGGCATTCATCGCAGCGTTCCTGGAAATCGTGCTGATGATCTGGATCGGCTACGAAATCGGCCGATGGTTCGATTGGAACACCATGGACTCGCTATTCCTCGGGGCGATCCTGGCCATCTCCTCGACCACCATCATCGTCAAGGCACTCAATGACCTGAAGATGAAAAACCAGCGCTTTGCGCAGTTGATATTTGGCGTGCTGATCGTCGAAGACATCCTGGGCATCGGCATCATCGCCTTGCTGTCGAGTATTGCCGTCAGCGGCACGGTCAGTTCGGGCGAGGTGTTCTCCACCGTCGGCAAGCTTTCGCTGTTCATGATCGTCGCGCTGGTCATTGGCATCTTGCTGGTGCCGCGGTTGCTGGCCTACGTGGCCAGGTTCGAAAGCAACGAAATGCTGTTGATCACCGTGCTGGGCCTGTGTTTTGGCTTCTGCCTGCTGGTGGTCAAGCTTGAGTACAGCATGGTGCTGGGCGCATTCCTGATTGGTGCGATCATGGCTGAGTCGCGGCAGTTGCTGAAAATCGAGCGCCTGATCGAACCGGTTCGCGACCTGTTCAGTGCGATTTTCTTCGTCGCCATCGGCCTGATGCTCGACCCGATGATTCTGCTGCAATACGCCTGGCCCATTGCGGTGATCACCGTGGCGGTGGTGCTCGGCAAGATGCTGTCCTGCGGCCTGGGTGCCTTTATCGCCGGCAACGATGGACGTACTTCACTGCGCGTCGGGATGGGGTTGTCGCAGATTGGCGAATTCTCTTTCATCATTGCCTCCCTGGGCATGACTCTGCAGGTCACCAGCAACTTCCTTTACCCGGTGGCTGTGGCGGTTTCGGTGATCACCACCTTGCTTACGCCCTATCTGATCCGGGCTGCAGACCCTCTGTCGATCAAGCTGGCCGCGGTGATGCCACAACGACTGGGACGGGTGCTGGGGATGTATGGCGAGTGGCTGCGTAGCATCCAGCCGCAAGGCGAGGGCGCATTGCTGGCATCGATGATTCGCCGGATCTTGCTGCAAGTGGGCGTCAATCTGGCGCTGGTGATCGCGATCTTCTTTTCCGGGGCTTACTTCGCCGAAGGCATATCCACTTACCTGCAAGGCTGGATCAGCGACCCCAGCTGGCAGAAAGCGTTGATTTGGGGCGGGGCACTACTGCTGTCGCTGCCATTCCTGATTGCCGCGTATCGCAAGCTCAAGGCATTGTCGATGTTGCTGGCGGAAATGGGCGTCAAACCTGAGATGGCGGGCCGTCACACGCAGCGAGTGCGCCGGGTGATCTCCGAAGTCATCCCGATTCTCTCGCTGCTGGTGATTTTCCTGCTGCTGGCAGCCTTGTCGGCCAGTATCCTGCCGACCAACAAGTTGCTGGGCCTGATTGCCCTGGTCGCGGCCGCCGTGGCGGCGCTGCTGTGGCGCTGGTTCATCCGCGTGCACACACGGATGCAGGTGGCCTTGCTCGATACCCTGGAAAACCACAAGGATTCACCCGGGCATTGACCCCAAGGGGCGGGCGTCGACTGGCTCAGCTTTCCAGCCAGACGTCCCGCGCCCAGTGCCACACCGATTCCCAGGTTTCTTCGGCGATCAGCTCTTCTTCGGCCTGCCAAAGCACGACGGTGCCGTCTTCCTCGACGCAGTAGTAGTCGTCGCCGTCCTGGCAGATCGGGATCAGGCTGCGATCGACGCCTGCATCCCAGGCGTTGGCGGCAACGTCCGGCAGGTAGGTATGGGATTGCGGGTCGGTGACGGTGACGGGTTCCAGGCTGCCATAGACCACATCGCTGACGGTCAGCAGGAACTCCCTGAAGACGAACGGAATGTCGATGAACAGTTGTTCTTCGATTTCCACCAGTAGATCTTCGTCGGGCAACTCCAAGGGGACCGGTACCGGCTCGTTGGCTTCACGCAGTTGTTCGATGATTTCTTCCACGTCCGGGATCCTCTTGCTTGTATGGCGCGGTTTATATGGGGCGGTTTATACAGTAGCTCGCTATAGATGCAACCGCGAAATAGAAAACCCCGGCCAAGGCCGGGGTTTTTATTACATCAAGTGAAGCGGGGCAGGCAATCAGCCGTTCTGGCGGATACCGGCCACCAGCCAAGGCTGGTTTTCGCCCTGTGCACGTTCCATGTTCCAGCTTTCGCTGAACACTTCGCCCTGGTCGAACCGCGAGGTTTTCGACACACCGCTGAAGGTCAGGGTGGCGATGGTCTTGTCGGCGCGATCATCCACACCGTCCAGTTGCACAACCAGGTTATCGATGTAGGTGGACTGGAAGCCGTCACCCAGATCGGCACGCTCGCGCTTGAGGAAGTCCAGCATCTGCGGGGTCACGAACTCGGCGATCTTGTCCATCTCGTTGGCATCCCAGTGCTGCTGCAGGGACTGGAAATGGTTGCGCGCGGCTTCGATGAAGTTCTTTTCATTGAACCAGGCCGGCGCGTTGATTACCGGACGAGCGGCAACCGGTGCAGCCGAACCGCCGAAGATCGAACCGCCAGCAGGCTTGGGTTCGAAGGCTTCACGCTGCATCGGCGCGTGGCCTGCCGGAGCGTATTGCTCCTGCTGCTTGCGGCGACGAGCGGCAATGAAGCGGAAGACCAGGAACGCGATGACCGCCATGATCAGGATGTCGAAGATCTGCATGCCCTGGAAGCCGTCGCCCATGAACATGGACGCCAGCAGGCCACCGGCAGCGATGCCGGCCAGTGGGCCGAGCCAGCGCGAAGCGCCACCGGCCTTGGCTGCGGCGCCAGCGGCACCGGCTGCACCAGCGGTCGCAGCAGCGCCGCCCATGCCTGGAGAAGAGGGAGCCATCTGGCTGGTTTGATGTGTCGGCGCAGCGCCTGCGCTTTTGCCACCACCAAAGCGCTTGGCGGCATTGGCGTCGAGGCTCATCGTCAGGCCGATGCACAACGCCATGGCGATGCTAAGAAAACGTTTCATATAGGGAGTTCCCATTTGTGGAAGGCACGCGCGCCATGTTGCACAGCTGAAGTGTTACTGGCTAGCGGCAGAGTGTTTCGGGCTTTTGCCTGACAGGTTGCATTCAGCTTCAGTCAGTGCAATAGGGCCTGTTAACTTTGGTCTGTAGGATAAGTAGATAAGTTCTGTAGGAAACGATTTCTAGCGACGCAACGCGAGGATGATGACGCCCGCCGTGACCAGTCCGATCCTACGCCATGGGCGAGATTCGAGCTTTGCGCCAAAAAGACCACACCGTGCACGGCCACTCCGATGATCGCTCCCACGCTCTGCGTCCGCTGTGACGCAAAGCGTCACAGGATGCATTCCCCCCGGAGCGCGGGAACGATCAAAAGCACCTTTGAGCCTTAGATCGCTTCCAGCTTGGCGTAACCGAGCATCAGCCACTTGCTGCCTTCGCTGAAATTAACCTGCACCCGAGCCGCCGCGCCGGCGCCTTCGAAGTTGAGGATCACGCCGTCACCGAAGATCGAGTGGCGCACAGTCTGGCCCAGGCTGAAGCCGGTTTGCGGAATCTCGCTGCCGCTGAACAGGTTGCTGCCGCTCATCGACTGGTTGCCGGCGAACGGACGGCTGACACTGTTGGAAAGCCGCACTTCCTGGATCAGGCCCTTGGGCACTTCGCGGACGAACCGCGATACCTTGTTGTAGGTCTCGCTGCCGTACAGGCGCCGGGTCTCGGCAAAGGTCATCACCAGGTTCTGCATGGCCCGAGTGATGCCGACATAGGCCAGGCGACGTTCTTCCTCAAGTCGGCCGGGTTCTTCCAGGCTCATCTTGTGCGGGAACAGGCCTTCTTCCATGCCCACCAGGAACACATAGGGGAATTCCAGGCCCTTGGCGCTGTGCAGGGTCATCAGTTGGATGCTGTCTTCGTGTTCGTCGGCCTGGGTATCACCGGCTTCCAGCGAGGCGTGACCGAGGAAGGCCGCCAGCGGCGTCAGGTCCTCGTCCTCTTCGCTGTTTTCGAAGTTGCGTGCCGCGCTGACCAGTTCCTCAAGGTTTTCTACCCGAGCCTGGCCCTTCTCGCCTTTTTCCGCTTGGTGATAGGCGATCAGCCCCGACTGCTCGATAACGGTCTGGGTCATCAGGTGCAAGGGCATTTCCATGCACTTGGCGGCGAGATTCTCGATCAATTCGACAAATGCGCCCAGCGCGCTGGCTGCGCGGCCGGTAACGCCTTTATTGGCCACCAGCTGGCGCATCGCTTCCCACATCGACACATCGCTGTGACGGGCGTGGTCGCGGATCGCTTCGACGGTTTTTTCGCCGATGCCCCGGGCTGGCACGTTGATCACCCGTTCCAGCGCGGCATCGTTGCCACGGCCTTCGAGCAATCGCAGGTAGGCCATGGCGTTCTTGATTTCTGCACGTTCGAAGAAGCGCTGGCCGCCATAGATGCGATACGGAATGCGTTCGCGCAACAAGGCTTCTTCCAGCACGCGCGATTGGGCGTTGGAACGATACAAAATTGCGATATCGCTGCGGGCCAAGCCGGTTTTCAGCGCGCTTTCGATGGTTTCGACAACATAGCGAGCTTCGTCGTGTTCGTTGAACGCGGCGTACAGGTTGATGGCCTCGCCGTCGCCGCCATCGGTCCACAGCTCCTTGCCCAGGCGGCCGGTGTTGTTGGCGATCAAGGCGTTGGCAGCCTTGAGGATACCGGCGGTGGAGCGATAGTTCTGCTCCAGGCGAATGGTTTCGGCGTCCGGGAAGTCTTCGGAATACTGGTAGATGTTCTCGATTTTCGCACCACGCCAGCCATAGATCGACTGGTCGTCGTCCCCAACCACCATCAGGCTGTCGCCACCTTTGGCCAGCAGGCGCAACCAGGCGTACTGCACGGCGTTGGTGTCCTGGAACTCGTCCACCAGAATGTGCCGGAAGCGCTTCTGATAGTGCGCCAGCAGGCCCGGGTGATCGCGCCACAGGTCGAGGGCGCGCAGCAGCAATTCGGAGAAGTCGATCACGCCGGCGCGCAGGCAGGCGGCCTCGTAGGCTTCATAGATGCCGCGCATGGTCGCCAGGAACAGGTCGCCGCTGGCTTGAATATGTTGCGGGCGCAGGCCTTCGTCTTTCTGCCCGTTGATAAACCATTGGGCCTGGCGGGCGGGCCAGCGTTGTTCGTCCAGTCCGAGCTCGCGGATCACCCGCTTGACCAGGCGTTGCTGGTCGTCGCTGTCGAGAATCTGGAAGGTCTGGCTCAAGCCGGCTTCCTGCCAGTGCGCCCGCAGCAAGCGGTGCGCCAGGCCGTGGAAGGTACCGACCCACATGCCGGCCGGGTTGATACCCATCAGCTGCTCGATGCGATGGCGCATCTCGGCAGCAGCCTTGTTGGTGAACGTCACCGACAGGATGGAGTGGGGCGAGGCGTTTTCGACCTGGATCAACCAGGCGATACGGTGCACCAGCACTCGGGTTTTACCGGAGCCGGCACCGGCAAGGACCAACTGACGGCCAACAGGG
>Ga0068840_103448_pt1 | contig 9723 bp, 10 predicted proteins | sample Hof3ISUMetaT_8_FD_68484 | JGI IMG/M metagenome (GOLD analysis project Ga0068840, IMG submission 68484) | Enriched soil aggregate microbial communities from Iowa State university to study microbial drivers of carbon cycling -... | ecosystem: Environmental > Terrestrial > Soil > Agricultural land...
GTGGATCTGTCCGACTACGATATGAGCGCCCAGGTCTTCTCGTGGCAACACAACAACAAGAGCGGCTCGGTAAAGATCTTTGGAGTGGATGGGCCAGGTGCGAGAGGCAACATGGTGATGAGCAACATCAGGGAGGTGGTCCTGGGCAAGGGCTGTTGTCCATACAGCATTCCCGAAGACTCCCGCATCGTCGGCACCTGGACGGAGATCAATGCCCAGAACCGACTGGCCGAGAACAACGCTCGGATCATGAGCATCGCGTTCGCGCCTATGTTCATGCTGTTTGCCCAGTGAAGAGCAGGCTGGCGACCTGACAAACCTGACGTGCGCTGAATCGATTTTGTCCTCAATACTGGCCGACTAATGGCCTTGCAAGGCAGGGGGCGCTGTCTATCCTGAGGCGCAGGGCATGGGAAATCGAACCAGGCCGCCAGAGTGCGCAAATCAAGGCACCGACTTGCAGGAGTTGTCTGGAAAGGGAGTTTGCTTATGAGCACATTAGGGCTGGCCCGACCTTGGGCTATCAAGAGAAGGATGTCTTGATGAGAGCGGCGCAATAAGGACCCCCTCCGATCGAACATCATTTATCACCTATTGGTTCCTTCCTTTGGAGGAGCGCGTGTGCCTGTTCCGTTGAACGCAGTGGTGGATTTGAAAGACCGGCAACTTTCATCAACGCGCATAGGTGAGACGACCATGTTTAACTTGCATCACAAGGCAGACCTGCTGGAAATCCAACGTTTCAGCTGCGCGCTGACCGAGGCCAACGCCAAGCTGGCCGCTATCAGTGGTTCAATGGCGATGATCGAATTCAGCCCCGATGGCATTGTCCTCGAGGCCAACGAGAACTTTTGCAGCGCCATGGGATACAGCGCCGACGAAGTGCGCGGCAAACATCACCGGATATTCTGTGAAGAGGCGTTCTACCGCAGTGAGGAGTACGCCAAATTGTGGCGTGACCTGGCCCGGGGCGAACCGATCAGCGGAACCTTTCTGCGCTTGAACAAGGCTGGCAAGGAGATCTGGCTCGAAGCCAGCTACATGCCGGTGTTGGGTCCCGACCGGCAAGTGCGCAGCGTGATCAAGGTGGCCACCGACATTTCCGCCCGGGTCAACCGGGAACACGAAAACGAAAGCAGGCTCGCCGCCATTGGTCGCTCCATGGCCGTGATCGAGTTCACCCCCGAAGGTCGAGTGATCACGGCAAACGATAACTTCCTGAAAACCACGCAATACTCGCTCCATGAAATCGTCGGTCAGCATCACAGCATGTTCTGTCACCGGGCAGAGGCGGAATCCCAGGGCTACAAAAACTTCTGGGCCTCGCTGAACCGCGGCGAATATCATTCCCATCGTTTCGAGCGCAAGAACAAGCAGGGGCAGACGATTTTCCTGGAGGCCTCCTATAACCCGTTGTTCGACGCCAAGGGCCGGTTGTACAAAGTGGTCAAGTTCGCCAGCGACATCACCCATCAGATGACCACCCTGCAAACCGCTGCGGATTCGGCCCACAGCACCTCGGTGCAAAACGACGCCTGCGCGCGCAAGGGCTCGGAGGTGGTGCAGCAGACGGTGCAGATCATCCAGGACATCTCCAGGGACTTGAACCAGGCGGCGCTGAGCATCGATGCGGTGAACAAACAGTCCGAGATCATCGGCTCTATCGTCCAGACCATCCGCGGGATTGCCGACCAGACCAACCTGTTGGCGCTCAATGCCGCCATCGAGGCGGCCCGTGCCGGCGAGCATGGGCGAGGGTTTGCCGTGGTGGCCGATGAAGTGCGCAGCCTGGCCGCACGCACCAGCCAGGCCACCCTGGAAATTGTCGATGTGGTGCGCAAGAACCACGACCTGTCATTGAGTGCGGTGACGAGCATGCAGTCGAGCCTGAGTCGAACCGGGCTGGGCGTGGAGCTGGCGAACGAGGCGGGGGAGGTGATCCTGGAGATCCAGCAGGGATCACGCCATGTGGTGGATGCGATCAGCCAGTTCAACTCGACGTTGCAGTTGAACTGATCACTGCCTTGATTTCCCTGTAGGAGCGAGCTCTGCTCGCGATGGTCGTCAACGATGACGCGGGGATCCTGGCGCCCCGCGTCGTTCTCGGGTTCATCGCGAGCATGTTCGCTCCTACAACAACCATCACCGCGTCGTTACAGCAAAGCGATGGATGTGTCCGCTCCCTCGATGCGGGTGTCTTGGTCTTTCTCGGCTTGCGCCATCTGCGCTTTGTCCTGCAGGCGCTGGGCGATTTCTTCGCCGATGGCTTGTTGTTTCTCTGGCGGCATTTGATCGATCTCCTCCTGGGTCAAGCCCATCTCCTGCAGGATCGCATCACGCATGCGCTGTTCCGGGGTCTTGCTCATGTAGTCCTTGAACTGGGCCGTCGCCGAGCCATCGCCGATCCTGTCCTTGACCTCGTCAGGCAGTGGCGCGTAGGTCGCTTGCAGGCCGACCCGGGTCTTGGCGAACGCTTCATCGACGTTATCGCTGATCCGGGCGGCTTCGCTCACCTGTTGGGTGGCCAGTTGCGTGGCGGATTCCTCCACCTGGGTGCTGGTTTGCGTGTTTTGCGCCTGCACGTTGTTTTGCAGCGCCTGCGTCATGACGCTTTGCAGGCCGGCGGCGGCTTCGGTGGTCGGATCTTCGCCGGGGCGTTTGGGAAGGGGGGGTACCAGGTTCGATTTTGCACTGACCAACATGATAAGCAGACCTTGTAGATATTGGCGGTGCAGTGTTTTCAGCAAATAATATGCCTATGGCTAAAATATCAACTGAATCAGTTGGTTAGATGAACTTGTCCGGGCAGGCAGAGTGCGTTTTCGGTCAGGCCTTGCCGCCGGCCGGCAAGGCTCGACCGCTGTCGCAAGTCGCTCAAGGCAAACCATTACAGCAGTGCTTGAGAAAGCCCGGGTGTTGCGCCAGGCGCTTGAAATACTCGTCGACGGCCGAATAGTCGGGACGCTCCATGGGCGTCATCAACCAGCGGTTGACCGAGAGCCCGATGACGATGTCGGCCACGGTGAATTTTGCCCCGGCGACATACGCCTTGGTGGTCGCGAGCTGATGTTCGAGGATGGCCATTTTCTGGTTCCAGCCGCGCACGCTGACGTCGATGCGATGGGCATCCTGGTATTCCGGATCCTTGCGCACCAGCGCCATGAACGCATAGCTCCAGGCCGGGTTGAGCTCGATGGCCTGCCAGTCCATCCACTGTTCCACTCGGGCGCGTGCGGCCGGTTCGCTGGGCAACAGCTCGTTGTGGTGATGCTGGTGCCTGGCGCTCAGGTAGCGGCAGATGGTGTTGGATTCCCACAGCACGCCGGCTTCATCGATGAGCACCGGCACCTGTGCATTGGGGTTGTACCGGAGAAACTCGGGGCTGTGGGTCGAGGCAAAACCGCTGCCCCAATCTTCGCGTTCGTAGGAAAGGCCCAGCTCCTCGCAGGTCCACAGGACCTTTCTGACGTTGATCGACGAGGCTTTCCCCAGAATCTTGAGCGTGTGTTCCATGGAATGACTCCATCGAGAGTGGCGTATAGGCAAGTGTAGGAGCTGTAGCAGGGCACCGCGTCAGGTGCTCTCGCGCACCTTCAACTCAAACCCCATGTCCTGTACCGGTTTGGCCACGGTGTTGCCGGCCATCAGCGTCAGCATTTGTTCTGCCGCCCGTCGGCCGATGGCTTCGCGCGGGGTGTTGATGCTGCTCAGGCGCGGGACCATGTGCTCCGACATCGGCAAATCATTGAAGCCCAGTATCGCCACCTGCTCGGGGATCTTGATCGCGCAGCGCATGGCCTCGAGCAAGGCGCCCTGGGCCAGGTCGTCGTTGCCGAAGAAGATGGCATCGACATCCGGGTGGCTAGCCAGCAGTTGCAGGAACAGCTCGCCGCCCAGGCCGACGGACGAGGAGCGTGGGGTCAGCACTTCCAGGGCGGGGTCATACAGGCCGGCCTTTTTCAGTGCCTTGCGAAAACCTTCACCGCGCAGCAGGGTGCGTTGGTCCAGCTGTGCGCCGATGTAGGCCAGGCGCTTGCGCCCGCGCGACAGCAGGTGTTCGGCCGCCGTTTCACCAGCCGCCAGTTGCGAGAAGCCCACGCAATTGAGCCCGGCAGCACTGTCGAGCTCCATCATGTACACGCACGGGATGTTGCTGGCTTCGATCATCCGCCGCGAACTCTCGGTGCGGTCGAAACCCGTGAGCAGCAAGCCCCGGGGCTGGTAGGCCATGTAGTTGCGCAGCAGGTTTTCTTCTTCGTCGCGCGAGTAATGGAAGTTGCCGATCAGCACTTCGAAGCCCTTGGGGCGCAATACCTGATGAATGGCTTCCAGGGTGTCGATGAACAGCAGGTTGGACAAGGACGGCACCAGGACCACCACCGAATGGCTCTGCGCCGAGGCCAGCGCACGGGCCGCGGGGTTGACCACATAGTTGAGTTCCAGCGCGGCTTTCTGCACTTTTTCCACCAGCTCGGTGGCCACCGTGCTGACTCCGCGCAAGGCGCGGGAGGCGGTAATCGGGCTGACACCGGCCAGGCGTGCCACCTCGTTCAGGGTAGGGCGGCCAGTGGTGCGAGTATTTTTATCGTTTTTAGTTGGAGTCATCGACGGCTTGCCAAACAAAATTCAAGGCACTAAGGTAGCGCTGTCTCGATGCAGCTGCAAATGCGTGAGCGGGGGTTCGCCTGATCCTCGCTTTTTGGCGTTGGGACAAACATGCTGCAACCCACAAAAATGACAAGAAGGCGTCGGCAACTTCTGCTTTTGATCCAGTGTCCTATCTGGCAAAGGTAGCGCTGTCTGCGCGCTGAGGTGTTACATGAATCATCCCATCACCGCCCTGGTCATCATGGGCGTTGCCGGTTGCGGCAAGACGTGCGTCAGCGAGGCCCTGTGCCAATTGAGCGGCGCCACTGCCATTGAAGGCGATACTTTCCATCCGGCCGCGAACATCGAAAAGATGAGCGCGGGGATCCCCCTGAACGACGAAGACCGTGCCGGCTGGCTCGACAGCCTGTGCGACGAACTGCGCCGCGTCGACGCCCTGGGCGAACGCCCGGTGCTGACTTGCTCGGCCCTCAAACACAGTTATCGCGAAGTGCTGCGCAGCGCCTTGCCGGGCCTGGGTTTCGTGTTCCTCGAATTGACGCCTGAAGTCGCCGCCGAACGTGTGTCCCACCGTCCGGGCCACTTCATGCCGGCCACCTTGATCGAAAGCCAGTTCGCCACCCTCGAATCGCCCAAGGGCGAGCCGTTGACCCTGGCCCTGAATGCTTCGATCCACAGCGTTGAAGAGCTCGCATCGCAAGCCCACGTCTGGTGGCAGGCCCATGGCCTGAAACAGGCGGTATGAGTGTGATTGCGAAGATAGCGCTGTCCATGCGACTTCTGATTAACCCGCTTTAATAACAACAACAAACCAGGAGACACCCCCTCATGTTTGGCATGTCCCATGACGCCTACCTGCTGCTCGATGCAGTGGTTACGGTGATCGGACTCATCGTCCTGATCACCAAATTCAAGATTCACCCCTTCATTGCCCTGACCATCGCCGCCGCGTTCCTCGGCCTGACCTCCGGCATGCCGATCGGCACCATCATCAAGGCGTTCCAGGACGGCTTCGGTGGCGTGCTCGGTTTCGTCGGCATCATCCTCGCGCTGGGTACGATGCTCGGCAAGATGATGGCCGAATCCGGCGGTGCCGATCAGATCGCCCAGACCCTGATCCGCGCCTTCGGCAAGGACAAGGTTCAGTGGGCGATGATGTTCGCCGCGTTCCTGGTGGGCATTCCGCTGTTCTTCGAAATCGGCTTCGTGCTGCTGATTCCGCTGGTGTTCATCGTGGCTCGCCGCACCGGTGTGTCGATCATCAAGATCGGTATCCCGCTGCTCGCCGGCCTGTCCGCCGTGCACGGTCTGGTGCCGCCGCACCCGGGCCCGCTGCTGGCCATCGGCGTGTTCGGTGCCGACATCGGCAAGACCATTCTTTACGGTCTGATCGTCGCACTGCCGACCGCCATCATCGCCGGTCCGATCTTCGGTACGTTCATCGCCAAGCACATTCCGGGTCATCCGAACCAGGAACTGGTCGATCAACTGGCCCGTGAAAACGATTCGGCCAATCTGCCGAGCTTCAGCATCACCCTGGTCACCGTGCTGCTGCCGGTGTTCCTGATGCTGTTGAAAACCTTCGCCGACGTGGCGCTGCCGGACGGTCATTTCTTCCGCACCTGGATGGACATGATCGGTCACCCGATTTCGGCACTGCTGCTGGCATTGCTGCTGTCGCTGTACACCTTCGGTCACAAGCAGGGCATCGGTTCTCAGCAGATGCTCAAATGGCTCGACGCGAGCCTGGCGCCGACCGCGGCGATCATCCTGATCATCGGTGCCGGCGGTGGCTTCAAGCAGATGCTGGTGACCAGCGGCGTGGGCGACGTGATCGGCCACATGGCGGTCAGCGCGCAGATCTCGCCGATCCTGCTGGCATGGCTGGTGGCCGCGGTGATCCGCATCGCGACCGGTTCGGCCACCGTGGCGACCATCACGGGCGCGGGCATTGTGGTGCCGGTGGTCGGGATGATTCCGGGCGTGAACCGTGAGCTGCTGGTGCTGGCCACCGGTGCCGGCTCGCTGATTCTGTCCCACGTCAACGACGCCGGTTTCTGGCTGGTGAAGCAGTACTTCAACATGACCGTCGCCGAGACCTTCAAGACCTGGACCGCGATGGAAACCATCCTGTCGGTGGTGGGTTTGGGCTTTATTCTGTTGCTGTCGCTGTTCGTTTAACCTCGAACGCAAGACACAAAAAAACCGCAGCGATGCGGTTTTTTTGTGCTTGGTGGATTGATCGTTCCCAAGCAGAGCGTGGGAACGATCATCACCTCAGGATTTGGTCACCAGACCATCCGCCCGGAACATCCCGCGAATCCCGCGTACCGCCTGGCGAATCCGGTCCTGGTTTTCGATCAATGCGAAGCGCACGTGATCGTCGCCGTACTCACCAAAGCCGACACCCGGCGAGACGCAGACCTTGGCCTCGGCCAGCAGCTTCTTGGCGAACTCCAGCGAACCGAGGTGCGCGTAGGCTTCGGGAATCTTCGCCCAGACGTACATCGAAGCTTTCGGGTTCTCGACCATCCAGCCCAGTTCATGCAGGCCTTTGACCAGTACGTTGCGGCGCTGGCGATACTGCTCGGCGATGTCGCGCACGCACTGCTGATCACCTTCCAGCGCAGCAATCGCGGCCACCTGCAGCGGGGTGAAGGTGCCGTAATCGTGGTAGCTCTTGATCCGTGCCAGGGCGCTGACCAGCTCCGGGTTGCCGACCATGAAACCGATGCGCCAGCCCGCCATGTTGTAGCTCTTGGACAGGGTGAAAAACTCCACCGCAATGTCCTTGGCGCCCGGCACCTGCATGATCGACGGGGCTTTCCAGCCGTCGTAGACGATGTCGGCGTAGGCCAGGTCGTGCACCACCAGCACGTCGTACTGTTTGGCGAGGGCGATCACCCGTTCGAAGAAGTCCAGCTCCACGCACTGCGCGGTCGGGTTCGACGGGAAGCCGAGGATCATCATCTTCGGTTTCGGGATCGAGCCGCGAATCGCCCGCTCCAGCTCGGCGAAGAAGTCCACGCCCGGCACCAGCGGCACCGACCGCACCTGGGCGCCGGCAATCACGGCACCGTAGATGTGAATCGGGTAGCTCGGATTTGGCACCAGCACGGTGTCGCCCTGATCCAGGGTCGCCAGCATCAAGTGCGCCAGGCCTTCCTTGGAACCGATGGTGACGATGGCTTCGCTTTCCGGGTCGATATCTACCGCGTAGCGCTCCTTGTACCAGTTGGAAATCGCCCGGCGCAGGCGCGGAATGCCCTTGGACGTGGAGTAACCGTGGGTGTCTTCGCGTTGCGCAACCTGCACCAGTTTTTCAACGATGTGCGGCGGCGTGGCGCCGTCGGGGTTGCCCATGCTCAAGTCGATGATGTCTTCGCCACGACGTCGGGCGGCCATCTTCAGCTCGGCGGTGATGTTGAAAACGTAAGGGGGGAGTCGATCAATGCGCGCAAAGCGGCGCGGCGAACCTTGTTCAGCCATTGTTGCCTCGGATAACGTAAGCGCCCGGAACCGTCCGAGCGACGCTGGTCACTGCGGTGACCTGTGGCGGACGATAAGGTCAGCGATGGCATACTGTCCAGAGCCTTTGTAAACAAATTTTTCTCAAGGAAAACCGGTTGATGGAATTTACCAGCGGCTTCTTGCTGAGCCTTTCGCTGTGCCTGGATATCGGCGTGGCCAACATCGCGATGATCACCCTGGCGATGCAGCGCGGCTATTTTCAAGGCTTCGCGCTGGGCCTCGGCACCTGCGTCGGTGACCTGGTCTACGCGGTGCTGGCGCTGGCCGGGATGACCGTTCTGTTGCAATACGAAACCGTGCGCTGGGTGCTGTGGATCGGCGGTTCGGCGCTCTTGATCTACTTCGCGGCGAAGATGATCTATTCGGCGATCCACCACGAGGCGCAATTGGCGGCGACCGCCGAGGTCGGCCAGAACTCCCATCGCAAGGAGTTCTTCCGTGGGATTTTTCTGGCCATGTCGTCGCCGAGCGCCATCCTCTGGTTTGCGGCGGTGGGCGGTACGTTGATCGCCCGTTCCGGTGGCGGCGGTCCACTCAGCTCTGCGCTGTTTCTCGGTGGTTTCCTGTGCGCCGGGCTGCTGTGGTCGGCGGGACTGTGTTTCGCCGCGAGCCATGGCGGCAAGTTGCTGGGCGACAAACTGCTGCGCTATTCGTACATGGCATCTGCCGCGATCTTCTGCTATTTCGCGGTCTACGTGATCGTATCCGGTTATAACGAGTTTGTCGGCTCCGGGGCCGCCGAGGCCCTGCATACGCTGTAAATGTGCGAATCGGGTTTGGCTTCTATACTCCCAGCCGAACCCACTTTTTTCGTTCAAGGAGTCGAGTCATGGATGAGCAAAAACGCGTCGAAGTGGCTGAACCTCGCTTCGAACATGGACACTTCCTGCTGATTGCAGGTTTTCGCGATCGCTTCACCAAAGAGACCGTTCAGGACATCCCTGCGCTGTGGGAAAAACTGATCCCGCACATCGGACATATTCCGGGGCAGAAGGGCGAAGTGACCTACGGTGTCTGCAGCAATTTCGACGGCAACGGCGGTTTTGACTACATGGCCGGGGTCGAGATCAGCAAGCTCGATGAGTTTCCACAGGAAAAGTATCCGTGGATCGAAATCCTCCCGCGCCAGTACGCGGTGTTCGAACACAAGGGTTCGCTGGATCAGTTGCCGCAGACCATTGATTACATCTACAAAACCTGGCTGCCGGCATCCGAATACAAAGGGCTCAACGCCCCGGAGCTGGAACGCTACAGCGCCGATTTCAATCCGAAGCTCAATACCGGAAAACTGGAAATCTGCGTCCCGGTGGAAAAGAAAACCTGATCGGCAACCGGCAGCGCGAATCCGTTTCGCGCTGCCGGTCGATCCCTACTTGCCCTTGATCCGTCGTGCCCGCAACAGGTCGATGCCCAGGGTAATGAAGCCGAAGAAGCTGATGCCCAACACCATCAACAAACCGATTTCCACGCTGCTCATAAACGGTTCCCCCCTCGGGTGATCAGAGACAGGCACCAGAAATAGACCGTCCTGAATCCGAAGAAAAGCGCTTATACGCAGGCTTTACGCCCCCTGCGCGGATCGAT
>Ga0068840_100067_pt1 | contig 9666 bp, 2 predicted proteins | sample Hof3ISUMetaT_8_FD_68484 | JGI IMG/M metagenome (GOLD analysis project Ga0068840, IMG submission 68484) | Enriched soil aggregate microbial communities from Iowa State university to study microbial drivers of carbon cycling -... | ecosystem: Environmental > Terrestrial > Soil > Agricultural land...
GAGCAATCGACGGTTACTTCAGGTCCGCTTCCGGTTGGTCGCGCATCACCTCCGTCACTCTCTCCTCTTGTGTTCTCACTCTCTCCTGTTCCTCACTCCGTACGAACCTCCTTCCTTCACTCAGGCACTGGACTGCAGTTGGCTCGGACTTTGATCCCCCCTCTCCCTTTCACCTTTCCCCTCTTGTCGCCGCTGTCAACGTCGTCGTTCAGGTCGGGTGCGCGCAACACCAGCAGCAGCGGTCATGTCAGCAGACGAGAAGCCGCGGATCCCCGCACGGCCCAGTGTCAGTAGCAGCGTCAATCAACCTGCGGCTGCCGTTGCCGCCACTCCTCCATCGCACATCGCTATGGCCTCCATGGCTGCCAAGCCTCGCAACAGTCACATTGGTCCCGCTGCGCCGGTGCAACCCGCACAGATCAACGGAAACGGTATGCATGCTCCGATCGGTGTCGGTGTGTCCACCAGCGGCGTGGGCTACACGCAGCATTCGCAAGCGGAGCTGTCACCGCTGTGGCAGTCGGTGGGATTGGAGACATTGTCGGGTGTGCACAACTATGATCCTCGCTGCCTGGAGCTTGAGCGCGTGGAGCTCGAGGCCTTGCACGACGAGTTCCTCGCGCATCGCAAGCTGTTCGGATTCCAAGCGGACAACGTCCGCAACCAGATGGAACACCTGTGCTTCCTCATTCAGAACGCGAGGGACAGATATGGACCGGCGGCGTACCAGTATTTGCACAATCGCTTCTTCTCGAATTACCGTCGTTGGTGCAAGCACATCAACGCACAGCGCTGGTGTTTCCAGAAGCGTATGAAGCACGCCTTCGACTCCCCTTCCTACGGCGACCGCAACAAGATTCAAGACTTGGTGTTGTGGTTGTTGATTTGGGGCGAAGCGGCCAACATGCGCCACGCACCCGAATACCTCTGCTTCGTATTCTATCGCATGAGCGCAGAACGACAGCGCGTCATCGACTCGGGGGTCATCGCAACGGACCACACGGAAGACGAATGGTTCCGTGTGCACGTCATTCAACCGGCATACAACATCGCCTTTGCCATGCAACAGTACGTGCGAAACAATGGATCGCTCAAGGACCATCCGAAACGACCCAACTACGACGATCTCAACGAATACTTCTGGAATCGTCGTTGGTTGGACCACAACAAGAACTATCATGACGAGGACGTCGAAAAGTTCTGGGGCATCAAGTACAACAAAGGATTCCTCATCGACCTCGACCCCAAGACAGGAAAGGTGGTGGTTCAGAAGGAAGGCAGCAAGGCCGATCGTCAGCGCAAGGACGCCGCTCGATTGACGCTGAAGACCTTCCCCGAGAAGCGCTCCTGGCTGAACTTGTTTCGCTCCTTCTTTCGCATCGTGGAGCTGCACGCCTTCGCCTTCCACATCCTGATCCTGTTCGGCTACGGCTTTGCGCAGAAGCGCGACTTGCACAACATTGGTTCGGCGGTGCTGACTCCCGCGGCCCTCACGGTGCTGCTCGAGATCGTCGAGTTCTCTTTCTATTACGGTGTGATCTACTCGCAGGGATTGTTTTTCAACTTCCTCCTCCGCCTCATCGTCTACTCCGCCGTGTTCCTCGTGCTGTTCGGTCTCTACTGGCTGCAGTACGCTCATTTCTTCTGGATCGCCGTGGCCTACATGGCTTTGCGTGTGACATGGGAATTGTTCAACGTGACCACCCACCGTTGGATCCGCAAATGGCACATGAGCGAGGACCGCAACTTCGAGAGCGACGTGGCGTCGCAGCTTGGATGGTGGCGTCGCGTGGGATCCACCATCTTTTGGATCGTCATCTTCATGCTCAAGTGCTTCTATTCCTATTTCATCTACGTCAAGCCGATCATCACCATCACCCACACGTTGGTCAACATCAAAGGATGGGTGGGTGCCGCAGGCGTCGGTCCGGACAACGAAGCTTCGACGTCGAACTGGTTGTTGGTGGTGTTGTTGTGGATGCCGACGTTGATCATGTTCGCCATCGACACACAGATTTTCTTCTCCACGTCCATCGTGTTCATCGGCGTCATCCTCGGCGTGCGCGACCGTGTATGCAACGTGCGCAGCTGGGACGACATCGAGAAGGGGTTCACCTATTCGTGGCGCAACGGGGCGCGCAAGTTCTTTGGAGGGCGGGACGAACTGCGCCACGTGGCCGTCGAAGCCGCGGGGCAACACAAGGGCGTGCTGAACTTGCCCCCCCTGATCTCGCCTCCTTGGCATCTGATCCAAGTGATGTGGAAGGAAATCATCAACGAGATGCGCGCGGCAGACCACACCTCCTTCCACGATCATCAGCTGCTCCAGTTCGGTCATTTCACCTACCAAACGGAGAACAAGCAGATTCAAGAGACATTTTTCCTGCCGCCGTTCGTCACGGCGGGACAAGTGGGAACGTTCATTGAGATGCTCGGTGAGCTTCAAGACGCGAAAGATCGTCGTTTGGGCGGCATGTCGATGATTTTGCGCGAGATCAAGCAGCAATTGAAGAGCAACGAGACGATGCGCACGGCATTGGACGAGATCTACACCGCAGGCACGTTGTTGTTGCAGACCTTCATCCCGCACGGCCCCGTTCATTTCAATTTGAACGAAGGAAACAAGTTGCTCGAATACACGTGTCGTCAGAAGAAACCCTACTCCTTCCTCAAAGACGTGATGAAGAGCTTGGAGAACGCCACCACGGAGTGCATCGCGCTGTGTTTCGACAAGGGTCATCAGAACATCATTCGCAAGAAGCCCACAACGACCTCCATCGCAAACATGCAGGAGGAAACCTTCTATGGCCAGCAACCTTTCGTCCCCGATGTCATCAACACCAAGCCCTCCGAGACGGCCTTGACGGCACTCTACAAATTTTGGGTCATGATTGCCGAAGGAGCGGGGTCGGGACTCGACGCAGCCAAGGCCAGCAAGGACAGCGCAGCCATCGCGTCCAATGTTGCCCCACCCAAGGTGGTGTACAGCGCCGTGGACAACTTGGCCAACAACGAGTTGGGGTCGCTGTTGCGCACCATCTTCCATCTGCTCTCCACGCCGATGATGGATGCGCGCCCCGCGTCGCGCACTGTTGCCGACCGCCTCATGTTCTTCCTCTCTTCCCTCAACACCTCGATGCCCGACCGCCAGAACTCGATCAAGGAAATGTACAGCTGGACGGTGCTGACTCCCTACGTCGAAGAACTGGTGATCTACACGCCCGAGGAGCTCGAAATGCCCAATGCCGAGGGAATCACGGCTGACTTCTACCTGAAAACGACTTACAAGAAGGAATGGATGCATTTCCTCGAGCGCCTGGCTGCGGACCCACTGGGCGCCGACCCCAGCTATCGTTTGGTGCAAAAGAGAGAATGGTGTTCGTTCCGTGGTCAGACGTTGTTGCGTACGGTGCGCGGAATGATCTACTACGAAAAGGCGTGCAAGATCATGGCACTGTTGGAGCTGGCGCGCGGTTCGCACTGGTCGGCGGCGCAAGAGCGGGTGGCCAAGGCCATCTCGCAACGCAAGTTCCAGTACGTGTTGTCCTGCCAGAAGTACGGTGCGTTCAAGAACGCCCGCGCCCGTCGCGACCGCGGTGAGCTGATTGACAAGGCGAACTTGCCCGACCTCGTGCGCATCGAGCGCAAGAAGCTGTTGGACGAAGCGCAGAAGGCAGACGACATCGAGTACATCCTGCGCAAGTACCCTCATTTGCGTATCGCATATGTGGATGATCGCACCATCAATGGCGAGAAAGTGTTCGCATCCGTGCTCGTCAAGGCGCTCGTGCGCGAGGATGGGCGCTCCATGCCTGCCTCGGCCGTGCTCGGTGCCGTGGGCAGCTACCAGAAGGAAGATTTGTCCATCGGCGGTGGCAGTGGCAACGTCGGCAGCGCAGACAAAGGTGCCATCGACCCGCGCAACCGCGGCATGGGTGGTCAGGAGGTCGGTGCAGGCATCATGATCGAGGATCCTGCGTTGCTCAAGAGTGACGACCACGGTCACCCGGGCCACAAGCTGTTCGTGGACTCCAGTCCTGACGCGCGCCTGGGAGTCAAGAATGCAAACTTCGGAACCCTGGGCGGCGGCGGTGCGGACGCGTCGGACATTCAGGAGATCTATCGCGTGCGCTTGCCGGGCAACGTGCTCATTGGAGAGGGAAAGCCGGAGAACCAAAACCATGCGATGATCTTCACGCGCGGAGAATTCCTCGAGGCCATCGATATGAACCAGGACAACTACTTGGAGGAAGCTTTCAAGTTCCGCAACCTTTTGGAAGAGTTCGACCCACTGCGCTCTCCGGACGTCAAGGCGCATCGCGACGAGCTGCAGAGACCAAACCCCGCCAACAACGGTGCGGACGGCAGCCGTGCATCGGACAATGGCATCCTCAAATGCGCCATCCTCGGTTTCCGCGAGAACATCTTCACCGCCAACCTCATGTCCGTCGGCACGTACATGTCGCTGATGGAAGCAACATTCGTGTCGATGACGCTGCGCACATTCGCGTGGTTGGGAGCACGTATGCATTATGGGCACCCTGACTGCATTTCCTTCGGCACCCGCGTGGCGTTGGCCAATGGTGATTCGATCGCCGCGGAGGACATCGTAGCAGGCCAGAAGCTCGTCGGCGAGGATGGCACGGTGGTCGAAGTGGAGTTCGCCGAGCATGCCGAGACCAAACATGCATTCACCATCACCACCGCTGCGGGGCCTCTGACGGTCTCTTCGGGACACAAGCTGACTCTGCGCTGCAACCGAGGTCCTCATGTCTTCGTGAGCTCGCGCGAGCGCGAAGTCAATGTGTCCGGTTCGGTCACCCTCAACTGGGTATATGCAGACACGCTCCAGGAATGGGAAACGACGCAGTCCTTCATCGCTCCTCCGCAAGGAGAGCTCGGCGCGGCTGACCTTCCTCGCCTGCACTTGCGCACTCGAGACGGTGACATTGTGCCTGTGGACGATGAGGCTGCAGCGGCTGCCGCAGCTGTCCCACAGCCCCAGCGCTTTGCCGGACGCGTGGCCAAGACCACTCAGTACGCCACCGCAGAGCAGGCGCATGCCGCGGCAAAGGCCGTCGTCAAAGCAAATCAGCATGACAAGAGCAACGTGGACCCGGCCAAATGGCGCTCCGCCTCCATCACGCATGAGCCGCAAAGATCGCGCTTCCTGATTCAATATCAGATGGGATTCAAGAGCGATGGAAGCTTCTTCAAATCATCTACATCGTGTCGCTATCAGCACTCGAATTCCGCCCGTCCTGTCATTCAGGGCAGCAGCACTGATGCAATTCGTCAGGCCGCGAAGGAATGGCTTGCGGGCGTGCAGACCAAGGACGCCAATGGAGCGCAGCTCGTTGTCCCTCTGCAAGCCGGTCAACTCGTGGAGGTGACGGCGGAGGAGCTACACAAGCGATGGAAGGAATGGCACATGGGCACGTCACATGCGCTTTTCTCCGCCCGTCGTGTGCCGCTGCCGGTCAAGCTGCCTGTGCAAGCTCCAGCGCAAGCCGCTTCACACAGCGCCCTGGTGACGGATGAGAATGTCGCGGCGTACCGCGTTGCAGCTGAGCTCGCTCATCCGTTGGCAGCAGCTGATGGGCAGAAGGTGTGCATGGACTATTCGCTGGCCGTGACGGGCCCTGCGTCATATGAGCCACTCTCCTCGACCGCAGGTCACCAGGCCAAGATCGTCTATCAGTTGCACAATCCGCTTGTCGACGCTACGATCGTGAACGCCCTCGGCAACAAGTGCTACACGTTCCTGCAGCTCGAGCGCATGCATAAGCAGTTGCAGATTGACTTGTCCCGCGACACCGGGCTGGTCATGACGGAGCTCAATCCCATCGCCTCCGGAACTGGACAGATGGCGTCCACAGAGCAGCGCTACGATGCGGTTTGTCTTGCGACCATGCGCGCCGCCATCTCCGCAGCGTCCGTCACCACTGTGGTGGCGTTTGGCAAGCATTGCCGCCATCGTTGGCAGGCTCATGCAAACGAGCTGTCCGACGCAGGTGTGCCTGCTGTCACGCGCGTCTTCGGTCGCTCGAAGGGACTGCTGTTGTACGTCAACGGTCGCGAGGTGCGCGTGATCTTCTCACCTCATCCGTCCGCATGGTACGCAGTGGATTGTTTGGTCCATGCGGTCGCCGAGGCACACGGTGTGGCCAAGGAAATTACCGAGGCGGTGATCGAGTCAGCAGCCGTCGAGCGCGTGGACATCAAATCGATTGAGCCGCTCAACCCTGACCTTCCGAGCTCCGCGCACCCGCTCTTCGCCTCCTTCAGCTCTCACAAATCGAAGAAGGCACGCTCGTCAGCTCCTGCCCCTGTGACGCTGATTGCACCGACCAAGGAACCAGCAGCCGCCTCGCTACCGGTCGCCCTGGTGTGCAGCAATCGCGGCAAGTGCTCAGTCCACACAGCGCCATTCCTTCGCTGTGAGCGCAAGGACTGCGGTGACTGGTGCGTGTGGGAGGGATGCCTACTTGCACACGCGGCAGCATGTCCAGTCTTCGCTGAACGGGTGCAGCTTGCTGCCACTGATCAGCTGGCCGGGGAGCTGATGGACGTCACCGTCGACAGCAACAAGCGATGCAGGGATGCAGCATGGCGAAAGAAGCACGATGAGTACGGGCGCACTCAACTGCTGACCAACTCCTCAGAAACAGACGCTGCGTTGCGTACGGCGCAGCTCGTGAAGGAAGGCGACGTAGCAGTCAAGCGCATCGCTGCAGTGGAGGCCGAAGTCACCGCTGCGGCAGCGATTCCTCCACCGCAGTTGGCGAAGCCTGTTGTTGCACCGTTCAAGGGAGCTGCTGCCGCTGCTGATCAGGAAGACGAACCCGCGGGGACCAAGACGATTCGCATCGTCAACATCGGCATCAAAGGCGACCGCAAGCGATATGCGCTGGCCGATGGCACCCTGACGCACAACTGCCTGGACAAAATTTTCTTCATGACACGCGGCGGCATGAGCAAAGCCAGTAAAATGATTCACGTGAGTGAAGATATTTTTGCTGGATTCAAGAGCACTCTCCGAGGAGGACGCATCCTGCACAAGGAATACATCCAATGCGGAAAGGGAAGAGATCTGGGTTTCAATCAGCTGTATTTGTTCGAAGCAAAACTCGCATCGGGCGCCGGCGAGCAAGCCTTGTCTCGTGAGGCGTACCGTCTTGGTCGCTATTTGGATCTTCCTCGTCTTCTGTCCTTCTTCTATGGCTCGATCGGCTTCTACACCACGACGGCCATGATCGTCATCGCCATCGGTTCACTGCTTTTTGCACGCATGATGCTTGCACTGACGGGCATCGACGGCAATGTGATGGAATTCAACAGACAGTTCGGCGTCAGCGTTGGTCTGCTGCAGGCGTCATCCGTTTACCAACTCGGATTGCTGCTCATCTTGCCCATGCTGGCGGAAATTGCACTGGAGAAGACACTCGTCAAGGCATTCACCACATACCTTTGGATGCTCATGACCGGGGCAAGTTTCTTCTTCTTCTTCCACTTACAAACGAAAGCCTTCTTCTTCAACAATTCCGTGATGTTCGGTGGTGCCAAGTACCGTGCGACGGGTCGCGGCTTCGTGTTGTCGCGCGATTCATTCACGCGTATCTACCGCACCTACGCACGCTCGCACATCTACCCGGCCATCAAACTGCTGTTCATGATGGTGGTGTTTGGCATTTTCAACAACACGGGAACGAACTGGTTCTTCGAAATGTGGGCACCGCTGCTGTTGGTCATCGCGTGGCTCTACTCGCCCATGTGGTTCAATCCTATGGCGTTCGACCACGACAAGGTGACGCAAGATTTCCACGAATGGCGTCGTTGGTTGGACCGCAAGAGTCAGAACGAGGAGACTTCATGGCAAGGGTGGTGGGTGATGGAGACGGAATACATGACGCGCACCCCCCGTTCGACCAAGTTCTGGCTGACGCTGTTCAACCTCGTCATTCCCATCCTCGTCATCGCCGCATGCATTTCGTCACTCGAGGCAACGTCGGTATCGCGCGTCTACTTCCTCATGATCAGTGTGGGAGGCACGGTCGGCTTGGTGCTCGTGGGTCTGTTCCTCGTGTACCAGTTCCACCCCGTGGGCGACACGTTCCGTTGGCTCAAATTCTTCTTGGGCATCATCGTGTTGGCACTCTTGATCGTCACCATCATCTTCGACACGGGCACCACGTCCTTCGGATGGAAGGGAACCAATTTCGCCGTCTATCTCATCGTCATTGCACTCACGTTCAATACCATCTGCAAGGTGCTGATGATCCATGGCGCCGGACCCTACCGCTTCGGATTCTGCCTCACTTGGTTCAAGATGTGCGACACGATTTTCGGACTGATCGTCTACGGGCCGTGGCTCGTGTTCAGCTTCATCGGGTTGGCGTCAATCCAGACGCGCTTATTGTACAACCGTGCCTTCTTCCGCGGTTTGCGTGTGTCAGAGTTGCTTCAACAGGATCCCAACAAGCGTGACAAGTTCCGTTCGCGTCCTGCACAACTGCGCAAACCGGGTGTCCAGCCACTCAGCAGCACGTCGCACGCCAATGGCAACAATGGCAAGGGACACCAAGCCGGCTTTACTCCCGTTGCCATGACACGTGAGAATTCAATGGACGATCTGCGCGCCGCTGGCATGCGCCCGCGCACGGGACTGCAGGCGCAGGTCGGAGAGCATTCGTACCTCAATCGCAGTAAGAACTATTCGCACTTCGACAATGGAGTGGACTCCGAGCAGAATAGCCCGACGAACCGAAGCTACGGGGGATCACGACGCGGCAGTATGGATGACGGCGTGTCGCCCGAGCAGCGCACGCGGATGATGGGCGGCGGCGCTGGCGCCAGCGGGCGCGGCAGCATTGATGGCGGCGCCAGTGGTCAGCATTTGGCGCCTCCAGGTGCCGCTCCGGTCGTCGGCCAAGGCAGCTTGCTGATCTACTCCCAGAGCCCCTCCGGTGGTGGTGCGGCCGGTCCGTCCCACCCGCCTCATCGCGCCGTGACGCCCAAGTCTGGACGATCACCGGCCGGATCCACCGTACCCAGCGCGGCTGCACCGGCAAGGGACGATGATGAAAAGTCGGCGCAACCGCGGTACACTTATGGCTAAACATGACCACACTGTGTGCACACTCTCCTCTCTGGTATTCCTTCTCCTCACCATTCTTATTTGATTTTCTCACTTGTCGCTCTCATACTTATGCCTCTCCCATCCTCTCCCCCCCCCTTTCCTGGCTCATGCCAGCTGCTGATCTACAGAGTCCGCGTCGAAAGCCCTCTCCGTACTGACAGCAAACATTGTCCTGCCATCGCATCCGCGATTCCGTTCCTTCTCTTCTGTTGTTGTGTTTTTACCTTGTTTTTTTCTTTTTTTTTGCGGCCTCTCCTTTCTTATTTTGGTTGTGTTTTTGTGTCCTTGAAGTTGCCTTGAGCTCACGCTTCCCTTTCTCTCGGCTCCTCCGTCCCTATTTGAATTGCTGCTTCCCTTTTTGGGATTTTCCCTCTTCGCTTCCGTCTTTCGTTTTTTGCGTCCTCTGGCCCATCTGTTCCACGTCGTTTGCAAGCATCATTTCATCCGCCGTGTTAGTCTTTCAACCTCCAATGCTTGAGAATTGATGATTAGGCCAGAGGCTTGCATCGCAGGTTAATCAAAGTAAG
>Ga0068840_100708_pt1 | contig 9521 bp, 16 predicted proteins | sample Hof3ISUMetaT_8_FD_68484 | JGI IMG/M metagenome (GOLD analysis project Ga0068840, IMG submission 68484) | Enriched soil aggregate microbial communities from Iowa State university to study microbial drivers of carbon cycling -... | ecosystem: Environmental > Terrestrial > Soil > Agricultural land...
CGTTATTGCTGCGTATCCTCGCGAAAACCGAGTGCTTGTCGAAGGCGTAAACATGGTTAAGAAACATGCGAAGCCGTCGCAGGACAATCCGCAAGGTGGCATACTCAATCAGGAAGCGCCTATTCACGTATCCAATGTGATGCTGGCAGACCCTAAGAGCGGCAAGCCAACCCGGATCGGCTACAAACTGCTGGATAATGGCAGCAAAGTGCGTATTGCCAAAAAATCCGGAGAATCGATCGATTAATCGAAATGAGCGGAAAGGAGGCTATTGAACAATGGCCGCAAGAATGAAAGAACGGTTCTTGAATGAAATTACACCTGCATTAATGCAGAAATTCAACTATACATCGGTCATGCAAGTACCGAAGATAGATAAAGTTGTCATCAATATGGGTGTCGGCGACGCAGTATCCAATTCCAAAGTTTTGGACGCTGCTGTTGAAGACCTGCGCATTATCTCCGGTCAAAAACCGGTTATCACACGAGCTAAGAAATCCATCGCTGGCTTTAAGCTTCGTGAGAATATGCCAATTGGTGTGAAGGTGACGCTTCGCGGCGAAAGAATGTACCACTTCCTGGATAAGCTGTTCAATGTATCGCTTCCACGTGTACGTGACTTCCAAGGCGTCTCGAACAAGGCGTTTGACGGTCGCGGGAACTACACACTAGGCCTTAAAGAACAGTTGATCTTCCCAGAAATCGAGTATGATAAAGTGGATAAAGTGCGCGGAATGGATATTGTCATCGTCACAACGGCACAAAGCGATGAAGAGTCGCACGAATTGCTTGCCGGTCTCGGCATGCCATTCGCCAAATCCTAATCGGGGGTGTTATCTAAAAGTGGCGAAAACTTCGATGAAAATTAAACAGCAACGCACGCCGAAGTTCTCTGTTCGGGCTTATACCCGCTGTGAACGTTGCGGGAGACCGCATTCCGTGCTGCGCAAGTTCAAAATTTGCAGAATATGTTTCCGCGAATTAGCATACAAAGGCCAGATTCCTGGCGTTAAAAAAGCTAGCTGGTAATTAACCCGGTTCGGGGAAGGAGGTACGCATAATGGTAATGTCTGATCCTATTGCAGATATGCTTACGCGCATACGCAACGCTAACGTGGTTCGTCACGAAACTGTGGAATTGCCGGCGTCCAAGATTAAGAAGGATATCGCTGAAATCTTGAAACGTGAGGGCTTCATTCGTGATGCTGAATATATCGAGGATAACAAGCAAGGATTGATTCGGATTTTCTTGAAATATGGTCCGAACAACGAACGCGTCATCACTGGACTAAAACGCATCAGTAAGCCAGGACTTCGCGTTTACACGAAGTCGACTGAAATCCCGAAGGTTCTTGGCGGTCTGGGTGTTGCCATCATTTCAACATCCAAAGGCGTCATGACCGACAAAGAAGCTCGTCAAGCTAAATCCGGCGGAGAAGTTGTCTGCTACATTTGGTAATAGCAAACGTATAGAAGGAGGTGTACCTATGTCACGTATCGGTCGTAAACCGATTGATGTACCAAGCGGTGTCAATGTCGACTTGGTCAATAATGCCATTACTGTCAAAGGGCCGAAAGGAACGTTATCTCGTGTACTGCACAAGGAAATTCAAGTGTCAATGCAGGATAACGTCATCCATGTAGAACGTCCTTCCGATAATAAGCTTCATCGCTCTCTTCATGGAACAACTCGAACTGTCATTCAGAACATGGTCAGTGGTGTAACGGAAGGCTTTACGAAAAACCTTGAGCTTGTTGGTGTAGGTTACAGAGCCAATAAAGCAGGCGATAAAGTAGTTCTCAACGTGGGTTATTCTCACCCTGTTGAATTCGTACCGGAACAAGGCATCGAATTTGATGTGCCGGCGAACAACAAAATTATCGTCAAAGGGATCGACAAGGAGCTTGTCGGTGCCACAGCAGCCAAGATCCGTTCAGTACGCGAACCTGAGCCATATAAGGGCAAAGGGATTAAATACGAAGGTGAACGTATCATCCGTAAGGAAGGTAAAGCTGGTAAGAAGAAGTAAGAATTAATTTTATCAATAATTATGATTGTAAAATTAATTCATGATCGGGTAATCCGAAAGGAGTTGACAAAGGCATGATCAACAAAAGTGATAAAAATAAAGCACGCATCAAAAGACATCTGCGTGTTCGCAAGAAAATTACCGGAACATCAGCACGGCCTAGATTAAACATCTATCGTTCCGACAAGCATATGTATGCTCAAATCATTGATGACAGCATGGGCGTAACGATCGCTTCTGCTTCGACATTGGATAAAGATCTGACCAAGGATCTCGCCAATGGCGCAACAGTTGAAGCTGCTGCTAAAGTAGGCGCGTTGATTGCATCGCGTGCCAAAGAAAAAGGTATCGATAAAGTCGTATTTGACCGCGGTGGATACTTGTATCATGGTCGCGTGCAAGCGTTGGCTGATGCAGCCCGCGAATCAGGTCTTGAATTTTAAACGAATATTTAATGAAGGAGGTAAACGGCTTGCGCATAGATCCCAATACATTAGAGCTCACTGAGAAAGTGGTTCATATTAACCGTGTAGCAAAGGTCGTCAAAGGCGGACGCCGCTTTAGCTTTAGCGCACTGGTTGTTGTCGGTGACGGTAAAGGTCACGTTGGCGCTGGCATTGGCAAAGCTGGTGAAGTGCCAGAAGCGATTCGTAAGGGAATAGAAGACGCTAAGAAAAATCTTGTGCTTGTACCGCTTGTTGGCACATCCATTCCTCATCAAGTGATCGGTCATTTTGGTGCAGGACGCGTGCTCCTGAAGCCCGCTCTTGAAGGTACAGGAGTTATCGCTGGCGGTCCAGTACGCGCTGTGCTTGAGTTAGCTGGTGTAGGTGATATATTGACCAAATCACTAGGATCCTCTAACTCCATGAATATGGTGAATGCTACGCTGGAAGGCCTCTCTCGCTTGAAGAAAGCGGAAGAAGTCGCTAAGCTTAGAGGAAAAACAGTCGAAGAACTGTTAGGATAAGGAGGGCTATATGATGGCGAAGCAACTTCAAATTACCCTCAAACGCAGTTTGATCGGACGTCCTGGTACACAACGTGAAACGGTTCGTACGCTAGGTCTTCACAAAATTCGTCAATCCGTCGTACATCAGGATAATCCGTCCATTCGCGGAATGGTATCCCAGGTGGCTCACCTGGTTGAAGTTAAAGAAGTATAAGGAATATTCTAACAAAAAACTTAGCGTATGCTTTCGAAGCAGTTTTTCTTCATTGATTCGGAATCTACACTTAACAAAAAACTTGTAGGAGGTGCGCAACATGAAACTACATGAACTGCAGCCAGCTCCTGGTTCTCGCCATACTCGTAAACGTGTAGGTCGCGGTACTGGAAGCGGCATGGGCAAGACGTCCACCCGCGGTCATAAAGGTCAAGGCGCGCGGTCTGGCGGCGGTGTTCGTCCAGGTTTCGAGGGCGGACAGAATCCGTTGTACCGTCGGTTACCGAAACGCGGATTTACGAATATTCATCGTAAAGAGTATGCGATTGTGAACCTGGAGGATCTAAACAAATTCTCAGCCGGTTCCGAAGTCACTCCGGAGACGTTGCTTGAATCCGGAATCGTAAAAGACCCAAAAAGCGGAATTAAAATTTTGGGCGATGGGGATCTGAAAGTCGGACTTACAGTCAAGGCGAATAAATTCTCCCAATCGGCGATTGATAAAATCCAAGCTGCCGGCGGTCAAACCGAGGTGATCTAATGTTTAAGACAATTTCCAACATTATGAAAGTTGCCGATCTTCGCAAGAAAATTTTGTTCACCCTCGGCGTATTGATTGTATATCGGATCGGGGCGTTTATCCCGGTTCCGAATGTCAATCTAGATTTGTTGAAACAGGTGACCGAAGGCGGCAATGACGTATTCACATTACTCAACACATTTACCGGTGGCGCATTGTTCAACTTCTCCATCTTTGCGATGGGGATTATGCCGTATATTACAGCATCGATCATTATGCAGCTTCTGGCAATGGATGTTGTGCCGAAATTTGCACAATGGCAAAAAGAAGGGGAATCAGGCCGTAGAAAGATTGCTCAGATTACCCGCTATGGGACAGTTATACTGGCATTCATTCAAGGCTATAGTATGGCAATTGGCTTCAATAGACTTTACAACTATGATTTTGTCGATAACCCTAGTTTCACGACGTATACACTAATTGCCATTGTACTGACTGCAGGTACAGCATTCCTGATGTGGTTGGGTGAGCAAATTACCGAGCATGGCATTGGAAACGGCATTTCGATTATCATCTTCGCTGGTATCGTAGCTGGCTTACCGACAAGCGTGAATCAAATTTTCGCGACACAATTCGGTGCAGAAGCAAGCGGGAACTTGTTCTTTGGTATTGCGAAGCTGGCCATCGTACTGATCGTGATCGTGTTGATCGTTGCAGGCGTCATCTTCATTCAGCAAGGTGTACGTAAAATTCCGGTGCAATATGCTAAACGTGTTGTGGGTCGCAAAATGTACGGTGGTCAATCGTCCCACATTCCGCTTAAAGTGAATGCTGCGGGTGTAATTCCAGTAATCTTCGCGCTTTCGTTGCTGATTTTCCCGCAAACAATTGCAAGCTTCTGGCGTGGTAATGGATTCGCCGATTGGATTATTAGTAACATCACTTACGAAGCAGCTTTAGGAATGGTAATCTACGTTCTTCTAATCATTGGGTTCACTTATTTCTACACTTTCGTGCAGATTAACCCGGTGCAAATGGCGGATAACCTAAAGAAAAACGGCGGTTACATTCCAGGTATTCGACCTGGTAAGACCACGTCCGTATACCTGACTCGCGTGATGACACGCATTACGTTATCTGGCGCGATTTTCCTGGCAGCCGTGTCCATTTTACCGATCTTTTTTGCCACATTAGCTGGGTTGCCAAACTCCGTTAAGATCGGCGGTACATCACTCTTGATCGTTGTCGGGGTCGCATTGGATACGATGAAGCAAATTGAAAGTCAGTTGATCAAACGGCATTACAAGGGCTTCATCAAGTAATGCTTGCACCGCGCATATAGAGAGGACAACAAAAATGAACATTTTATTTATGGGACCTCCTGGCGCAGGCAAGGGTACACAAGCTGAACGGATCGTCAGCGGATTCGGTATTCCGCATATTTCGACCGGAGATGCTTTTCGCGCAGCGATGAAGCAAGGTACTCCGCTTGGAGTTAAAGCGAAGGAATACGTGGATCAAGGACTTCTAGTTCCGGATGACGTGACAATCGGCATAGTCAAGGAACGGCTTCAAGAAGATGATTGTCGCAAAGGCTTCCTTCTTGATGGCTTTCCTAGGACGATTTCTCAAGCAGAAGCGCTAGATGAGATATTGCTGGCCATGGGTAAAAGACTTGAATATGTAATTAATTTACGAGTAGATCGCGGTTTGCTGCTTGCTCGTTTGACAGGCAGACGAATATGTAAATCATGCGGAGCTACTTATCATATGGTTTTCAATCCTCCGAGCTCAGAGAATATCTGCGATAAGTGTCAGGGCGAGTTATATCAACGTTCTGATGATACGGAGGAGAAGGTAGGTACTCGGCTAGATGAGTATATTAACAAAACAGCGCCGCTCTTAACGTACTACCATAACAAAAACCTGTTGCACGAGGTTAACGGAGAGCAAGAAATCGATCAAGTGGAAATCGCGATTTCTAGTATATTGCGAGGTCAAGCACTATGATCATATGCAAATCCGAATCTGAACTGAAGCTGATGCGCGAAGCGGGCAGAATAGTTGCAGAAACGCATCAACTTATGGCAAGATCGGTGCAACCGGGAATAACTACGCAAGAGTTGGACCGGATTGCCGAGAAGTTTATCGTTAGTCAAGGTGCAACTCCATCTTTCAAAGGATACAACGGATTTCCCGCCAGTATTTGTGCCTCAGTTAATGAGGAACTGGTGCATGGTATACCCGGCAAACGCAAGCTGCTTGAAGGCGATATAATTAGTCTCGATATCGGCGCAGAATTTCAAGGCTACCATGGTGACTCAGCTTGGACTTACGCAGTCGGAACCATCTCAGAGACAGCACAAAAGCTGTTAGAGGTGACCGAACGCTCCTTATATGCCGGACTTGCGCTCGTGAAAGAAGGCGTTCGGTTATATACCGTATCTCACGCGATACAAAGCGTTATCGAGGATGCCGGAATGGCTGTTGTCCGCGAGTACGTTGGACACGGTATTGGATCGAGGCTTCATGAGGAGCCGCAAATTCCGAATTACGGCTTACCCGATCGCGGACCGCGACTAAAAAGCGGGATGACATTAGCCATTGAACCGATGGTTAATGTAGGCGAACGTTACGTGAGGACGCTGGAGGACAACTGGACAGTGGTCACCGAAGATGGCACATTATGTGCACATTTTGAACACACGGTTGTCGTTACTCCGGAAGGCTGTGAGATTCTTACGAAGCCATGAGTGTAGGTGAGAGCGATATGGTCCATAACGAGCATATACAACCAGGACGAATCGTGACTATAATTCGGGGCAGGGATGCAGGAAAGCTTGCCATCATCATCGGAAAAGTGGATGAGAAATTCGTTTTGATCGCCGATGGCGACAAGCGAAAGTTCGATCGGCCGAAGAAGAAGAACATCCTGCATTTGAATTTGTCCGAGGTAGTCAGCAGTGAAGTAGCTAGTAGTATCCATGAAACGGGACGGGTCACTAATGGGAAAATCCGGTTCGCCCTGGGCCGTTACAATGAGGAACGGCAAGAAGGGGTTGACCCCGAGAAAGGAGGATGCGCAGGTGGCTAAAGAAGATGTCATTGAAGTGGAAGGCACAGTGATTGAACCGTTGCCGAATGCAATGTTCAAGGTGGAGCTGGAGAACGGTCATCAGATTTTGGCACACGTATCCGGCAAGCTGCGAATGCATTTCATCCGAATATTAACCGGAGATAAAGTGGTTATCCAATTGTCTCCTTACGATCTGACTAGAGGACGGATTACGTATCGTAAATAACACGGTGCGCTAGGGAGGGTACAACAATGAAGGTGAGACCATCGGTCAAACCGATTTGCGAAAAATGCAAAGTCATCCGACGCAAAGGGAACGTCATGGTAATTTGCGAAAATCCGAGGCACAAACAAAAACAAGGTTAAGGAGGTGGCTAATCGAATATGGCACGTATAGCTGGTGTAGACTTACCGCGTGATAAACGCGCAGTAATCGGTCTGACGTATATTTACGGTATTGGAACGACGACATCGCAACGAATTCTGTCCGAAACGGGAATTAACCCAGATACGCGTATTCGCGATTTGACAGAGGAAGAAGTAAGCAAGCTTCGCGAAGCTATCGATAAGACCGTTAAAGTGGAAGGTGACTTGCGTCGCGAGATCGCCCTGAATATTAAGCGGCTTATTGAAATCGGTTGTTACCGAGGCGTTCGCCATCGTCGTGGGTTGCCGGTTCGCGGTCAACGCACGAAAACTAACGCACGTACGCGCAAAGGTCCACGCCGTACTGTAGCGAACAAGAAGAAGTAAGAAAGGGGGTTAACCACTAATGGCTAAAGCAAAAAAGACTGTCCGTACAAAACGCCGCGATCGTAAACAGATTGACAGTGGTGTGGCACACATTCGCTCCACTTTCAACAACACGATCGTTACAATTACAGATCCACATGGCAACGCAGTATCTTGGGCAAGCTCCGGTAATCTCGGATTCAAAGGCTCGCGTAAAAGCACGCCGTTTGCTGCTCAGATGGCTGCAGAATCCGCTGCGAAAACGGCAATGGAGCATGGCATGAAGGTTGTCGAAGTAATGGTCAAAGGACCAGGCGCCGGCCGTGAAGCGGCTATTCGATCCCTGCAAGCTGCAGGTTTAGAAGTCAACCTGATTAAAGACGTTACTCCGATTCCACACAATGGTTGCCGCCCGCCGAAACGTCGTCGTGTATAAGACAGATTGGCCGGTTTTACCTCGTCGCAAATAACGTACACGTTAAAAAGTCCAGTTTGCGACAGTGGAGTATAAATCGCTTCCCCTCATGTGAATAATGGGTGTGAAGGAGAGGAATACTACATGGTTTTGTTAGAAAAATCCGGTACCGACGTTTTGAAGGAGGTTTCGTCCAATGATAGAAATCGAAAAACCGAAAATAGAGACTGTAGCAGTAGGTGAAGACGGGTCATATGGCAAGTTTGTCGTAGAACCGCTTGAGCGAGGCTATGGAACTACATTGGGTAATTCGCTTCGTAGAATATTACTATCATCGCTACCTGGTGCAGCAGTAACCTCTGTTCAAATTGACGGTGTGTTGCATGAATTCTCGACTATTCCTGGTGTACTCGAAGATGTAACAGAAGTCATTTTGAACTTAAAAGGTCTCTCGATCAAGATTCACTCTGATGAAGTGAAAGTACTCGAGATCGACGCAGAAGGCGAAGGCGTCATCAAGGCTGGGGACATTCGCACAGACAGTGATGTCGAAATTCTGAATCCAGACCTGCATATTGCTACGCTTGCGGCTGATGCACGCCTGCATATGCGCATTTGGGCCAATCGCGGCAGAGGGTATGTTCAAGCAGACAAAAATAAGAATGATGAACAACCCATTGGTGTTATCCCGATTGATTCCATCTATACGCCAATCACACGTGTGAATTATACGATCGAGAACACGCGTGTTGGGCAAGTCACGAACTATGACAAGCTGTCCTTAGAAGTATGGACCGATGGCAGTATTAAACCGGAAGAAGCGGTCAGCATCGGTGCAAAAATACTTTCTGAACATCTGAATTTATTCGTCGGGTTGACGGATGAAGCTCGCGACGCAGAGATCATGGTAGAGAAAGAAGAAGACAAGAAGGAAAAAGTGCTTGAGATGACAATCGAAGAGCTCGACCTTTCTGTCCGTTCTTATAACTGCCTGAAACGCGCCGGCATCAACACAGTGCAAGAGCTCATTACGAAAACAGAAGAAGATATGATGAAAGTTCGGAATCTTGGACGTAAGTCGCTTGAAGAAGTACAGGAAAAGTTGGAAGAACTGAATCTCTCGCTACGCAGCGAAGAGTAGCATATATTTCACACATTCTTCCGCAATATCAAACTCCCATAAAACTCGAAGGAGGACTACAAAGACATGGCACTATATCAAAAGTTGAGCCGTGACTCCAGCGCCCGTAAAGCGATGTTTCGTGATTTGGTCACCGACTTGTTCCTTTATGAACGGATCCAAACAACCGAAGCTAAGGCAAAGGAATTGCGCTCTATCGCGGAGAAGATTATTACGCTCGCGAAACGCGGTGATCTGCACGCCCGCCGTCAAGTCGCAGCATTCGTCCGCCGGGAAACCTTAAACGGAGAGCAAGATGCCATTCAAAAGCTGTTTACAGAATTGGCGCCCCGTTATGCAGAGCGTCCAGGCGGTTATACGCGGATCTTAAAGCTTGGCCCGCGTCGCGGCGATGCTGCACCAATGGTGTATCTGGAATTGGTGGATCGAGCTTAACGACCG
>Ga0068840_102808_pt1 | contig 9315 bp, 8 predicted proteins | sample Hof3ISUMetaT_8_FD_68484 | JGI IMG/M metagenome (GOLD analysis project Ga0068840, IMG submission 68484) | Enriched soil aggregate microbial communities from Iowa State university to study microbial drivers of carbon cycling -... | ecosystem: Environmental > Terrestrial > Soil > Agricultural land...
TCGGTGATGAACTTAGCCTGAGTACCTTTACCGGCCCCGGGAGCTCCCAGCAGAATGACGCGCATCGATGTGCTCCTCAATTTTTTATATAAAAAACAATGGATTCGCCTCGTGGGGCCAATCTCATAAAACGGGTCGTGGCCGACCAAACGGCCAAAGGCTGATCAAGATACACAGCAGGCTGCGCCCACACAAGACGCCAAAAGTCGGAGAAACCGGCGCCCGCCGCGACCTTGCGACGCGGTTCCCCAAGTCGCAACCCCATCATTAACTGTCGCCTGACCGCATTTTTCCTACAGTCAATAAACGGCACCCGAGGTTCGCCCCGGGTGCCCCGCCCCACGCAGAAAACCTTAGCCGGTATTTCGCAAACCGGCGGCAATCCCCGCCACAGACACCAGCAACGCCTGTTCCACCGGGCTGCCCTGCTCGACATTCTGCTGCCGCGAACGCGCCAGCAACTCGGCCTGCAATAGATGCAGCGGGTCGAGGTAGGTGTTGCGCAGACGGATGAATTCCAGGGTGTCTGGGCTATGTGCCAGTAGCTGCGACTGACCGGTCAGGCCGAGGACAACGGAACAGGCCTGCGACAATAGGTCGCGTAAGTGCGCACCCAACGGCAGCAACTCCGGCTCCACCAGACGCTCGTCGTAGGACAGCGCGATATCGGCGTCGGCCTTGGCCAGCACCATTTCCAGCATGTCGATGCGGGTGCGGAAGAACGGCCACTGCTCGCGCATCTGCCCCAGCAACTCGCCTTCGCCGCGCTCCAGCGCATTGTTCAGTGCGGTTTCCCAGCCGAGCCAGGCCGGCAGCATCAGGCGGGTCTGGGTCCAACCGAAGATCCACGGAATCGCCCGCAGGCTTTCGATGCCACCAGCACGGCGCTTGGCCGGACGGCTGCCCAATGGCAAGCGGCCCAACTCCTGCTCCGGTGTGGATTGACGGAAATACTCAACGAATTGCGGATTCTCCCGCACCACCGCACGGTAAGCAGCGACGCCGTCGGCGGCCAGTTCGTCCATCAGATGCCGCCATTCGGGAGTCGGTGGCGGCGGAGGCAACAGGGTCGCTTCGAGCACCGCCGCCAGATACAGATTGAGGTTTTGCTCGGCGATGTCCGGCAGGCCGAATTTGAATCGAATCATTTCCCCCTGCTCGGTAGTGCGGAAACGTCCGGCCACCGACCCCGGCGGCTGCGACAGAATCGCCGCGTGCGCCGGACCGCCACCCCGGCCCACGGTGCCACCGCGACCGTGGAACAGCAGCAGTTCGACTTGTTGCTCACGGCAGATTTCCACCAGCCGCTCCTGCGCCCGGTACTGCGCCCAGGCCGCGGCGGTAGTGCCGGCGTCCTTGGCCGAGTCGGAATAGCCGATCATCACTTCCTGCGGGCCTTGCAGGCGCGCGCGGTAACCCGGCAGCAGCAACAGGCGTTCGATCACCGGGCCGGCGTTGTCGAGGTCGGCGAGGGTTTCGAACAGCGGCACCACGCGCATCGGCCGCAGTACCCCGGATTCCTTGAGCAGCAACTGCACCGCGAGCACATCGGAAGCGGCACCGGCCATGGAGATCACGTAGGAGCCCAGCGAAGCGCCCGGCGCGGCGGCGATTTCCTTGCAGGTGGCGAGCACTTCGGCGGTGTCGGCCGAGGGTTTGAAATGCGCCGGCAGCAACGGCCGACGGTTTTGCAGTTCGCGGGTCAGGAAGCTGATGCGCTGTTCTTCGTCCCACTCCTCGTATTTGCCGAGGCCGAGGTAATCAGTGATTTCGGTCATGGCCGCGCTATGGCGGGACGAGTCCTGACGCACATCGAGTCGCACCAGGAACAGGCCGAACGTCACCGCCCGGCGCAGGCAATCGAGCAACGGCCCATCGGCGATCACGCCCATGCCGCATTCGTGCAGCGAGTTGAAACACAGCTCCAGCGGATCGAGCAGGTCGCGGTTGTTGTGCAGCACATCGGCCGGTGCCGGGGTGGTTGCGGTCAGCGATGCATGGGCCCAGTTGCGCGTGGCGCGCAGCCGTTCACGCAATTGTTTGAGCACTGCCCGATACGGCTCGGCACTGTCGCCGGCCCGGGCCTTGAGCGCTTCGCTGGCCTGCTGCATCGACAGTTCGGCCGCCAGGTGATCGACGTCACGCAGGTACAGATCCGCCGCCATCCAGCGCGCCAGCAACAGCACTTCGCGGGTCACGGTAGCGGTCACGTTCGGGTTGCCGTCACGGTCACCGCCCATCCACGAAGCGAAGCGGATCGGCGCAGCTTCCAGCGGCAAGCGCAAACCGGTAGCGGCGAACAGCGCCTGGTCGGCCTTGCGCATATGGTGGGGAATCGCTTGCCACAGCGAATGTTCGATCACCGCAAACCCCCACTTGGCTTCGTCCACCGGAGTCGGGCGGGTGCGGCGGATTTCTTCGGTGTGCCAGGCTTCGGCGATCAGGCGTTGCAGGGTGTTGTGGATCTGCTCGCGTTCGGTCGTGGTCAAGTCACGATGATCTTGGGCTGCCAGTTGCGCGGCAATCGCGTCGTACTTCTGGATCAGCGTGCGCCGGGCCACTTCGGTCGGGTGCGCGGTGAGTACCAGTTCGATTTCCAGCCGCGCCAGTTGCCGGGCCAGGGATTCGGCGCTGTGCCCTTCGTTGCGCAGGCGGGCGAGCAGTTCCGGCAGCACGCGGGACTCGAACGGCGCGGCCTGGGTCTCTTCCCGGCGATGAATGAGCTGGTACTGCTCGGCGATGTTCGCCAGGTTGAGAAACTGGTTGAACGCCCGCGCCACCGGCAGCAGTTCGTCTTCACTCAATTGATTGAGGCTGGCGCTGAGTTCGGCGTCCATCGAGCCGCGCCGGTCGGCCTTGGCGCCCTTGCGGATCTGCTCGATCTTGTCGAGAAACGCCTCGCCGTACTGGTCACGAATGGTGTTGCCCAACAGCTCACCGAGCAGGTGAACGTCTTCGCGCAAGCGTGCATCAATATCGGTCATCAGCATCTCTCCAGCAGTAATCGGTGACGGATCGCAAGTGAGTGGATGAACAGAGAGTGCCGCTCCGGGACGCTTCTTACAAGCAGACGACGAAGGGACTTTAAACCTTGAGGGTTGCAGCTAGTCTCAACAGTAAGCCGCACAACGGCTTGCCGCCGGCAGACGCCGGACACTCACCAAGACCTGCCATGAGCAGGTGCGACATGAGGTTTTTATGAAAATCCGTGAACTCGCCCAGCATTGGGAAGAAACCGCCAAGGGTCGCCTGACCGATACCGGCTACACGATTCATCTGGACGTGGAAGCCGCCGCACGGCTGGCGGCGATTGCCGAGATGTACCCCAAACGCCATGCCGAAGAACTGCTCGGCGAGCTGATCGGCGCCGCCCTCGAGGAGTTCGAAGCGAGCCTGCCGTATGTGAAAGGCTCGACCGTGGTCGCCACCGACGAGGAAGGCGATCCGCTGTATGAGGATGTCGGCCCGACGCCGCGTTTTCTCGCGCTGTCGCGGCGTCATCTGCATGACTTGTCGGCTGCTGCCGGGAAGCAGAAACACTGATTCCTGACCCTTCAGAACGGTGGGAATGTTTTGCCCTCGATGGCGTCAGTTCAGCAGCACATGTGCTGAATTCGATGGCCTCATCGCTGGCAAGCCAGCTCCCACAGGGACTGTGTCCCCCCTCCGCTTTTTGCGCCGTTTCTCGCCCGCGCGTACCTCTGCCCACCGCCAAAGTTCCCGGTTTAGAGCCCTGTCCGTTCGGTCAAAATTTTTTTTGGCGATGGGCCATCTTTTCTGAACTTTTGAAAAATGCCTTCGGTCGGAACAGGTAACCACGCCTGGAACGAGCGTTTCAAAACGCGCTGACACACGACGGTTGTCACTCCTCGACCAGGATGGATTTCGAAGCTTCCAAGGAGTTAACCAATGGAGTTGAAGACCATGAAGACCCAAACCTCGTTCTCCCACCTGCGCGGTCTGAAACTGGCTGCTCTGGCCATCGGCACCAGCTTCGTACTGGCCGGTTGTGCCGGCAATCCACCGACCGAGCAATACGCCGTCACTCAATCGGCAGTCAACAGCGCGGTCAGCGCTGGCGGTACCGAGTTCGCCGCCGTGGAAATGAAGCAGGCTCAGGACAAGCTGAAGCAAGCCGAAATCGCCATGCACGACAAGAAGTATGACGAAGCCCGTCGCTTGTCCGAGCAGGCCGAGTGGGATGCCCGCGTTGCCGAACGCAAGGCTCAGGCAGCCAAGGCCGAACTGGCTGTGAAGGACTCCCAGAAAGGTGTTCAGGAACTGCGTCAGGAAAGTCAGCGCCCAGTGCAGTAAGCGCGCATCCCGACCGCAAGGCTGAAACTCTTATCGATATAAAGGACGAACGATTATGCGTAAACAACTGATGATCCCCGCTCTCCTGGCTGCAAGCGTTGCCCTGGCTGCCTGCTCCACGCCGCCCAACCCGAACCTGGAACAGGCACGCACCAACTACGCCGGCCTGCAGGCCAACCCGCAGGCAAGCAAGGTCGCAGCGCTGGAAACCAAGGACGCCAGCGACTATCTGGACAAGGCCGACAAGGCTTATCTGGATAAAGAGGACGCCGCCAAGGTCGATCAACTGGCTTATCTGACCAACCAGCGCGTAGAAGTGGCCAAGCAGACCATCGCTCTGCGCACCGCTGAAAACAACCTGAAGAACGCCGCCGCCCAACGTGCCCAGGCCCGTCTGGATGCCCGCGATCAGCAGATCAAACAGCTGCAGGACAGCCTCAACGCCAAGCAGACCGATCGCGGCACGCTGGTGACGTTCGGTGACGTGCTGTTCGCCACCAACAAGGCCGACCTGAAATCCAGCGGTCTGGTGAACATCAACAAACTGGCGCAGTTCCTCCAGGAAAACCCTGATCGCAAAGTGATCGTCGAGGGCTACACCGACAGCACCGGTACCGCGAGCTACAACCAGTCGCTGTCCGAGCGTCGCGCGACTTCGGTGCAGGTTGCGCTGATCAAGATGGGTGTAGACCCTTCGCGTATCGTCGTACAGGGTTATGGCAAGGAATACCCGGTGGCGGATAACACCTCGGTCTCGGGCCGTGCGATGAACCGTCGCGTGGAAGTGACCATTTCCAACGACAACCAGCCAGTGATGCCGCGTTCGGCCGTGAGCTCGACTGCGCACTGATTCGCTGAGCGGTAAATGAAAAGCCCCGCCTGATTTGATCAGGCGGGGCTTTTTTGTCCGTCGCAGATTTACTCCTCGAGCTTCTGCGGCGTCTCCTGGCCCATGCAGCGCACAGCCTTTTTCTGACTGTTGACCAGCACCCCGGTCAGGCCTTTCTGTTCGGTGTCGAACAGCACCAGCACGCCATCGATGCATTGCGCCACTTGCGGCGCCGGGGTCAGGGAGATCTTGTAGTCTTCGCCGGGAACGGTCTTGAGCATGGTGAAGTCGTTGAGCAGCAACGCATCCTCGGGTTTGGCGAAGTGCAGGTAGCCGTAGTACCACAGGGCGCCGACGGTGCCGAGGATGCTGCAGATGCCGGTGATGATCAGCGGGATGGCGTTACGTTCTTCACTCATTGCGGACTCTCTGGTGGTTCGTCTTCAGAATTCGGGGGTGTTGGATAATTCGGGATCTCGCCGAGGCGGCGCAGGCCGTTGAAGTGTTCGGGATCATCGAGGTAGCGCAGCATCACCTGACGCCAGACCGGGTCGCCGAAGGTCTGCACATGCCCGCCCCGGGTCAACTGCAGCACACGCGGTGGCGGCGCAGCTTGATACAGACGGATGCCGTTGGAAAGGGGCACCAGCGGATCATCGAGACTGTGGAAGATCAGTTTCGGCACGCCGTTGAGCTGCGGCATGGCGTTGATCGCACTGTCGCCATCCGGCACCAGCCACGACAGCGGCACCTGAAACGGCCAGGTCAGCCATGAGGTGCTGAGGGCGTATTGGCCGACGCTGCGGTAACTGGCGGGCACGCCGTCGAGTACCAGGGCCTTGAGCTGTTTTTGCCTTTGCGGATGTTGCACCAGCCAATGCACCGCCATCGCCCCGCCGAGACTCTGGCCCAGCAGCACCAGCGGTTTTCCCTTGACCTCCGGCGCCTTGTCCAGCCAGGCGAAGGCGGCATCGATGTCCTGATAGATCGCCGGCAGGCTCGGTTCGCCCTCGGACAAACCGTAACCGCGATAGTCCACCAGTAGCACTTGATAGCCGTTCTTCGGCAACCACCAGCTCCCGCCCAGGTGCATCGGCAAATTGCCGCCGTTGCCGTGCAGGTGCAGCACCGTGCCCTTGACCTCAACCCCGGGTTTGGCCGGCAGCCACCAGGCATTCAGCTTGAGGCCGTCGGCGGTGGTCAGGGTGACGGTGCGGTATTCGAGCTTGGCCTTTTCCGGGGTGAAGATCTGCCCCGGTTCAGGGTAGAACAGCAAGGAACTGCAACCGCCGAGGGTCAGGAGCAGGCAAAGGATGCCGAGGATTCTCATCCGGTGAAACCTCGCAAAAATTCTGGTTGGAACACAGATCAAACCTGTGGGAGCGAGCCTGCTCGCGATGGCGGCGTGTCAGGCAACTTCACTTTTGAACGTTGACCGCCATCGCTAGCAGGCTAGCTCCCACAAGGGATATTGGTTGGTTACAGGATGTTGGAGTAATCCGCCTCGATCCGGTCCAGGCTCAAGTGATTGAGGAAGTTGGAGAAGCACATCCACGCCGACAACGCATTCATGTCGCGGAACTGGTCCGGCAGGTACTTCGGCGGCACCACCAATCCTTCGTCCACCAGCTGACGCAGGGTTCGCATGTCTTCCAACGTGGTCTTGCCACAGAACAACAGCGGGATCTGCTCGAGCTTGCCCTTGCGCACGGCCAACTGAATGTAGTTGTAAACCATGATGAAGCCCTTGAGGTAGGACAAGTCTTTGGTAAACGGCAGACCGGTCGGCGTCGAACCACGGAAAACCCGACTGGCGTTGCCGTAGCTTTCCGCCATCTCGAAGCCCTGCTCGCGGAAGAACTCGAAAATCTGCAGGAAGTCCGCGCCCTCCTCGACCATGTGAATGGCGCGGGTGCGGTTGGTCAGTTTGCGCAGGCGGCTCGGATAGGAGGCGAAGGTGATGATTTCCATCAGGATCGCCAGGCCTTCCTGAGTCACCGTCGACGAAGGCGGCCCCTTGGACAGGAAGGTGCAGATCGGCTGGTTCAGACCGTTGAGCGTGGTGCCGACGTGCACCAGGCCTTCGTGGACTTCCAGCGCGCGCACGTCGCGGTCGTTGAACATCGCGTCGGTGCGGATCTTGATGTAGTCGGCACCCGCCGCCGCATCGGCGACGATACCGTCGGACTCGAACACGCGGATGGTTTCCTCGGCCTCGCCGAACACCTTGTTCAGGCGGGTTTGCAGCAGGTGCACGGCGTCTTTGGCGGTGAGGATCTTCGGTTCGTCCTTCAGGTCACCACGGCCGTCGATGTTGTTCAGGTAATCCGACATCATCAGGCCGAGGTCGGCCAGGGTCGGGTCACCGGCGTGGAACGCGTCGGACGCGGCGCCGTACAGCTCCTGGGAAATCAGGCCGAAATCCTCTGTGCCGCGCGCTTCGAGCATGCGCACCACCATCCGGTATTCCTTGCACATGCGGCGCATGATCTGGCCGACCGGGTTGAACTGGCCGAGCTGGCGGGTGATGTCCCGTTCGATGTTCTGGAATTCCAGCTTGACCTTGCTCGAATCAAAGGACAGCGGCCGGTTGAGGTAGTAGTCGCGATCCACCGCCGGCAATTCCTTGCCCTTGGCCTTGAGGAAGCCCTTGCGGATGTTCTCGTCCCACTTGACCGCGTCGAGCACGCGGATCGGCGTCTGCGCCAGCACTATGCGATCGGACAGAATGCGTATCGTCTGCTGGTAATCGTCCACCCGAAACTCCTGTAGAAAACGTGACGAACTGAATTATTTGGCTTTGGCTTGATGCTGATAGCGCGCCGCTTCGACGAAGACGTCGGAATTGGCCGGGTCGTCGAGGTAAGCAAAGACCTTTTCAAGCGGACTGTCGACCTGCACGCCGTCGCCGTCATCGGTCTGGAAGCCCTGGCCGTCGAGGGCTTTCTGGGCGATGGCCTGGTTGATCTGTTCGAGGTCGAGGTTGTAGATCACCAGTTCGCGCTTGTCGGTGATCTCGAAGCCGGCGATGGTGAAGTGCCCGCCGTATTGCGCCGGCACTTTCGCCGACAGGTACCAGCGGTTGCCGTGGCGCGACACCGTGAACGGATAGGCTTCACGCTCGCGGGGTTTGGCTTTGAAGTACGCAACTGCCTGATAGCGGTCGTTGCCCAGGCGCGTCAGCTCCAGATTCATCGGCTCGCCCCAGGCATTGGTGCTCGACCATTGGCCGAGCAGGCCCTTGGGCGCCGGTTCACTGGCGGGCAGCGGCTCCTTGAAGGTCACCAGACATCCGCTGAGCAGCAGGAACGACAAGGCGATCAGCACGCCACGCCAGGCTTTCATTCGACACTCCCTATGAATACACGGCCCTGAAAATCGCCGTGATCCCTTGTGGGAGCGAGCCTGCTCGCGAATGCGGGGTGTCAGGCAACAAAGATGTTGAATGTCAGACCGCATTCGCGAGCAGGCTCGCTCCCACAGGTTTGGTGTTACACCGACGCGAGTACCAGGTGCATATAGCGCGTCAGAATGCCGAGCATGTCCTCTTCGGCCAAAGGCTCGGCGTCGTTGAGCAGGCCCTGATATTCCATCCGTCCGATAATCGCCGTCAACACCTTGGCATCCTGCTGTGGCTCGCGCGAGCCCAATACCTGGAACAACTGGCAGGTGCCCTGCAACAGAATCTGCTGATGGGAGCGCACCAATTCCGCCAGACGCGGGTTGAGCAGCGCCTCCTGACGGAACGCCTGTTCGGCCATCAAATGCTCGCGACGGTTGACCAGTTGCCGATGCACGTAATCAGCCATCAAACGCGCGATATCGTCGGCCAGTTGCGAACGCGACTCCGGGCTGCCGTCACCGCTGACCACCATTTCGCGCAGCAGGCCTTCGTTGTTGATCCACAGCTTGGCCATGTAGGCCGCGCTGCGCTCGACGTACTGGGCGAAGGTATCGGTGAGCAGGTCATCGATGTCCTTGAAGTAATACGTGGTGGCCGACAGCGGCACACCGGCCTCGGCGGCCACCGCCCGATGACGCACGGCCCGCACACCGTCGCGCACGACAATGCGCATCGCCGCATCGAGAATGTCCTGTCGACGCTGTTCACTGCCCTGCCGGCTGGCCTTGCGGCCCTGGTACTGAACACTTTCAGCGACCGCAGTGGCGAT